>Ga0194121_10004095_pt1 | contig 21434 bp, 17 predicted proteins | sample TA2MahCa50mmetaG_FD_148609 | JGI IMG/M metagenome (GOLD analysis project Ga0194121, IMG submission 148609) | Freshwater microbial communities from Lake Tanganyika, Tanzania - TA2015020 Mahale Deep Cast 50m | ecosystem: Environmental > Aquatic > Freshwater > Lake | place: Tanzania: Lake...
CAGGTGTTTGCGTGATGCGTCCGTAGGCATCCGCCATATGCATGCCACAGTTTTCGTGTCGCACCCCAATATAGGCGATGTCCTGCGCATCGTAGAGGGCATCGTAGATTTCCAGGGTGCTCGATCCCATCAATCCAAAAATCGTCGTTACGCCGGCAGTGCGCAAGGCCGCAACGACGGCCTGTCCACACCCCATCTGTGCCATAATACACTCTCCCGTCTGAAGACTGCGTGCATAGGAGACCGCATCCTTTCCCGAGGATACGCACATTCATGCCAGGTGTCTACCAGATACCGGAAGCGACGGCCATGGCTCGCAAACATCCACGGGCAACATGGCGACTACCAGCTCCTCGCCGCCATACAGCCACTGGCGCGCACGCCTCCCCTGCCATTCTGGCATGATATGTGGTATCCTGACGAAGGTTTGATTCATACGTTGTATGTGACAATTCTAAACGGAAATGTACATGCGCGTGCCTTACCACATGGAGCGCTCTTCCGTCTGGTCTCGGAAGCGCACCGTATCCGCCTGGCCTACCTCGGAGCAGCTCGCGGCGGCCCGCAGTGGCAACTGGGACCTGGATCATGACCTGGTGATTGCGCGTCTCGACAAGCTGAGCCGCGATGACGCGGTGCAGGCACAGCTCGTCCAGACCGACTGGGACCTGATTGTGTGCGCTGAGGCGCACAAGCTGTCCGCGACCTTCTTTGGCGGCGAAGTACGCTACACCAAGCGCTATCGGCTGGGGCAGCAGCTCGCCCGTCTGGCGCGCCACTTCCTGCTGCTCACGGCCACCCCCCACAACGGCCTGACCATTACCCACATCGATTTGCTAAGCGTCTGGCCACGCGCCAGCCCTCGACGAGCAACGTCAAGTCACGCAGGCCACGCCACAAGGTCCGCACGCCGGGCATACCGTCCCTCGTACGATGCAGGTGACCACCGAGACGGCCGATCCACCACACCGCTTGCCCGAGCGTCAGCCTCGATACCGCTCGCCCTGTGCCCAACGTGGCCACCAAGACGGCGCATGCGTCCTCACGCAGCAACACCGTGGCCGACGCGTCCGGTTCCTGCTGCGCCCGGTCCCGCAACGCCACCATCCGTGCTGCCACGCTGGTGTCCATCACGACCGCCTTTGCCAACCTGTCCCCACTTTCCAGCCGCCATGCCTCGATGCGACAGCCGCTCTGCAGCGTCAGCTGAGACTCCTCGATCAGCCAGCGGCAGGTGTCTTGCCGCACCACCTCCTGCCCCTCCACCAGCGTCGTGGCCGGCTCCCGCGTCCACAACAACCCGTGCAGGGCCTCGCATGCCGCGCCGGGGTCGGCTCCCACCCCTCGACCAGCGTCCATGGCCGTGGCCATGCGTGGGGGGACTGCTCTCGATCCGGACGGAGCGTCGTGGTCAACGCCCGCCTCGCCACCGTCGCTGTCCGGGCGGGCTTGCCGTGCGACCGCGGCACGGTGATCGTGACGCGGCCCAGCATCGGCTGGGCTCGCACGGCGGCGTGGGCCAGCCGCAGCGGTGCGTCCACCCGCCGATTGTGCACGCACCGGATGATCGCGCGCGCTCCCACCTCCTCTACCCATGGCAGGACTTCAGAGACGTCCCCTTCGCGGTCCATGAGATGCATCAGGCGCGGCGGCGCGGCGGCTCCTGCGGCCCAGGCCGTTTCCCAGACGACCTGCCGGGCATGATTATGAGAGCAGGCGTATCCTGCTGAGGCAGCCACAATATACAAGACGGCCCAATCCCCAACAAGGCGAGAGCGTTCCGAGCAAAGCGCAGCCCCGAGAGGCCGCACTCGCACGTGAAACTCTTGACAGTCATCGAGCAACGATGTAGCCTGCTATATACAAGGGTTGTCTCTCCAGAGGGCAACTGCAGACAGATTTTATCCGGTTGGAGGTGCATGATGGCACAGGTAGTGACTTATACCATGGAAGCGTTCGTCGAGGACGTGAAGGAAATCTTCCGCACTGAGCGCGATCCACATGTACAAGCCAAAGCCGTCGCTGCGCATATGAAAGAATTGTTGGCAGTGCCCGGCTGGTTGGAAGAGAAGCTGGAACTGGCTGAGGACGGTGGCTACGGCCGCTATGACTTGTATCTGGACGAAGACAGTGGCCACCCAGGCAATGGCTGGTACCTGATGGCTTCGGTACAGAAACCCGGCCAGGATAACCTGCCGCATGATCACGGGACGACCTGGGTTGTCTATGGTGTGTACGATGGGGCCATCCGGCAGCGCAAATGGCGTTGGGCTTTCCCGGGTGAAGGGGTGAGCCAGGCCCAGATCGTCGAGCACGGCTCTTTCACCCAGCGCAATGGCAACGTGGCGTACTTTATGCCCGGTGAAATCCACGACACACTGAACGTTGTCGATGGCCGTTCCCTGGTGGTCCGTCTCGAATCCCAGAAGCTCGACCGCGTGACACGGTTCCAGTACAACCCGCAGACGGGTGCAATGACCGTTATGGATCGCTAGCCCGGCTTCAGACGCGCAGCGTTGCCAGGCACGCCCTGGCCTCCTGGAGGTCAGGCGTGCGATGTCCTTCCGTAAACCAATGCAACACGCTAGACAGTAACTGGCCTGCTGCAACACGTTTGCCCTGCTGTTGCCACAGGCGGCTCAGGCTCATCGCCGCCCGTAGTTCGAGTATTCTCACCTGTTGCTCGCGGGCCAGGGCCAGGGCGTTGTAGACATGCCGGATCGCTTCATCCCAGAGGGCCGCTCCTGGAGGTGAGGTATGTGCCTGTGTATGCGCCTGCAGCAGGTATTCTCCGGTGAGACGATAAATTTCGGCTTCCCACCAGCGCTCCCCAGTCATCTCGACGACTTCCAGGGCTTCGCGTAACCAGTGTAAGGCTTGCTCAGGTTGCCCTGCCAGGCCATAGGCTTGCGCCAACAGGGCAAGATACCAGGGGGCTCCCAGACGCCCAGCGGTCTCTCGCCAGGCGTCCAGGCTCTTATGCAGGTGGGCAATGCCTTCAACGAAACGGCCCTGGGCAACCAGAGCGCCGCCATATAAGAGCGCTCCTTCCAACAACCACTGACTAAAATGCTGTTCACGGGCCAGGGTGAGCAAGGCTTCGGCATGCACCTCAGCGCTCTCTCCATCTCCGAGACACTGGTACAATCGCGTGCTATAAAACAGAGCTAACGCGAGCGTAAAGGGATGCGCCAGAGCCCGCGCTTGCGCTAGAGCCGCGGTATTCTGGGCCAGCGCTTGCTCGGGATAGCCCAGTAACCAGAGCGTATGCGCGAGAAATGCGCGACAGAGCACCCCGGGATCCGAAATCAGGGCATGATGGGTCACCACCATCTGCGGACTCTGGCTCTCATAACGGGCAATGCCCTGTTCAAGGTGCGCCCGTGCCGTGCCAATCTCCCCACTGTAGAAAGTCGTGGTGCCCAGACGACGATGTACCTCCAGAAGCAAGGCAGGCTCATCGCGTCGGATCGTCAGGGTAAAGAGCTGTTGCGCCAGATCACGTGCAGTGTCCAGCTCCCCTCGTACCAGATAAAAACCCCATAAACCCCACAGTGTCTGCGATAACTGGAACAAATCGCGCACCTGCTGACAGAGTTTACGGGCCCGGGCATACGTCTGTTCTACTGCCTCGGCGGCATAGCCGTGTAATACCACTAACGCCGGCCCCAGGGCCGTTAACAGGTGCAGCTCCTGACGTTGACGCTCGGCGTCTTCCGGAAGCGTCGCGAGCAGGTCGAGCGCCGTACGTAAGTGCGCCACGGATTCCACCGTGGCAGACCGTTGCAGGGCCTGTTCTCCGGCTTGCTGCCAGTAGGCAATCGCCTCGAGCGTATGCCCTGCTTCAGTGTAATGATGCGCGACCAGTTCGGGATGCGAGGCACAGAGCGGGGGAAACTGCTCGACCAGCGCCTGGGCCGTGCGGGCGTGATATTGCTGTCGGGTGCGCTTCAGCAGGGATTGATAGGCAGCCTCTTGAATCAAGGCATGCTTAAACGTGTAGGTCGCCTCCGGTGGAAAGCCTTCTTGGTAGAGGAGTTCAGCCGCAACGAGACGGTCGAGTTCGCGCTGCAGCGTGGCAGCATCGATCTGCGCCACGGCTTGTAGCAGGGCATAGGAAAAGCGACGTCCTAGCGTGGCGCCGAGCTGCGCCAGCCCTTTGGCGGTCACCAGGTGATCCAGACGGGCCAGCAGGGAGTCGTGCAGGGTTGCGGGAATCGCCAGTGGTGGCAAGGGTCCGGTTAACGTATAGCGCTCGGAGGTTTCCTGGAGCACTCCGGACTCAAGCAGTGTTTTGGTCATCTCTTCGAGAAACAAGGGAATCCCATCGGCGTTCCCTACCAGGTGAGCCACCACTTCCTCTGGCAAGGTTTTGCCACGCGCCAGCAGGGTCACCAGACGTTCGCCATCAGCCCACGAGAGTTTCGGCAGGGCCATCACAGTCAGACTGGCACGCCAGGAGGCCAGCGGTTGAAAACCAGGACGACAGGTCAAGACCATTAACCCGCGCGCTGGCGCTTCCTGGGCACTGAGCAGCTGCAGGAACTCAAGGGTCGAGGGGTCAGCCCAATGCAAATCTTCCATCACAAAGAGCAAGGGCTGCTCGGCGCTCTGAGAGATACACCACGCCACCAGGGTGGCGAGCGTCTGCTGACGTTGCCGCTGTGGCGTCAGGACAGGCTGAGGATAGCGCCCTTCTGACAGGGGCAGCGACAGGAGGGGGGCAAGCAGCGGGACAACCTCAGCCAACGGCAAGCTCCCGCGGCTCAAAAGATGCTCCAGTTTGGCGAGTTTCTCTACCGGCGTGTCGTCTGGATGCCACGCCGCGGCGTGTTCGAGCATCTCAACGACAGGAGACAGCGCCGTATGCTGATAATAGGGAGAACATCGGCTGCCGAGGTAGAAGTGATCGCTCCCCGTGAGGTGCGTACGCAGCGCTTCGACCAGACGGGATTTGCCAATACCAGATTCGCCCTCGATCAGCACGCACGGTCGCGCGTCGGTCTGCCCACATTGCCAAGAGGCCAGTAGTTGCGCGACTTCAGCGTCTCGCCCCACCAGGGGGAGCAAGCCGCGCGCAGAGGCAACGTCGAGAGGACCCCGGGTGGTGCTCGTCCTCAGGGCACGGTACAGGCGCATGGGCATAGCGACGCCTCGTAGCGTCTGGATGCCACAGTCCTCGACTGTCACATAGCCCTGCACCAGGTGATACGTCTCGGCGCTGAGCAGTACAGTATCTGGCGCCGCAAGACTCTGTATGCGCGCCGCAACATTCGGCGTCTCACCCAGCGCCAACTGTTCCTGGTGGGCACCGGCGCCCATCTCACCCACGACGACCAGGCCCGTATGGATGCCAATCCGTATGGCGAGACGGCGCCCCGACGTCTGGCTGAGACGTGCGTTCAAGGGTTGCATCGCTTGCAGAAACCCCAGACCCGCGTACACCGCGCGCCGGGCGTCGTCTTCATGGGCCACAGGCCAGCCAAAGTAGACCAGCAGGGCGTCGCCGAGCAATTGCGCCACATGACCGTCGAACTGCTGGATAACCTCGGTGCAGGTCCGTTGATAGGCTTGTACCACGTCGCGGTACTCTTCCGGATCGAGTTGGCCAGACAGCGAGGTGGAGTCGACCAAATCACAAAACAACACGGTGAGATGACGTCGTTCCGCCTCTGGGGCCGGCACGCTGGCCGAAGCATCCGGCCAGACCAAGCCGCGTCCTGCTTCTTCGCGCACGTGCGGATGGGCAAAACATACCGCCTCAACGAGGTCGGCCAGGGTGGCGTCATCGAGTGCCAGTTGTCGTTGCAACGTACGATACGTTACCCGTCCACGTCGCTGCAGCAAGGCGACGGCTTGATCGAGGAGCTCTTCAAATGTCATAGGCCACATCCAGGAGGGCTAGAGACGGCGCAGGCGCGGTAACGCCAGAGCCAGAGTCACTGCCAACACGATGAGCGCTGTGCCATTCAAAACCAGAGCCAGGGAAGCGCCAGCGAGCCCAGCCAGGTAGCCCATCTCAAGGTGTCCGAGCGGAGCAGTACCAATCCCTACCACCCAGGCACCCATAGCGCGCCCACGCTGTTCGTTGGTGACACTGTGTTGCAACAGCGCCATATGCAAAATATCCGTGGCGGCAGCCATGATATTGACTACGACCACACAGGCCACGGCAAACCAGAAATGTGGCGCGAAGGCTAAGACCGTGAGACCAGCGCCGAACAGCCCGAGAATGGCGAGCAACAGCTTCCCGCGGCCATGCACAGGACGCAGCGCAGTCAGGAGCGCACTGCCCAGCACCCCACCGAGGAAACGTCCGGCGGTGAGCATCCCTAAACCTGTGGCGCCGCTGTGCAAGACATCTCTGGCCAGAATAGGTAACAAGACCTGATGCGAGAAGCCCAGGAGCTCAGCTCCTGCCGTGGACAACATCAGACTTTGCATCACACGATTGTTACGCAGCTCTTGTCCATAGGCCAGCACATTGTGCCACATGGATTCCTGCACATGTGGCGCTGCGCCCCCACGTTGTCGTAGGGTCCACAGGGCCGCAGCGCCGCCAGCGTAGGCGAGACCCATGGTGAGGAACGACACGCCCACACCCCACCATTCCAGCGTGGCTCCAGCCAGCAAGGAACCCAGCACACCTCCCAGGCGTTGTGCCAGGAAGAGCACCGCGAGCCCTTGTACCGCAGCACTCGCCCCCACCACGTCGAAGGTATACGCCTGGCGGGCAGTCGACTCAAACGCCTGACAGAGCCCAAACAGCCCGGTGCAGAGCAACAATTGCCAGACAGACAGCACATCCATCCACCACAGCCAGGCAATGAGCCACGAGACCAGCACCATGCCACAGGTGGTCAGGCGCATGATCAGACGGCGGTCCACACGGTCCGTCATGGCGCCGGCTACGAATCCCACCAGTAAATTCGGTGCAGAACGCATGGCAAAGAGGAGCCCAACCATACTGCTCGAGTCTGTCATGGATAAGACGAGCCAGCCGAGGAGGACCGTCTGCATACCCACTCCCACCTGGCTACACAGGGTTGCCCCCCAGAGTAACGGAAAGCCAGGGGTACGCAGGGTAAAAGCCAGAGGATGGGTAGACGTTTTGATGTGTCCTCCTTCGCGCGTCTCTCGCGTGTCATGGCATGTCGATGGGCCTGGTGTAGGACAAAGTCAATGCCTTGCTCTCGTGCCGTGAGAGCAGCATAACGTATATGAGGCAGCAGGGGAAGTTCAGAGGAGGCTGCTCGAGAAAATTCGTGCAAAAGCCCATGGCATTTGACGTGTGCATGTCAGCACGATACGCTTGTTCCATACGAAGCATAGGGGCGAACCTCACCCTCTCGCAGGACGTGCGTCAACGTCTGAGCAGGCGCATGCGTACCTTACGACATGCACGGGAAGATGCCGATTATCGTCCTGGTATCCTGGTCAGCCGTACCCTGGCTCTCAACTGTTTACGTGACGCGATTGTCGTACTGCAAGAGGTGGGGATATCAGATGCCTGAAACAAAGAAACGGCATAAGCAGACCGTTGCCGACGCAGTGCGCCAAGACATCAAAGATCAGCATCCCGGCGGAGCCACATTTCAGGTTATGGCCCAGAGTATCCGCAAGCAACACTCCTGATGGTACGTACTAGTACGTCTGGACGTAGAGCCCGAGCAACGATATGAGTATTACGCAGCTCTCACTGCTGTCGAAGAAGCCCTGGCTGAGCATGAACACTTGACCGTTTTTCTCGTACCTCTCAGTCAAGAGTAGCCTTCGACTGTCTCTTCAAGGCGTAAAAACCGAGGTTCTAAGCAACTGCATATCAAGTATGTTCGAGTCAACACAAGAAGGGCTTCTTGTCTGAGATATGTGTTGTTGTTCAGTATCAGGAAGCAAGAAGACCACCACTCAGTAAGAGCAGCCATGATCCAGGTGCAGGAACAGCCGCTGCATCTTGTGTAAGAGACATCATGGTAAAACGGACATCTGTAATGTCCGTAACCTGTCAACACTCTCCGCAGTGTTTGTGTATACTCTGGGGCAGCATTTTGTCATTCCCGCATAGAGGAGGTCTACGGTTATGGTTGTACACTCATCCGCTCTCCAGGCCGAGCCAACCCTGACGCTTTACGCCGGAGAGGAAGAACAGTCACCCGATACATGGGCAGATCGGTACACCGATGTATGGCTACTACTGGAAGTGACAGCAGAAGATGACGCAGGGGAACCAGTGCTCGGAAAACTACGGGTTATTACCACGGACCCTATGACCCTGGCCTTTCAACAGCTCTGGCGAACGTATGCCGACCGGGGTATCCTGACACTGCTGTGCCATAGTACGTATGCAGACCCACAACCATATGTGGTGGCTTATGCCCCGTGAGTGGGCAGCTTTTCGGCCACAGACACTTCCGATCATCACGGTGCGTCGAGACTCCTGGGCGGTGCGCGCTTTGGCCGACACGGGGGCTCAACGAAGTCTGATTCACCCACGGCTGCTTCTCCAACTCGGTGTCCCAACACATGGTGAACTACCTCTGGTGGGTTTGGGTGGACCGATGCTTCGCGTGCCGCGTGTCCAGTTAGAGGGCTTCTCCGTTGCCCGTCATCCTCTCCAAACGTTCGAAGCAGGAGTGGTCAATATGGATCACCTGCGGTTAGGCATTGACCTCATTCTCGGGATTAACGCTTTTGTGGGGTATCGTCTCCAGTTTGATTTTACAGCTGGACGGTTGTATCTCCTGGCGGAACAGGTGCGGTCAGCGTGAGGTGGGGCTACAACGCGTAAAGGGACCGCTGCTTGAAGGGAATCAACGCTAAGATCACCGCCTGGACATAGAGCTGTGTGCGGTCAATGATCCCGCCGGTCAAAAGCCCCACGGCCCCCTGCTCCTGCTTGGAATTGGCACGCCCGAAGACGATGTCGTCCGCTGCGCCCAACTCTTTACCCTGGCGTACCAATGCTGCGACCGCTTCGGGTAAGGTGAACGTACCAGTGCACGCTTGCCCCAGCTGCTGATCCTGGGACAGTACCACAACCCACGCGAAAGCCGTCATGGTGCCGGCATGGTCTTCGATACCACCCTCAATACCCACACCGTAGGCCGCATTGGGCATGGCTAACACGGCCTGGCGGGCGCGCGCACTGGCCCCGCGCAGGGTTTCGGCGCTGGAGAGGGGTTGGGCACGGACACCGGAGGCTACCGAGATCGTGCTGAGCTGAAACTGCTCGGCAGGAAACATCTGCTGAAATCCAGTCAAGGTCGCCTGCTGTTTGACCGGATTCTGTGAAGCCAGGATAAGCTGCTGCATCGCGAAAATTTCTCCAAAGCTCATGTGGTCGGCACAGGCTCCATGACGACCAGCTCTGCCCCTGCCGTGACCTGGTCGCCGACCCGGCACAGTACGCGGGTCACCACGCCGTCCTGCGGTGCCGTAATCTGCTGCTCCATCTTCATCGCCTCCAGAATGAGTAGCGGTGTGCCCGCGGTAACGTGCTCGCCAGGCTGCACGAGCACGCGGATGATCTTCCCCGCCATAGGGGCGCGCAGGTCACCAGCACTACCAGCCCCAGCAGGCGGCCCGCCTCGGTGCTGTCTGGCATCGAGGATGTGGTATTCGCGCCCGGCATACTGCAGGGTGATGCGTCCAGCCTCTTTATGCCAGGCAAGATGTTGCACCTGCTGCTCCGTCAGCTCGAAAACGCGCTCGCCCACGGTCACACGGTACAGGCCCTCACGGCCTGGGAGTGGCTGCACATCGACTTCGACCACCTGAGCATCCGTGGCACTGCGCCGGTAGGCAAAGATCATGCTGGGCCTCCAAGGCGCCAGCCGTCATAGCGCTGCCAGGGCGTTTCAGGTACGACCGCTGCTGCAGCAGCGAACGACGTCGAGGTATGCCGCTGCCGTTGGGTATATTCCGCAAGCGCCGTGAGCGCGAGCAGGTCGTCTGGGACCTCTACCGCCGGCTGCCAGTGCGGGAAGTGCCGTGTGAGAAAGGCGGTATCCGTTTCCCCTGCAGCAAACGCTGCGGAGGTAAGCACATCCAGCAAAAACTGCCGATTGGTGGTGACCCCCAGGAGCGTGTAATCCCGCAGCAGCCCTTGCATGCGCAGCAGCGCCTCCTGGCGCGTGGCGCCATAGCTACTCAACTTGGCCAGAATCGGGTCGTAGTACGGCGTGATCTCTTGATGCAACGCAATACCACTGTCAATCCGTCGTCCTGGCCCGTGCGGCTCGTGCAGTACGTGAATACGGCCCGTGGCCGGCAGGAAACCATGCGCCGGGTCTTCAGCGTACAGACGGCACTCGATGGCATGCCCACGCTGCTGCACGTCCTCCTGCGTGAACGCCAGGGGTTCGCCACGCGCGACGCGGAGTTGTTGATGCACAATGTCGATGCCAGTGACCAGCTCGGTAATGGGATGCTCGACCTGCAAGCGGGTATTCATCTCCAGAAAGTACCAATCCCCCTCAGGACCGACCAGAAATTCGACCGTGCCGGCATTGGTGTACTGCACGGCCGCAGCCAGGCGTACCGCAGCCTGGCACAGGCGTTGCCGTAGGGCCGCATCGATGCCGGGGGCCGGTGTTTCCTCGACAATCTTCTGGTAACGACGCTGAATCGAGCACTCGCGTTCGTAGAGATGCACCACCTGACCATGCTGATCCGCCAGCACTTGCACTTCGATGTGACGTGGCCGGGGGATGTATTTTTCCAGCATCAGCGTGGCATCGCCAAAGGCCTGTTGCGCTTCGCGCGCCCCGGCTTCCAGGGCAGGCAGTAAATCTGCGGCGTGTTCGACAATACGCATGCCTTTGCCGCCCCCGCCTGCCGAGGCTTTTACGAGGACGGGATAGCCTAAGCGCGCCGCCATGGCAGGGCCTTGTTGCCCCAGCGTGGCGGCGTCTGGCGCCTGATAGCTGGGGACAATGGGCACCCCAGCCCGTTCAGCAATGTGCTTCGAGAGAATTTTCGAGCCCATCTGCCGGATGGCCGTTGCCGGGGGACCAATGTAGAGCAGCCCCGCCGCCCGACAATCCTCGGCAAACGCTGCATTTTCAGCCAGGAAACCGTAGCCTGGATGCACCGCATCTGCTCCACTGGTATGCGCGATGTCGAGCAGACGCGCACTATCCAAATAACTCTGCGCCGGTTCTGGCGGACCGAGGAGATAGGCCTCGTCAGCCAGATGGGCATGCGGGGCCTCACGGTCGGCAGCGGAGTACACAGCGACCGTGCGCAGACCGAACTCGCGGGCTGCACGGATAATGCGTACAGCAATTTCGCCACGGTTGGCAATGAGGAGTTTTTGCATAGACTTCAGGCTTTCAATCCCAGCGAGCAATGAGAGAGGGTATGGTCCATGGCACATGCAAGTAGCGGGTATGATAGCAGGATCTGAGGGGCTGACGCCAGCGAGGACTCACCGCTGGGCGCAGCGCTCACAGCAACGGAACGGCATGGCGCCTCGCACTACGAGCGTCTGGAAGTTCGGCAATAGCTACGGGTACGCCGTAACAGTACACGCGGACGCTCTGCCTCAGGCACACCGACCACGGCGGCTGCAATCTGGCGCCGCATTGCCTGTTGGATACGGTAGACTCTCGGATGGACTGTCGACAACACTTCAAACAGGCTTTGGGAAGCAGCACCGCCATCGTCTAGGAACAACACCCATACGTTGTCAATCTTTTTTGCTCGGAGCAGCAAGACCTTAGCTTTCCAGCATATGAGGGTCGAGCACGGCCAGCAACGTGGCAATGACATAGCGCTCGCCCACGGCGCGTGGTTCCAGCACCATGGGGTCATAGGCTGGATGGACAGGTAACAAGCGGATGAGTGGTGCCTGTCGTGCCCGTCTGGTCCCGGAGGACGGTTCCTGTGCATACCGTCTGACGGTATAGTTGCCACCCGTATCAGGATCATACAGATCATGGTGCTGCGCCAGCACAATGCGGCCTTGCAGAGCGCTGGTCCGGTCATCGCGCTGGCGCTCGAACAGACAGTACGCTCCTTCCGGGATGTGCGGCTCCATGGCTGGCCCAACCATCTGGGCCACAAACATCCCGGGGCGCAGGGTCCGGCCTGGCGGGACGCCAAGCCAGGTCTCGGGCTCAACGTCTTCACCCTCGGCAAACGCGCTGGCAACAGTCTGTAACTCAAACAGGGGCACGCACGTTTTATATTTGTCGGCCTCGCCCGGATCGACCTGGCGGAGACCCGGCACCACCTCGTGGCCTGGCCTGGCATGACGCACCATGGTGGCCAGGCGTGGATCGGCTGGTAGCGGGTCGAGCGGGGAGTCGTACGGTACGGCGCTCCTGGTGCATGCCTGTAACCGCTCATAACACTCACAGATAGCCGCTGCGAGCGCCGCCTCAGGCTCTGGAGCGGTGCTGGGAGACGTGCCAGGGAGACAGGTAGCCAGAACCGTCATGAGCTCCGGGAGGGTCAAGCCGTAGAGCAAAGCATAGGCTGCTTCGAGTTCGCTGCGGATCCTCAGGCGGCGGGTAGCATCTGGAGCAAAGACCGCGCCGTCATAGCCCCAATCGTGCGCAAAAGCCGCCAGATCTACTGACGTATAGAGGAGTTCCAGGAGGCGCGGGGCAATCCAGTCGCGCAATGCGATGGCCTGGTCCCACGGACATGCCGCCAGATAGGCGCTCAGGGGCACTGTCGGCAGCTGGTAGAGGACTGCAGCAGTGAGGCGGCGTCCCGGCAGTTTGTGGCGGACACAAAAATCAACCACCAGACTGTGCATATTGGCCACCAGACAACTGGTCAGGCGCGCATCCGTGGTGCTGAGACGTAGGATGGGACAGGTGTGCGCCAGCCCCACCCGTGGGACGATCGTCAGCACGATACGAGGGGCAGCAAAGATACGCTCGCGCCAGGTGAGGAACCAGCCGGGCGTATGCTTCTCCGCGAGCTGCCGTGCCAGCGTCAGGATGTCTCGCTGCCGCTTGATGAGTAAGAGATCCCCCGGGGTGAGGGGCCATTCTCGTGCCAGCTCTGGGGCTGCAACCCAGGCGCCAGGCGTCGGAGCAAGGGCCTGAAACATCGGGTTATAGACCTGCGACAGGGTCTCACGAGTGCACGTCTGATGCCCCTGGTTGAGATGATAGCCCGCCAACCACGCTGCCAGCACTTTGAGCAAATCGTCTGCCCGGCGACGGCGATAGGCGTGTAGAAACACGGGCGGGAGAGAGGCCACAGCCTGCATGATGTGCTCAGGGGCGATCCAGCATTGTGGCGTGGACAGCGGTGCCAGAGTGCCCAGGGGACGGAGCATGGCAGCCTCATAGACCGGTAGCGAGATAGCTTGCCCACGACGAAACACCTCACCGTGCAGGCGCCAACCCGCGTGCTCCAGTTCCTGGCGTGTCCGCAACAGCGCAGCATCCCGGGTGAGCTGGAGCATCGTCATGGCCTGCGCGCCCCAACCCGCGTCTGCGCCCTCAGGCTGGGCGCGCAAAATAGGCATACGATGCGCAATGGCCCGCGTAAACGCTGCCTCTGACGCTGTACGCCAGAGAGGCCAGGCGTGCGTGTTGGGGTGTAAGAGGGCCAGATCTGCAGCGTGGAGCGTCAAATGCCCCGTGGCCTCATCCAGCGCCTCAAGCTGTCGGATACCCCAGACGATATCCGCGCCGTCCTGCCGGTGCCCCGTGCCAGCCAAGGTCAACAGGCTCACGGCCGTCGTCCGTGGCAGATGCGGCAGGAGACGCAGGTCATTGGCAATGGTGTAGAGGCTGCACAGCGCCTCCTCCCGTAAGAGGCGCTCGAACAGAGCTGGCTGGCTCAAGAGGAGCGGGGTCGGGATGACAAAGCCGAGACGGCCGTGAGGGCGTAGGAGACGTCTGGCCGTTTCGATGAACAGCGCGGTGACGTGCAATCCTCGTGTCGCGGGACTGTGGTATCGTGCCAGATAACCCAGGAGCGACGCCGTCTGTGCGCTGGGACGGGCCTGCCACGGCGGTTTCCCCAGCAGCACATCAAAGCCCTCCTGCCAGCCCGGCCCTGCCGGCGCGTCGGCTTTCTCCGCAGGTGACAAGGTAAACACCTCCGGAAAGGCCAGGTGCCAGTGCAGAAAGCGATGCTGCACAGCCAACTGGGTGATCATGGCTCGGGTCGCGGCGGGGACCTGTGTTGGTGTGTGCTGGAGTCGATAGAACACATGGTGGGTCACCGCTGGCGCCGCGTCTCGCGTCTTGGGCCACAGGAATGCCGCACACCAGGCGTCGGCGCACAAGTCTGTTGCTGCACAGGACGGCTCTGATGCCTGGGGCACTACTAGCGGGGCACTCTCAGGACCAGCAAACTCCATGGCCAGTTGTCCGAGCCGCTCCAGGTGATTGCGCTTGCGCAGAGCGGTTGCCACCGCCTTGTCATCCCCGGGCCTGCGTGCAAAGGCGGCCTCAGGAATGCCCTGCGCTAGCAGCGTGGGAGTTGCGCCGAGCAGGCTGTCTCCCCACCGAATATGGTGCACCAGGGCCTCAAACGTAGCGCCAGGGCACAGGCTATCCAGGGCGAGACTGAGACGGCACACATCCACTGCGGCGGCATGCAGGTCCACGCCATACAGGCAATGCTGCATGACCTCGTATCGGGCCTGGCGGAGCACCTCTGACGGGGCAACGGGCTGGCCTGTCCGCAGCGTCGCTAAACGCTCGGCCAGATGTTGAGCAGCAGCCCGTAAGAAGGTGCCATGCCCACAGGCCGGATCACCGAGTTTTAGCTGCAAGAGAGCCGTTTCTGGAGCGGTCTGGGCACAGGCCGCATCGAGCACGGGATCGAGCGTACTGTGCACGAGACGTGTCACCAGAGCTGGGGGCAGCGGCGGCGTGGGCAGAGCCGCTGGGCGTAGCCCAAAGGTCCAGGTACCAGCCGTCTTCTGACAGACGGGCTGCCAGGCGCGCAGTGCCAGCGCCAGGTCTGCGAGCGCTTCGCCGGCGAGGCCCGCTGGACCTGGGGGCAGCGTCGTCAAAGCCCGCACTACTGGGTACAGATCGTGGTCGGCGAGTGTGCAGTCCTGGAGTGCCGGAAACGCCTGGGCTGGATGGAAGAAACTGCCCAGAGCTGGCACGCCATCCTGGCTCTTTGCCGTCGCACTGCCGCAGTCTTCCAGAAGCCGTACGAGCTGACGATAGGCACTGGTGGCCTGCGGACGACGCGGCACATCCTCCGGTGCGAGACGGGAGAGCCCATAGAAACGTTGATAGCGCTGCGGTACTGCCGGAAACGCTGGCGCCCCTAACCATAGCCCCTGTGCCTCTGCAGCCAGCATAAAGAGCAGCCGCGTGCACAAGCATACGAGCTGCGCATAATAGCCTTCTGCATCAAGCACGCCGTGCGCCAGGGCCTCCCGGAGTGCCTGGTTGCGCGATTGCGTGAGCAAACCATTCGCCAGGGCGGTGAGCGCCCGGGGTAGATCGGATATCATGCCTATCTTGGCAGCGTCCATCCTCGTCCTCGTGCTTTTACCTTGTCTCTCGGACGCAGTATAATCCCAGGCATGCTGACCAGCAACGGCTGGTGCGATCGCCTGTCCTTTACCCGGGATGCCCTATGCCTCGCTCTCCAACGCTCTCGTTTGACCGTGGCACATTGCTGTTGCATCCACCACCACCAGGCAAGGCGTGGATTGATTACGCCGTGTGGGATGACCGCGTGGAGCGTTTTCGCATCCCCGCGATGTATTACCGGCCTCTGGTGGAAACGTTGAACGCGGCAGGCGTGACGCTGGTCGATAACGCCCGCGAGTTTGGCCCACTGACCTTGACGCCAACCGTGGAGATGACACCGTACCCCCATCAGCGCGCTGCATTGAATGCCTGGGTCGCAGCAGGGCGCATGGGCGTCGTGGTGCTCCCCACCGGAGCGGGCAAAACCTACCTGGCGCAGCTCGCCATGCAGGCCACCCGGCGTAGTACCCTCATCGTAGTGCCCACCCTGGATCTCATGCATCAGTGGTACGCGCATCTGCTCGCGGCTTTTCCCGATGCGCCCGTCGGGCTGCTAGGTGGAGGTTCACATGACAGCACGGCCATCCTGGTCGCCACCTATGACAGTGCTGCGATCTATGCCGAAGCCCTGGGCAATAAATACGCCCTGCTGGTGTTTGATGAGTGCCATCATTTGCCGAGCGAGTTTACCAGGGTTATCGCGGAGTATTCACTGGCTCCGTATCGCCTGGGCTTGACCGCGACGCCAGAACGCAGCGATGGCAAGCATACGGTCTTACAGAGCCTGATTGGCCCAGAAGTCTACCGCACCTCTGCAGAAGCGCTCTCCGGCACGGTGCTGGCCACCCATCAGATTGTGCACCTCACCGTCAAGCTCTCGCAGCGCGAGCGCCAACGCTACGATGCATTGATTGAGACGCGCAACCAGTTTTTGCAGCAGCAGGGCATCCGCCTGGGCAGCCTGACTGGCTGGCAGGCATTCGTCAAGGCCAGTGCGCGCTCCCGGGCTGGCCGCAGTGCCATGCTGGCCCACCGGGAAGCGCGCGCCATTGCCTTTGGCACGGCTGGGAAGCTGCGCGTGCTGGCTGATCTGCTGGCACAGCACGTTGGCGCCCGTACTCTGGTGTTCACTGATGACAATGCCATGGTGTATCGCATTTCGCGGGAGTTTTTATTGCCTGCCATCACCCATAAGACAGCAGTCAAAGAGCGTCACGACATTCTCCAGCGTTTTCGGACCGGGGACTATCCGGTGATCGTGACTTCACGGGTCCTGAACGAGGGTGTGGACGTCCCGGAGGCGAGTGTCGCTGTGGTGCTGTCCGGCACGGGCTCGCAGCGCGAGTATGTGCAGCGACTCGGGCGTATTTTGCGCCGGGGCGAGGGGAAACTGGCCTTGCTCTACGAGGTGGTCGCCGAGGCGACCAGTGAAGAGCAACTCTCACGCCGTCGCCAGCCAGAACGCCAGACGCGCCCCTATCCACAGATGGATCTGCTCGCCGAAGAGCCCCTGGCGGCGGAGGGAGAAGCACCGTGCTACCGTCCGACTTGCTAATGCAGCGCTATCAGGGCGAGGAAGTCGTCCCACGGCGTCTCCCGCTGAGTACGGAGCATCTCGGTATTGCGAGTGAGATCATTGCGCTGTTTCGGAGCGCGCTCGGCGGCACGCGCGCAGATTTACAGACGCAACTCCAGGTGCTGGAAGGTGAAGAGACTGACTACCGCATCAAACGTGGCCTGGCGCATTTGCTCGAAAGCGCCTTTAGCACCTTTGAGATGCAGAGCCCGTTGGATCCCGTGGCGCTGCGCCAACGCGTGTTTGCTCTGTCCGCCCAGGCCGTCCCTGGCCCTTACAGCAGCACAGCGACAGTCACCGCAGTGGCCGAGGCACTCAGTCAAGAACTGGAGCAAGAGATCAGCCCGGACCAGATCCGCGACTGGCTCTATGCCGATCTGCCGGAGCAGCAGATCCTCAAGGGGTTTGAGGAACCTACCTCGGAAGCCTTGGTCGAGCGTTACAATCTGTCCCAGGCGCAGGGCTGCCTCTACCGCGCCAGTCATGTGGTGATTACCGCGCATCGCAACGATCCGGGGGAATATAAGCTGCTGTTTCGCTATGTCAAACTGTTTGGGCTGATGGCCTACATCGAAGGCGATGCCGACCACGGTTTCACGCTCACCATCGATGGCCCCACCAGCCTGTTCACCCCCAGCACACGCTATGGGCTCGCCCTGGCCAAACTGCTGCCAGCGCTGTTACATGTGACACGTTGGAGCCTGTACGCCACCCTCGTCCCACGACGTCTCACCCCCTACACCCCGCAGGTCGCCCGCTTTCGCCTCGATGCTGGCTGCGGCCTGGTGACCCACTATCCCCCCGGGAAAGTGCACGATAGCATGCTGGAGCAGGCCTTTGCCGAGCGTTGGGCACACACCAAAACACCCTGGCGCCTGGAGCGCGAAGTGGATCTTATCCCCATTCCGGGCAGCGTCATGGTGCCGGATTTTCGCCTGGTGCATCCGGATGGCCGCAGTTTCTTACTGGAAATCGTCGGCTACTGGCGTCCGGAATATCTGCGCAAAAAATTCTCCCAGGTACGTCAGGCTGGACGCCAGGATCTGATTCTGGCGATTTCAGAGCGCTTGAACCTGGAGCGCGCCGGTGTCAAGACAACCGATCTGCCAGCGCGCGTGGTGTGGTTCAAGGACCGCGTCCTGCCCAAAGCCGTGCTTGAGGTGTTGGGAGAATGAGCCTTAAAGCCCGTACCACAGGCTGTAGTACATAGGAGGTCATGCAGATGTCATCCCCCTTCCCAGGCATGGACCCCTATATTGAAGATCCCGAAATCTGGAGTGATTTTCACGGTGGCTTCGCCGACGAAATGCGGGCGCAGCTCAATCGTGTTCTGCAACCGTGCTATGTTGCCCGCCTGACGCCACGGGTGACTTCCGACCTCCTTGAGATTGCTGAACGACGCACTGTGCGTCCCGACGTCGGTATCTGGCAACCACAACCACCGCATGGCATCGTCGGCAACGTGGCGCTCCTCACGGCGACACCAGTCGAGAGTCTCGTACAGATGGAACTCCCATTGCGGCTCTATACAGTGGAAATCCGCGAAATCGGTACACTCAAGCTGGTTACCGCTATCGAGGTGCTCTCTCCTGTCAACAAGCGCACCAGCCACGAAGCGTATCACGACTATCTGCGCAAACGGCGTCAACGCTTGCACTCTGAGGCCCATCTCATCGAGATCGACCTGTTACGAGGCGGCGAACGCCCACCATTAGCGGGTCCTGTACCCGCGGCACCGTATTATCTGACGCTCAGTCGAGCCTCCCATCGCCCCATTGTTGACGTGTGGCCTGTGCAATTGTGGGAGAGATTGCCAGTGATCCCCGTACCACTGCTAGAGCCTGACGCCGACGTGCCACTGGATGTGGGTACGGTCGTGGCAGCAGTGTATGAGCGCGGGGCGTATGCTCGTCTGATTGATTATCGCCTGCCGCCACCACCGCCTGTACTGGGAGAGGTGGAAGCTGCCTGACTGGAGACGTATTTGCGGGGGCAGGGAGCACGGTAAGGACGTCGCGTCTGGGCTCGGTGTTTCACCATGCAGGAAGCACATGAAGCGCTGGCCTGGCACCGTGACGGCAGTCGTACCCTTACGGGCCTACCAGACGTCACGGCTCTGGGCTCTTTGTCCGGTGATAACCGGCGCCGGAGTCTCCCCTGGACATGGTCCTGAGGCACGCGCACCACGTCCATAAACGTAGTGCTCTGGCACACCCATGTGCTCAGCAAGCGCACACCCAGATTGGCGTTGCGGTTGCCTGGCGCGTCGTTGTTGCGGTTCGCAGCCCGGCAGTTGTCGGCGGAAGATCGGAATTTTAAAGCACTTTCGCAGCACACAAAAACGCAAGCCATGGCTCTGCTGCAACACCTGTAAATGCTGCTCGCTCGTCAACTTATGCACTGCATACATGCTCTGCGGCTGACATGGATGTGCCTCATCCACGGGCAAATACTGCGGCTTACCATACACCAGCCGTGAACTGCAAAAGAGCACGAGCGGCGGGGTCGGTGCTTCTGCACAGGTCTGAAACAGGGTTAAATGGGGACGACAATCCTCCTCCAGGCTGCGCAAGGGATCGTGATTACTGTCCACTGCCCCCATGGTCCCGAGAAAATCAAAGACAATGCTCTGCTGTGCGACTGCCGCGCGCACAAGCGCTCGATCACGCCCATCGCCATGGAAAACGCGGCCCTGAAAATCGACCGCCCGAGGCGTCGCCCGCCGACTCACAATGCTGATCTCTGCCCCGAGCCTCTGCAGCGCATAAATGCAGTTGATGCCGAGGAAACCATCCGCGCCCATGACCAGGACACGACGCTGGCGATAATGCGCCTCCAGGGCAGAGGCGCCCAGGTTTCCTTCATGGCCTTGATGCATTACGCCCATAAGAGACAGTTCATGACAGTGGCTTTTGACAACCTTTTCGCGATAGAGATACTTAAACATCCAGCTTGCTGGCTTATAGAATCATAGTGTACTCTACCTGCAGACCCTTTTGCAAAAGCGCTTGAGACCAGGGTGGTACTTGATGTCCGTGTTGTAAACCTCTTCCTCGTTATTCGGCCCGGAGTCGGACTGAAGTCCGACCTACAACGCCGGGCGGGTTACTGTAGGTCGGACTTCAGTCCGACCAGGGCGCTGAGGGGGTAGGTATCGTCTGGGCATCTCGGAGAGGAACGTGTGGCGTGAACACTCGTGGAGAAGTACCGCTCTCGTATCATTTTTCTATTGATGATGTGTTCGATGCTTTGCTCGACGCGTCAGACCGTCAGATGCCGCTCCATGCCCAGCCCTGGTTCAACTTTCTGGCGCAGGTGCACGAGCGGTTTGGTACGCAGATACACCTGTATGTATTCTACCAACGGTGGGAGCACGACCGGTGGCGCACTCTGGACGAACTCTCTCCCGTCGTGCAGGACGTCCTACGGCGTACCTCCTGGCTGCATTTTGGGCCGCATGCGCTCGACGCCGACACTCCCCCTTATACGCAAACACTCGCCGCACAGATGGCGGCCTTCGAGGCCATTTACACGGCGATCGCTCCATTCGCCCCGCCGCCGCGGCGGAGTCCCTGGGTACGCCTCCATTACTTCTCGGAAGCCTACGAACTCGCTGCCTATTTCCACGCCAAGGGGGTCACGGCCCTGCTCTCGACCGATAAACCAGCGGTCAGTTACCGCCTGCCTCCCGAGGCACGTGACCTCCTTGGCGACCAGGGCTTCGCCACGTATCAAGGCATGACATTTATCCGCTCGCATTGTCGCGTGGAAACTTTCGTGCAGGAGGGGGCTACGCCAGCCCAGGTCGAAGCTGCCCTTGCGTCATTCCTGGCGCAGCGACGCTGCGTGGTAGTGTTTACGCATGGGTATGAGCTGGCACGTCCGGAAGTGCAGAGCATGACGCTGACAGTGTTACAGGCCTTGCAAAGACTTGGGGCAAGGAGCATATAGAGGTAGTCTACGTATCTTTGACTTTCGTACGACCATGAAACTTTTGTAGATATTTGATGGAAGATCTATTAAAGTAAATATATTTTTCGTGTTTGTCCTATAAAAGAGGAAACAATACAAGTGTCCTGGAACACTTGTCTCTCTGCCCCTTTACGGTATATCCCACGCCTTGGACTGTTTCTCGGACTTGTCCTGTGCCCTACCATGATACTGTACCCGGTATCCCAGGGGGGCATGGCCCAAACCCTCCCCGCCACAGAGGATGCCGATGGCGATGGCATCCTGAGCGCGCAGGACTGTGCTCCACTGGCTGGTTGACTGACAAATCTCGACCCCTCTATTTTTCAAGCCGCTTCTTGGTACTCAAACACAAATCGAGATTGCCGACGTTTGGCATCTTGCTTCTTTGAAGCCATTGCCGGTTCCGGGTCCGGTTC
>Ga0194121_10004100_pt1 | contig 21417 bp, 17 predicted proteins | sample TA2MahCa50mmetaG_FD_148609 | JGI IMG/M metagenome (GOLD analysis project Ga0194121, IMG submission 148609) | Freshwater microbial communities from Lake Tanganyika, Tanzania - TA2015020 Mahale Deep Cast 50m | ecosystem: Environmental > Aquatic > Freshwater > Lake | place: Tanzania: Lake...
ATTACATCAATAATTTGTTCTCCATATTTTTTATTTTCTATTATTGCCTTTAACAATGTTTGTTGAAATGATGCGCCTAAAAATCCAAAATTCTTTTCTGACATGGTTTATTTTATTTTATAGTTCGTAATTTAAATAAGTGGTTTCCAAATCTTTAGACGATAAAACACTTGTCAATTCGGATAAATACCTTTTAAGGTATGGGCGGATATCCACCGTATATCTTATCTTGGGATGATAATAATTTGAGGGAAACATACTTTTGATAAATACTTCATCACCCAACTTAATTTCCAAAACAAAGTCCTCATTTGTTGTTGCCAACTGTGGTTCTGATTCAGGTAAATCGTAAAAAAATTCCATGTTATCATATAGATAATCCATAGTTTTTATTTTTAAATCGTCACCAATTTCTTCACAAATATCTTTTACTGTGTAATATAAATCCAAAGAATGTCGAATCTCGGGATTGTATTCTTTTACATTGAAAAATCTTTGACATACAATATTGTTTCCAAGTGTAAATAAAAATTCGAATTTTAATAGTTCTTGATTATTCATTTATTTTGATTTTAATTATTTTTTTATTTTTTTCTTTTCTTGTTAATCTTAAAAATGGGTTTAAAAATTTAATCCACGCGTCATCTGATTTTGGTAATAGTAAAAACAAACCATCTTCAATCATCATTTTCATTGTATTTTTGTATGAACGACCATCTGAATCCATATAGTCATATACAAGTAAAGTTACAGATTCTTTTGCCTCTTCAGTTAAAAATGGGTTTTCAAGATTGACCAATCTTTCGTTTACTTGAAAAAATTCGTCACCTAAAACACCATATTTAGTAACACCAGTTAATAAATTCTTAATTGATTTGTTGTTTTTATCGTTTTCAAATAAAAGACTGTATTTTTCTTTTATGTAGTCTAACGTTAATTCTCTCTCTTTTAATTCGGGAACAGAGGTTATTAATTTTGAAATACCTAAACTTTTTATTCCCGCAATATTATCAGATGTATCCCCACATATCATTTTAACTAATTTGATATTTTTAATGAGTATTTCTTCATCTTTATAAATAAACATATCATTGTGATGATACATTTTACTGTGAGACGGATTATACAATCGCGTGTTTTCACACACTAATTGAGTTAAATCTCCATCCCCCGAATATATTATTTTGTTTTCGTTTGGTGAATTTTGAACATAGTAAGCGATTGAATCATCACTTTCACAATTTTCATATTCCCCTTGTCTAACATAGAGGTCTTCCAAATATTGTTTTATTCGATTTCGTTCTCTAGAATATGAATTTAATTCTTCTTCCGTTCTAATTCTTTCTCTTCTATTTTGTTTGTACTGATGATAAAAACCTCTTCTGGTTTGTGACCCGTTTTCACCATCCCAAAAAACAACTACTTTATCTAAATGATGTTTTTCAATAAAAAAACGAATGGTATTGATAAAGTGATATATCCCTCCAATATGTTTCCCTTTGTGAAAATGATTTTTTAGTGCAAAAAATCCAATTGTTAGTAAATTATCACCATCTACTAAAAGTACATTAGGCATTAATCATTATTATAATTGTTAAACAATCAGGACACATCAGAGTCATCTTCAAATATTACAGAATCTTTTAACTCAAAATCTCCTCCTCCAATTTTTTCTTTCCAAAAATTAGAAAATTCTTTTTTGTAATTTTCCAATGATTCTTTTGTGTCGGGAATATACCCATTGTGAACAACAATTACCTTACCATCTTTATACCCCAACCCATTAACATGGTTTTTTAGTATTGATATTTTTGTTCTAATAGCATATGTGATTTTCCTACCATCTTTAACAGCATCAATGTGATTAATACCTGATTTTTTCTGATTTCCAAATAAAAATACCAATGACGACGCTAACCATAACGCCTCTCCACCTTTTGCTTTGATTTCAGGTTGACCAAAAGGATTATCGGGTAGTTCAACCCATGGTTGATTAACAACAACCATTGTCAAATAATATGAATTCTCTATTGACGGATAATCTTCTTTTTTTGATTTAGTTATCCTCGCGTGAATTCCCATTCCAATCTTATCTGACAATACACTGGCATTATGTTGTTTACCTCCTTTACCTTCAAAGGTCATTTTACATGGAATTGAACCTATCGAGTCCCAACAAATCAAAATATTTCTTGGAATGTCTCCATTCTCATGAGCATCTATAATTTCATTAATAAAATCTGTCGCTTGTTCAATATATTCAAAAGAATCGTTAAAAATAAAATCACCAGACCACTCACCATTTTCATCTTTTTTCGCTTGAAGTCCTAACTCAACCGCGTGTTCCCATTTCCATTTTCTTTCAGTAATAACAAACACAACCAAATCACCTCTTCTTTGAGCGTCCACTGCAGACAAAATCATTGCGGTTGTTTTTGATGAATTTGTGTGCCCCAAAAACATATTTATGTTTCCCATTACAGGACCTGGAAGACCACAAGCGTCATTAAAGGTTTCACCACAATAATAAAATTTCTCTTCTTTATATTTTGTTTTAGAAGAAAATTTTGAAATATAATCGAATTCTTTTTTCTTAATTGGCATAATTTTTTTTTAAAAAGATGCCCACACTACAATTGTAGTGTGGGCATCATGTTGGTATTTTTTGTTAAAATGGTAATTCTTCGTCAACTTCAACTTCAACATCTTCTTGTGGGTCGACATAATCAGACACGGGTTCATCCACTGGTTCTGGTTTCTTAGCTCCAATATTTTCTTCACTCGAAGAAGAAGTGGATATCCATTTACCCGTTACACTATCCCATTTTGGATTTTGGTTGGTTGCGACCATTTCCAAATACTCTTCTGGTTTTTTAGAGTAAACATCTGACCAAACCAATGTGTCGTTAATCCAAGAATCGGTAATTAAACTATCATCATGAAGTACACTTGGGTCTTCGGGAATAATCTGTGTAATTGTGGTATAATCTCTACCATTACCCGCTTTTGAAAGATTCAAATTCAAAATTAAATCACGTCCATTCAATGGGTCAGTGATATCTCCTTTATTCTTAAACAAAGGAATCAATTTATCATAAACACCTTCACTTTTTGTGTTGTGTTTAAAACGCCAAAATTTAACACCATCTTGTTCGTTATCTCTATCAATCAATTTAACGATAAAGAATTTACGAGAACGATATTGACGAGCAAGAACCCTATCCGATTCAATTCCCGTTGTCAATAAACCTTCACGAACTTCATCTAATGGAGAACGTTTTCCCTCTTGTTTTGGGTCATAAAGTTTAATCCAATCTCCGTTTACTTGTACTTCATGAAAGTAAACTTCTACAAAAGGAGACCCATCTTTTGATGGAAGAATCCTAATTCTTTTTTCTTGACTACGCATACCTTTTGGTAAAACGGTAGTAAAATACTTTTTCATCCTGTCTTCTTGAGACATTCCAATGTTACCACTTGTGGTTTGTTTGTTTTTTTCGTACTGTGCCAGTACTGCTTCTAATGTTGACATATTTTTTGTTTTTAGTTGTATCTAAAATATACATAAAAAAAATCAAATTTCAAAATATTATTAAATTTTTTTATCAAATATTTTTTAAAGGACACAAAAAAATCTAAATTATGGCGGTTCGTGTGGGAATCGAACCCACGACCTTCGCAGTGACAGTGCGATATTGTAACCAACTCTACTAACGAACCTAACTTATTCTAAAGTTAGAAGATACAACAATTTATTTAAATTTCCAAGAATTTCATCTCTTATATTTAATAAATCTGTATCTGTGGTTCCGTCTAAATCTTCAGAAAATTGTACTAAACCCTCAGTACATGTTTTTATCATATCTGATGAGTTCATTTCTGACAAATTAATTAATGTAATTGTTTTTGTTTGGTCATCCAAAATAAATCTACCATATTTACCCATTGCAATTTCAACAAAATCATCAATTAAATCAGTTAAAGAGTCGTATGTTTTACCAAAAGCCTCATGTCTAGCAATACCTTTGGTTTGCCAATGATTTATTTTTAATTGCAATTGTAAACCTACTAAAAGATTTACCTTAGAACTTAAATTCATCTTCTTCCTGTTCTGGATTAAAACTATTTCTTATTGTATCTAAGGAATAGTCGTCAATATCTTGTTTGGTTAAGACATATTCGTTTTTACCAGATTGTTGCATTTCAGTTTGTTTTTGTGCAAAAAATTGTTGGGGATTTAAATTAAATGGGTACGAATCCAACGACCTTAACTCCAATTTTTCTTGTGGTGTTTTTTCTTTCATAGTTTCGACTTTATTACCCAACTCATCTATTTTACTGATAACAGAATCCATTTGAGATAGTTTTTGTTCTAAATCATTTAATTTAGTAAATACACTATCCATTTTATTTACAACTTCAATATTTTCTGTGTTTTTATCGTCCAAATCTTTTTTAATTGATTTAGTCATATTAACTAAATCAGTTATATCGATTTCTTCTGTTTCGGGTTCAATGGGAGCGCCAGATGGTGGTAGTGCATTAGGGTCCGCCGGTGGTGCTGTGGGGTCCATGACGGTGTCAGCTGGTGGTGCGGCTGCGGGGTCTATTGGAGCATCTGGTGGAGGGGGTACTTCTCCTTGTTCCATCAAATGTTTAGTGTAATTATTAATTGCACTATATCTAGCAATTTCATCCATTAATTTTTTTTCTAATGTTTTCATATTAATCTTGTAAAAGTTGTCTACCGTCTTCGGTTATATATTTTTTATTTATTCTTTCTACAATTCCATCTTTAGACCTTATTACATAACATTCACCAGTTTGCAAATCACATTCCTCTCTTTCGGTGTCATTTATTATTTTTGTGGTCTTTGTTTTACTCATAAAAGTGTCTAAAGACTTATTAAAATTTTCGTTATTCATTTTCTTTTTTTATAATAAATATCTACAAAAAACAAAATATCTAATTATTCCATAATGAAATAAACAACATCACCATCAAACAACTTAAGTTGACTCATTAATTTTTTTGACAACGATATTCCATAGGTATCACTTATCGGTCCAACCGAAACCGGACCTTCCGCAATAATTGTTCCAATAGATTCATCTAATTGGTAATTTGGTTTAACAATTATGGTTTTATTATTTTTTGGGTTTTTAAATGTTGTTTTTGCTGTTCTAATTAAATCAGGAGTAATTTGTCTAGATAATTGAAAATTAACCATGAAATATTTGTAATCGGTATTTCGTATTTTTGAAAACTCGATACCATTTGCAATATTCATATTTGTTGAATCACTAATGGTGTAACCCGTTCCTCCCATTTCAACTACCAAACCTCTTAACCAAACTTGGTTATTATTTTTTACTTTTTGAATTGTCCTTTGTTCGTTAAAACCATTAAATGGTACACCAAACTGGTTGATACCAACATCATCCAATTTATTTAATATTTGTTCACCTTGAATGATTTTACCTCGTCTATCTGTAATATAATTTATATTCTGATACTTAACCGTTTCTTGTGTGTCAGTTTTTTTGGATTCTCTTTGTTTTATTATTCTAGATGCTTTAGATTGTATCTTATCAAATAAGATTCTATAACTCGCAATAAACGAATCTTCTGGGTCAGGTAAGGAGGAATAAGGTATTCTCGCTCCTGAAAATGTTGTTGATATATTATTTGACTTTATTGTATGTGTAACTTCCGTTATCCAATATGAACCTTTAAACATTGGTACATTTTTTAAATAAAAGAACATTGTTGGTTGTATCATAACGTTACCCATGGCGGTTACATCACATTTGTAAGACGCTTGTTTGTAATAATCAAACAATGAAACGTCAACATTGTGAACACCCGCACCGGAAGCCGACCTGATTAGATTTTCCAAAACATAGAAAGATTCTGACGTATTTTTTAAACTTGTTTGGTCAAGTGTTAATCCTTTAAAAATACCTTGATTTTGGTGCCCAAAACTAACCTCAAATGCCACAACTCTATTTGATTTTGATAAATCATTTCTTGAAAAACTTTCCAAAGATGTAATCATTAATGGGTTGTTATTCTGACTTCCAATATAAAAACTATCATCAACAAATTTGTATGGTTTACTATTTGACATATCCAATCTTTTTGAATTATAACCAACCAGTTGAATTATAATTTTTGGTGTTGCTTCTTGGTAATCCACTTCTAAAAATGTACCAAATAAATCTGATGCGACTTTTTTTGAGGGTCTTATCTTGTTTTTGATATTCACATTATTACCATAAAAATTTATGTAGGCCGGTAATGCTCTCATATCTAAACCCGTCCCTTGAATCATCATGGATATGGCACCATACAAAGATTGTTTTAAATTTTTTGGATTTAATAAGTCTTTAAACCTATCAATATTGAGATATAATTTATCGCCAATATCTCTATTGGCTTTATCTAAAAATAAAAATTCTTCCAGTAATAATCTTTGTCCAATTGAATTACCTGATGTCCACTTATCATTAAATGATTTAAATGTATTGTATAATTCTAATTTTATGTTATCAGAGTTATATCCTCTAAATCTATCAATTCTAGACGCGGGATTTTTAGACTCATTACTCTTTAATGTTTTAAACTTATCTATAACTTCAGTTATAAAATGTCTAAATCTAATATCAGAACCTTGGGGTGTGATGTCTCCACCCAATTGTTTGACAATGATTTCACTTGTTAAATAATTTATAAAAGAAGTCCTGTTCGCGGCTCCCCCATTTTTTCTATATCCACCATATATCTGAGCATATGGTCTATGTGTTTTTATGTTATCTTCAATTAGCTTTATATTATTTATGTTAAAAAACTCTAAATAGTATCCATCGATATCTTCACCAATATACAATTTGATGAAATTTAGATTGGTCGAGTTAATATCAGAAGGGTTAAACGATTGTGTTAGATATCTTGTATAAGGATTTGACTTTGTCATCCCATACAATATGTATGGGTCAATTTCTTTTGGGTTAGCCAAACTAAATTGTATTAAATTATTACTACCCAAAATACTACTGGTTATAATTTCTGCAGCTTCTTTTTGTTTGTCTTTTATATTAGTTATTAATAAATCAATATTTGATGTTGGGTTCTGTGGTAAATTAATTTTATCAATGACACTTAATCTATTTAACACATCTTGAAATTTTTGAAAAGTTAAATTACTAAATGGTTTGTAAGGTACTTCGTCATTCATTTTTTGACTTGCGAAATCTAAAAAATAATTTTCAAAATATTCAAGGATAGTTGGACTAAATGTACCAATTAAATCTAACGCCTTTTTATAATTTGTTGATATGGAATAAGTGTTTCCCGTTGTTCTAAAATACTCATAAGGTGTTGGGAAAGTTTGACCCGTAAATGGATTAGTTATAGTATCATCTAAAAACCATAAGGTTCTAAAACCAATCTGTTGGGCAAAATCAAATGTGTTATTAGAATTAATTTTTGTATTAGAGTAATCTCCAATGGAAGGTAGAAGTGTGTATGTTTTTTCTTCTGTTTTGTATTTTGTATTATCTACCAAAACATCCCAATAATTCATTTGTGTTTTCGTTCTAACTCTATGTAAAATACTATCATTTAAAGTATTTGCCGAATACGAAATATTACCTAATGACGTGTTATAATGACTATATCCATTAACGATTTGACTATATGTTCCTTGATAGAATGGTGATAATCCAACATCTTTAAAATCACTATATGATACATTTACAGATGGACCAGTTGTTGTTGATACTTTAGGTGTTATTGTAAACGTATACCCTAAATTGTTATCAAATAAGGTTTGACCCGATAATGGTTTGGTGACGTAACTCGAATTTACTGCCCCTTCTAAAATATCATATCCGTCAATTAAATGTTTTTTATATCTATGATAAATCGACCCCCATTTTAATAATAAATGATATGGTACAAAATGTGTAGAACCTATTTCTCTAAATAAAGAAGATACCAATATTGATTTATTTTTAAAAGTAATTTGTTCATCCAAATCAATAAATGGTAATGAATTTAGTAAAAGATAAGCCGAACCAACGTATTTACCATTTACTGATGATTTATTAAAATCATAATACAATTGATTATGAAAATATGGTGTATTTAAAATTGAAAGAGTATTACCAGTTACATTAATTGTATTTAGAAAAAAATTAGTTGCATTACTACTTCCCGATTTTACCCAAGATTTCGACTCAATTGGTGATGAAATAAACCCGTTATATGGTTCGTATTTTAATATTCCATTGAATTTAAAATTATCATCACTAAAATTTGTTTTATTTATATAACTCAAATATGTGGACGAATTAAATGGGTATATATTTTTTCTGTACGATTCTGGTTGATAATTTAATAAAAAATTATTTATCTTAGTATCATCTAAACCACCTTCTTTTACCGTAACATTTAAATTATAACTTTCAAACGAGAATGGTTCATTTAATATATCGACCAAATAATTTGTTGTTGGTAGGGTGTCCTTGTAATTAGAAAATTTATCATGGGGTGATGATAAAAATAGATAACCACCATATTCAGTATATGTTTTTGGATTACCATTTTCATCGACTTCAATCTTACCATTTTCATCTTTTCTTTGTTGTTGATATTTTACATTAATAAAATCATTTAATCCTTTTATTTTTTTTGCGATTTCAATTAAATCTCCATCCTCTTTTATTGAATTCTTTATATTGATAAACTCCTCATTTGCTAGTTCCGTTAACATTTGATTAGTAAAAGAATCGAACATTGTTAAAAATCTTGCTCTTTCGTAAATTTCATATAAAAAAGACGCATAATCTTTATCAATGTATGGTGCTCTATTTATAATAAAATCCGTTGTTGATATTGGTGAGACGTTATTTAAATCCTCATTAGAATCGAATATGTAATTAACATCATTTCTTGTTGGTTCTTTGTTTACGTTTGTTTCAACTCTATTTGTGTTAATTTTAATGTATTCTTCCACAAAATCAACTTCGGGCCATTTAGTGCTATCATATGATTCTAATTCTTTAATAAGTTTTTCGTCACCAGGATACATAATAACGTTTGTTTTTCCTCCTTGTTGTGACTTTTTAATTTCCGGCCACGGATAAACATTTTCTCCTTTGGTTTCACTTGAAAGTTCTTTAATTGCCTTTTTTCTTGTATTCGATGCGTTGTATGCCTTATTGTGAACATCTTTCATTAAACGAATGTAAACTTCAGCATTGGCCAACAAAACAGCAAACATGTTTCTAATCGTTGGTTCAAATCCGAATCCTTCTTTACCCTTTATTATTGCGTTCATTTTTGCTTCAACATTATCTTCGACTTTCTTTCTTTGTTCTTCGAATAATTTTCTTATTTGAAATAAATCATTAAAAATCCCATTAATGTTAACAATTACCTTTTTATCTGGTAAAACCCTATAATAAGTTGTTACATTGTTTAAAGGTTTTAATGATATTTTTTTAAAATCGCCGGCAATTTTGTCATTTAAAAGTTGTTGAGCAAATAGTCTATTTTTTTTTATGGTTTCATTAAAGTTTTTAATTAATAATTCTAACGTACCATTTTTATCGCCAGTTATTCCCCCCGTGTCCCAATTTAGTTTTGTTTTGTCTTTTTGTGATGTATAATATCCAAATTCATTTTCTGATTGGTTATCTAAATTTTTCTTAGCCCAAGACTTAAAGGCGGTATCGAAATCGGTTATGGTTTTATCCAATTCTTTTATACCTTGAAAAATTTCCATGTTAACTTCACCGAAAATTTTTTGTTCCAAAATTTTATTCAAACTTTCGGAGATGTATCCCATTTCTATTAATGTTCTTACCGGAAAACCTTTTGGTATTAACCCTTTTTGTTCATATTGTCTATATACGGATTTTAATATTTGATATCCTCTTGAAGAATGGGACACTGTTTTTTCGTATAATGCGGTTTTTTCATTAAATTTTACATCTTTAGTTTCTTCAACTAAAAACATATAAGGGCACGTTATTATTTGAGATAATGTAATATCATTCATCCAAACATATGTTGAACCAACAAAAATGGTTGATATTTCAAAATTTCCATTAGACTCATTGAATCTTGATGAAAATTTTGTCATATGTAATCTATACCTAATGGCTTTTCCATAATAACCTTTTACTGTTAAATAAAATATCGGCCACGGAAGATGGAAAAACGCTCTGTATGGTGAATTATTACTTGACTCAAATAATGTTTTTCCTCTTACATCAATAAAAGAAATATTCACTGTTGGAGTAAAATTTGCACCTTTAATTGAGATACTAATCGAGTCAATACCAAAACTTTGTCCACTGGTGTCTTTAAATTGATTTTCACCAAAAGTCACATCATAACCATCTTTGTAGTTTGATTCTTGACCTTGTATTGGTTTTGGTACAAACGAATCGGTCCATGTACTATCAAAATTACCATCACCAGTTGCGTTTTTTAAAAAATTTAAATTACCACTAGCAATTTGTGTTAACGTATTTCCTTTATCGTTGTCCATGGTTAATGTTGTTCTAGGTACCATATCGGCCTCCAAGTTTACATACATAACCAAATTTTCTTGTTTATGTCCTCTTGGATGTATTTCACCATTAGAATCTACAACACTATTTGGGTCAATATAAACAAGATTGTTTTCGTCAACTTTAACTAATATGTTTTCACCATTTGGATAATCTCTATTGTTCACCATAATACAAGTTATATAATTCTACGTTTTTTTTGTAGTCTTGTAAAGACACCACCAATGGAAAAGGAATTCTTAAAACAAAATTGTCTGGTATTTCAAATTCTAATCCACCAATTGTTGGATTTGCTTGAAGTATTAACCACCCAAAAACAGGTGAACCATAATATTCTAAAGACAACCTATCTAACCTATCTCTACCCTTTTTAAAAAACAAATATCTATCCGTTGTTTTTATTGGTATCTCAATACCGGGAACGATTCTAAAAGAACCATCTTCAATAAAAAATTGATATCTATCAAAATATTGCCTACTCATTATTTTTTCCTATAAAAATTTAATTTATTTGTGACCTCATTGGATTCTGAAAATAATTTTATCGATTCACTCATGATTGTGGTATCTGTTTCATCAATTACGTCTAAAACATCAAAATTTATTTCCTTATCTGTTTTTTTGTTCTTAAATTTTGTTAATTTAAAGACCTTTTCTTCTGGTTTTTTAATGAAACTTTCTATTCTTGTTTTTAACTTCGCCTTTATTTGTTCGGAATATGAATCTAGATTATTAAATTTTTTCATTAATAAATCAACTTTACCATAAAGTAATTGACTTAATATGAAATTAAAATCAGACGATTGTATTGTTGGGTTTAAAAATGTAATATTTGTTGACAAATCCTCGGTTAATTTTGGATGGTTTTCTTCAATATAGGTTATACAAGATTCATACTCTTCATATAAAAAATCAGAAGTAAAACCCGAAAAATTTAAAGATTTAACTTTATCATCTTGAATTGAGGTGTCTTTTGCGTTTTTTATTATAAAATTTAATTTATCTAATGTTTTTATTAATTCGTTTCTTGACTTTTCTAATTCATTAAGTTCACTATTATCCAGTATTTGATTTATTATTGTTTGAACTATTTCATCTTTGATAAATGTTTTCAATATTTTTTCATTTGTGTCAGACAATAAAGAACCCGTTATAACTTTATCAAAAGAAAATAAATTTACCAAATAGGTTGATGATGAATTATCAATAAAATTATTTAATGCTTTTTGTAAACCTTCACAATAAACCGACAATTCTTGTGTTTTTTTATGAATACCAAGTAAATTTAATACTTTACCTGGTGTTGGTGAAGTGATTGTATAAACGTCATACTCATATATCGGTCTATAATCATTTTTCAATAACATAGTTGTGATATCTTTTCCATATTTGGTATAAAGTTGATTATATGTTGATTTATACTTTTCAAAATATGAGTTTGTTAGACTAAATAAATTGGTAACCAATTCAGTATAACTCATCTTTTCAACGTTACTGGTTTTCCCAACCGGTGTTCCTATGTAATTACCTTGAATAACATTATTGTTATTTTTAATTGATAAAAGATTTTTTAATGTTGGATTGGTGGTCACTTTGTTCAAATTATCTAAAAAGTCTTTTCTAAATTTTTCAGGTGTCATTCCACCAATTGTTTCATTTGTTGAAATTGACCTTTCATCGTACATTTCGGTATTTGCAAAGAAATTAGAGGATAACGCATTTTGAAGTCTTTCAACGGGTTTAGATAAACCTTGACCACCAATAAATGATACTTGTAATGTAACATTTGCAATCATAGGTTGAATACCAATACCTTCGGGATTTAAATCCCATAATGTACTACCACCATCATCATAACTGATTTGAACATCTCTTATGGCCACTTTTGAGTGATAGAAATCTCCGATTCTAACCACACAAATAGGTGGTGGACCAAAGGAAGTATTTCTTGCGTTTAAATCAGAGTCTTCGGAAATGCCTTTTATTGGTATAGTGTCTCCTGGTCTAACACATTGTAATAGAAAAGTTAATCTACTATTTAATCCTTCGGGTGTCATTGAATGAAAAGCGGGATGAAAATATTTTAACTTATCTTTAAGTGATTTAAATACGATTGGGTCGTTTTCTTCTAATTTTTTAAAATAAAAACATTCTGACAATGTTTTTGCAATAATTCTTTTTATTGGGTCAATCGGTGGTTTTTTTGTTGGTTGACCAATAGGAATTTGACCATTTGGTTCTACCGTTGTTATTACATTTGTTGGGTTGTTTGTTGGTTGAATTTGATTTTGAGGAGGTTGACTATTTGAACGATTCTCATATTTTAATTCAAAAGTAGTTTGTCTACAATAAAACGATATCGGTGAATATATACCAAGTTCTCTAACTTTTACAAATTCTTTACCAATACAATCGGTATCGGGTTGTCCACCAGTAAAATTTTCACCATAATTAACGGATTCAATAATAATTTTACCATCATAATCGTAACCAAAATCTTTAATTTTGTATTCTTTTACAATGGTAATTGATTTACCTTTCTCAATTATTACTTTATCGTTTTCTCCATTATTTTTATTTGTTGGCGTTAAATCTGATATCCATAATATATTTGGTTTAGTCCCTCCACTTGATATGATATCAAAAATATCTTGTAAAACACTATGACTTCTTCTAATCGCTAAACGTTCATTGTAATCACTTGAAGCAGCGGAAGAGGCCGATGATGATATTTTAATACGAATATCTTCTGCGGTTTTTCCCGATAATTTTGTTTTCAATTCATTAAGTGATGTTTGATATTTGGTATAAGAAGAAGTAGCGTCGTCAAAATATTTTTCTATTTTTGTTTTTTGTTCATTAATCAATGTTTGGGTGATTGTGACATTTTCATTACCAAAAATAAAACTTTTTTCTTTTTTAACTTGAACATCATTTTGTGAAAAACCTGTTAATTGTTTAATTAATGTATCTAACTTACTCGAATATTTTGTTTTACTTGTCGGTATAAAAGAACTATATAAGTTTGAATAGTTTTTTGATGTTTCTAAACCTTTACTTTTAGGGTCAGGACTATCATTATCAAATTTTAAAATAAATGTTTCATTTGTTGGTGGTCCACATAAATCTTCAACTACAGAATTAGCGGGTGTCTCAATAATTGGTGGGTCGGTTGTTGTTACTTTATATTGCTGAATAAACTCAGGGTCTTTTCCTTTATCTAAAAAATTTTGTAATAATCTTATATCGTTTCTATCTAATTGAGAGTATCTCCTAACCAAATCGTAAAAGTCTAATTCTTCACATCCCGCAAAAAATGCGTTGATGTAGTTTTCAGATTCATCATCACTCATTCCTTTAAAGTGTTCTCTAACCAACAAATTTAGAATACTTGGATGGTCCACTATTACTTTAAAACTTATTGTACCCGTTCTGGACGTGTCTTGGTATGTGTAAATAGGTTCAGGTCTACCTAAGAAAGTATTGTCTGTCCATCTAGCTTGATTGTTTTCGTTTACCTTTAAATCGTAAGGGGGAAACCACATAACTCTACCATCATTATTTCCTCTTTCACAATATGGTAAATCATTATAAGTAAATCCCGGTGTATTTGAAGTTTTCCACGCTAAATTCTCAATTGAGAACATATATTTTTTTGCATAAAACCCCTCACCTGAGGGTCCTTCGAATATGTTTGTTGAATTTTTTGCACCGAAAGAGTTGTTTCCATTTGGGTCGTAATTACCACTTGACATAGGCGCCATATTAATATTCCATGGTCGACTATCCCCACCCATAACACTATCGTCAAACTTTCTAATATTTGCAGTTTTCTTCATTGTATCGGTATAGTTCATATAAGACCTATCTTTTGTCCATACTCTACAATACTCCGCACCTGTTTCTTGATTAAATTCGTCAACAAACTTTATTGCTGAACTTCTTGACAACATTGAATCACCTTCTTTAAAAATTCTACTTGTTTGGTCAATGACATTACCGACATGTGTTCTAGCCGCAATCCCATCTTTTGGCATCGAATCTAAAATCTCTTGTGTTAGACCAAGAATCGAATCATCTCTAAAATTATAATTAGTGGATTTAGAATCTAACCCGATTTTGTTTTGGGAATTTTTACTTATCCACGTTAATTTTCCACTAATTGCCCCACCTTGTGATATGTTTCTTTGTTTTTCAAATAAATTTGATTGAACAGGGTCAAACAATAAACTCAAGTAATAACTACTTTTTACAACTCTGTCATTAAAATCAGACATTGTATATTTAACATCTTCACTTCTATCATCACCAATATATGCAACACCTTTAGGTGCCTCTATCCCTAACAAATTCTTTACTCCACTAGCAAATCTATCTGCAAAATTAAATATTTTTGAAGATTGTTGTGAACGAGCGGTTGTTGTATAATTTGGTGCATATTTTGAATAAGATAATTGGTCATATAATGTCTGTCTTTGTCCTTCACCCATATATTCAATAAACAAGTCAGATGGTTTTCTTCCTAATTTTGGTCTTCTTTCAATACCCACTAAACTCCCCAAAACACCTGTAACATCTTGTAAAATGGCACCCGCTTCTGTTCTTGGTGTGGGTCGATTTTCAATAGGATTTCTTGGGTTTGTTAAATAATCACCCGGTATTTCACTAAAAGGAAATTCAAGACCCGCAACAGTTTGCAAAAAATCAACACCTTTTCCTATTAAAGTTTTAGCTACGGTTATTTTATAATTTTTTTCAACCAAAGGTTCTCTACCTGTAATAAGATTTATCGCAGTTGCAGTATTTCCTTCTAAAGCATCAATTAATCTAACTCTACCTAATGTTGCCGATTCTAAGTTTTGTTGTATTCTCGCGAAAACGGGACCCAATTTATTTTCTCGAATATTTTGTGTTGCGAATTTCATTAATCTTGAATCACTTTCAAAATTTTGACCACCCATAATGCCAATTAAATTGGGGGATTGTGTCATTGTAAATGAATCAAAATATCCATCAGATATAACACCATTATTAATCCAAGCCAACATTGGTAGTGTTGTATTAGTATATTCTTCTATTGTGTTGTCAGGTGCACTATACAAATTTTGACCAAAAGTATTTGCAAAAAATACCGACCAATTTGTTTTTACATCTCCCGGGTCTACATTAGAAAAATTATTTAAATTTTGAACAACGTAATTGGTGTCCGTAAACGTTTGAGGTCCGTTCGGTCTATTCAAAGTTCTTGAAATTAAATAATCTCTAAAAACTTTGGTATTATTAAAATCTAAGTATGTTGGCATCTATTATATAAATAGATATTTTTTGATTTTTTTAACTAAATTCTCCTAAATTCTTCAGTGTTCAAATAACTTCCCAATTCTTGTCTCCGTAACCACATATCAAAAGACAAGGCAAATTCGTCAACACGAGGACTACTACCTGTAAAACTAAATTCATGTTTCACCACGTGAGGATTTCCAGTCGTAACATTCCCCCTTTTAGTTTCGTCCACAGCATAAATGGTGTCATTCTCATTTAAGAGGATAGGTGGACCATCTGGTTGTAAAATCATATCATTTGCTTCTATGGGTTTTTCTTTAGATTTTCCTTCCAAACTATTAGGGTACTCCTTTATCATCCTTTCTCTTTCACCCTCTAATAATTGTCCTAAAGTATTTTTTCCCTCTTTTGTTTCTTTTAAAAATTCATTAACTTGTGATATATATTTTTCATCAATTTTCGAAAGGTCCCCTCGAATACCACCAGCAAATCGAACTTTCATCATTGTAACTATTTCTGAAACTTGAAGTCCTATTTTTTGGGTTTCGGTATATTGAGATAATGCAATGTCTTTCGTGTTCATTTCTTCGAACACTTTTTGATTATCTATTAACACTTTTACTTGATTGTCACTTAATTCATCCAAAGCAATCCTTGTCACATCACCAAATTCTTTTTCAAACATACCTTTTGGTATATCAATGACCATTTTACCACCTTCCATTCTGGCTAAGTTTGTGATAAACTCTTGTTGTTTTTCGTCAAGATTAAACCCGCGAGCCAATAAATCCGTGGATGCCGCTGCTCTTTCCGCTGCCTTTATTGCTGTAGTTGATAATTTATCCATATCCATATTTAACTCACTCGCATATGCCCTTGCTTTTCTTAAATTAACACCAGTAATTTCAAATTTACCTAATTCTGAATTATAAGTCGCTAAAGAACCCGCAACACCAATTATCGCATCTTGTAAACCACCAGCATCGTTTGTTGCCATATACATTAATTTTAATGGGTCATTAAAATCACCTATTGCACCACCTATCGCTTGTAAATTAGCAGATAATGCAACTGCTTGGTCAGGGTCAAATAGTTTCTCGGCTAATGTAAATACGCTTTCCATATTCGTTTTAAATTCAATCGATTTTTGAGCCATTCTTGTTAAACCATCATAACCATTTTTAAATCCATACATGTTTAGATTTTTCATATTCGTTTCGATTTCTGCAACAACTTTTCTTGCGTTTAAACCTAAACTAATTGAACTTTCACCCGCTTCATTTATTCTTTCTAAAGCACTGGCAGCACCATAACCCGCCTTTTCATAGGTACTAATCATTTTTCCGAGGTTATCTAAGTTACCAACAAACGCTCTTGATGTTACCGCCATATCTCCCATTACTTCCCTGTTGTACAAAGTAAATTTACCCTGTTCCTCCATCATTCCTGTAATGGTGTCTTTAATATCCTCAAATCCATAACCCATGGTCATCATTTCGGGTAATGTTTCCATAATTTCATTTCTTAACCCCCTAGATAAATCTCCTGAAATACCAATTTTTGAATTTATTTCATTATGTAAATCAACTTCTTGTCGTAATATTTGTGTAGCACCCACTGAAAATTTGGTAATTATTGATTCACCTAAATTATCTATTTGTGTTTGTAGATTTTTACTAAAATCACCTTCACCAAAAAGACCACCTTCACCCATAACACCTTTAATTAAATTTTGAAACTCCGTAAATATATTTTCCGTTTGAATCATTTCGTTTTCTTTTATTTTATATGATGAAACATTAGTATTTAAATTTTGTATTTTTTTTAAATCATTAACAATATTTTCACCAACATTACCACCAGTTGAGGATGGTGAATTGACTTTATTTTGTGATAATAAGTAATCACCCCAAGCTTTGGCAAAGTTAGACTTCTCAGAATCTTGGATTTGACCACCATTTTGTTTGCACGCATTTTCGTAATTTTCGAAATTACCACCACTTCTGTTAGCGAGTTCTATAAATTTACCATAATCCCTCATAAAATTGTTTACATATAAATATCAATTTTATTTGCATAGTTTCCAAACCGTTATTTCATAAAATTCGGGATTTATTACCGTTTTTGAAATTAATTCAAAGTTTAAATTGTACTTTTCCGTAATTTCTTTATGTGCTTTTGCTTCTCCTACTTCCCATTCTCCTACTAATGGCACTGTTAAATAAGCTCCCCAATCATCATATATAATAATAGATTCATCGGCTAATAAATTATGTTGTATTAAAAATTCTAAACACTGTATTGTTGATGTATATATATCACAGTCCATATGAACTAATCCAACACTTTTCTCACCTAAAGTTTCTGCTAAAGAATCGGTAAGGGTTTCTAAAAACCATCCGTTGAATAAATGTATATTTGGTTTATTTAATAATTCAGGATTAACAAATCCATTTGTAGTAAATTGTCCTTCACACCATACCGTTGGGTTATTTTTATCAACTAACTCTTTTGGCAATCCTTTCCAAGAGTCAAATCCATAAAATGTTGATTTAATATTGTTTTTATGATATATATCATAAAAATGTAACATTGATTCTCCTGTATATACGCCGAATTCTAGAAAATTCTTATTTTGTAATTTAGTAATATTTGATTCGACTAACTGTTTTCTAAGTTCAATCTTTTTTTCCAATTCTGTCATAGTCTTAATTTTTTAAGTTTATATAAATCCACCGAAAAACCCACAAATCTTTAGTTTGTGGGATGTAAGGTGGTTTCATAAAAGATATTAACAAGGTTTAATTTTAAAGTTCAGTTCAAAATTTGGGTCCGTAATGTGAAAACCATATCCCTCTGATTTCATTTTAATACCTTTTGTTTCCCAAATATATTGGGCACATTCTTGGCCGTTTTTCAAATGTATAGTATAATTATTAATGATTTTAACAACTTCACCAGTGTATGATTGATTAAAGTTGTTTGCATTAGATATACGAAGTCTATCACCAACTTTTGGTAGTTTAATATTGGTTGATTGTTCACTTATAACCCTTTTAACAATTCTCATTAAATCGTTTTCAGTTAATCTTACAACTTTTTTCATACTATATTTTTAATATAAATATCCATCAAAAAAAAAACGATTTTTTTTAAAAAATATTTTTAACCTTGATTTAAAATATATTCTCTGATTGTATCTGGTGACGCTTCACCGATTGAACAAGCAAAATAACCATCAGACCAAAAAGTTTTCTCTAACCAAAATTCTTGACTTAAAATATCAGAATATAAAGACCAAATTTGTTTCGTTGATTCTTGTTTTAATTTACGAACAATTGATGAAACCGATAAACGAGGAATATATCTAATTAAAAAATGAATGTGATTAATATCTGACTCCATAACCTCAATACTAAAATCTGAATTATTTGTAATATTTTCCAATATGGTTTTCATATCTTCATTTATTTTCTAACTCTTGAATATAACTAACATAGTATCGTCTAATCGATATGGGCATAGAAAGAATATCCCCGTAGGAAAATCCTCTTCTTATTAGATATAATATTTCGTCTAATTGGCCCTTTCTATATTCCGTAGAAAGGGCGAAAAAATTCGACCCCAAATCCAATAACAATTTGGATATTCTCTCCTGATGGGGTCATTACTTCTTTTTTTAGGTCAATTGCGGGTCTATTCTCTCTAACATATTTTCTAAAGTCTTGAGAGTCTTTAATTGGTAGATTTTCAATAAAATTCCTGATATTCATTGGGTCTTTATTACCAGCAACTGATTTAATCATAAACTCAAGTTGTTTTGTGATAATTGGTGGAGCACCAACACCATTCCAACTTTTTTCAATTTGTTCAATTTCTTTTTCTTGTTTTTTTGTTAAAAATTTGAAAGTGATATCAATTTTTGAAATATTGGTTGTATACTTAAATTCCCCATTTTCATTTGGTTCAAGATTGAATTCTTTAAATGATAATTCACTTAAATCGAAAAAAACATCAAAGTCTTTACCTGTTTTTCCGTCAATTATTTTGTAACTATATTCAGAACCAAAAGCGGTATTTCTTAAAAAGATTAAAACCGCCATTCTATCTTCATCCACTAATTCTTCTAAATCAATATCTTTATCAATTATTTTTCTTTTTAACAATTCATCAATAACAGTATTGTTTTGAATTAAGTTTGATGAAGATAATATATTTTCATCTGCGGCGGTTAAATACGCAACTCTTACTGATTTTTTTCTATTTTTATAGAAAATACCTCTTGAAGGTAATTCAACAACATCATAAGCAATATTTGGGTCTATTTTAAATTCTTCCATTTTCTTCGTTTGATTTTGGTGTTAATTGTATTGATTCTTTATCCATGATAAACTTAAGTTTGTTTGTTTGTAATTCACTATTTGAATACGATTGTTCTTTTTCAAAATTTGAACCTTTTATTTTAAATTCTAAAGAACTTACTACTTCACCAATGGGTGAAAGGTAATCTATTTTAACACCAGTGATTTCAAAAAAATCTTTTGGGTTAAATGTGAAATTTACTGTTTCATAAAATTCTGTGGTAAAAATTAATTCTTCTCCCTCATTGTAAATTTTATACTTACTAAAAAGGAATTGAGGAATATATGTACCAACAATATTGACAATATATCTATTTTCAATTAGTGGTTCGATTGGTTCAAATTTAAATATGTCATTCATAAATTTATCTTTTAACTATAACTATTATAAAATACAAAACTATATAAAAAAGTAAAGGCCTTCCTTTTGAGAAGACCCTTTCTATTGAAATAATTATTTTTTTTGAATTAATACACCAAAATACATCTATCTGGACGTAAAGAACAAGTAATTGTTGCAATTTCATCCCTTGCATAATCTAATTCATTAAAGTTTAATTCGGTAATGAATGTACCCTGCATAATCCATTTTTCAATAACTACACCTGTTGGGTCTAACATTTCTAGTTCAATATCTTTCTTATAACCAGCAGCGTAACCCATTCTACCTGTAACAGATTCAGCATGTAATCTGAACCACTCCATTAACGCTTGAGCGGCTGAAGGTCCAATTGGGTCTCTAAAAGTTACTCTCATCTCTTGCCACTCAAATTGACCACCAACATATGTTGCGGTATTTAAAAATGGTATTTTAACCGAATTTATTTTTGCCGCAGGTCTAGCTGCGGACGATACATACCATTCATTGATTCCCAATGAAGATGGGAATCTTAAAATAAATCTATTTTGACGTTTCGGTTCGTATGGAACCGGCATTTTCATTAATAAATCTGCCATTTTATTTTTTTTTCTTTATATTTATTATTATACTTCTATTTGTATGTTTATAAATATCGTAATAATGGAAAAACTTACTAAAAAAGAAAAATTTGTTATAAAGGCAAAAAAATTATATGAAGATAAATACGATTATTCATTGGTTGAATATATTGATTCAAAAACAAAAGTTAAAATTATTTGCAAAGAACACGGAGTATTTGAACAAGAACCAAGAGAACATTTAAGAGAT
>Ga0194121_10004104_pt1 | contig 21406 bp, 21 predicted proteins | sample TA2MahCa50mmetaG_FD_148609 | JGI IMG/M metagenome (GOLD analysis project Ga0194121, IMG submission 148609) | Freshwater microbial communities from Lake Tanganyika, Tanzania - TA2015020 Mahale Deep Cast 50m | ecosystem: Environmental > Aquatic > Freshwater > Lake | place: Tanzania: Lake...
GAGGCGCTGGGCCTTCAGGATCTGCGCGCGGATGAGGGCGAGGGTGTTCATGGCATGTGCCTGGTGCCGGCAGCCCCGTTCCCTGCTGCCTTGGCCTGCGTCCCACGGGGGGATGAACGTGCCAAAATGGTAGCAACGGCTACCAGCGGTTTGGTCTCCACGCTGTGAGGAATCGGTGTGTGGAGGGCTACACAGCCCTGTTGCCCACAAAAAAGCCCGGCTCAATGGCCGGGCTTGATCGGATCTGAATGGAGCCAAGGAGACTCGAACTCCTGACCCCCTGCATGCCATGCAGCCTGCTGAGTGGCTGAAATAGGTTGCAGTGCAGTTGATCTCGGTTTTTGTTACACCTTGTTTTGCGCCAAACCGTGCGCCAAGGGCTTTGAGGTCATTCCCCCTCGTCAACTGGTGTTGTGTCATTTCTCTGTAGGTAGATACTCGGGAAAAATGACACGGGCTAAGTTATGTGCACGATGTGAATCTTGATAGAATAGATTCAACCTCAAGATCGCCACATGACGATCCGAAAGCCTCTCCATCAAGTAGGTGAGGCAGTTCTAAAGCAACTGCAGGCTGAGGCAATGCTTCAGCAGCAGGCTGATGATGACCTGCCCAATGTGCCTACCCTTGATCCACTATCTAGTGCGCAATCCCGTCGCGCCAAGGTGCTGGCATAACAAACTCGGACTAATGGTTTTTGTAAGTACACCGATGATGCCAATGCTTTATGTTTCTCACAATATCTTACGTCGGTCTCAGTTGACTCTTGATGCATGCAGTCCGTCCATGGAATCAGGCGCTTAAACCTCCACTGGCAAATTACATGTGAATGTTCACCTGTTAGGCGTTTCTTTCAAAGCTTGCGACATGTGCTTGATCTCAGATATCTGTCTTGATCATGAAAAATGGTGTGCTGTGATCATAACTTCTGCAATCTAATTATATATTCCTAATCTATTTACCCAAAACCGCTTGGTTTATCGCGTCCTATGGATAGCGATACGTTTCCCTGAGCTTGATTTGCAATAGCGGGTGTACTAGTCGCTGCTTGAGGTAGAGCTACCGCATTAAATGCAAGTGACCAACGCTCTCCCTCCCCGCGAAAAGGCATGACTGAATGGGGTTGCCAAGCAGGAAATATATAATAATTGCCTGGCTCTGGCAAAACGTATTGAGCCATACCTGTCCGGAAGCTCTGGATATGCCATTCCTCAGGCCCATGGAAGCAAAGCTGACCGTCAAAGGATTCCTCTGTGATCTGAGGGGGTTTCTTTAGGAAAATTACACCTGAAAAGCTTCCGCCATGGGTATGGGTGGGATTGTAATCACCTGCTTTTTGGACATTAAGCCAGACATCAATCATCTGCAACTGATAACGTCCAGGAGTCCATGGACCCCTCCCTTGTAGTGGCTGTTGATCAATTACATGTCGTATCCATCTCTCGCAGCCTGGAAGAATTACCGACGTACAAAGATCGATTACTGCAGTGTGCTTTGGTCCTAACTCAAGCTGCTGCGTGAGTTGACCCGCTAATTTAAATGAAGCATCGCGAGTTGTACTTGGATTTTCTAGAATAGCTCCGGCAAGCTCAAGTAAATCTTTGAGTAATTCTGGTTCAAGGGCTCCTTTTAGTAGATATCGAGGAAACAGGCTTAAGATTTCCATATGCAAGTCGTCAAAGACTATTCCTCTTCTGCCCCAGAAGGAATCAATTTGATCTGCTTGCGACCAAGCTTAATCTCGAATTCGTCGCCCGGCTTTAGATCAAGCAGAGCCGTGTACGCCTTTCCGACTAGCAAATTACCATTTCCCTGTACTGTTGCGACATAACTAAGGGTCCGACCACCCTTGCCCCGACCCTTGCCACTCCCGTCACCGAGGCTGACGCCTTTTGCCTCCAGCAGTGCCTCGTAGAAGGCTGTGAAATTAAGCCGCTCTGAACCGTCTTTCTTTTTGCCGACGTACCCTGCACCTCTGACGAGGTCTGATTTGGTGCTGTCGCCAAGTTCCTTGATCTTGTTGATCAGCTCGGCACCGGTGAGAGGCATAGCTCTTGGATCAATCTATCCTGAATGTATCTCGTAAAATTGGTTTGGCAAGGATTGACTTCGAGATTTCGTGTCTTGTTGCTGCTTTGCCCTACCCTTCTGCCGAGCCAGCCTTGCAACAGGAGCTATTAAGGCAGCGGTTCACTGCAGTCCGTCCCTTGCGTCAAGTCTGTTTGCAGAAACCTTTCTGGTTTTTCACTGTTCACCTCAGGCGGTGCTAACCCCAGACCTAGGCAAGGGTCTTGAGCCGTTGTGGCGTGACACACTGCGCAACATGCTCCTCTCTGACTACGCCTGATCTGGTCACGTATCCCCTATGGCAAACCGATCAGCTGTCAGTGAACGGGTTAACTGGGCGGCGGCACAGCTCGCCGAGTGCCACCCCACCTCTGCGGTTGTGTCGGAAATGTCCGAACGGTGGGGGTGTAGCCGCCGTCAGTCGCAGCGCATCGTCAAACGTGCCCACCAGCAGCTGGTGGACGATCTGGAGCTGGTGGGGGTTGAGCGCGTGCATGTTGTGGCCCAGCTGCACACCGCTCTCTTCAGCGCGATGGCAACCGCCCTCAGCCGTAACCAGCCGGCAGTTGTTGTGGGGGCTAGCCGAGCCCTAATGGACCTGCTTCAACTGACTTCCCCGAGGCGATCTCTATGAGTTCAATCACCCGCCTGCAGGACGCCCTGTCGCAGCTTGAAGACCACCTCTTCAGGGCTGGGGCGGCACTGATCAGGGCTGAGCAGGACTCAGAGGCGGCCGATGTGACGCGGATGCTGCACGCATTTGGCGGGCGTTACAAGGCGCAGATCACCTTCCTGCGGGATTACGGCGAGGTTGTGCAGGAGCTAGACGGCTAAGCGCACCAGGCGCGGACACAAAAAACCCCCGAGCAAAGCCCGAGGGGGAAGGGGTCATCAACATTCCAATGGCAGTCGTTGGTCGAAGCTGCTGGCGTTGGCACCTGGGGCCGAACGTTCCAGGTGTGGGTTGGTTGGTTCTCCTGGGGCACCTGAGGCGGTGCAAACGGAGTGTCGACGGTTCAGACGTCCCTGTTCAGTGTCCGAACGGACGAACCGCCCACGGTTGGGTGAAGACTGTTGGAGCAGGGGCCTGCAGTCAGCGTTGCTTCTACTGGTGCTGAGGCGGAGTGTCAGCCATCGGTGGCTCCTCCCTTGGTTCATGCCAACAGCATCTATGCGGCGACGGGCCGGAGCAATCAGCCTTCATGCTCATTGCTCCGCGGCGCGGGCTGGACGAGATTGGGGTGCTTGTGGCTCACGGCCACCAGTCGTGGCTATGCCGGAAGGGAACATTCCACCCCCCTGCGGGACTACGGCGAGGCGGTGCAGGAGCTAGGCAACTCTGAGGTTGAATTGGCGCATGGTTTGGCGCATAAAAGCCACCATGTAGAACTAGAAGCCCCGGGCCCGCAGTCAATCTCAGGTAGTTGACCCCCTGCAGAGTTAGTAGGCGGTCTTGAGTGTCACCAGTCTTGCGCCAAATCGTGCGCCAAACAGGGGTATCTGGGTGCTCCAGGGTGTGCCTGACCCTCTGCATAGGGTGCGCCAAGCACTAAAAAACCCAGGCAGCGCCTGGGCTTTCGGGATGGAGCCAAGGAGACTCGAACTCCTGACCCCCTGCATGCCATGCAGGTGCTCTACCAGCTGAGCTATGGCCCCGTTGGGTGCGAACGACTGGCCGGAAGCTGGTCTTCCGGACTGGCCTGGCGGCCGCGTCGCTTCGACCGAAAGAGCTTACACCGCAGCGGGGCTCACACCTGGCGCCACACCGCCAGCAGCTTGCCCTGGATCGCCACCTGGTCGGCGTCGAGCACGATCGGGGCGTAGGCGGGGTTGGCGGCCTCCAGTCGCACCTGGCGCCCATCGCGGTGGAAGTGCTTGAGGGTGGTGCCGCTGCCGGGCACCAGGGCGCTCACGATCGTGCCCTCCCGCAGGCGGCTGGGTTCCTGCACCGGCTCCATCAGCACCACGTCACCATCGGCGATGTGGGCATCCACCATCGAATCGCCATTCACCGTGAGGGCGAACAGGCCGCGGGTTTCCAGGACTGGCGCCAAATCCAGCCGTTCGCTCACGTCGTCGAAGGTTTCCACCAGGCCGCCGGCGGCCACGGCCCCCAGCACGGGGATGCCGGCGTTGAGGCCCCCCAGCAGCTGCAGGGTGCGGGCCTGGCCCTCCTGCCAGGTGATCCAGCCCTTCTGTTGCAGATGCCGCAGGCGGCTCTGGATCGGCGCCGGTGAGCGCAGCCCCATGGCCTCCATCATCTGGCGAATGGAGGGGCTGTGGCGGTGCTGGCCGATGTAGTCCGCCAGCCAGTCGTACAGCTCCTGTTGGGCGGAGGTCAGGGATTCGGGCGTTCCAGCGGGCACCGGCGGCGAAGGGATGGCGTCAATACATTTGTACCGCTTTGTGCTACGGCTGGCAACCGCCCAGCAGGGCCGCCAGCAGTGCCTGTTGCGCATGCAGCCGGTTTTCAGCCTGATCGAAGATGCGGCTGCTGGCCCCCTCCATGGCGCCGGCGCTGATCTCGAGGCCGCGGTAGGCCGGCAGGCAGTGCAGCACGATCGCCCGGCCATCGGCCTCCGCCAGCAGCTCTTCGTTGAGGCACCAGCCGGAAAAGGCCGCCTCCCGGGCTGCCTTTTCCTCCTCCTGGCCCATCGAAGCCCACACATCGGTGTAGAGGGCATGGGCGCCGCGCACGGCCGCCACCGGCTCGTGCACCACGTCCACCCGGCAGCGGCCTGCGGCCAGCCGGTTGGCCTGGGCCAGCACCGCCTCGCTGGGGGCATAGCCCTGGGGGCAGCCCACCCGCACGTTCACCCCCAGCAGGGCGCCGCACAGCATCAGGGAATGGGCCACGTTGTTGCCGTCGCCCACGTAGGCCAGGGTGAGCCCTTCCAGGGCGCCGAAGCTCTCCTGCAGGGTGAGGAAATCGGCTAGGGCCTGGCAGGGGTGCTCCAGGTCGGTGAGGGCATTGATCACCGGGATCGAGGCCCAGTGGGCGTACTCCTCGAGCTCCTCCTGGGCGAAGGTGCGGATCGCCAGGGCATCCACGTAGCGGCTGAGCACCCTGGCGGTGTCGGCCACCGGCTCGCCGCGGCCCACCTGGCTCACCTGGGGGTTGAGGTCGATGGTCTGCCCCCCCAGCCGGGCCATGGCCACGGTGAAGCTCACCCGCGTGCGGGTGGAGGCCTTGGAGAAGATCAGCCCCAGGGTGCGGCCGCCCAGGTCGATGCGGGTGCGCCCGGCCTTGAGATCCGCCGCCAGCTCCAGCAGCCCCAGGGTCTGCTCAGGGGTGAGGTCGGCGGAGGAGAGGAAATCCCGGCCCTGGAGTGCGGCCAAGGCGGGGATGCTGCGGTTGGCAGCCATCGGCCCATCTCAAAGAACCCTTATCCGGGATCGGGGGCCCCGCCGTCAAGCCCTAGGCCAGGGCTTCGGCGGCTTCGGGCATCACGCTGCTGGCCAGGAGGTTCTTGAGGTCGTCGCCCTCAATCACCTCCTTCTCGAGGATCTGCTGGGAGATCGACTCCAGCAGCCCGCGGTTGTGGCGCAGGATCGCCAGGGCCCGGTCATGGGCGCGATCCACCAGGGTGCGCACCTCCTTGTCGATGGCCTGGGCAGTGGCATCACTCACCACCCGGCGCGGGTTGTTGCCGCCCCCCAGGAAGCGGCTGCCCCCCTGCTTGTCGTAGGCCAGCGGCCCGAGCACATCGCTCATGCCATAGGTGCCCACCATCTGTTCGGCGATGTCGGTGGCGCGCTGCAGGTCGTTGGCGGCGCCGGTGGTCACCTCGCCGAACACCAGTTCCTCGGCGCTGCGGCCCCCCAGCAGGGTGGCGATCTGCCCCTCCAGATCCTCCTTGGAATTGAGGAAGCGCTCCTCGGTGGGCAGCTGCAGGGTGTAGCCCAGGGCGGCCATGCCGCGGGGCACGATCGAGATCTTGGCCACCTTGCTGCCGCCGGGCATCAGGTGCCCCACGATGGCGTGGCCCACTTCGTGATACGCCACCACCTTCTTCTCGTCGGGCTGGAGCACGCGACTCTTCTTCTCCAGGCCGGCCACCACCCGTTCGATCGCCTCGTTGAGGTCCCCCTGCTCCACCGCGGTGCGCTTGGAGCGGGCCGCCAGCAGGGCCGCTTCGTTCACCAGGTTGGCCAGGTCGGCGCCGGCGAAACCGCTGGTGGCCTGGGCGATGCGGTCGAGGTCGACGCCGGGGGCCAGCTTCACCTTGCGGGCATAGATGTCGAGGATCGTCTTGCGGCCGGAGAGGTCTGGGCGATCCACCAGCACCTGGCGGTCGAAGCGGCCGGGCCGCAGCAGGGCCGCATCGAGGGTTTCGGGCTGGTTGGTGGCGGCCAGCACGATCACGGGTTTGTCCTTGGCGGCGAAGCCGTCCATCTCCGTGAGCAGCTGGTTGAGGGTCTGCTCACGCTCGTCGTTGCCGCCCACCACGCCCATGGAGCCAGCGCGGCTCTTGCCGATGGCATCGAGCTCGTCGATGAAAATGATGCAGGGCGCCTTCTTCTTGGCCTCTTCAAACAGGTCGCGCACGCGGGCGGCGCCGGCCCCCACGAACAGCTCCACAAATTCCGAGCCGCTGATGATGAAGAAGGGCACCCCCGCTTCACCGGCCACCGCCTTGGAGAGCAGGGTTTTGCCGGTGCCCGGGGGGCCCACCAGCAGCACACCCTTGGGGATGCGGGCGCCGATGGCGGTGTAGCGCTCGGGGGTCTTGAGGAAATCGACGATCTCGGTGAGTTCCTGCTTGGCCTCATCCACCCCGGCCACATCGGCAAACGTGACGCGCGACTCCTCATCGGGCACGTACACCTTGGCCTTGCTCTTGGTGAAGCTCAGGGCCCCCTGGGCACCGCCCATGGAACGGCGGGCAAAGAACTGCAGCACCAGGATGAAGATCAGCGGCGGCACCACCCAGCTCAGGGCGGTGCTGATGAAGCTGGGCTTCTGGGGCGGTGCGGCGGCGAATTCCACGCCGTGCTCTTCCAACCGCTTCGGCAGATCCATGTCGAAGATCGGTGTGGTGGCCAGCACCGTGGGGGCCCCCTCCGCCGGCGGCTCGTTGAGCTCGTAGCGGATCTGCTCCTGGGTGATGTAGGCGCGGCGCACGTTGCCGTCGTCCACCTGGCTCACAAACAGGGAGTAGGGCACCCGCGGCACCTGCTGCATGCCCTGGTTGGGCAGGAAGCTGCTGAACAGCAGCAACACGCCAAAACCGATCAGCACCAGATTGATGATCCCGAAGCGCCGGTTGGGGGGCGTTTCGTCCTTGCGGATGGCCATCGATCGATGTGCTGGGTGGCACCAAACTAGGGACCTCCCCCAACCCCGGTGGTGGGTGAGAACCGAACGGCCGCATCGCCTGTCAGCCCATGTGTGGCCGCTACTGCCTCGCCGTTCCGCTGGATGGCCTGCCGGCGCCCCTGGCGGCGGCGTTGCCCGATGGGCTGGCGGCCCACTACGCCCCCCGGGATCTGATCCGCCCCGGCGAGCCGGTGCTGGCCCTGCGGCAGGAGCACGGCCGCGCCCAGGGGGCCCTGCTGCTGTGGGGGCTGCTGCCCGATTGGGCCAAGGATCCCCTCGGCGCCCCACGGCCCTTCAACGCCCGCGCCGAAACCGTGGCGGAGAAGGCCAGCTTCCGAGCCGCCTGGCGCCACCGCCGCTGCCTGCTGCCGGCGGATGGCTTTCTGGAGAAGGGGCGCCGTGTGGAGCGCACCGATGGTTCTCCCTTCTGGCTGGCGGGGCTGTGGGAGCGCTGGATCGGCCCCGACGGCAGCGAGGTGGAGAGCTGCTGCGTGCTCACCACCGCCCCCAATGCCCTGGTGGCCCCCCTGCACGACCGCATGCCGGTGATCGTGCCGGCGGGGCTGGAGCAGGCCTGGCTGGAACCCAAGGACGGCCCCGGGCTGCGGGCCCTGGAGCCCCTGCTGCAGGGTTGGGATCCCCAGGGGTGGCGGGTGCGGCCCAAGCCCGCCGCGGTGCCACCGCCCACCCCGGGCGTGGAGCAGTTGCCCCTGTTCAGCCAGGCCCCGGGGCCCTGAGCTGCCACAGCAGATCCGGCCCGAGGGCCTGAAGCCCCTCCAGGCCCCACGGCTCCGCCTGGTTGACCTCCACCAGCCCCAGGTCCCCCAGGGGGGTGCGGGCCGCGTCGCCCCCCAGCAGCTTCGGGGCCACCACCGCCGCAACCCGCTGCACACAGCCCTGCTGCAGGGCCGCCGCCGCCAGGGCGGGCCCGCATTCCCACAGCACCTGATTGCAGCCCCGGGCCGCCAGGGCTTCCAGCAGGGCGGCGGGCTCGCAGCGGGGCAGCTCCAGCCGCTCCACCCCCGCCTGATCCAGCCGCTGGCGCCCCGCCGCCGGGGCCTCCGGCCCATGGGCCACCAGGGTGGGGGCCTCGGCCTGGTGCCAGAGCTGGGCCCGGCTCGGAAGCTCCAGGCTGCGGCTGAGCACCACCCGCAGCGGCTCCGGCTGGCGCCGGCCGCGGCTGGTGAGCAGTGGGTCGTCGCTGCGCACGGTGCCGCCCCCCACGATCACGGCATCACAGCCGGCCCGCAGGCGGTGCACCCAGTCGCGGGCCTGGGGTCCGCTGATCCACTGGCTGGAGCCGTTGGGCAGGGCCGTGCGGCCATCGAGGCTCATGGCCCACTTGAGGATCCCCAGGGGGCGGCCGCTGCCCAGGCGATGCAGGAAGGGCCGGTTGAGGGCCTGGGCTTCGGCGGTGCCGATGCCACGGATCACCTCCACCCCGGCCGCCTGCAACTGCGCCAGGCCGCCGCCGGCCACCCGCGGATCGGGATCGTCCATCGCCACCACCACCCGGGCGATGCCCGCCGCCAGCAGCGCCGTGCTGCAGGGGGGGGTGCGGCCGTGGTGGCAGCAGGGCTCCAGGGTCACCACCGCGGTGCCGCCGCGGGCCCGCTCCCCCGCCTGCCGCAGCGCCACCACCTCGGCGTGGGGCCCGCCGGCAACGGCGTGGAACCCCTCCCCCACCAGGCGGCCGCCGGCATCGAGCACCACACAGCCCACCAGGGGGTTGGGACTGGTGCGCCCCGCCCCCAGGGCCGCCAGCTGCAGGGCCCGCTGCATCCAGGGGCCCCAGGGGGTGCTCACCGCGTCACTCACCCGCCGGCGCTGGCTTCGGTCCAGCTGGGCAGGCGCCGCCACTCACCCACCACATAGGGGGGCACCGGCAGCTCCACGAACACCCCGTTGAGCTCCAGCCGCAGGGGGCGGTTCTTGTGCAGATCCGCCAGCAGGGGATTGAGGTTGAACTCGGCGGCGGCGTCGCGGCCGTCGCTCACCAGCTTGGGGTTGGCGGTGGTGATGTCGTCGAGCTCCCAGCGGCGCCGGCCGCCATACACCACTAGGGGCGTGGGGTGATCCAGCCGCACCTTGCCGGGGTAGCCCACGATGCGCAGGGTGACGGGGCCGCCCGGGGGGCCGCTGCGGTAGGCCACCGCCTGCCAGCTCTGGTAGTCGAGGTCCCGCAGGCTTTCGAGGCTGCGCACCATGGGCTGGCCGTTCTCATCGGCATGGGCGTGCAGCTGGGCGGTCGCCAGCTGGGGCCAGCTCAGCAGCGGCAGCAGCAGGGCCAGGCAGGCCGCCGCGGCCATCAGCCAGCGGCGCAGGGGGATCCAGGGGCCGTTCATGCCGCCAGGGCCTCCCGCTCGGCGCCGGGGATGGGCTGCCAGCCGGTGTGGGTGGCCCACAGGGCCCAGATGGCCATGGCCCGCAGGTAGTGGCAGGCCCGGAACGTGTTCACCGCCGTGATCGCCTCCGGCGTGCGGAATTGCAGGCCGCCGCCGTACACCTGCTCCACCACGGCGCCGGTGATCGCCAGGGCGGTGCCGCCTTCGCCCATCAGCCGGTAGTAGGCCGCCAGCCCGAAGTTGATGCCGGTCCACACCTCAAGCGGGTGGGTGCCGTTGGGGTCCAGCGGGGTGCCGTCGCGGCGCAGGCCATTGGCCACCCCCAGGCGACCCCCCTGGAACCCCTCAAAACAGGCCTCTCTCACCGCTTGTAGGGCACTGCGGGCGCGGTCGTCCGCCACCACCGAAGGCAGCCCCAGCAGGCGGGCGTAGAAGTCGCCGCAGAGCTGGTCGGCCATCACCACCGGGGTGCCGCTCTCGGCGTCGATCTTGTAGTACTCGCCGTTCCAGAGCAGGGCGTCGAAGTTGGCGCGCGATTGCTCCAGCCAGCTGCCGAAGGTGCGCTGCTCGGTCGCCGTGTCGAGGCCCATGGCGAGCTGCAGCTGCTGGGCCATGGCCAATGCCGCCTCCAGGGCGGCGATCCAGAGGGCGCCGCAGTAGGCGCTTACCCCCTTGAGCGGCCAGTCGTCGAAGGTCTGGTCGGGGGCGCCGCCGTTGTCGGGCAGGCCGTCGTTGTTGACGTCGAAGGTTTTGAGGTAATGCAGGGCCTGCACCGCAGCCGGCCAGCAGTCCGCCAGGAAGCGCAGGTCTTCGCCGTTGGGGGCCAGCTTGAAGGTGCGCCACACCTGCAGCACGAAGTCGCTGGCCAGGTCCTTCCAGAGGTTGCAGTCCTGGTAGGCGGTGTAGTTGCTGGCGTCCCAGGGGCGTTCATTGGGGGCCCCCAGGTCGTGGGGGGTGGCGCCGGCCACTTTGCGGGCCGCCTCGACGCGGCCCTTGCCCTGGGTGAAGTACCAACCGATGGGCCGCGGCGTGGGGTCGCTGGCGGGGATGGCCCGGGCGAAGCTGCGCAGCACGCTCTTGTCGAGCTCCGGCCACAGCTGCAGCAGGGCGAAGGAGCCGTAGAGCCGCACGTCGAGGCTTTCGTACCAGGCGTAATCCAGGCACTCCAGCACCCCGAAGCGGCCCACGGGATCCTGGGGTGAGGCGGCGGTCCAGAGGCTCCCGCCACTGGCCAGGTCGTAGAGCTCGTTGAACAGGGCCATGCGCAGCGGCTCCGGCAGGTCGCTGCGCTCCAGCACCGGCTGCTGCCAGGCCTGGATCGCCTCCCGCCACTGGCGCCAATCCCGCAGGGCTTCGGCGGCCAGGGCGGCGGCGTTGCTGCCGCTGGCGTCGAAGAAGTCGGTGTAGCGGCGCAGGGCGCGGCTGCCGCTGGCGAAGGCGGTGACGGGTAGGTCCCAGCTGATCACCAGCGGGATCTCCAGGCTCTGGCCCGGCTCCAGCCGGCACTGCACCGCCAGGGCGGCGCTGGCGGGGTCATCGGCGCCGGAGCGGCGGTCGTTGTCGCTGTCGGGGATGGAGCCGTCGCGGCTGAAGCTGCTCCAGAGGTCGCTGCCGTCGCCGCCGGGGTTCCAGCGGCTGCAGCGCTGGATGCGCACCCCGGGCTGGGGGGCGGTGGCGATGCACCACTGCCCCTGGCCCTCGGCGATCGGCGCGGCGATGTCGCCGTTGAGCAGCACACCGCTCAACCCCTCCTGATCCACCCAGCGGTTGTGGTGCCCCTGGGTGCTGCCGATGGCGGGCACATAGTTGTGCTCGGGGCTGCCGTCGTCGCGGAAGTGCACCGCGGCGGCGGGGTCGGTGTTGGTGAACCAGCCGCAGCTGTTGCGCCAGCTCAGCAGCAGGGAGAGGTCGAGCGGTTGCTGGGTGGGGTTGCGCAGGGTCCAGACGAACACCGCCAGCGGGTAGCTGCTTTGGCGGTAGTTGCCCGGCAGGATCGGGCTGAAGGCCTCACAGCTCACCTCGGCGGCAAACACACCGCTGTAGTGGGTCCAGCTGAGGGGATAGCGGGCGGCGTAGGTGCCGGTGCTGCGGCGGCCATCGCTGGCCGGGTACCACTGCCAGCTGCTCAGCGATTCACCGGCGCCGGGCCGGGAGCCGTCGGCCTTGGGCTGTACCGCCAAGGCATGGGCCCTCTGCCGTTGGCCGTTGGATTCAAACAGGGCGAACTGGCAGTCCGGCAGGGTGCCGAACCAGTGCTCACCGCCGTCCAGGTGCCAGAGGTTGAAGTTGCCATCGGGGGCCCGGCCGATGCAGCCCGCCCCGAAGCCCCCCAGGGGCATGCCGTGGTTGGGGCCGTCGTCGAGGTTGCTGGCGTAGCGCACCGTGTAGGGCGATTCCCAGCCCTGGCCGAAGGGCCGCGACCAGCTGGCCTGCGGTGCCCGCCAGTGGTTGCGGGGCGTGCGCCGCAGCAGGGACTTGAGGGCGGTGAGGCCGAAGCGCGCCATGGGGCAGCCAACAGTGGGGTCAGCTTGTCAGAGCTGATGGGTACTGGGGTGTTCGCGGGCCTCCTGGTCCACCAGGGCATCGAGGGTGGCGGCGGAGCGCACCAGGGCCTGATAGCGCTGCACCACCCGCCGGTTGCGCTCCAGCCAGCTGGCGGGATTGCCCTGGGCCGCAGGGCTGCTGCCGCTGCCGTCCTCATCCAGCAGCTCCAGTTCCCGTTGGCTCACCAGGGCCAGCACCAGTTCGTGCAGGCGCTGGCGGCGGGTGGATTGGGGGTCGGCCATGGTGCGGTGTGGCGGTGGTGCGAGGGCGGCCCGTGGGGCTGCCCCTGAGAATGGCCCCATGATCGAGGTGATCGGCACCGACGCCGGCGCACCGGCCTCCCTGCCGGTGCCCCTGCGACAGCGGCTGCTGGAGGCCAGCCTGGTGGCGGCCCCCCGGCGGCTGCACCCCGCATTGCAGGCCTGTTTCGGTGCGGCGCTGCCCCCCCTGCTGGCCACCGACGCCATCGAGGCCTGCCTGGAGCAGCTCGCCCAGTGCCCCCGCGAGCAGGCGGTGGTGGTGCTGGCCAGCGGTGATCCCCTCTGGTTTGGCATCGGCCGTCAGCTGTTGCAGCGGCTCGACCCCGCCCGGCTGCGCTTCCATCCCGCCCCCAGCTCCCTGCAGCTGGCCTTCGCCCGCATCGGCCGCCCCTGGCAGGACGCCAGCTGGATCAGCCTGCATGGCCGCGATCCGGAGGCCCTGGCGGCCCGCCTGCAGCAGCGCCCCGCCGCCCTGGCGGTGCTCACCGACCCCGGCCAGGGGGGCGCCGACAGCGTGCGGCGCCTGCTGGCGGCCTCCGGGCTGGAGGCCAGCTATGGGGTGTGGCTGTGCGAACGGTTGGGGCACCCCGACGAGCGGGTGCAGCGCCTGGGGCCCACCGATCCGCTCCCCGCCGACCTCGATCCCCTGCATCTGGTGGTGCTGGTGGCGGAACCACCGCCGCCCCCCGATCCCGCCAGCCTGCCCCTGTTCGGCCTGCCGGATGGGGTGTTTCTGCAGCACGGCGATCGCCCCGGTCTGATGACCAAGCGGGAGGTGCGCATCCAGCTGCTGGCGGATCTGGCGTTGCCCGCCGCCGGGGTGCTCTGGGATGTGGGGGCCGGCGTGGGTTCGGTGGGGCTCGAGGCCCTGCGGCTGCGGCCCCAGCTGCGGCTGTGGGCCCTGGAGCAGCGGGGTGGTTCGGCGGAGTTGATCCGCGCCAACGCCCTGCGCCTGGGGGTGGAGCCCGCCGGGGTGGTGGAGGGGCGCGCCCCGGAGGCCCTGGCGGCGCTGCCGGATCCGGATCGGGTGCTGCTGGGCGGCGGCGGCCGCGGCCGGCTGGCGGTGCTGCAGGCGCTGCTGCCGCGGCTGCGGCCCGGTGGGGTGGTGGTGGTGCCCCTGGCCACCGTGGAGGCCCTGGCGGAGCTGCGCCCGGCCCTGGAAGAGGCGGGCCTGCGGGTGGGGGTGAGCCAGCTTCAGGCCTGGCGTGGGGCGCCCCTGGCGGAGGGCACCCGGCTGGCGCCGCTCAATCCCGTGCTGGTGTTGCGGGGGCAGCGGCCTTAGGGCGCCAGGCTTCGATGGGTGCGGGGCTGCCCACCTGCAGGCCCAGCCGTGCCGCCTGGCCCGCCGCCAGCTCCACCACCCCATCGGCGGGGGCATCGGGGCCGTAGCTGCGGCAGGGCAGCCGCGGGCAGGGGGTGGCGTTGGCCTCGATGGCGATCACCCGGCCGTTCCGCAGGAACAGCATGTCCAGGGGCGCGGGGGTCTGGTGCATCCAGAACTTCAGCACCATCGGCTCGCCGTAGGGGAACCACATGCCCCGCAGGGGCGGCAGCGGCGGCCGTCCCATCAGGCCGCGGCTCTGCTGCTGCGGTGTGCGGGCCACCTCCAGCTGGATGCAGGGGCCAGCGCCGGCCGGGGCGGGTGCCGGGCTGGGCAGGCACCACTGGGCCTCGATCGGCAGCTGCTGGGGCGGCGTGGCGGGCAGGGGCACGGGCGGTGATGGGGGTGGTTGTCAGTGCAGCTGCGGGGGGCCGTCACTGAGGCAGTAGCCCTGGCCACGCACGGTGTGGATCAGGCGCTTCTCCCCCTCCTGCTCCAGCTTCTGGCGCAGGTAGCGCACGTACACCTCGATCACGTTGCTGGCGGCGGTCTGTTGGTCGTGCCACACCTGGCGCAGGATCTGCTCCCGGCTCAGCACCTGCCCGCGGTGCTCGAGCAGCAGCAACAGCAGGGCGTATTCGCGCGCAGTGAGGGCCACCTGGCGCTGGCCCCGGCGCACCTCATGGCGGCTGGGCACCAGGCTGAGGTCCGCCAGGCTGAGGCGATCGGCGGGGGGCTGCCGTTTGGCCAGCAGCTTGCGGTGCAGGCGCAGGCGGGTGAGCAGTTCACTGGCGCCGGCGCTGGAGAGCCAGAAGTCGTCGGCGCCGCTGCGCAGCAGCTCGGAGCGGGCGCTGACGCTGTCGCGGCCGATGTCCAGCAGCAATGGGGTGGCCCCGAGCCGCTGGCGCACGTCCGCGATCTGTGCCCCCCAGTCCGCCCCCAGCACCGCCAGGTCACAGGGCTCGTCCAGGTGCTGATCGCCCACCAGGCAGCGGTAGCCGGAGGCCTCGAGCCGCGGCGCCAGGGCCTCCGCCTCGCCGCCGAGCAGCAGCAGCACCCCATCGCTCACGGCCCCGTGCCGTTGCTGGGTTTGGCCACATGGGGCAGGCCCCAGCCCAGCTTGTTGCGCAGCACCCGGAAGAACTCGTGGTCCGCCAGCCGCACGAAGCGCACCGGATGGTCGCTGCGGCGGATCAGCACCCGGTCCTCCGGCCACACGTAGCAACCGGCGCTGCCATCCACCACCATCATCAGCCGCTCCGGTGTGGCCGGGAACACGGTCACCGGCTCCTGGTCGCTGAACACCAGGGCCCGGGAGGCGAGGGAATGGGGGGCGATGGGGGTGAGCTGCAGCACCGGGCAGTCCGGGGTGATCACGGGGCCACCGGCGCTGAGGGCATAGGCGGTGGAGCCGGTGGGGGTGGAAAGGATCACCCCGTCGGCGGCGATGTCCACCGGGGCATGGCGCCCCACGGCGATCTCGAAATGGCACATCGAGGTGAGGGGCTCGCGGTGCAGGGCCATTTCGTTGAGGCAGAGCACCTCCCAGCGCCGCTGCTCGCCCCGCATCACGCTCACCACCAGGGTGGTGCGCTCCTCCACGGTCCACTCGCCGCTGATCACCTGATCGAGGGCCTGCTCCAGGGCGGGCAGGTAGGTCTCCGCCAGGAACCCCAGGTGGCCGGTGTTGATGGTGAGGATCGGCACGTCGATCGGTGCCGTCTGCCGGGCCGCGGAGAGCACGGTGCCGTCGCCCCCCAGCACCAGGGCCATGGCCATGCCCGCCTCGAAGTTGGCCGGCACGCAGGCGGCGTGGCCCAGGGTGCGCAGGTGCTGATCGGGGTTGGCGAAGCCCACCATGCCGCCGGCGCTGCTGGCGCGCACCACGTCGTAGCCGGCCCCCCGCAGGCGGGCCTCGATGGCATCGGCGGTGGCCAGGGCCAGGTCCTTGCCGTCGTTAACGATCAGTCCGACGCAGGGCACCGATCGCGGTCGGGGGGCATGGCGAGTTTATGGGGGGCGCCCCGCCCTGGCCGCCGCGGCCCGCTTTGGCCTCAGAACTGCTCCAGGAAGCGCAGGTCGCTGGTGAACAGCCGCCGGATGTCGTCGATGCCGTGGCGCACCATGCAGAACCGTTCCACCCCCAGGCCGGCGGCGAAGCCGCTGTAGCGCTCCGGATCGATGCCGAGGCCCTCCAGCACCGCCGGATCGACCATCCCGCAGCCCATCACCTCCAGCCAGCGGCCGCGCCACTGCACATCCACCTCGGCGGAGGGTTCGGTGAAGGGGAAGTAGCTGGCCCGGAAGCGCACCGGCAGGTCGCCGAAGAACTGCTGCAGGAAGGCGGTCACCGTGCCGCGCAGGTGGCTGAAATCCAGCCCCTCATCAAGGGCCAGCACCTCCACCTGGTGGAACACCGGCGAGTGGGTGGCATCCACCGCATCGCGCCGATACACACGCCCCGGGGCCACGATCCGCACCGGCGGTGGGTTGTTCTCCAGGTGGCGGATCTGCACCGGTGAGGTGTGGGTGCGCAGCAGCTCCGTCTCGGAGAGATAAAAGGTGTCCTGCATGTCCCGCGCCGGGTGGTGGGGCGGGATGTTGAGGGCGGTGAAGTTGTAGTAATCGCTTTCGATCTCGGGGCCCTCCTCCACCCGGTAGCCGAGGCCCGCAAAGATGTCGACGATCTCCTCGATCGTGCTGATCAGCGGGTGGCGGTGGCCGGCCGGGATGTGGCGGGCCGGCAGGGTCACATCGAGGGTTTCGCGGGCGATCCGCTCCGCCATGGCGGCCCCCTTCACCGCCGCCAGCCGGGCGCTCAGCAGCCCCTGCACCTGCTCCTTGAGCACGTTGGCCCGCTGGCCCACCACGGGCCGCTCATCACCGGGGAGCTTGCCCATGGCCCCCAGCACCGCCGAGAGCTTGCCCTTCTTGCCCAGCAGCCCCACCCGCAGCTCCTCGAGCTCTGCGGCGGAGGCGGCCGCGGCGATGGCGTCGGCGGCCTGGGCCTCCAGCTGCTCGAGCTGGGCGGTGAGCTCCTGCAGGCTGACGGTGGCGCTCAAGACGGTGTTCCGGCGATCGCAGACTCTAAGGAGGCGGCCTCTAGCCTCAGGCCATTGCCAGCGCTGCCGTGCGGATCCTGATCAGCAACGACGACGGTGTCTTCGCCGAGGGCATCCGCAGCCTGGCGGCCGAGGCGGCGGCCCGCGGCCATGAGGTCACCGTGGTGTGCCCGGATCAGGAGCGCTCCGCCACCGGCCATGGGCTCACCCTGCAGACCCCCCTGCGGGCGGAGCGGGCCGATGCGCTGTTCGCGGAAGGGGTCACCGCCTGGGCCTGCAGCGGCACCCCCAGCGACTGCGTCAAGTTGGCCCTGTTCGCCCTGCTGCAGCAGTGGCCCGACCTGGTGCTCTCGGGCATCAACCACGGCCCCAACCTGGGCACCGACACCCTCTATTCCGGCACCGTGAGCGCCGCCATGGAGGGCACGATTGAAGGCCTGCCGGCCCTGGCGGTGAGCAGTGCCGATTTCCAGTGGCGCGCCTTTGACCCCGCCGCCCGCATCGCCCTGGATGTGGCGGAGCAGATGCTGCAGCGGGGCTGGCCCCAGGGGCTGCTGCTCAACCTCAACGTGCCGCCGCTGCCGGCGGAGCAGATCGGCCCGCTGCGCTGGTGCCGAAAGGCGGTGCGCCGCTACACCGATCAGTTCGTGCAGCGGGTGGATCCCCGCGGGCGCACCTATTACTGGCTCGCCGGTGAGGTGGCCAACGACCTGGAGGCGGAGGTGGCGGGACCCGCCGCCTGGCCCACCGATGTGGCCCATGTGGCCGCCGGAGGGGTGTCGCTGACGCCGCTGCAGCCGGAGCTGTTCTGGCGGGGCGACACCGCCGCCCTGCCGCAGCTGGGCCCCTAGCTGGCGCTGGGGCGGTAGATGCGCTGCAGCAGCCAGAGGCTGATCCACAGGCCGATCAGGTGGGCGAACAGCACCTGGGTGTTCCCCAGCACGGAGAGCATCTCGATCGAGGTGATCGGCAGGCCCACCACCCGGCCCCCCATGCCCGGCGCCCCCTGGATCTGGGCGCCGAAGAAGCCCGGCACCTGCTGGGAGGCCTGCACGAACAGGCTGCCCGCCATCGATTGGTAGCCGATCACCGCCAGGGTCACCCCCACCAGGTCGGCCAGGAGGCCCCGTTTGATCAGCCGCGCCGTCTCCCCTTTGCTGGGGCGAACCGGGCTGTTGAGGGCCCGGCCGCAGCGCACGATCAGCCAGCTCTGCCACAGGCACCACAGCAGCAGCAGGAAGGCCAGGGTGGTGAGGGAGATGCCGGGGCCCAGCCCCAGGGCGCGGGAGGAATTGGCCGCCAGGCGGCCGCCGATGTTGTTGAACAGCAGCACCCCGATCACCACCACCCCCAGGGCGAGCTGGGCCCAGAAGCGCACCCAGCCCATGCGCCGCAGGGCGGCGGAGATCAGCTGCAGGTCGAGGCGGTCGGCCATGGGATGGGGTTGGGGCGCCGGGCGTGGCCCCAAAGCTGCCATGGGAGGATGCCGCCGGCGAGGCCTGCGGCGGTTCTGTTGGCGATTCCCGGGCTGGCCCAGCTGTGATTCCCCTGCACCGCCCCGACCAGGCCCAGACCCCGACGGCCATCGCCCTGGGCAGTTTTGACGGGCTGCACGAGGGCCACCGCCGGGTGATCGCGGCGGCGGTGGCGGGCGCCGAACCGCCGCTGGTGCCCACCGTGGTGAGTTTCTGGCCCCATCCCCGGGAGGTGCTGTTCGGCGAACCGCGGCTGCGGCTCGACCTGCCCGCCGAGAAGCTGCACCTGCTGGAGCCCCTGGGGATCCGCCAGCTGGTGCTGGTGCCGTTCACCCCCGAGCTGGCGGCCCTCAGCCCCGGGGCCTTTGTGGAGCGGGTGCTGGTGGCCCAGCTGCGGGCCCGGCTGGTGGTGGTGGGGGAAAACTTCCGCTTCGGCCAGGGGCGCAGCGGCGACGCCGAGGCCCTGCGCCGCATCGGCGCCGCCCACGGCATGGCGGTGCAGGTGTTGCCGATGCTCGCCGACAGCCAGGAGCGCCTCAGCAGCAGCCGCATCCGCCGGGCCTTGGCGGGTGGGGATCTGGCCCAGGCGGCGGCGTTGCTGGGGCGCCCCTACCGCTTCGGCGGGCGGGTGGTGCGGGGCCGCGGCCTGGGCCGCCAACTGGGCTGGCCCACCGCCAACCTGCAGGTGGATGGTCGCAAATTTCTGCCCCAGGAGGGGGTCTATGCCGCCTGGGTGTGGCACCGGGGCGAGCGCTTGGCGGGAGTGATGAACCTGGGGCCGCAGCCCACCGTGGATCCCACCGCCCCCTCGGCGGTGGAGGTGCATCTGCTGGGGCGTCAGCTGCAGCTCGATGGGGCGGAGCTCCAGGTGGAGCCCGTGGCGCTGCTGCGGCACCAGCAGCGGTTCGAGAGCCTCGATGGCCTGGTGGCCCAGATCGGGGCCGATGCCGATCGGGCTGAGGCGTTGCTGGCCTCAGCCGCCGGGGTAGGCGTTGCTCAGGCCCCAGCCGATGAAGGCGGTGATGGCCCCCAGCAGCAGAATTCCTGAGACCAGCACCGTCATCGGGCTCTCGGAATCACCCTGAGCCATGGCCCCTGTCGCCGTCACGTCGCCGACACCCTAAGCAGCTCCCTCGGTTTTGCCTCCCCTCCCCTTGCGCCATGTCTGCCCCTGACCACGCACCGGCGGTGTGGCGTCTCCTGGACGCCAACCTCGACCGCGCCCGTGAAGGCCTGCGGGTGGTGGAGGACTGGTGCCGCTTCGGCCTGGATCGCCCTGACCTGGTGGCGCGGCTGAAGGATCTGCGCCAGCGGCTCGGCGTGCTGCATGCCGATCGCTACAAACAGGCGCGCCATACCGCCAGCGATGGGGGCGCCGGCCTTGGCCATCCCGCCCAGGCGCAGCGCCAGCAGCCCAGCCAGGTGGTGGCGGCCAACTGCGGCCGGGTGCAGGAGGCGCTGCGGGTGCTGGAGGAATTCGGCCGGGGGGTGGATGATCCGCTGGCGGCGGAGGCGGCCGCCATTCGCTACGCCCTCTACGACCTGGAGGTGGAACTGCTGCGGGCCGGCCGCGGCGGTGATGGCCGCCGCCAGCTGCTGCGCCAGTGCCGGCTGTATCTGATCACCAGCCCATCGCCGCAGCTGGAGCCGCTGGTGGAGGCGGCCCTGCGGGGCGGCGTGCGCCTGGTGCAGTACCGCGCCAAGGAGGGAAGCCTGGGGCCCGATGGCCAGCCGCTCACCGATGCGGTGCGCCTGGGGCAGGCCGAGGCGCTGCGGCAGCTGTGCAGCCGCCATGGGGCGCTGTTTGTGGTCAACGACCGCATCGACATTGCCCTGGCGGTGGATGCCGATGGGGTGCATCTGGGTCAGGGGGATCTGCCGCCGGCCCTGGCCCGTCGGCTGCTGGGGCCCGAGAAGCTGATCGGCCGCAGCACCCACGCCCTGCCCCAGCTGCAGCAGGCGGTGGCCGATGGCTGCGATTACGTGGGTGTGGGGCCGGTGAATGCCACCCCCACCAAGCCCGGCCGTGAGCCGGTGGGGCTCGCGTACGTGCGCCAGGCCGCCGCCGAGAGCCCGATTCCCTTTTTTGCCATCGGTGGCATCGATGCCGGCAGCCTGGCGGCGGTGCAGGCCGCCGGGGCTGAACGGGTGGCGGTGGTGCGGGCGATTACCGAGGCGGCGGATCCGGAGGCCGCCAGCCGCGAGCTGCTGCAGCTTCTGCACCGATGAGCACGGCGTTGATCACCATCCAGCTCAATGGGGAGCCCCGCCGCTGCCCGGCCGGCCTCAGCCTGCAGCAACTGCTGGAGCACCTGGGCTACCGCCCCCAGCTGGTGGTGGTGGAGTTCAACGGCACGATCCTGCCCCGCCAGCACTGGAGTGGGCAGCCGGTACGGGAAGCCGATGGTTTGGAGGTGGTCACCATCGTGGGTGGTGGTTCCTAGATTTCTGGCCATCTTTCGGCCCTGCGGAGCCCGGCGTTGCCCTCCCAGACCCCAACCCCGGTGTTGCGTCGCCTGATCAGACCGCTGATCAGTGGCCTGATGCTGCCGGCCCTGCTCACGGCCGTGCTCGGTGTGCTGCTGGCCCTGCCCCAGCCCAGCCTTGCCGCCAGCGGTGGGCGCATTGGCGGCGGCAGCTTCCGCTCCGCCCCCTCGATGCCCCGCAGCTATGGCGGTGGCTACCGCGGTAGCTATGGCGGCGGTTACGGCGGTGGTGTGCAGCGCGGCTATGGCGGTGGATTCGGTGGCGGCCTCGGGTTTCCGTTCATCGTTCCTTTCTTCTTCGGCGGTGGCGGCCTGTTCGGCTTCCTGGTGCTGATGGCCGTGGTGGGCCTGCTGGTGAATGCCGTTCGGGGTGGTGGTGGTGGCGGTGGCCAGGCCCTACCCGCCGGTCTGCGGGGCGGCGATCTGGATCGGCCCCAGGCCGATGGGCCCGTGGCCATCGCCCAGCTGCAGGTGGGTCTGCTGGCCTCCGCCCGGGAGCTGCAGCAGGATCTGCGCACCCTGGCGG
>Ga0194121_10004105_pt1 | contig 21406 bp, 20 predicted proteins | sample TA2MahCa50mmetaG_FD_148609 | JGI IMG/M metagenome (GOLD analysis project Ga0194121, IMG submission 148609) | Freshwater microbial communities from Lake Tanganyika, Tanzania - TA2015020 Mahale Deep Cast 50m | ecosystem: Environmental > Aquatic > Freshwater > Lake | place: Tanzania: Lake...
ATGACTTTGTAGGGGCGAGTGTACAAGCTGGTCTCATTTCTATGCTTTATCAAGAGGCGGGTGATGAGGAAGGCTACAGAAAATGGAAGGCAATAGAAGACGATCTTGATAAAAAAGAAGAGGATAGATCTAACAAGGAATTTGAAAAAGAAATGGATAAATCTAACAAGGAATTTGAAGAAGAAATGGATAAATCTAACAAGGAATTTGAAAAAGAAATGGATAAAATAGATAAGGAATTTGAAAAAGAAATGGATAAAATAGATGATGAAGGAGATGTAGAGTAGATGCCAGTGCTGTAAGGCATAACGGAAACCTGGTCAATGCAGCCACCAACAATTCCAATTTGGATCCGAGGCTAAAATCAGGGGGAGAGGTCAGCAACTCAGCTCAAACGCGCAGTAAGTAAATGCAGCAATCCGTTTCGGTGATTTAAATTTTTTATTTGCACTTTAATTTGTTTCATGGGTTCAGCCAAAAAGCACTTCCGTTAACGCAAAAATTTTTTGTTTATGGTTGTTATGGTTATGTTTCTAATAAGATAGTCACAGGCCCGTCATTGGTGAGCGAAACTTTCATGTCTGCGCCAAAAACACCCTTAGGGACAGTTTTTCCAAGCAATTTTTCAAGCTCCACCACAAATAATTCGTACAGGGACTTGGCCTTTTCCGGCCTTGCTGCCTGAATATAGGATGGACGGTTTCCTTTTCTGACGTCGGCATACAGGGTAAACTGACTCACCACAAGCGCTTCCCCTCCCACATCAAGCAGACTTAGATTCATTTTGCCCTTTTCATCGTTAAAAATGCGCATATTCACCACCTTGTAAGCCAGCCATGCTGCCTCTTTTGGAGTGTCAGTTTCAGAAACGCCCAAGAATATCAATATTCCAGAATTGCTTTCTGCCACGCTGTTTCCTTCCACAGCAACAAAGGCAGAAGACACGCGCTGGATGAGGGCTTTCATGTTAGTAACTCAAGTACACGCTCTTCATCTTATACATTTCGCGGAATGTGGGATCCAGTAAGTCCTTGATGAACAGTATGCTCTCTCCGGTGCTTTTCATCTCCGGGCCCAGCTCGCGGCTGACACCGGGGAATTTGTTGAATGAAAAAACGGGCTGCTTGATGGCATAACCGGACGGACGCGCCGGAATGGTAAAGTCTTTAATTTTGTTGGTTCCCAGCATAACCTTGGTAGCCATGTTCACGTAGGGCACATCGTATGCCTTGCAGATAAATGGTACCGTGCGGCTGGCCCGGGGATTGGCCTCAATCACGTACACCTTCTCGTCTTTGATGGCAAACTGTATGTTTAGCAAGCCCCGAATGTTCATTTTCAGCGCCAGGCGTTTGGTATATTCTTCCATCTGTTGTTTCACATTATCGCTCAGACTAAATGGAGGTAAAACAGCGCTGCTGTCGCCGCTGTGTATACCGGCGGGCTCTATATGTTCCATCATGCCGATGATATGCACTTCGTCGCCATCGCAGATGCTGTCGCTCTCTGCTTCTTCAGCACGATCCAGGAAGTGGTCAATGAGTACGCGGTTTCCGGGAAGGTCGCCCATCAGCTTTACCACGGCTTTTTCAAGGTCTTCGTCGTTGATGACGATTACCATACCTTGTCCTCCCAGTACGTAACTGGGCCTCACCAACACAGGATAACCCACTCTGTTGGCGATTTTAATCGCTTCTTCGGCATTCAGCGCTACACCATATTTTGGATAGGGAATGTTCAGTTCGGCCAGCAGGTCGCTGAAGCTGCCTCGGTCTTCAGAAATATCCATATCCGGATAGCTGGTGCCGATGATTTTGACGCCTTTTTCGTGAAGTTTCTCGGCCAGCTTAAGGGCCGTTTGTCCACCCAGCTGCACAATCACCCCTTCGGGTTTTTCATATTCAATGAGCTCCCAAAGATGCTCCCAGTAAACAGGCTCAAAATAGAGCTTGTCGGCCATATCGAAGTCTGTGCTTACCGTTTCTGGGTTGCAGTTTACCATAATGGCTTCGTATCCGGCTTCACGGGCAGCCAAAATGCCATGCACACAGCTGTAGTCAAACTCGATGCCTTGCCCGATGCGATTGGGGCCGCTACCCAGCACGATTAATTTTTTGCGGTCGGTGAAAACGCTCTCGTTTTCTCCATCAAAGGTTGAGTAGAAATAGTTGGTGGGGCTGGGGAACTCGGCACTGCAGGTATCCACCATTTTATAAACCCGACGGATGCCCAGGACCTTGCGTTTCTCGTAGATGTCTTCTGCCTTGCAATTCCCTATTAACCAGGCAATTTGCTCATCGCTAAAACCCTTTTCCTTGCTGGTTCTGAGCAGATCTTCGGGTAGGTTGTTAATCTGGTAGCGCTTTATCTCGTTACTGGTTTTAACCAATTCGGATAACTGCTCCAGAAACCAGCGGTCGATTTTGGTCATCTTCTGTACCGTGCTGATAGGCAGTCCCAGGCTTAGGGCATCATATACCTGAAATATGCGGTTCCAGCTGGATCGTTCAAGGCCTTCAGCCAAAACTTCAAGGCTTCTTTCAGCAGGACGGTCGGCGCCCACACCATGTCGGCCTATTTCTAGGCTTTGACATGCTTTTTGCAGGGCCTCCTGAAAGCTTCTTCCTATGGCCATTACCTCACCCACACTCTTCATCTGGAAGCCTAGGCGGCGGTCGGCCCCGTGGAATTTATCAAAGTTCCAGCGGGGGATTTTCACAATTACATAATCGATAGCAGGCTCAAAAAATGCGCTGGTGGTTTTGGTTACCGGATTGGTGAGTTCATCCAGGTAATATCCAATGGCCAGTTTGGCGGCGATTTTGGCAATGGGGTAACCGGTGGCTTTGCTAGCAAGGGCTGAGCTGCGGCTCACACGGGGATTGATTTCAATGGCGATGATTTCCTCATCTTCGGGGTTTACCGAGAACTGCACGTTGCAGCCACTGGCAAACACGCCCATGCTGCGCATCATTTTGAAGGCCATGTCGCGCATGCGCTGAAAGCAAACGTCGCTTAAAGTCATGGCCGGAGCCACAGTGATGCTGTCGCCGGTGTGAATGCCCATTGGGTCAAGATTTTCGATGGTGCAGATTACCGCGATATCGTCTTTGCCATCGCGCAGCAGCTCAAGCTCGTATTCCTTCCAGCCCAGTAGCGCCTGCTCTACCAGCACTTCGTGCACCGGACTGGCCTCGAGGCCGCGTTGCAGGGCGGCATCAATTTCTTCTTTCTTGAAAACAATGCTTCCGCCAGTGCCACCCAGCGTGTAGCTAGGCCGAATAACCAGAGGAAAACCGATGCGCTGAGCGATTTCTTTACCTTCCAGAAAGCTGTTGGCAATCTGGCTTTCGGCGACACCTACACCCAGTTCTATCATAAGGTCTTTGAACTTATCGCGGTCCTCCATTTTGTCAATCGCCTCGATGTTAACCCCGATGATTCTGCAATTGTATTTCTCCCAAATGCCCAACTCATCGCATTCCTTGGCGAGGTTGAGGGCAGTTTGGCCGCCCATGGTGGGCAGCACACAGTCGATTTTTTGCTCCTGCAGGATTTTTTCGATACTTTCCGCACTAAGGGGCCACAGATACACATGATCGGCATTCATTTTATCGGTCATGATGGTGGCCGGATTGCTGTTGATCAACGACACCTCGATGCCTTCTTCCCGCAAGCTTCTGGCGGCTTGAGAGCCGGAATAGTCAAATTCACAGGCCTGCCCAATAATAATGGGTCCGGAGCCGATGATGAGAACATGTTTGATGGATGGGTCTTTGGGCATAGTCCAAAATTGCACAAAGTTAGCGCAACCAAATGAGGTTTAAGGGATTGTTGATAATTAGGGGGTAAGTGAAAAATGAAAACGTCTTCTTGTATGTGGTTGTTTGGTTCTTGCATACCCTATTTTTGTCACTGCTTTTTCTGTGCGGTTTATTTATTCTTATTGCCTTGGTATTGGGGTTTTCAGCGAATTATGGGCTTGCGACCGGTATTGAAAACCCTCCTTATGTCTCTGTTAATTGTTTTGGTGCTTGTTAACCTAAAATAGTGTCTGCTTATGATAACTGCTGTTATGGTAATGGCCCGTGGGACGTAAGCGAATGGCTTGATTTGTTGCTAAAACCGATATATGTGAAATGATCATCGCGCGGGTGTTATCACAATGCTGCAATAACGCCGAGGGTTGTTTTTATGTCCTCTTCAGAAACGTCTAAGTGGGTAACCATCCTAATGTGGGTGGGTGATGTAGCCGCTGTTTTCATACCCTGTAGTTTTAGCTGTTCTACCCAATAAGAAGCTGGATTATCTCCCGCTACCTCAAAAATTACAATGTTGGTTTCTACTGGCAGCACCGATTTTACCCAGGAAGCGCTGCCCAGCGCGTCTGCCAGTCGGTGGGCTTTTTGGTGGTCTTCCTCTAGTCGTTCCACATGGTTTTGCAAGGCATACAACCCTGCCGCTGCCAAAAATCCAGCCTGTCGCATTCCCCCGCCAAACGCTTTTCTGGCCCTGCGTGCTTCGTGGATAAAGGCTTTATCACCCAGCAATAAACTTCCTGCCGGAGCCCCGAGTCCTTTGCTCAAACAAACGGAGAGGCTGTGAAAAATCCGGCTGTAATCTTTGGGGTTTTCTTTGTTGGCTACAATTGCATTGAAAATACGGGCGCCATCGAGGTGAAGCGTGAGGTTGTGGGCATCACAGAGTGCCCTGATTTGGCGCATGTTTTCCATGGAATAGGTTGACCCGCCGCCGCGGTTACAGGTGTTTTCAAGGCATACCAGCCGGGTGCGCGGGCGGTGAACATCTTCCGGATTTATCAACGGCAAAATCTGCTCTGAAAAAATTTGGCCACGGGTGCCGGCAACCGTGCGCGCCTGACAACCGGAAAGCCTGGCAATACCGCCAGCTTCGTAAAAATATACGTGAGCGCCCTGCTCACAAATAACTTCTTCGCCTGGGCGGGTATGCACACTGATGGCAATCTGGTTGGTCATGGTGCCGCTGGGACAAAACACGGCCGCTTCCATGCTAAACATATCAGCGGCAAAGGCCTCGAGCTCGTTCACGGTCGGGTCTTCCCCAAATACATCATCGCCCACCTTAGCATTAAACATGGCTTTTAGCATGCCTTCGGTGGGTTGGGTAAACGTGTCGGAACGGAGTTCTATGGAGCGGATCATGGTTATGTCAGTTTTGGGTGGTCGAAATTACAACGATAATCGCCAACATTCCCTTTTTCTATCCTTAACTTCGCGTCGTGGAGTTATCATCCCAAATTTTTGTAGCAGGACACTGCGGTATGGTGGGCAGTGCTATTGTGCGGGTTTTGCAGCGCAATGGATTCACCAACATCATTACCCAAAAGCGCAGCGAACTGGATTTGCTGAACCAACAGGCTGTTGCCGGTTTTTTTGAGCGTGAAAAACCGGAATATGTGTTTTTGGCTGCCGCAAAAGTGGGCGGCATTTTGGCTAATAACACCTACCGTGCCGATTTTTTGTATGAAAACCTGCTTATTGAAACCAATATCATTCACAGCGCTTACAAAAGTGGTGTGAAAAAATTGTTGTTTTTGGGCAGCAGCTGTATTTATCCCAAAATGGCACCACAACCGCTCAAAGAAGAATACCTGCTGAGCGGTTTTCTGGAGGAAACCAACGAACCATATGCCATTGCAAAAATTGCAGGCATCAAACTGTGCGAGGCTTATCGCGATCAGTATGGCTGCAATTTTATCAGCGCAATGCCCACCAATATGTATGGGCCAAATGACAATTACCACCCCGAAAACTCCCACGTGCTGCCCGCGCTGATTCGCAAGTTTCACGAGGCAAAAGAACAAAACCTCACAACCGTAACTGTTTGGGGTGATGGAAGCCCGCTCAGAGAGTTTCTATACGCCGACGATCTGGCAAATGCATTGCTGTTTCTGATGAAAAACTACAACGAAAAACCTTTTGTTAATGTTGGTTACGGTGAAGACATCAGCATAGGCGACCTTGCCTTGCTTATTAAAGAAATTGTAGGCTTTGAAGGTGAAATTGTTTTCGACACCGGCAAACCCAACGGTACGCCCCGTAAGTTGTTGGACAGCAGCAGGCTGTTTTCGCTTGGCTGGAAACCGGTCGTTTCACTGCGCGAAGGAATTGCCCTTGCATACCGGGATTTTCTATCAAATAACAACACGTGAATACAGCGGGCGCGCCTCCCAAAATTCAGTATATATCGCACGGTGCCAGTGAAACAGGAGGATATGCCCATGAAAAATTCTTTGCGGCAGCCTTGAGTGAAGCGATACAAGGTTCTGCCGGTGGTTTTACCGAAATTCGCTTTCGCAGCAATTTCAAAGGCCCGTTTCCCTGGTTTGTGCTGGCTCTGAAAACATTTTTCGCTGCAGACCAAAACGCTATTATTATTGCCGTTGCCCGCCCCTGGCCTGGCCTGTAAGTTTCAAGCATGTTTTGGGGAAAGGGAAAATACTTCTTGTTCTGCACGACTATGACCCGGGTAACAGAAAACCGGGGCTTTATTATCGTTTGCTGGATGCTTTCTTAAAATATGCCTCTAAAAACCGATTAATATATGTGTTGTGGTAGTAGCTAGATACTGGCAGTCTTTTTTTTAAGACCGTTTCAGGGATTCCCCTTTATCCCCTGTGTTTTGGTGTGTGGCGGCCACCGCGCGGCTAATAATCCAAAATCTTGTTCTTGCCATAACATGCTGCGCAACCGCACCCGGATTGTTCAAGGCGATTGTTCTGACTCTCTTTTAACAACCATATACATTTCGTCTTCCAGTTTCAGGTATCCGTATTCATAACAAAACCGGTACTGTGAACTCGTTTTTGTGGTATATGTGCTGGTTATATAATCAAAATTAAACCCTTTGGCGGAAAGTTTTTTTAGCGGAATACGGGCTTTTCCTTCGCTATGGCCCGAGAGCAGGGTTTCAAGGATGCGCCTGTTTTTACGGAGTGCGTTGTTGATGTTTCTTACCAGGTTGTTTGCGTCTGCGTTGAGTTTGTTGTTGTGTGCATTTCGGCATGCATCGCCGCAGTATTTTTTATCAGAACGACCCAAAATTTTGTCGCCGCATTCCGGGCAGGTTTGGTAATTCATTCATAGACAAAAATACACTGTTTTGCATTGTTTTCCGACAACATCCGTTTACAAACGCCAATAAATATTAAAAAACCGACTGCTGTTTTGGGTCGATACCACCTTTGTGTCACCAACCGAGAGAAAAGTTGAAACCTATTTTAAATTTTATAAACGTTATGACATCTTTAGTTAATTCCGTAACCCTGTGGGGCAATGTTGGCACCACCCCATCTGTACGCATCCTGAAAAACGGACGCAAAATCGCTACCCTCAGCCTCACCACCGGCGAGCGCAAACAAAGCGCTGAAGGGAAAAACAGTAAATCGCTTGCCTGGCACAAGCTTGTGTTCTGGGGGCCCAGGGCAAGTATTGTAGAAAACCACGTAGGCAAGGGTCAGCGCCTGTTTGTGGAGGGAAAAATCACCGAGCTCAACTGGCTCGACAAAAAAGGCGTTGAGAAAAAGCAGACCGTGGTTGATGTTCAGCGCTTGTTTCTGGTGAATCAAAAGAGCAAAAAAGAAGTATTGAACGAAGCACTTCCTTTTTGATGGTTGATTTGTTGATGAGAAACCCCGGCTCGGTCCGGGGTTTTTTATTTGGTGTACCTTTGTGTTATGTCAACAACGTCAACACTATGCTGTTTTTTTAAAAACAGAGCTTCCTAAAATGGTTGTTGCCGCTGCTTTTTTGCCTGCGATTATTTTTAGGTTGGGGTACTGCGCTATGTTAAAACCGGCGAAGATCACGTCTCTCTTGTGGAATTGGGGGTGGCTTTATTGGTTGGTGTGTTTATGTCTTTCATCACCCTTGAGTCGTCACTTTCTGCCAATGAAGTTTTGGTTCGGTTTTCCCGTTTGCTTACAAAACAAAGGTTATTTCATTCGAAGACATTGAGTCCGTCGAGATTATTACCTAAAAGCCAATCCGGGAATATGGCGGTTGGGGTCTGCGCCGGGGAAAAACAGGGTGTTCTTATCACCTTCAGGGAATCACAAAATTTTTTTAAGGTAAACATAATACCTTGCTGATAGTCACACAAAAACCAGATGCATGGCGCGAGGCACTCAAATCTGCCGGGCAATAACAAGCCATATCATCCCATAAACCAACCCGCTTTGCTACCTTTGTGGTGTGATTTCGTTTTCGCGTTTTGTTCTGCCCAATGGTCTACGGGTAATCCACCATTATGATCCTGACAGCTCTGTTGTGGTATTAAACACCCTTTTCAATGTGGGCGCCCGGGACGAATCCTCAGATAAAACCGGTTTTGCGCATTTGTTTGAGCACTTAATGTTTGGTGGCAGCAAAAACGTGCTGTCCTACGACAAGGCAGTAGAAAATGCCGGGGGGAGCAACAATGCTTTTACCAACAACGAATACACCAATTATTACATCTCTGTTCCCGCAGAAAATGCTGAAACCGCCTTCTGGCTGGAAAGCGACCGCATTTTTCAGCTAAATATAAACCCACAAACCCTAGAAGTGCAGCGCGGTGTGGTGGTAGAAGAGTTTAAACAGCGTTGCCATAATGCGCCATTTGGCTTGCTATGGCACCATTTACGAGGTCTTTTATATCAAAAAAGCCCTTATCGCTGGCCCGCCATTGGCGAAGACCTCTCCCATATTGAAAATGCAATGCTGGAGGATGTTTCGGCATTTTACAAAAAACATTACCATCCTGCCAATGCAATTTTGTGTGTTGCTGGACAGATTTCGGAAGAAGAAACACGGACATTGTGCGAGAAATGGTATGCCGATATTGCCCCAACCGGCGAGGTAAACAACAATTTGTATATATCAGACCCGCTGCCGAAAACCCGCAGGTTTATGGAAACCGAAGACCCGAGCCCCAATCCGGCGGTTTTTATGGTTTGGCGTGGTCCTGCTTTTCAAAACCCCGAGAGTGTAGCACTTGAGTTTTTTGCAGATTTGCTGGGTGGCTCTGAAATAAGCCCGATCTATACATTGTGGGTAAAAGAAAATCTTGTTTTTAATGATGCTGCCGCTTTTTACGTGCGCAGCCATAATGAGGGTTTATTTGTGTTATATGGTGTGCTCAATGAGGGCGAAACCCACGCACACGGAGAAAAATGCCTGCTCGAAACCCTTAGTGATGCCATTGCCGGAAAGTTTTTTACAGAAAGGCACATGGAACGGGTTAAAAACAAAGCAACCTCTGCCCTTTTGTTTGAAAAAGCCTCGCTGATAAACCGTGCGCAAAAACTATGTTACTTCGAAAATATTGGCGAAATAAACAGGGTGCAGGATGAAGATGCTGTTTACAGAAATGTTTCACTGCAAGTAATGCTCAAAACCGCTGCTGGCAATATAAACCCCGATGCTGCCGCTGTGTTGTATTACCATCCCAAACAATCATCATGACGTTTAGATTAACCGCTCCTGAGGCAAAAACCATAAAAACGTTGTCGTTTGTGCCGCCAAAAGAATATACAATGTCGGGGGGATGGTCGCTGTTTACTAGCCCCAAACGGGATTTAGGAGTAATAAAACTTCTGTTTTGCTGGCCGTGTGGCACCGCTCATAAAGCCGCTCCGACGCTGGCAAGAGCCACACAAACATTGCGCCTTAGCGGCAACAAAAATCTTTCCGCTGAAGAAATACAGGAAGGTTTTGAATACTGGGGAGCGGCCGCCAATCTGGATGTTGGGCTGCTGTCGTCAACTCTGGTGCTGCAAACCCAGAAACAACACCTAGAACAATCGTTGAAATGGCTTATGGAACAAGGCGCAGAGCCTGTTTTTCCTGAGAAAGAACTGTCGGTGTTTAAACAGGTGGAAACCGCTTCTTTGTTGAGGCGTATGCAAACGCCCAGATACTGGAGCAGCCGGTTGTGTTTTGAGGCTCTATATGGCAAAGACTCCGCGGACACTCGCTTTGAAAACCCTGAGGATATAGAAAACCTAAGGGTCGCAGAATTGAAGAACTGGTTTGAAAAACACCTGCGTTTTCCCGCTGCCCGGCTTTTCGCCTCGGGAGATTTTGGTGATGAAGAGAGGGCGGTTGTTGAGAGCCTGCTAGGAACCGCTGCTCCATTGAAACAGCCTGCCTCATTTTCGCAAACACAAAATCCTGAATTTAAGAGCAACATTCGGCACGGTATGGAACACGCACAGCAGGTAAGTTTGTATATGGGAAAACGCTTGCCGCGACTGACTATACAAGAAATGCAGACCGCCTCTTTTGTAAATATGTTTCTTGGCGGTTTTTTTGGCAGCCGCCTTATGCAGGATTTACGAGAAACCCAGGGATTGACCTATGGTGTCGGAAGTGGTTTAACCCCATCTGCACATGGTTTTACCTGGTATATCAACGGAGAAATGAACAGCCAAAACGCCGAAAAAGCAGCGGTCGCCACCCGTGAAATAATGCTGGGGCTGACAAGCAGCCCTCCGGTGGGTGAAGAACTAGAAAAAGCCCGTCGTTATGTGTCCGGACAACTCAGAGCCGGGTTTGACGGCCCCTTTTCCCTGCCTGCAAAATGGCAGTTTTTGCTGCAAAACAACCTTCCTGAATCCTACTATGCAACGTATATGGACAGAATTTGGTCTATTACTACAGACGAAATATCGGTATTTGCTGACAATTATTTGCGTCCGGATTCGTTTACTCTTGCACTGGCAGGAAAACTCTCATAGCAGTGAGTGTTATTGGTAAAAATATCACAGTATCCTTGTTTTTGGGGTTGATTTATTCCGTGGTTTCCGCCATGGTTAAGCCCCCTAAAGCCATCAGGGCCTGCCTTGATCCTACCACAGCTGTAGTAACATTTTACATGTCGCCCGGCTCAGATGCCTGCGGGAGTTTTGTTTCGTATCGTTTGTATGGAAGAGATAATGTAATCAGTCCGTTTCAAATGCTGTTTCAGGGTGGTCCGGTAGGTAGCACCTTATTAAGTGCGCCTTTACCTAATAAAAAGCGCTGGGAACTGTTTGTGAGCGCACGATTTGCCTGCAACGGAATTGACACGCTTAATTCGGATACGGTTTTTGTGGATGACCTGCCTCCTGCCTTGATCTTGTTGGATAGCGTGAGCGTGGATTTAGCGTCGCAAAGAGTGGTTGCTGGGTGGAAAAAAGCCCCCGAAGCAGATGTGATGGGGTATTCAGTGTTTAAGGTAGATCCTGGCACCGGCAACAATGTGCTTGTGAAGGATACCGCCGGGCTGGCATATCGTTTTTTAACTTCAACTTTTGATTCAAGAAACCCAGGGCATAAAATTATTATTGCTGTATTTGACTCTTGTAAAAACGGTGGTGTTCTTTGCCCGCCCCACAGTCCGGTTTGCGCCACCATAAATCCTGCTGAAAATACCCAGTATCGCTGTAGCCGTAAGGTTTTGTTGCGCTGGACTGCTTATGTTGGCTGGCTTGTAGATCATTATGATATATGGTATGCTTCCAGCAGGGATAATTTGTTCTATAAAGCTGGTTCTGTTTCTGGCGACACGCTTCAGTTTTACCATCCTCTGCCGGAACTCAATTATACTTACACTTATTTTGTCAGGGCGCACAAGACTGCTGGTGTGGGCATAACATCAACATCTAATGTGGTACTTTTTTTTGCTGCCGATTACAGCAGGCCTCTCAAAAATGAAGTTGGCCACGCTTCGGTTGTTTCGCCCGGATTTATCGAGGTGTCTTACACCTGGGTCCCACCCACGCCTATGGGATTTAAAGCGCTTTTGCAGTACCGCGATTATTATTCTTCTCCCTGGACAACCATCAACAGTAACCTTCTCGCCGGATCTGGGCGCGTATTGGTTAAAAACCTAGAGACAGCTAAAAAGCGCTATGTGTTTAGGGTTTTGTCCCAAAATCCATGTGGTGTAGTGTATGACACTTCAGAAAACCACATTTCTTTGTTGCTCACCAAAACCGGAAATATAGCACAATGGTTTGATTATCAACCATATAACCCAAACAACCAGCAAATAGAAGAACGAAACAAACAGGGTTTCACGTGGAACCCTGTAGGGGGGCCCACCTCCCCGTATTTTATCGCTGACACAACAAAAGCTTTCTGCTACCGTGTGGTTGCATACAAAACAGATGGTAACAACAACCGGATAGACACCGCATACTCCAATGAGGTTTGCTTGCGGGTTTATGACACCACCCTGGTGCCCAATGCGTTTTCACCTGAAGGAAACAATAAAGTGTTTCGTATTGTAAACCCAAATATTGAACGCGGACAAGCCATTATGTATATTTATGACCGCTGGGGTGGAAAATTATGGCAGGGAGAGGCATTGGATGGTTGGAATGGTGAAGCAATGGGCCAGCCGGTAATACATGGTTTTTATGTATACAAAATAGAGGTGGTTAGGTTTGAGAAAAAAGAGTTGTTTCAGGGAACTTTAATGCTTTTGAGATAGTGAATGGCCCAAAAATATATTTTTCTGGTAAGCGAAAAAACTGGCCGGTTATTAAAAAACATTGTTTTGCTTCGGTAATTAAATCTGTTTCTACGGAAAAAAAGAGGGTTTTTAGGTCGCTGCAGTATGTTTTTATGGACGATGCATCATTATTAAAAATAAACCAGCAGTTTTTAAATCATAACAACTATACTGATATTATTACCTTCGATCTTAGTGAAAACAAGGGAATTATAGGTGAATTTTATATTTCTTTAGACCGCGTGAAGGAAAATGCTGCTTTGTTTGGTGTTACTTACAAAGAAGAATTCTTGCGTGTTTTGTTTCACGGGGCTTTGCATTTGCTGGGTTACAAGGACAAAACAGCAAAAGACAAACAAGCCATGCGCGAAGCAGAAACATATTGCATAAATTTGTACCTTGAAAAAGGCGCGTGATTTTGGGTTTTATGTGAAATAATTTTGTTTTTAGGGGAATACGATATCATTGTGGTGGGCGGCGGACACGCTGGATGTGAAGCCGCGCACGCAGCTGCTAAAATGGGCAGCAAGGTAATGTTGGTTACCATGAATATGGAAACGATTGCCCGCATGAGCTGCAATCCCGCTATGGGAGGTGTGGCAAAGGGACAAATTATCAGAGAAATTGACGCCTTAGGTGGTATGTCGGGTATTATAACCGACAAAACTATGATTCAGTTTCGTATGCTTAACCGCAGCAAAGGGGTTGCTATGTGGAGTCCGAGAGCACAAAGCGACCGGTGGAGGTTTGCCGAATCCTGGCGTTTGGCACTCGAAAACACCCCGAATATTGATTTTTTTCAAGACACTGTTAAAGAGTTGATTGTTAAAAATAAAACTGCTGTAGGTGTTGTAACTGGCATGGGCGCACAAATTCGCGGCAATGCTATTGTTCTTACTAGTGGTACTTTCCTTAATGGCCTAATCCATATAGGTAAAAGGAATTTTGGCGGAGGTAGAATGGGAGAAAGCGCATCCCTTGGAATTACCAGACAACTGGAGTCATTTGGTTTTGTGTCGGGTAGAATGAAAACAGGTACACCTCCCCGGGTGGATGGGCGTAGCCTGAACTATGATGCCATGGAAGAACAAAAAGGTGATGATGAACCTGCAAAATTTTCGTTTTCACGTGAAACATCTCCACTAAAAGAACAACGTAGCTGTTATATCACATACACCAACAATACCGTTCACGACATTTTGCGTGAGGGTTTCTCAGAAAGCCCAATGTACAATGGAAGTATTCGGGGTTTGGGTCCACGTTATTGTCCTAGTATAGAAGACAAGATTAACCGATTTGCTGAAAGAGAAAGACACCAGGTTTTTGTGGAACCGGAAGGTTGGAATACAATTGAGGTGTATGTGAATGGGTTTTCTACCAGTTTGCCGGATCATATTCAACTGAAAGCACTAAGACAAATACCGGGTTTTGAAAATGCCAAGGTTTTTAGGCCTGGCTATGCTATAGAATACGATTTTTTTCCTCCAACACAACTGAAACTTAACCTTGAAACAAAACTGATTAATAATTTGTTTTTTGCGGGTCAAATCAATGGTACTACAGGTTATGAAGAAGCTGCTTGCCAGGGTTTGATGGCGGGAATAAATGCACATAGAAAAATAACTAAACAAGGTGCTTTTGTTTTGGGAAGAAACGAAGCTTACATAGGTGTTTTAATAGACGACCTCGTGGCCAAGGGCACAGATGAGCCCTATAGAATGTTCACCTCACGGGCAGAATATCGCATTACACTCAGACAGGACAACGCTGACGAACGCCTTACCCCTAAAGGGTTTGAGCTCGGTTTGGTGGGTCGGGAAAGAATGGATTTGTTGGAAGAAAAACAAGGCTCTGCCCAAGTGTTGCTTCATTATTTTGAAAACAACAACATTGAAATAGATACCGCCAATACTATTCTACAAACAAAAAACTCTTCGCCTATTACTGAAAAACAACGATACAAACGCTTTTTACAACGTCCGGAAATTTCTTTAGACGATATAGCAGGGGTTGAGGAAATAAAATGTTTGTTGTCGGCCCATTCTTTTGAAGCGGCTCGGGCGATTGAAACACAGATTAAATATGAAAATTATCTAAGGAAAGAACATGAGATGGTAGAAAAACTACAACGTTTGGAAGATGTAAAGATACCCCACGCTTTTAATTACCATATACTCACGTCACTTAGCAAAGAATCACGCGAAAAACTACACAAGATAAAACCAACCACCCTGGGCCAAGCTTCGCGCATTAGTGGTGTAAACCCCGCCGACATTTCTGTGTTGCTTGTTTATTTTGGAAGATGAGAAGATCTGGATTTATAGCTGCTTTAGTTTGCACAACCGCGCTTTGCCGGTGTGCGAATCCAGTAACGCCAACCGGGGGTAATAAAGATATTACACCCCCTAAACTTGTCTTAAGCAACCCTACTAACAGAAGCACTGGGGTGACGCCGAAAATTGTGGTTTTTAAGTTTGATGAAAATATACAAGTAAGCAATGCCAAGGAGCAGATAATAATTTCGCCAGTACCAAAAAACAAGCCCACTATTACAATGGGAAAAAATTATATAAAAATAGGGTTTGCTGAAAATACTTTGTTAGAAAACACAACATACAGCATACAACTAAATGGCTGTGTTAAGGACCTCAATGAGAACAACCAGGGGGTGTATAGCCCATACTTGTTTGGTACGGGTCAAAATCTGGATACTTTTAGTATTTGTGGGAAATGCTTTTTTATAGAAGAACCAAAGACACAAAAAATTAAGATTAAAACCATTGGTTTAACTCCTTATATAAGCATGCCCGATAAATCGATGCGTTTTTGTCTTCCTGGAACACCACAGGATTCTATCTGGGTTATAGCATACAATGATTTAAATGGCGATAACCAATGGAATAAGGATGAAGCGGTGGGTATTCATTTTACAAACACCCGAGATACTGCGTTTATCCCTCTTTACAATAACGCCCAAATTAAGATTGATTTAATAAAGTATTCTAAAGATCGTTATGGATTATATGGTAAATCATTGCCTTTTGTGTTTGGTGGTGGTTTAATGCGATATAAAGACACTTTTACGGGCGACAGTGCCGTTATTTTCTCTTTTATAAAAACACTGGATACAAATACTTTTTTTGTTTCAAAAAAACCTGAAAACAAAAAAGATAATTTCTCATACTATTGGCGAAAACCCTCTTTCCTCTCAGATTCGCTGCAAGAAATATGTTTTACCGGAAACAAACCTATGCTTGCACCTTCTGTTAAGACAATAGAATATATAACAAAAGACAAAACAATAAATAAAGCTGTTCTGTTTGCTGACCAAAGGAATGTGTTGAAAGTAAAATTTAATAATAACCAGACAGGAAATATAGGTATATTATTTAACTTTAAAACCGAAGAAGGAACAGATATAAAAGACACATTCAGAACAAGCATTCCTGTATACACATCACTAAATATTACAAATAGAGAATCGTTCGAAATCTATATAAACATAACCAATAAAAACACAGGGGAATCATACAGCAATTACATTGAACCTGGTCATAAAAAAACCCTGTGGGTTCTATCCGGAGATCACGATATTTTTTATTTTAGGGATACTAACAGAAACACGATGCTTGATGGTCCTGTTATAGATGATACAAATCCTATTTACGGCGAGTATTATAAAAAACTGCCTTTATTAAAAATTAAAGAAAATTTGGGTGTTGATTTAGATATAATAGATTTGGAAAAACCCTAAAATCTATGTTAAAAAACGTGAACAAAGCTTTTGTTTCACGTGAAAATAAAAAATTTTTAATTTAAAATGAAAAGAGGTGTAAAAACAGCGATGTATTAAACCGAAATACTAAACCTTTATTTAATAATTCTATCATTATCGTTAATATAACAACAACCTTGTAAAATCTTGTATTTCTTATAAATAAAGCTTTTTATCTAAAAAAAACCTGTACAAATTAAAAAAAAATAAAGTATTCCACATTTCCACATAGCTGTATTTAATATATAATATTTTTTAAAAAATGATTATATTGTTTTAATTATTAGGGCTGGGCATAATAGGGAAAAGTTTATGCGAGAAAAAACCAAGGTTATTTTTACTTTTGTAATAACAATGCTTGAAGAAATAGAAAAAATAGAAAAAGAAACTGCATCGCATAATTTTGCGGATGCTGCCGCACTTGAGCAGTTTCGTTTGACTTATCTCTCTTCGAAAGGGAGAATTCAGGTATTGATGGATGCTTTCAAAAACCTTCCCAATGAAGAAAAGAAGGCTATCAGCATACCGCTGAACGCTTTAAAATCAAGACTTGAAGAGGTTTTTAGGGTTTACAAAAAAAAGTTTTCAACCACTACAAGTTCAGATCAAACTTACGACACAACCTTACCGGTAAACACTTTGCAATTCGGCAGTTCACATCCGGTAAAAATTGTTGAAAATGCACTTTGTGATATATTTTATTCCCTAGGTTTTGATATGGCAGACGGTCCCGAAATAGAGGATGACAGACACAATTTCGGCGCACTCAACTTTGCGGATGACCATCCGGCGCGGGATATGCAAGATACTTTTTTTATTGGAGAATATGTTCTAAGAACACACACCAGCAGTGTGCAAATTAGAGAAATGGAAAAAAGGAAGCCCCCCATTAGGTTGGTGATGCCAGGTCGGGTATACCGAAATGAAGCTATCAGCACCCGCAGCAATTGTTTTTTTCATCAGATTGAAGGACTCTACATAGATAAAGACGTTTCGTTTGCCGACCTTAAGCAAACCCTTTATTATTTCGTTCAGCAATTTTTTGGAGAGGGCACACAGATCAGGTTAAGGTCCAGTTACTTTCCATTCACAGAGCCCAGTGCAGAAATGGATATCTGGGCAGGAATCGAAACAGAAGAAAACAGAAGACTAACCAAAGGAACCGGCTGGCTGGAGGTGCTGGGATGTGGTATGGTTAATCCCAATGTGTTAAGGGCATGCAACATAGATCCTGAAGTATATCAAGGATATGCGTTTGGCATGGGTATAGACAGAATCGCCATGCTCAAATACAGCATTTCGGATATTCGTGATTTGTTTCACAACGACATACGCCTTTTATCTCAATTCCGCGGACTGTGAAAATATATTTTAGCAGCGACTTTCACCTCGGCGTTCCTAATCAGGCCGAAAGCCTGGAAAGGGAAAAAAGCATTTGCCGGTGGTTGGAAATGGCGGCAAAAGATGCCACGGAAATTTACCTTTTGGGCGACATTTTCGATTTTTGGTTTGAATACAGAAAATCTGTTCCCAAAGGATTTGTTCGCCTGCTCGGCACCATCGCCTCTATTACCGACCGCGGCATTCTTGTTACGGTTTTTAAAGGAAACCACGATATGTGGATGTTTGGATACCTGGAGAAAGAATGCGGGGTAAAAACCATTTCTAATGAAATAATTATAGAAAGAAACAAAAAAAAATTTTATTTGCACCATGGCGATGGGCTTGGCCCCGGAGAGCCCAGATATAAAATAATGAGAAAAATTTTCCGAAGCCATGTTTGTCAGGCGCTATTTGGTTTTTTACACCCCAATCTAGGAATACCCCTCGCAAATTTTATAAGCAAAAAAAGCCGCATACAACAAAAAGGACATTTTGAAACCTACCTAGGCGATGACAAGGAATTTTTAACGCGCTTTGCCAAAGAACACCTACAAAAGCAGTATGTTGATTTCTTTGTTTTCGGACACCGCCATCTGGCACTGGATATTCAACTTAATAATAACAGCCGCTACATAAACCTGGGTGAGTGGATGCACGAGAAAAAATATGCTGTTTTTGACGGAGAAAACATGCAACTGCTGAGCTGGGAGAAAACAACATGATTGGCCCACTACTGGTTTCTTTGTGTGCTGTAATTGATACATTGATGTTTACCAGCAGGGCAGTTAACTCATATATAGATGTAAAAGAAAATATATACATGGTGGATTTGGTATACAGGCTGTGTAAAATAAACCCACAAAACACCAGTATATGTTACTCTCTAGTTCACTGTGGTGAAAGGGCTATATCAGATGGTGACAACCCTATGGAACCTATGTTATTCTTTCATAACAGCGGCATGTTGTTGATTACAGACAACAACCCAAACACTACCACAACCATTTCTCTGTTGTCTCAAAACAACAGTAAACCCGGCGGGCTTTACAGGGCCAACGGCGGCATGGTGCGGCAAAAAACAGAAAACAAACCACAAAGCACATTGCCAGCAACGTGCGGAAATTATTGGTTGACAGAAACTTAATCAAGATTAATTTTTATACACTCGCTGATGCTAGACAAACTAGAAGCCCTACACGCCCGATTTCTTGAAGTGGAACAACTGCTGAGCAGCCCAGAGGTTGTTTCAGACAGAAAGCGGTTTACCCAACTAAACAAAGAATACAAAACCCTGCAACCAATATCAGCCGCATATCACCAGTATAAAAAATACATCAACGAACTACAGGAGGCTAGGGAAATTCTCAAAAACAAAAAAGATAAAGACCTGCGCGACCTAGCCAAGGAAAGTGCCGAAGAAATAGAACAGGAAATGCCAAGGCTAGAAGAAACCATTCGCTTGATGCTGCTGCCACAGGATCCTGAGGATGCCAAAAAAGCAGTGATAGAAATACGCTCTGGAACTGGGGGTGATGAAGCGTCGCTTTTTGCCGGCGATCTGGCCCGCATGTATCAGCGTCATTGCGATCAGAAGGGATGGGCGGTGGCAGTAGTAGATGCTATAGAAGGCAGTATGGGTGGTTACAACAAAATCATCCTCGAGGTGGATGCCGAAGACGCGTATGGTATTTTAAAATACGAAAGCGGAGTGCACCGCGTACAGCGCGTTCCTGCTACCGAAAACCAGGGACGTGTTCACACCAGTGCCGCCACAGTAGCAGTAATACCCAAAGCCGAAGAATTTGATTTTGAACTGCGCGAAGCAGATGTAAAAATGGAAACTGCCCGAAGCGGCGGTGCCGGCGGTCAGAATGTAAACAAAGTAGAAACTAAGGTAATGCTCACCCACATTCCCACGGGTACTGTGGTGATTTGCCAGACCGAAAGAACCCAGCTAGGCAACCGCGAAAAAGCCATGAATATGCTCAGAACCCGCCTGTATGAGGTGGAATACAACAAGCGCATAGAGGAAGTGGCAAAACGCCGCAAAACCATGGTTAGCACTGGTGACCGCAGCGCAAAAATCAGGACCTATAATTTTCCCCAAAGCAGGCTAACAGACCACAGAATAGGGCTTACGGTATACAACCTTAATGCGGTGATGAATGGCGATCTAGAAGAAATTATTCATGCCCTACAGGTGGCAGAAAATACTGAGCGCATGAAAGAAGGTGGTATTTAGGCTCTCGCTGCTTTTTGAACAGGACCTTTATCTGAACGGCGTTTGGGTGCAAACACAGTTTGCGATTCCTTTTGGGTTTGTGTGTTCATGTTGCCCTCCTTTTTTATTATAACCAAAATTGGCCATAACTTATTATACAAGAAAGACACAGCATAGCCTTAAAAAGTTGTTTAAAAAACGATGAAATGACAGAAAACGGAGATAAATAAAAAATTAGGCGGTGGCCAAGGAAAGAATAGACCCAAACAAGGCTTTTCCGTCTGTGTTAAACAAACTTTCGGAAGCGCAGCGTTCTGGGTGGGGCATCATACCAAATACATTGAAGCCGGCGTTGCATACACCGGCTATATTATTCAATGAACCATTGGGATTGCTTTCCGAAGTGGTGTTTCCCTGCGTGTCACAATAACGGAAAATAACCTGACCATTTTTTTCAATCTCAGCCAGGTTTTTTTCGTCGGCATAAAAGCGGCCTTCACCGTGGGCAATGGGTACAGTAAGTACACTATTTTCTGTAAGTGTGGATGTAACAGCGGTTTTTAAATTACTAGGTTTTAAAGAAACGTTCTTACACACAAACTTCATGTTGGTGTTTCTAAGCAGGGCGCCGGGCAGTAGTCCACTTTCACACAAAATTTGAAAGCCATTGCAAATTCCCATTACAAAACCACCTTTTGCGGCATGTTCGGATACAGCCCACATTACAGGCGAAAGCCTGGCAATAGCACCACTTCTTAAATAGTCACCATAAGAAAAACCACCAGGGAGAAACACATAGGTGCATCCCTCAAGAGAAGGGTTTTGGTGCCAGAGCTTCACAGGCACTTCACCAGTAAGGGTTTTTAGCACCACCATTAGGTCGTGATCGCAGTTGGATCCTGGAAAAATTACGACACCACATTTCATAGCACAAAAGTACGAAATCAAGTTGTTCTAAAAACGCGGGCATCGCACGTTAGGTCTACGGCGGTGTTTCTCGCCACTAAATCCAGACCCTCTTCCTTTGTTTAGCGGTGAAGAATAAACAAATTGCAAAAAAGAGAAATTATCCATGTTTCTTGAATTACCACGAATGGCGCCCAGACCACTAAAACCCAGAATATCAGACACGCTGCGGTCCATCAACTGAACAGCTACTACCCCGTTTCTGTTGGCCAGCGCGGTTTTGTCAACATAATTGGTGCTCACGTCATCTAAATAATCTGTGGTGCTTTTGTTCATCACATATTCTATAGAAAACGAAGCGCCACCCGGTCCACGCTCTTTAATTTTATAACCCAGCCCAAATGGGAAAATAACAGCTGTAGGCCTGTAAGGCGCTTTACCGGGAACAAAATATTGACCTTCCGTGCCATAATCGCGCAAGCGGTATTTGGAGCTACCTAGGCGTGTTTTGGGTTCGTAATAAAAAACCCCAGCACCAGCAAACATATACAAACGCTTGGACTCGCCGGGAGAAAACTCCAGTAACACAGAGGTGTTTATAA
>Ga0194121_10004106_pt1 | contig 21403 bp, 20 predicted proteins | sample TA2MahCa50mmetaG_FD_148609 | JGI IMG/M metagenome (GOLD analysis project Ga0194121, IMG submission 148609) | Freshwater microbial communities from Lake Tanganyika, Tanzania - TA2015020 Mahale Deep Cast 50m | ecosystem: Environmental > Aquatic > Freshwater > Lake | place: Tanzania: Lake...
CTCGTCGGCGAGCCTGCGCTGCATCTCGACGGCGAGCCTGATGTTCCGCGCGCCGCCCGCGTAGAAGACCTCCCAGCCCGTGTCACACTCCTTCTCCCGCCGGTCATGCGCGCGGCGCGCGTCCTTGTGCGCCCACCTGGGGTCGCATGGGCTGTAAGCCTGAAGGACGGCCCATGCCACCTTCGAATCGCCGTACACTCTCTGCCACACGTCATACATAACACTCTCTCCTCTTCTCGCTCTCCCCGTGGCCTCATGCCTGCGGGACTAATGCCCGAGTTCCGCAGGTGTCAAGTCCTCGCTGGAGGACCTTCGTAAAAAGTGACTTGGCACTTTTTACGGAGCAGCCTGTAGCGAGGACTTGGCACCTGTGGTAGAAACCGGGCTGTCCCGCAGGCAGGCAAAACGCGTGAGGTCGAGACAGCCGAGCGGGCTGCTGCACCGTCGGAGTCGCGCGTCAGGGGCTGGAGGACCTTCGTAAAAAGTGACTTGGCACTTTTTACGGAGCAGCCTCCAGCCCCTGTCTCCCGAAACCTAGGGAGAAGCGCCCTCCGACGGTGCAGCAGCTCGGCTGTCTCGGCCGACCGGACGGCGAGGCCGAGTTGGCGCAGCAGGCGGCGGGGTTGGGAAAATTGGCCCGGAGCGGCGCCTGTACCTACCCGGCCCCTCTTCACCCGGACCGGGTAGGTAATCGGCCTCAACCCCGGGGTGAGGGTTGAGGTCGATTGGCGACGCGAGGACCAATTTAGGGAGGCAGGGGCTGGAGGACCTTCGTAAAAAGTGACGGTGTTTGGCACTTTTTACGGAGCAGCCCTCCAGCCCCTGCCTCCCGGTCCCCCGCCTGCTGCGTTGGCTCGGCCTCGCACCCGGCAGGCCAACGCAAGTTGGCCACGCGGGCAGACTCGTCTATGCGAAGCATCGACGAGGCAACTGCGGGTGCCGGGCACGCAGTAAGGCCGGGTTCAGGGGCGCAGTGAGTCGGGGCTCGAAGACACGAACAAGCCCCTGAACCCGGCCTTGGTGCGTACCCCTCGGCCCGGGGGCCGAGGGGTTGCAAGATAGGTGAAGCCACTCCACTTTCTAGGTGAAGCCACTCCACCTTCTTACGGCGGTTGACGTAGACGTGGGGCACTAAGACCCGTTACCGGTGGCCGAAGCCCTGGCTGGGAGCGCAAGCTGTTACCGCGTACAGGGAGAAACCGGAAACGGGAAACGGCGATACCGAGGAACCGGTGTTCCGCTACCCCGGTACCTCTGCCACGCACTACGTTGACTTTGGTTCCGGGGTAGGCCGGAACAGGGGGCAGGTCTGATAGCTACACCTACCGGTTGCGAGCGGCTAGGGAAAGCCAGTTTTGCGAGACGTTGCCGCTTTTTTTCAGAAACCCGGAGCAGGTTCCCTAGCCCAATTTTCCAACTGGCCAGTGGCCTTGTCACCTCGCTCCGAGCGGCCGTGGGGCGGGAGAACCAGCAACAAGTTGCCAAAACGCTTGTAGCGACGGCTTAGAGTGCCCGGTACGTGAGCGACGACGTACTCGACCTTTCGCAAGACGGTTACCGGCCCCTTCCGGCCCAAGACCGCTTCCACCGTTCCGACGCCAAGTTCCGCTTGTACTCGGGGGGCTTTGGGTCGGGTAAGTCGTTGTGCGGGTGCCGGGAAGCGATCTACCACGCACTGCGTTACCCGGGTAGTTTCGGGATGGTTGGGCGCCTCAGGTTCAAGGATTTGGAGACCACGACCCAACGTACGTTCTGGCAGCAAATGGACCAGATGCAACTAAAGCGCAAGCCGTACGTGGAGGACTTCAACCAGCGCACCCAGCTGCTTAAGCTCGCTAACGGCAGCGAGATCCTGTTTACCGGCCTCGACGACGAAATGAAGCTTCGGTCCGCGGAGTACAGCTGGATGTACGTGGACGAGGGGTCCGAGGTCCCGGACGACATTTACCAGACGCTTCTGGGTCGCCTTCGCTACAAGGACCCCCGGCGGCTGTGGATCACCACTAACCCGGGGGCCAGTGGCTGGATTCGCCGTAACTTTGTGCAGTCCAAGCGCGACGGGTTCGAGCACTTTGCTGCGCCGACCACCGAGAACACCCACCTTCCCAAGGACTACCTCGACTCGCTGCTTGCCAACTACCCGGCGGTGTGGCGCGAGCGGTATATCCAAGGTAGCTGGACCGCGTTCGAGGGGCAGGTGTTCACGATGGCCGACGAGAACACCCACATAATCGACGACTGGCAGCCCACCAAGGACCACCTGATCTACGAGGGGTGGGACTTCGGGTACCGCAACCCGACTGCGGTGGTCTGGTACGCCGTGCACCCCAGTGGCGAGGAACCAATTGTCGTGTTCGCCGAGCACGAAGCAAGGGAGCAGATGCCCAACTGGCACGCGTCCCAGTTGCGCGCGATCTACCGGCACTTCAAACTTGATCCCAACCGTATCCAGCGCTGGGGTGACCCGGCCGGTACTCAGGTACAGGGACTGCGCGGGCGATCGTACGTCGAGGAATACGGCGACCTTGGGCTGTACGGGATCCAACCGTCCACCCGCGAGCCCAGCACACGCGCCCTGCGGTTGGGCAAGCTCCTTTCCACCCGTCTGGCAACACGCGACGGGTCAGTGCCTGCGATCCAGTTCTGCCGTCGGGTCCGGCGTACGTGGCACTCAGTGGTGAGCCTCCGGTACGCCGAGAATCGCACCAACACGGGGCAGGATCCCAAAGAGCAGTTTCACAAGGAAAACGACCACTTGTTCGACGCGCTCGGGTACGCGTTGATGGCTGCACCGCTCCCGGAGGAAAAGCCCAAGGAGCGCGAGTACGGGTGGATCACCAAGCCTGTTACACCGGACGAAATCGACAAGTACGAGCGGGAGCGCTACGAGCAGCCGACCAACTCGTACAACTTGCTCGGAATCGACGTGTAACAGCCACCCAACGTACAAAATGTCGAGTTACGGCGACAAAGGAGTCTCCGAGTGGCCGACCGGTGGGTTGCCAACCCCCACGTTTTTCCTAATTGCTGTCACAGGTGTCTGAAGTCAGGTGAGGAAAACGGACCTTATTTTCACGAAGAGTGGGACTACTGCCAGCCTGACCGCTGGCCGGGCGCTGATCCCGCGTACCCGCGCGTCGCGCGTAAGTTCACGTGCAGGGCGTGCTTCCTCTACGCGGCGGCGCAACCGGGTGCCCCTCTCACCGAAACTTCCGCAAAGCAGCTGCAGTCCGCGCAGGCCCGGATTAACGAGCTGGAGGTTGAGCTTGCGGAGGAGCGGTCCATGCCTCACTACGTAAACGCCAAGGAGCTGCTGGAACTTGTAAGGGCTGAGGCTAAGCCCGCAGCTCGCAAGGCCCCCGCCAACAAGAAGGAGCCCAGTGGCAGTTGAGCTTGTGGTGATCTTTCTGGTCGTGGCGGTGGCGTTTGGTGTGCTGGCGTTTTGGAAGTACGTGGAAGCTGAGCAGACCAAGAATTTGCTGGAAAGCTACGAGCGCATTGCGCGGGACTCCATTGAAATGACCAAGGCCCTTTCGGACCGTGTGCAGCGGCCGTGGGGCGACGCTCCCCCGGACGCTCTGGCAGCTGATCTCGTCGCCGAAATGGACAAGGCGTGGCTTGACGCACCGGATTCACTGGTGCCGTTTGACGACGATCTTGCCGGGCTGAGCGACGATTATGAGGAGCTGTAATGCCGGTTTCGCAGAAGAACGTGACGGTGGGGACCAGCGCAACGTCGCTGTTCGGCGCCTCACACAACCGCCGTCGGTTTGTGATTCACAACGACAGCGGTGCAACGGTGTACGTGGGGGGGCCCGATGTCACCACCGACGATGGCCACGTAATTCCCGACAACGGAAGTTTTGAGGTGTCCCAGCAGTTCCCGACTGACGCGTCTGCCAAGTACCAGTACTTTGCGGTGTCGGCTGCTGGCGGAGCGGTAATCCGCATTGTTGAGGTGACGGGCTAATGGCGTCCGGCTTTAGTGACTACTTCGAGGACAAGGTCATTGGGTACTTGTTCGGTAACGTGTCGTACAGCCTCCCGGCCACCTATTACTTAGGGCTGTGGACGACGACGCTGTCTGACACGTCGACCGGGTCAACTGCAGGCGAACCTTCTGGAGGTTCGTACGCGCGCGTTGGGGTAACCAACAACTCGTCAAACTTTGACGCGGCGTCTGCTGGCGCAACTGCCAACACCAATCTGGTGACGTTCCCGATGGCGTCCGCAAGCTGGGGCACGGTTACCTACGTGGGAATTACCGACGCTTCGACCGGGGGCAATATGATTGCCTACGCCCAGCTGGGCACCCCGATCAGCGTCGCGCAGTACGACACCGTGATCTTCAAGCCTGGTGACCTCGATATCACGCTGACCTAAGGGGGGCGCTGTGGCAGACGACGTTACCCTGAACTCAATGAGCGGTGGCTCGGTAATCGCCACCGACGATTCGGGCACTGGTCACGTACAGCTGGTCAAACTCGCGTATTCGTCCGACGGCTCGCGCACCCACGTTGTGGCAGACACTGACGGCCTCAAGGTCAATGTGTCCAACGCCACGGTGACTGTGGCGCTTGGTTCGTCGATTCCGGCAGGTTCCAACGTAATCGGCGGCGTTACGCAGTCGGGTTCGTGGACGGTCACGGCTAACGCCGGAACCGGCACGTTTGCAACCATCGAGCGCGGTGCCACCATCGCGCACGGTCAGGTCACCGTTACGACCGTCGCCGCGTCGTTCATCGCCTCGTCGTCCACCCGTCGCTCGGTGGCGATCCAGAACCTCGGCACCGATTACGTCTATCTCGGCGCTACGGGCATCACCGCCAACAACGGGATACGCCTTGCAGCCGGGCAGACGTTCGTTCTGGACAAGTCGCCCAACGCGCAGATTTTCGCTATTGCGGCGAGTGGTTCGCAGGTGTGTTCGTACCTGACGGAGAGCGACTGATGTCAGTCCTCATCCCCGCCGAGCAGCGCATCATCTGCACCAGCAGCACGCGGCCCGGGAGTCCGTTTGAGGGGCAGCAGATTTACGAGACTGACACCAAGAGGTCGTGGACGTACAACGGCTCGCAGTGGATTCCCGAGGGTCACCACGTCTACACGAACGAGGCCGCACGGGACGCTGCCATTACCTCGCCCACCGAGGGCATGATGGTCTACCTCACCGCGCCCACGGTGCCAGCGGCGACGGGTGCCATTACGGCGGTGCCGACCGGCGTGCAGACCATCTACAACGGCAGCGTGTGGGTGTGTGTTACTCCGGTGGGGGCGTATTCCAACACCACCGGAACAGCGACAAACCAAACATCGTATGTCACGACCCTGACCGGCGATGGCACCGCAGTCAGCGTAACGCTTGTCACCGGAACCAGTGCGCTCATTCAGATGAACGGTGTCGGATTCCACAACAATACCGGCAACATCACATACTTATCGTTTTCCGTGAGTGGAGCAACCACTACGGCGGCAGCAGATGGAAACGGGGTGGCACTCAATCAGGGCGTTACTACCTACTACCAGACGTTTGCGCGCGCGTATGTGTTCACCGGGCTTACCGCAGGAACCAACACCTTCACCTTGTCTTACAAGGGGCAACCGGGAACATGGGGGTGGGTTGGGCGCAACCTCACCGTGCAGGGCATCGCATGATCCCCAGCCCTCCTAAATAAGTGACCCTCCTCTTACTTTTCACCGGCTCCGGCGGCCCGAAGTACGTGGACGCTGTTGCCAGCTGCGTTGGCGATTTGACCGCTGCGTCTGAGGCGCGCGGTTCTCTGATTCCGTCAGCTGTGGCAACGGGAGTAGGTGGCGTTACCGGCAACGCGTACCAGCAGAACCAGTACTCAACAGCCAGCGTCCCGTCAGTGGGCGACTTTGGCCCGCTGTTGTACAAGACCACGCAACTGGCAACAGCGCTGGTTCACGAAGTCTCCAGCTTCAACTTTCTGCCTTACGAAAGCACCCGCGAAGGGTCGGCGGCAATCCCGGCGACTGCGCTGCTCGGCGGTGAGGCTGAGGACCGGCTGGCGCTCGACACCTCTGGTCTGGTGTACTCAGTCGGCGACGTTGCGGGAGTTGCAACCGACGTAGCGTCTCTTGCGCCAGAAGCGGTAGTTGTGGCAATCGGCCTGCTTGTTGCCACGTTCCCGGCACGTAGTTTTGGCGTGCCCAGCAGCGCAGGCCCCGGTCGCTCGTCAGCAGGAACTGTGGCAGACGGCGGCGGTCGCGTCGGCGCGGGCACCGCAACAATTGGCGCTGGACGTGCCAGCACCGGAATTGTTGTTTAAAGGAAACCCTTGAGTACCGAAATCATACCCGGGCAGGAAGCCCCCATTGGCCGGTACGCCGCTCTGTACCGCGGCGAGGCCAAGCGTAAGCAGTCGCTGGGCGCCAAGCTCACCGAGCTGTACCAGAGCGGCAAGGAGATTCAGCGCCGCGAGCGGACCCGGTGGCAGCGCAACCGTTTGATGTACCGCGGAGAGCAGTATCTGCGGGTGGTAGGCAACAACGTGCGGACCCTGTCGCCGGTTGACCGGCTGCCCAGCGGTCGCCGCCGCGACACCGTGAACATTATGCGGCCGTTTATTGACGGGCGTGTTGCCACCCTCACGTTCCAGCGCCCGCCGTTTATGGTGATCCCGAACTCCAACGATCAGGAAACGGTGGACGCCGCGCGGCTGGCTACCCGGTTTGTGGAGTCGCAGTGGGGCACCGGCTGTTGGGAGCTGGACCACGTGTTTCGCCAGCTGTGCCTCACCGCGGAGATTGACGGGATCTCGTTTCTCAACGTGGTGTTTGACCGCTTCAAGGGCGGGCGAGTGGAACTGTACTTTGACTCGCAGGGGGCACCGATCAACGACCCAACCCAGCTTACGGCCCTGAAGCTGCAGGACCCGCTGGGGCAGGAGCTGTGGCGTCAGGTCACCAGCTACCAAGGCGACATTGCGTTCAGGATCGTGCGCCCCGGCGCGCTGTCAGTGGACCCAATTACCACGCGTTGGGAAGACTGCCGTTGGATCATTGAGTCCCGGGTGCAGCACCGCGACAGCGTCGAGCGCGAGGCCGGGCGCCCGATCCAAGAAATGCTCAAGAACTCGCAGGAGCAGCTTGGTGAGCGAAAGTTTGGGCTCGGCGAGACCGCCCAGCTGCCCGGCAACATTCAGCTTGAGGAGGAAGACGGCGAGGTCCGCAACTTCTCCCACAAAGACGCGCTGTTGGTCCACGAGGCGTTTATTCTCCCGACCGGCCCGGCTGGCGACTTCCCTAAGGGCCTTCACTGCAAGTGGCTGGACGCCGCGGCCGGTGACCCGTACGTGGTTGAGCCGTGGGACGAGGACGGGCTGCCCTACCGGCCGTACACGCCCAAGCCCGACGGTGGCCACTATATGCGCGCCCGCGGCACCGCCGACGAGCTGGCCCCGGTGCAGGTCCGGTGGAATCGCACTCTTTCGCAGGTCGGCGAGTGGCTTGACCGCGTTGCCCGGCCCCCGCTGGTGGTGGCTGCCGGAGCGCTGCGCAGCAAGTCGGTCTACAACGAAGAAGGCGTGGTGCAGGTTCACGGGGGCTACCCCGAGCCGCGCTTTATGTCCACTCCGTCCGAGCCGACGGCGGTGCTCAACAACCACCTTGAGTGGCTCAAGGGCACGATGGCCGAGATTGCCGCGATGCACGACGCTTCGCGCGGTAAGGCACCGGGACGCGGTATTGAGGCGGCGGTGTCGCTCAACACCCTTATTCAGCAGAACGAGCAGAACCTCAGCGCCACTGCGGCCGAGTTTGTGAGCGTGATGGAGTGGGGCGTGTCACAGGCGCTTAAGGAAGTGGGCGACCGGTTCCAGATGCCGAGAATGATTACCTTGCCCGGCCTCGACGACTCCGGCGACTTGCTGGCGTTTATGGGTTCCTCGCTGCGGGGTAACAACCGCTTCAAGATCACCGGGTCCATTACCCCCAAGATGCGGGCTGCCCAGTTGCAGACGGTGATGATGATGGCCCAGTACGGCGGTGTCGATATCAAGCCGTGGTCCACACAGTTGATCGAGGGCAACGTGGACGACATCCTTCGCCACGAGCGCGCGCAGGAGCAGCGGCAGAAGCGCGAGAACGCCGCGATCCTCGCCCTCGGTGCTCGTCAGGACGCCGACCTTAAGTGGCACGAGCTGAACAATCTGATTACCCGCTTTGGTCAGGTTACGTCGCAGTACGGACCGCAGGAGCTGGCAATGCGCGGAATCCGCCCGCCGTTGCTTGCGGACGTGGGCGTCGAGATCCCGTCGCCCGAGTACTTTGACAAGGACGCTGAGCACATTATTGCAATGGAGCAAGTTCTCCTTAGCGAGGGCTACGACAAGCTCCACCCGCTGGTCAAGCAGGCGCTGCGCGAGCACCACAACGCGCACCTGCAGCGGATACAGCAGAACGCGCTGGCGGTTGCGGGGCAGTCTGCCCCCACCGAGCAGCCCGGACCTCCCTCCGCGGTAGACGCCGAGTCAGGCGACGACACCACCGACAGCGAGTCACCTAAGAAGGAGACAAGTGACGACGAACAGCAGCAGTAATCCACCAGTGCAGGTGTTCCCGCCCGGTTTTGAGCGGGACACCAAGGCGCTGTTGATGCTGCGCGAGTACGGCGTGATTTCGCGTGCTGAAGTCCGCCGTAACGTGGGGCGTCTTGGGGTGGAGTTGGTACCGGAACCGGACCTTGCTCCCCCTCCGCTCAAGCCGCCGGTAACCCCGGCGCCGGGCAACGTGGGTCTCGTCTGGGACGACGATCCCGGGTCCGACGAAACTGAAGACAACGAGGAGTAATTCTTGTCAACTGAGGAACTTTCTGGCGATGTCCCCGATGGGGGCGAGGGGGTTTCCGGCGCTTCGTGGGAGGCGTGGGAGAAGGCGGGCATTGACCCCGGCGAGCTGAACCCGTACGAGGTGCGGCAGTACGTGGACTGGGTGTCGGAGCTGACCGCCGCAGATTCACACGAGGCAACGCTCGAACAGGCGCTGCGCCGTTGGGGCCACCTTGGCGACGACGAGTCGCTGTCGGACCTTATGGCAATCCGCGACCAGATCCGCGCCGAGCGCGAGGACCCGTTTGCCGGGTACGTTGACCAGCAGTACTACGAGCCGTACGGGCAATCCGAGGACTACGGCGCGTACGGGCAGGACAGCGGGATTGACCCGTACCAGCTGCGCGACGTGTGGCGTGCGGATATGCAGCAAGAAATGGCGCGTGAGCGCGAGGCCTTGCAGCAGCAGATCCAGACTGAGCGCTTGGTATCTGACCTTCAGTCGCAGCTTGACCGGGTCTCTAACGAAAACGGGCTGGATGAACCGGAAAAGGCGTTTCTGTGGGAGTCGGCAATTGCTCGGCTGCAGAACCAGCAGGTTGACCTCGACGAGGTTCCCCACGTGATGCAGAGCACGTGGGACCAGATCGACACCCTGTACCAGAAGCGCATGGCACGGGCGGCAACCAGCAGCAACGCTGGCCCAGCAACGTCCTCGCCGCCCGCCGGGGTCCCCGGTGACGCGCCTGCGGGGCGCGGAATCCAGTCGGCACTCGCTAGGACCGCAGAAAGGCTTGGTATCCCCAACGAGTAGCGCGTCACCAAACCGTACCGTTTTCGGTAGTTTTTGGTTGCAGTAAGACGCGCGGCGATGCCTCTCAGGTTGGTGAGAGACGGCGCGGTTCGGTAGCAGGGAAGACGCAAGCAGCTTTTGGAGGCGTTGCCTTCACGGTTGCTTACCTTGCACCTTGTAACCCCGTTTCTCACCAACCTCAGAGGTATCTAATTGTCACTCGCTACGCTTAACGAACTGGCGTACGACACGTGGGAGCCCGGGCTCAACGATGAGCTTGAGACCGAGACCGGCTCCCTCTACTCGTTTATCCAGAAATCCAGCAAGGACGTTAAGGGTCGCAAGACCTTTATCAAGTTCCTTATCGGCCGTTCCCTCGGTATCAGCAACATTGACGAGGGCGGCAGTTTCCCCGATGCCGGTGACCCGAAGTACGACGAGGCGGAGATCGCCCTCAGGCGTATTGCGGCCACCGTTGAGTTCACCCTCGACGAGATCGACCTGCTTAACGGACGTGACGCGGCGGCCCTGCCGGTCGTCCAGCATAAGCTCGACGACCTCGTGCGCACCGTCCGTCGTGACGTAGTGCGTCAGACGTGGGGTGACGGTACGGCCAAGTTGGCCAACTGCGCCTCGGTTTCGGGGCAGGTCATTACCCTCGACGCCACTACCACGAGCCAGATTGACCGCGACCGGTACAACTGGCTCGAGGAGAACGGCCTTAAGATCGACGTCGTGCACGGCACTTCGGGTGCCTCGCAGGCTTCCGGTCTGACGATCAGCGACATCAGCCGCTCGAACAACGCGATCACCGTGGTAGGCGACGCTTCCGGCGTGACCTCCAACGGCGTGATGGTGCGCTCGGGCAACGCCTACGCTTCCGGCGGTGCGTACACCAGCCGCGAGTTTCAGGGCGTGATGTCGGCAATTTCGAAGTCCAACACGTACCTGACCCTCGACCGCACCGCGGCCGGTATCGGGTACTTCTGGAAGTCCAACGTGGTTGACAACAGCGGCACGCTCCGCCCTGTCACCCTCGACGTGATTCTCCAGCTGGTCAACGAAATGAACCGGCGTACCGGTAAGTCCCCGATTGACTCGAGCCACTGTTTCTTCTCGAACCTTGGCGTGTGGTCGGCCTACGGCGAGCAGCTCCAGCCCGCCGTCAGGTATCAGGGCTACCAGAAGATGGATATGGGTTGGCCGGAGCTGGAGATCTTCGGTGTGCCGTTTTACGGCGACATCCACAGTCCCCACAACAACCTGTTCCTGATTCACAAGCCGTCGTTCGCCTACCGCGTTCCGAAGTATCAGGAGCGTGGCACCTTCCAGTTCCAGAACATGGACGGGTCGATGTGGCGTTACGTCCCGGCTACCAGCGGCTACAAGGCCAAGGTGCAGTCGCACCTCACGGGCATGATGACGCTCGTGACCGAGCACCCGAATATGCACGGGCGCATCGACGACCTTGAGGAGCTGGGCGTCTAATGGCCGTGACCACGTCGTACTCAATCCTCGGCGTGGACCGCGTTGCGTTCCTCGGTCGTGAGCGCGCGGTCCGTCGGCGTATTTCGCTGTCGGGCACGTACGCGACCGGTGGCTTCGCAGTCACGCCAAGCGAACTAAACCTGAGCAAGATCCGGTGGATTCAGTTCCACGGTCCGGCAACGACTGGCTCTGCCGTGTCGTTCCCGTCGTGGGACGAAACGAACAGCAAGATCAAGCTGTTCACCGCTACCGGGACCGAGTTCAGCAACGGCGGCGCGACCACCAACTACACGCTGGACGTGACTGTTGGCGGTCAGTAATAAGCGCATCCCGGGAGGGGGGGCCGGGCGACCGGCCCCCCGTTCCGGTGCCCTGCGTCGCGCGCGGGGGTGAGTAAGTGAGGCTCGGAGACGAAGTTCCGGGAATCCTGACCGACAAGTGGTTGTTTGTCGCTGGCGACACCCACAAGATCACCGAGCGCGTGAAGCAGTACGACAGTGCCTGCCGGTTGGTTTGTCACGTTGCAACCCAGCAGCTGGGCGTTGCCCGCTGGGTACAAGAGTCATTTGCTCCGGGCGGCGCGTGGATGATTGCGTTCCGTGCCCGTGACCCTGAGACCGGTGACCCGATTACCGGGGAGCCGGATGAACGCGTGATTTGGCAGATGGGCCGCTTTGACACGTGGCGGCAGAAGAACCCCGGGCGTATGCACCGGGCAGCAGCTGAGGTTTTGCGCCGCCGTCAGGAACAGCTGAGCGCAGCTGAGTCTGAGAAGAACGCCGAGATAGCGGAGGAGTTCGTGCGTGGCTGGAAGCAGCGTACGGGTATCAAGGACAAGATCGTCGTCCCGGCAGGGGCAGGAGGAACCGTTTAGCCGTGGCACCGTATAGACCACCTAGTTATTTTATTGCCGTGCAGGCCGCCGGAGCTCAGCGGGTAGCTGAGGAGCGGCAGGCTCAGGCACGCGAGAATCGTTTAAAGAAGAGGCGGGCGGTAGAAAGCGCAAGCGAAGCCCTAACGGGTGCCAACCAACGGCTTAACCGCGCACGCGCTGCGGCACGCAGCGCAGCTACCCCCGGCGAACGCGCCTCAGCTCGGACATTTGTCGAGGGCTATGAGGGCGAACGCGCAGCAAGCCGCAGGGCGTACGATATGGCCCTTAACCGAGCCCGCCGCAGTCGTGCAAGGGTTGACCCAGAAATTGTTGCGGCCCACCGAACGGGTCGGGGCGAAACCCCACCAGCGGGGGGCGAAACCCCGCCACCGAGGGGCGGAACCCCACCTGCTGCGCCGGGGGTTACTGGCGGTGGGCAGTCCCCGACGACCAGAACACCAGAGGTGGCCCAACAGGTCCCCAGAACGACGCGCTCTGTTACCCCCCGTAAGCGCGGCTGGGCCGTAGACGCCAAGAACGCGAAGCCGAACACGGTGCTAGGTAAGGCGCTCAAGATATACGGAGAGCCACACACCAGCCCCTCGGCCACGGGCGAGCTATTGCCGGAGGGCGCCAAGTCACCGCACCACGTCAAACTTGGGGGCAAGGAGTTCCAGGATTTCAAGAAGAAGTACCTCGACACCCACAAAAGTGGCAAGAACCTGAGTGACTGGTCGCTTCGGGCTATGGCCAAGATGCTCAAATACAAGAACTCCAGCAAACTGCGCGAGACCTACGGCCTCAAGGAGCACAAGCCGGAGTTCCCGTCGGGGGACTAACAGTTGGCCACTGGGGATTTTCAGGACCTCTACACCCGCACGCTGTACGCGGCGCAACGCGACCCCAACGTCGCAGCTGACGTTGCGCGCGCTAAAGAGGCGGTGAACGGGGCATATCTGAGTCTGTGCGATTCAGGTCCCCAGTGGTCATTTCTCGTCAAGCAGGGAACCCTGACCCTTACGGTCAACGACGAGACCTACACCTACGCTGACGTTGCCACGTCGATTGGGGTGTCGGCTATTACCGACGTACTGGCAATCAACTTTGGTGGCCCGGCGGGCTCGTACCCCGGCCATTACGCCCGGTGGGAGGACTTTTGGGCGATCAAGCAGCTGAACCTCTCGCTGGCGGCGGGGGTCCCGCACCTGTGGACAACGTACGCCCGTTCCCAACTGGAGATTTGGCCAAAGCCGCAGTCGGCGTACTCGGCAACGGTAATCGCTCTCCAGCAGGCCCCGGAGCTGGTGAACAACGGGGATACCCCGCTGCTCCCGCTGGGCTGGAGGCACCGCCTGCTGGTACCGGCAGCGGCGGCAATACTCCTTAGGCAGGAGTCTGGCGGCGACGCAGTCAACGAGGCCAACAACAACGAGGCGCTTTACGCCAAGGCCTACGAGCAGCTTGCAACCGGTCCGATGGTGTTCAGCCCCCCGGTGGAGCACCCCACCCCTTACAGGCTGCTGCTGCCCGCCGCCCTTCAGGGAACCGACGGCACGTTCCTCGACCTGCAGCAGCGCGTGTGCTTTGAGACCGATCAGCCGCCGTGGATTGCCTACAACCGCGAGCGGGCCAAGGACGCGCTGAATCAGGTCTACCGGTCAATCCTTGACACTCCCGACGACTGGGACTTTCTGGAGCGCGAAGGGCAGATCCAACTGCAGTCCGGGCAGGGCACGTACAACATTTCCCAGCTGGCAAGCGCGCTTGGGGTGCCGGGTATCCGCCAGATCCTCAAGGTCGTCAACGACTCGATCTCCAACAGCTCACCGCTGGAGCCGATGAGCTGGGCAGACCTTGAGTCGCTGACCAAGTCCACACAGGACGGCGAGACCAACGACGTCCCGGCCGCGTTCTCAATTTGGGACGACAAGATCCGGTTCTGGCCTGCGCCCGCCGAGGCCTACAAGCTTGGGCTTTACTACGTGATGGGCGTAAGCAATATGAGCGCCGACAGTGACGTACCAGTGATACCGGGGCAGTGGGTCAACGAGGTGCTGGTGCCGCTTGCAGCCGCGCGCGTGCTGTACCAGAGCAGCGACGCCAACGCGGTGCAGAAGGGCCAGATGCTGGAGGCCCGTGGCCAGAGCGCGCTCAAGCTGCTGCGTGAGTCACGCGCGGCTGCCAAGTTCCCGGAGCTGCGGTTGCAAGCTCCCCGTTTCTCGGCGGACCTCCCCGGTTCGTACGCGCAGGACTGGTATTTCTAATGAGGAGCAAGGTCGTTTTTCGACCGGGCTCCGGCGGACTTGTAACTGACGTCCCCGATACCTTTCTCAAGGGCGAGGCGCTGGCGTACGTCAACGACGCGGTTATGTACCGCGGTGCGCTTGAGCAGCGCCGTGGGTGGACTTACGAGAGCGCGTACGGGTCGCCTTTGACCGGCACCCCGGTCGGCGTCCTGCGGTCGCAGTTCACTCGCGCCAACGCCAAGCGCACTATTGGCTCGCTGTCAGACGGAACCGTGTGGCTTCACACTGGTAGCGGGACTTCGACGGACCTTGGCGCACCCGCAATCGCTCAATCACCGATACCCCGGTGCGTGTACCGCGACGAGGTAATCCTTTGCTACGGGGATGGGAAGACCCCAATCCTTCGTTATTCGGGGCTTGGGGACGCGGGTTTCTCCGTGAGTTCTGGCACGCTTTCGTACACGCAAAACGAGGCAACCGTTACGTCGTCTTCTGCGTTTAGCTCCCCCCCCGTGGCGGGAAGCTATATGCCGATTGTGCTTGGCGGAACCACGGGTGATCGGGTTGCGACGTTTGCGCGTATTCAGTCCGGCGCCAGCACTACCAACGCAACGATTGAAAACATCACACACTTGAACGCCAGTGCCTCTTACGCAAGCGGGAAGATCTACAACCCCGCAGCAACCGCCGGTAGTTGGCCCGGAGTGATGATTTACAACGACGGGACGTGCACTGTTACTCGCACTACGCAGACCAACCCCTCCGGGGAAACGGCAGTAAGTGACGGGTATGGGACCAACTGGTCTAGCTCGCTTATGCCACTCAGCGGGCGCGCCGCGTTGGTGTACTACGACGGAACCGTCTGGAAGGTGCGGAGCATTTCCTCGATTGACAGCACGGTGAGGCTTACGCTGGCGTCAACTTCTATCGTGTTTTCCACGGGCGGAGGTGGCGGCGAAATCGGCGTTGCAAGCGGAACACCCAGCTCTGCAACCACCACTACTAAGGCCGCGTATCAGATTTTGTCGTCGCCGACGTGGACCGACGCGTGCGTTCACAAGGGCTCGCTGTGGGGTACCGGTGTCGCGTACCACCCTAACCGCGTTTACGTGTCTCCGCCGAACTGGAACCCGGCCCTTCCTCCGGGCGAGGCGTACCCGTACGACGTTTCTACGTCGCTGCAAAAGTCGTCGCCCGACAGCTGGCTGCTGGACTTTATTGACGTTCCGACGTCGTACGACGGCGACCCCGTGGTGGCAATCCTCAGCAGCGGCGGTCCGCTGCTGGTGCTTAAGCGCGCAGCGGTGCACGGGATCTACGGCACCTACCCGACGTTTGAGCAGTCGCTGGTCCGCGCAGGCGCAGGCTGTATTGACCGCACCGCGGCGATCACCGTCGAGAACACGCCATTCTGGGCTGGCGAGGAGGGCGTGTTCACTTTTGCCAACGGCAGGGTGCAGTCGCTTGTAGACAACAAGATCGAGCGCGAGTGGCAGGCGCTGATGAAGGGCTGGGTGCAGGGAACCTCGTATTGCGCCCTTGGGGTTACCGGTGGCCACCTTGTTGTCAGCGTTGGCGGGCTCGCCTTAGCCGCAACCGGCGGAGCCAAAAACGGGGCCGACGCGTCAAATCCCACCGAGCGCGTGTTGGTGTTTGACATTGGCGCGGGCGAATGGGTGTCGCGCTTTAGCAACGTCAACGCCCGCGCGTTTTGCTCGGCGAGGGTCCCCAGTGAGACCGAGGCGCTGCTGTTTGTCGGGGAAGGCACCGGTAAAATCGCCGACCTCACGCCTGCGATTACCGACGTTAAGTGCACCGACCGCGCGGCCCAGACGCGCTCGCAGGCGGACCCCGCCGACGGCAACGGAACGTACCCCCAGCTTGAGGCGTGGACCTCGCTTGGGCTTGCAGACGCAGCCGGTACCGACGGCGACGTGCGACTGGTGGACCTGTCGGTGGTGTCAAACGTGTACGACACCGGCGACCCGGGTTCTACGACGCTTAACGTCTCAGTCTCCGAAACGGAGGGTCTGAGGCCCCCTGTGTCAGGTGAGACCCCGGTAGTGGTTGGCACGGTCAACTCTGACACGACCGACGGCGTGAATCGTAACCGGTTCCGGGTTGTCCGCTCCGGCCGCACCCACCAGCTGCGGCTTAAGACCGGCACCACCGCCAGCACCGCAAAGCGCGTTCAGATCGAGCAGGCTGTTCTTAACTTCCGTGACGCTCGGAGGCGCACGTGAGCACTAACACGCCTACTGCGAGCACTAACGCGCCCACTAGTGACTCGACGTCGATTGAGGCGTTTGTGCGCTCGGACCTATTCCGGGCAATTTTGCGCACCCAGCACGCGGACCTTCTGAGTGCTTCGACCACCGCGGCCAAGACGGTGCCGACCGGAGCGATCTTGCCGTTCTCGGTGGAAACCGCGCCGGAAGGCTGGCTGTTGTGCAACGGGCAAGAAGTTTACAAAGACGCTTACTCCGCTCTGTACGCGGTAATTGCTGATAAGTACGGAACACCGGTAGACACCCTCAAGTTCCAAGTGCCAGACCTGCGCGGGCGTATGCCGGTGGGGATCGGCTTACACTCCGACGTGAGCACGCTGGGGAACAGCGAGAGCAAGTCGGTTAGCGACCGCAGGCCGAAGCACCAACACACCGTGTACGACACTGGGCACACACACACCTTCTCCGGGAACACCGGGGACAACATTGGTGGCAACACTCGTATCATGCAGGATCACGGTAATACCGGAAACGTAGGATGGGTCCCGGGAACCAACATGCTGGGGCAGCAGCACATCCATTCGTTTTCCGGGACTACCTCCGGTCCCGGCACACCGCCGGTCACGGTCAATCCGCTGAACGCGCTCACGGACACCTCAAGCCCTGTTGACACCCCGGCGTTTCTTGTCGTCAACTACATAATCAGGACCTAAAATGCCCATTTACAACGATAAAATCGTTATGCCCAGCGGGCGTATTTACGAGATTCCGGAGTCGGTGAGGAAGCGTGGTCTGCGCGCCGATACTCAGGCGAAAGTTGACCAAGCTATTCGTCTAGTTAACGCCATACCGGGCAAGTACGAAAAGCTGCGCGACGCGCGCAAGGCTAGCGCCAAGCTTGGGCTGACCGGTCTCGGCAACTACAAGACTGGCGACGACCCCAACACCCCCTTGGTCGAGACCGACGCGATATTCCGCGAGGACAAGCGCATTGGGGAGCGCGAGACTGCGGCGATCAAGGAGGCCGACTACGCAGCAAACGCGCGCGGGATGATGTTCTCGTCGTTTCGTGACAGGAACGTGGGAGCGGCACTCGGTCGCCTGTCACGTGAAGCCGCGCAGGTTATTACCCAGTACGCGGGCGATATGGGCAAACTCAACGACGATCAGGCCCTCGAGGAAGGCGGCCTTTACGACCAGCTGGAGACCCTGTACGGGAGTGAGGTGGACTACCTCAAGGAGAACCCGGAGAGGCCGCCTTCGGTTGAGCCGTCGCCCACAGCACCGGACGACGCTGCTGCTGGTGGTGGCACCACCGCCAGCAAGACCTTCCACCCGCCAACCCTCGGGAGGATCGGAGGACACTACAAGACGAGGGCGGAGGCACTGCGCGCGATGGAGAAGTTGAGGATAAAGCACCGCTACTCGCCAGCGCTTTACGACCTGTCGGTCGGGAAGCCCGGTGGCAAGGGCCACTTCGTCATTATGGCTAAGAAGCGATAGTAGGTAACTAAATGGCTGACTACACCTACCGGTTCAACCCGGACCCCGACAAGCTGAAGGCCGCGTACGGCGAGGGTTACACGGTCACTCAGAAGAACGTGACCACGGGCACGGGCAAGAAGAAGAAGACGTCAAGGCGCTGGGTGGTCACCCCGCCCAAGGCCCCTACCGTGGGGTCAACTCCGACTGACGACGACCCTCTTGGGATTAAGAAGTACGTTGACGCCTACAACCGCAGGCAGGACGCGGCAGCAGGGTTACACCAGTCGTTTGCCGGGGACGTTCGCCCGCTCCTTGAACGGTCTCTCCAAGATATTTACACCGCGCGAGAGGCCTCTAACCGTGCGTATCAGGACCGCCTGCGTCAACTCGCTCCTCCCGCTGTTGGGGGGAACGCGCCGACGGTTGGGTCCGCAAGCGGCGCGGGGGCTGGCGGTGTGGTTACAGACCCCAGCCAGTCCCTGAGCAACGCACAGACGGTTGCTCAGTCTGAGCAGGCACGGGCAGCGCAGTCGCTTGCGAACCTGTACGGAAACACCACAAACCTGAACCGACTTGACACAATTACTGCGCAGCTTAAGAACTACGACTACTACATGTCGCAGATCCCCGCGCTGTACAACGAGAAGAAGGCCAAGTACGAAACCGCGCTGACTGAGGCGGTGTTGGATATTGAGGGCAAGAAGGACATTGCCCAAATCGGTGCTGACGCCCGTACCTACGCGGCTCAGCAGAACCTGATCGGCGCGCTGGCCGGGGTGCAGGGGCAGAACAGCCGGGCAGTTATTGCCGCGCTGACCGGTTTGTACACCACCGATCAGGACAACGAGACCTCGGTCCTGAACACCACCCAGACCAACACCACCCGCCAGCAGATCGCCGCGGCAAACCGCGTCAACGCGTGGAGAATGAACGCTGAACGAATCAGCGCAGCCCGCCAGCAGGCGGAAGCAAAGGGCAAGGGCAAACTGCGGGAGTTCTACGTCAAGCAGTGGCAGGCGTTCCTGCAGGGCAAGCCGGGCGTCGACCAGTACGGAACCCAGTCGTACGGCGCCGCGGGAGCGGTTCCGCCCGGGATTGACAAGTTCACCGACGGGACAGTGAAGGAAAAGATCGCAACAGCTCGTCAGTGGCTAATTATTGCGACGAACCAGCTGGGTATGGGGAAGGGGGAAGCCATAAAGTTCGCTGAGGCAGCGCTGGGCGGGCGACGTCAAGCGGGCAACATTCTCCGGCGCGCTTCTCGGGGCCTGTAGTTGCCCGTAGCCCCCGATAGTTGGAAGGCGGCAATTGACACTCGCTACGGCCCGGAACCCGTGGTGCGCCCCGGCGCGCGTCCGCGCGTCAAAGCGCGACGCCCTGTTACCGGTGGTCGTGGCCCCGCAAGAGCTGCTAATGCCCGCCCGGTGCTTATCCCAACCGCTGGAGCACCGCGTACAACGTCTGCGTGGGACGCGGCGCTGTCGGCCCGCTACGGAGATCCCCGTACGCCGCTGCTCAGGGACGACATTGACGCCTCGTACGCTGGCCCGGCGTTCAGGCGCAAGTCCCCCGGGGAGCAAGAAGACGACGATATGTCGTTGCTGGGCTTCCTTGGGAACGTTGCGGGCGACGTCAAGGACGTTGCCATTGGCTTCTTCCCCGGCCTGTACGACGTTGGCAAGACGATTGCGCAGGGTACCTACGGCGGAACGATTGGACTGATTCCGGGCACCGGTGGCGATCTTGCCCGCCGCTCGTTTAACGCCAACGCGCAGCGCCTTGCCGACGCTACGTGGGGGTCGATCAAGCAAAGCGGTTCCAACTGGGGCCGAGTCTTTACTGGTGACTTCAAGCCGCTGTACGAGGACGCCGCGTTTATGGGGCTGGACGTTGCTGCACTGGCGTCTGGCGGTGGCGCCGCCGCGGTTAAGGGCGCGTCGCTTGCGGCTAAGGCTGGCCGCAAGAAGATCATCAAGGTCGCCGACGACCCGCGGGTCAAGACACACCCACGCGTTGTGCGGCAGGCGCGCAAGTCCGGTGGTGCACGGGTTGATATGTCGCTCGTGCTTCCTGACGTGAATATGGCAGCGGTGCTGGACGACATTGGCGACGCGCGACTTGCCGCCAACTACGCCAAGGGCAGCAGGCAGGTTGCGCGCTACACGCCAATAGCCAGCAGCACCAAGCTTGCTGCTCGCCAGCGACCCAACAAACTGGTTGAGTCAGCAATCGTGATGCCGTCGCTTGAGCAGCTTGCGGAGAGTCGCGGTCTTCTGGCCGAGAAACTTGTTGGGCCAGAGGGAACGGTAAGCGTCCCACAGCGGAACCTCGCCCGTACGTGGCTTGCTCGCCAGATCCAGAAGCCCGTGATTGCCGGGATTGACCGTATTGTGGAGTCACCCGTTGCTAACAAGCTGACCCGCAGCGTCCCGCAGCGTCTTTCACGGCAGCGGATGGCTGCTCGCGTTATCAACGAGATTGACCGTGGAGTGCGCGACCGCGCAAAACAGCGAGCTCAAGCAGCCGGGATTGGGCCGTATGAGGCGGCGCTTAAGGACAGGGAGGTGCGCAAAGACCCACTTGCAAAGGTCGCAGCGTTCCTGCACATCGAAGGTGTCCTCGGCGACCGGTTTGACCTTACGCCGGAGCAAGCGCGCGAGAACGCGGTGCGCACTGCGACAGCTGAGCTTGAGCGCCTGAGGAAGCACGACCCCGAAATTGACCCAAGGTCGCTTGAGGACGCCGAGCAGCAGGTCCGGTATTTGCAGGAGATCCCCGACGAGTTACTGACGCTTAGGGGCGACTCGCCCAAGGTGAAAGCCGTCAGGAGGGTTGTGGAGACCGGGCGCACCTACGCCCGCAACCTTGAGCGGTACGACCTGTACGACCTCGACGAGATCGACCAGCGCGCAATCCGCGAGGAGCGCCGGACGCTTAGCCAGCGGCTCCTCGTTGGCGGCGCGCGCCCGTTTGACTACGGCGGGCCGCGAACTGCCGCGTGGCGAGCAATGGTGCCTGAGGTGTTTATTCCGATGGTCCGCCGCGGCGAGGTGTTTGAGGACGAGTCGCGGGTTGCAAGTGAGCTTGAGAAGCTCGGCGACGTGGTGCGGGAAACACGCCGTGGCGGGCGAGTCACGGGGCAGCTCGCCTACAACTTCTTGGCCGAGACCCAGTATGCGCGCACGGTTCGCGGTCTTACGAGCGACAAGGACCGCCTTAGGTTTCTGCACGCCGTTGAGGAAGGGCTCATTCGCACTTCGCCGTTCGCCGACAAAGAGCACCCCAAGGGGAGGCTTCCCAACGCCGACGAGCGCGACAGCGCCCGGCGCGAAATCACGGCTATCCTGTCGGGAGAGCGGCGCGAGAAGCCGCTGCGCGAGCAAGACATTGTCACCGCGTACCGCGTGGTTGACGAGAACGGCAACCGGACTCAGTGGGTTCGGTCTCCTGACGGCGCAGTTCCCGAGGTCCTTGGCTCCAACCGACGCAAGGGCGAC
>Ga0194121_10004110_pt1 | contig 21390 bp, 25 predicted proteins | sample TA2MahCa50mmetaG_FD_148609 | JGI IMG/M metagenome (GOLD analysis project Ga0194121, IMG submission 148609) | Freshwater microbial communities from Lake Tanganyika, Tanzania - TA2015020 Mahale Deep Cast 50m | ecosystem: Environmental > Aquatic > Freshwater > Lake | place: Tanzania: Lake...
GCTTGTCGGCCACCGGGTCGAGGAAGGCGCCGAACGCCGACATCTGGTTCAGCTTGCGCGCCAGCCAGCCATCCAGCCAGTCGGTCAGCGAGGCGAAGATGAAGATCGCGGTCGCGGTGATGTTGCGGCCCCATTCCGACAGCCAGCTGTCGGGCAGGTAGAAGATGCCCACGATGAGCGGGATCAACAGGATCCGCAGCCAGGTGATGAGGTTGGGCAGGTTCGTCAGGCTGGAAGGGGCAGCGGGCATGCGTCTGGCGTGTGGTTGTGGGATCAGGCGTGGAGGTGGCGGTAGATCTTCTCGGCCAGGGTCCGGCTCACCCCGGGAACTTTCCGCAGGTCGTCGATGCCAGCCGACTGCACGCCCTGCAGGCCGCCGAAATGCGCCAGCAGCTTCAGGCGCCGCTTGGCGCCTATGCCGGGAATCTCGGACAAGGTGGATGTTACCCGCGCCTTGCCCCTGCGCGCGCGGTGACCTGCGATCGCGAACCGGTGGGCCTCGTCGCGGATGCCCTGGATCAGGTGCAACCCGGCGTGCTCGGCCGGCAGCGACAGCGTCTGGCCGTCGGCCTCCAGCACCAGTTGCTCCAGCCCAGGCCTGCGCGCCGGGCCCTTGGCGACGCCCAGCACGTTGACGTCGCTCAAGCCCAGTTCGGCGAGCGCTGCCCGCGCTGCATTGAGCTGCCCCCGGCCACCGTCGATCAGCACCAGGTCGGGCATGCGCCCCTCCTCCGCCGAGACGCGGCTGTAGCGCCGCTCGAGCGCCTGCCGCATGGCGCCGTAATCGTCCCCCGGGGTGAGGTCGCGGATGTTGAAGCGCCGGTACTCGCCGCGCTGCAGGGCGTGGCGGTCATAGACCACGCAGGAGGCGACCGTCGCCTCGCCCATGGTGTGGCTGATGTCGAAGCACTCGATGCGCTGCGCCGTCTCGGGCAGGCCCAGCGCCTCACGCAGTGCCACCATCCTCGCCTCCTGGGTGCTCTTCTGCCGCGCCCGCTGCGCCAGCGCCAGCCGCGCGTTCTTTGCCGCCATCTCGACCCAGGCGCGGCGCTCGCCCTGCAGCGCGACCTGGACCTGCGCGCCGGCGAGTTCGATTGCCACCGCCGCTCCGACCAGCACCAGGGGCGGTGGCGGTTGCTCCAGATAGTGCTGGCCCAAAAACGCCGCCAGGACTTCGCTCGCGTTCGCCCGCTCAGCGTTCTGCGGAAAGAAGCTGCGATCGCCGACGTGCCGTCCGCCCCGGATCATGACCAGGTTGACGCAGGCGATGCCGCCGTCCTTCTCGCAGGCGACGACATCGGCATCGACGCCGCGGTCCGACTCGACGTACTGTCGCGCCTGGACGCGCGACAGCGCCCGCGCCTGGTCGCGCAACAGCGCAGCCTCCTCGTAGCGCATCGCGGCCGCCGCCGCGTGCATCTTCTCGTTCAACATCCCGATGACGTCGTCCTCGCGGCCCTGCAGGAACAGCTCTGCGGCCTTCACGTCCTGCGCGTAGCGCTCGGCGCTGATCTGCCCGGTGCAGGGCGCGGTGCAGCGCCGGATCTGGTGCAGCAGGCAGGGCCGCGAGCGGTTGGCGTACACCGAGTCCTCGCAGGTGCGCAGGCGGAACACCCGCTGCAGCAGCTGGATGCTCTCGCGCACCGCGTGCGAATGCGGGAACGGGCCGAAGTAGCGGTTGGCGCGGTCGCGCGCTCCCCGATGGAAGCCCAGGCGCGGGAATGCGTGCCCGGTGATCATCAGGTAGGGATAGGACTTGTCGTCGCGGAACAGAATGTTGTAGCGCGGCGCCAGGCGCTTGATGTAGTTGTTCTCCAGCAGCAGCGCCTCGCCCTCGGAATGCGTCACCGTGGTCTCGATGCCCGCGACCTGCGACAGCATCATGCGGATGCGGGGACTCTGGTGCTGCTTGCTGAAGTAGGAACCGACCCGCTTGCGCAGGTCGCCCGCCTTGCCGACGTACAGCGGCTCGCCTCGGGCGCCCAGCATCCGGTACACCCCGGGAAGGTTGGGCAGGCCGGCGACGAAGGCTTCCGGATCGAACATAGGATTGGATTATAATTCGCCCCCTTTTCAAGGACTTGGGCAATGGCAAAGGTCTCCGCGGTCGAACTGCGCGTCGGCAACCTTCTCGAGTGGGACAAGCGCGTCTGGCGCGTCCTCAAGTGCTATCACGTGCACGTCGGCGGCCGCGGCGGCGCCTTCATGCAGGTCGAGATGAAGGACATCGAGGCCGGCACCAAGACCAACCAGCGCTTCCGCACCGAGGACAAGATCGAGCGCGCCTTCGTCGACCCGCGCGAGATGGAATACCTGTACCAGGACGGCGACAGCTATGTCTTCATGGACAAGGAGAACTACGAGCAGATGCCGCTGTCGGCCGAGTTCCTCGAGGGCCAGACCGGCTACCTGCTGCCGAACATGTCGGTGCAGGTGAACTTCTACAACAGCCGCGCCATCGGCCTGGAACTGCCGCCCTCGGTGTCCCTGAAGGTGACCCAGACCGAGCCCGGCATCAAGAACGCCACCGCAACCAACACCTTCAAGGCGGCGACGACGGAGACCGGCCTCATCGTGCAGGTGCCGCCGTTCATCAACCAGGGCGAGAAGATCAAGGTCTCGACCGACGACGGAAGCTACATGGAGCGCGCGTAGCGCCCTCCCGAGTTCGCCTAAGGAATCCTTTCCATGGCCTGCAGGGCTTGCCGGTAGGCCACGCTCTTCCTCAAGTCCCGGCCGCCCTTGTGGCGCATGCGCTCGGCGCGATCCGGCACGGCCATGGACGCATCCGCCAGCGCCGCCAGCAGCGCGTCCTGGCCTTCCGGGTCCTGGCACAGCAGCACCATGTCGCAGCCCGCCGCCAGCGCCGCCCGCGCGCGTTCCGGGATGCCGCCCACGGTGCCGGCGCCCTCCATCGCGAGGTCGTCACTGAAGATCAGCCCGTCGAATCCGAGCCGGCCGCGCAGCACTTCCTGCAGCCAGTAGCGCGAATACCCGGCCGGATCCGCGTCCGCGTCCGGATAGATGACATGCGCCGGCATCACCCCGGCGAGCCTTGCGGCGATCACGGGCGCGTAGGGTGCGAGGTCCTTGCGCAGGATGTCCGCGACCCTGCGCTCGTCGCGCGGCACGCCGTGGTGCGAATCCACTGCCGCGTAGCCGTGCCCCGGGAAATGTTTGGCCACCGCGGCAGAGCCGGCATCGGCCAGGCCCTTGACCAGGGCCGCGGCCAGCGCGCCAACCGCGTTCGGATCGTAGTGGAAGGCGCGATGGCCGATCACCTCGCTGCTGCCGTAGTCGAGGTCCAGCACCGGCGTGAAGCTGAAGTCCACTCCGTGGGCGGCCAGCTCGGCCGCGATCACGTAGCCCACGCCGTGGGCGCTCGCGAGCGCGCCTTCACGGTCGCGGTCCCAGAGACGGCCCAGCTGCTGCATCGGCGGGATCGCGGTGAAGCCCTCCTTGAATCGCTGCACCCGGCCGCCCTCGTGGTCCACGCAGATGAACAGCTCCGGCTCGCGCAGGCTCGCGATCTCCTCGGTGAGCGCGGCGAGCTGCGCGGGGTCGCGGTAGTTGTGGGCGAACAGGATGACGCCGCCCACGGCCGGGTGCGTCATGCGCTGGCGATCGTCTTCGGTCAGGGACATGCCCGCCGGGTCCAGAATCGCCACGCCCAGCGGCAGGCGGGCCTTCAGCCGTCGCATTCGAGAATCACGGTGGCGCTCGCCATACCGCGCTCGTCGGTGATGGTGAGGTGCGCGCGCCGCACGCCGCGCGCCGCGACCAGCGCGGCCAGGGCCGGGCTGTAGGACAGCACCGGCTTGCCGGACTTCAGGTTCGTCACCCACACCCCGTGCCAGTTGGCCGGCGCGTGGATCCCGGTGCCCAGCGCCTTGGCGAAGGCCTCCTTGGCGGCGAAGCGCTTGGCGAGGTAGGCGACGGGCTGGCGATGGGCGCGGAACCGCATCAGCTCCGGCTCGCACAGGATGCGCTGCGCGAAGCGCTCGCCGAAGCGCTCCAGCACCAGCTGCACGCGCGGAATCTCGATCAGGTCGGTGCCGATGCCGTAGATCATCGCGTCGCCTGCGTGATGAGCTGCTTCATCTCGCGCACCGCCTCGCGCATGCCGGTGAACACCGCCCGCGACACGATGGCATGGCCGATGTGCAGTTCGCGTAACCCGGCCAGCCGGGCCACCGGCGCGACGTTGTAGTAGTTGAGCGCGTGGCCGGCGTTGAAGCGCATGCCCAGCGCCCGGATGCGCTCGCCCGCGGCGCGCACTTTCTCCAGTTCCGTGACCACGGTGATGCTTTCCGAATCCCGACCCTTGGCATGGAACGCATGGGCGTAGGGCCCGGTGTGCACCTCGCACACAGCCGCGCCGACGCGCCTGGCCGCCTCCACCTGCGCCAGGTCGGCGTCGATGAACACCGAAACCACGATGCCTGCGCCGGCAAGCTTCGCCACATGGCCGCGCAGGTGCGCCTCCTGCGAGGCGATGTCCAGCCCGCCCTCGGTGGTCACCTCGTGCCGCCCCTCGGGCACCAGCATCGCCATCTCCGGCTTGATGCGGCAGGCGATCGCAACCATCTCGTCGCTGGCCGCCATCTCCAGGTTGAGCTTGATGTGGGTCAGCTCGCGCAGCCGAATCACGTCCTCGTCCTGGATGTGGCGGCGATCCTCGCGCAGGTGCACGGTGATGCCGTCGGCGCCGCCCAGGTGCGCCTCGACTGCCGCCCAGACCGGGTCGGGCTCGTAGGTGCGCCGCGCCTGACGCACGGTTGCGACGTGATCCACGTTGACGCCAAGTTTGATCATAGGACCTTCAGTTCCGCCAGCACCGCCCGCGTGTGCAGCGGCTGGCCGCCGAGTCGTTCCGCGATCAGCGCGCGCATCAGCCGCAGCGCCTCCTCGCGTGTTTCCGGCGCGCGGTAGTCGTCGCGCGCGATGTCCAGCAGCGTGCTGCCGCGCACGAACATGTCGCCGGCGCCGCTGCTCGATTCCACCGGCCCGCGATCGGGCTGGTACGCATAGCGCTTGTCCGGCTCGACCGCGGCGCCCGCCGCCTCGCGCTCGAGCAGCGGAGCATAGCCCAGTTCGGCGAGCAGGCGCCGCTCGAAGCCCCGCAGCACCGGGGCCTGCGGCCCGGTGGCGGCGAGCCGCGCCAGCGCCTCGGCGTAGGCGTCGAACAGGGCCTCGTGCGGATCCTCCCGCGGCAGCAGGCGCAGCAGCAGTTCGTTCAGGTAGAAACCGCACATCAGGCCGGCGCCGGTCAGCGCGGCCTCGCCGCCGCTCCATTCCGCGCCGGTGAGGGTGCCCAGTTCCGCCGAGCCGCTCCAGCTCAGGCGCAGGGGCTGGAACGCGAGCAGCAACCCGCGCAGCGCCGAGCGCGGGCGCCGCGCGCCGCGGGCGAGGATCCCGAGGCGGCCGCGGCTGCGCGAGAATACCTCCACGATCAGGCTGGTCTCCTTGTACGGCCAGGTGTGCAGTATGAACCCGTGCTCGTTGTCCGCGCGCCGCCTCATATCGGCCGTTCAGCCATACCCCAGCTGCCTGAGCAAGCGGCTGTCACCGCTCCAGTCGTCCTTCACCTTAACCCAGGTGCCGAGGTAGACTTTGCCGCCGAACAGTTTCTCCATGTCCAGCCGCGCCGCAGTGGAAATTCGCTTGAGCTTCCCGCCGCCCTTGCCCACCAGGATCGGCTTCTGGCTTTCGCGCTCCACCCAGATCGACGCCTCTATCCTCCGCAGGCGCCCTTGCAGCTTGAAGCCGTCGATCACCACCTCGCAGCGATACGGCAGTTCCTCGCCCAGCATGCGGAACAGCTTCTCGCGCAGGATCTCGGCGGCGAAAAAACGTTCGTCCTGGTCGCTGAACTGGTCCGGCGGGTAGATCGCCGCCTGCTCCGGGACCAGGCCGCACAGTACGCGCATCAGTTCCGGGATGTTCTTCCCGGTCTGTGCCGAGACCGGGACGATGGCCACGAAGCGCTGCTCCCGGTCCAGCTTCGCTACCAGCTGCAGCAGCGCGCCGCCGGCCTTCACCAGGTCCACCTTGTTCACAGCCGCCACGATGCGCGCGGCCCTGGGCAGGCGCGCGAGCACCGCCTGGTCGGCGCCGCCGTAGCGCGTGGCCTCGACCACGAGCAGCACCGCGTCAGCGTCCTGCGCCGCCTCGCTCGCCCGCCGGTTGAGGGCCCGGTTGAGCGGGTCGACGTGCCGTGTCTGGTAGCCCGGCGAATCGGTGAAGACGATCTGGCAGTCCGGCGTGCTAAGGATGCCGCGCACCAGGTGCCGCGTGGTCTGCGGCTTGGACGAGACGATCGCCACCTTCTGTCCCAGCAGCCGGTTGAGCAGGCTGGACTTGCCGGTATTCGGGCGGCCAACCAGCGCCACCGTGCCGCAACGAAAGGCGTTCATGGCTGCTGCGCCGCGCCCAGCAGCCTGAGCATGTGCTCGGCGGCCTGCTGCTCGGCGATGCGGCGCGAGCTGCCGCTGCCGGTGGCGCGCCTGCCCTCCCCGGCACCCGCTGCCTCCACGATGCACTCAACCTCGAACGTCTGCCTGTGCGCGGCGCCGCGGGTCCCGACGACGCGGTATTGGGGCAGCCTCTGGCGCCTGCCCTGCAACAGTTCCTGCAGCCGGGTCTTGGGATCCTTCGAGGGCTCGCCGGGATCCAGGCGGCCCAAGGGGCCTTCGTAGGCCTCCAGCACCGAGGCGCGAGCCCGCTCATAGCCCCCGTCCAGGAACACCGCGCCGAACAACGCTTCCAGGGCATCGGCGAGAATCGAGGCGCGGTCCGCACCGCCGCTCGCCAACTCGCCCTCACCCAGGCGCAGAAAGCCGGACAGGCCGAGCGCGCGCGCCACCCCCGCCAGCGCCGCCTCGCGCACCAGGTTGGCCCGCAGGCGCGACAACTCGCCTTCCGAGCGCTGGGGAAACCGGGCGTAGAGTTCCTCCGCGATCACGCACCCCAGCACGCCATCGCCGAGGAACTCTAGGCGCTCGTTGTGCGGCGAGCCGAAACTGCGGTGCGTGAGCGCCTGCTCGAGCAGGGCAGCATTGCGGAAGCGGTGCCCCAGGGCCCGCTCCAGCGCCGGGCGACCGGCACCGGGATCGCGCTTGCTGCCGGTGGCGCTAACCCTTGGAGCTTGCCGCAAAATCGATCTGCAGGCCGAGGTTGCCCGGCAAGGCGATCTCCTTGCGGCAGGCGGGGTTGATCACGATCTCGTTGCCGTCCTTGGTGATCTCGAGGTCGGACCCCTTGATGGTCGAGATGTCGTCCACCTGCGCGCACTGGTCGAACGCCTTGCGGATATCGTTGGGCGAAGCGCCGGGCTTCTCCGCGGCCAGCGCCTGTTCGGCCTCAACAAGCTGCGCCGCGGCATCGAAGAGAACGCCAACCGGCCCTTGGTCACCTGCGCACTGGTCAACCTGGGCATGGTTGGACACCGATTGTTGCGACTGCAGGGGGCGTAGTGCGCCCAGAATCGGAACGGTCATTGCTTCAGAGCCCGATTGGGGCGCAAAAAGCCCCCAATCGGGGACCCGAACACATCGGTGACGACCCTATCGAATCAGGCGCCTTCATCGTGATCACTTGTTCAGACATTCCCTAGCTAGACTGACTCCGAGTTGCCTTCTGCGCATGCTCGTTCTCCGGATGAGGCTGCCTGTGGGTCCGCCCTACTTGAATCGGCCGAAGCGGCCGAGCTCGTTCAGATTGAGCCAGATGAAAAACGCCTTGCCGACCACATTCGCGTCCGGGACGAAGCCCCAGACCCGGCTGTCGCTCGAATTGTCGCGGTTGTCGCCCATGACGAAATAGTGACCCGACGGCACGGTGCAGGCCAAGCCGATGCTATTGTAAGTGCAATTGCCGGAGAACGGAAACGAGCGCTGCCCCGGAACGTAGCCCAGCGCTTCCTCCTCGACCAGGATCTCGTGGTGGGTTTCCGCCAGCGACTCGACGTAGCGGCGCGCGAACTGCATGCGCTCTCGGTGCAGGTAATCCTCCACCTGCCGCACCGGCACCTGCGCGCCGTTGATCGTCAGGCGCTTGTCACGGTACTCGATGCGGTCGCCCGGCAGGCCGACCACGCGCTTGATGTAGTCGAGCGTCGGGTCCTCCGGATAGCGGAACACCATGACGTCGCCGCGCTGTGGCAAGCTCACCTCGACCAGCTTGTTGTTGAGCACCGGGACCCGGATGCCGTAGGTGTACTTGTTCACCAGGATGAAGTCGCCCACCAGCAAGGTCGGGATCATGGATCCCGAGGGAATCTTGAAGGGTTCGACCAGGAACGAGCGCAGCAGGAACACCACCAGGATCACCGGGAAGAAGCTGGCCGAGTACTCCACCCACCAGGGCTGCTTCACCCCGGCCGCGCGCCGCTTCGCCAGCCATCCCGCCTCCAGCGCCCACACCGCGCCGGTCACCACCAGCAGGGCGAGCAGGAACAGCGCAAATGTCACGTCCCGCGCTCCTTGATCAGGGCAAAGGTCACTTGTCGCCCATCTGCAGCACCGCGAGGAACGCCTCCTGCGGGATCTCCACCGAGCCCACCTGCTTCATGCGCTTCTTGCCTTCCTTCTGCCGGTCGAGCAGCTTGCGCTTGCGGCTGACGTCGCCGCCGTAGCACTTGGCGATCACGTTCTTGCGCAGCGCCTTGACGTTCTCGCGCGCCACGATGTTGGCCCCGATCGCGGCCTGGATGGCGACGTCGAACATCTGGCGCGGGATCAGGCCGCGCAGGCGCGTCACCAGTTCGCGGCCGCGATTCCGCGCCGACTCCCGGTGCACCATGGTGGAGAGCGCGTCCACCTTGTCGCCGTTCACCAGCACGTCGAGGCGCACCACGTCCGCGGTGCGGTATTGCTTGAAGTCGTAGTCGAGCGAACCGTAGCCGCGCGTGAGCGACTTCAGGCGGTCGAAGAAGTCCAGCACCACCTCCGACAGCGGCAGGTCGTAGGACAGCACCACATGCCGCGACGAGTAATGCAGGTTGGTCTGCGTGCCGCGCTTCTGCAGGCACAGCGTCATCACCGGGCCGACGTACTCCTGCGGCACGAAGATCATCGTTGTGATCATCGGCTCGCGGATCTGCTCGATCTTCGAGGGGTCCGGCAGCCGCGCCGGGTTCGAGATGATCTCCACGGTGCCATCGCGCAACTGCACCTCGTAGACCACCGAGGGGGCGGTGGTGATCAGCTCGAGGCCGTACTCGCGCTCCAGGCGCTCCTGCACGATGTCCATGTGCAGCAACCCGAGGAAGCCGCAGCGGAAGCCGAAGCCGAGCGCCTGGGAAGTTTCCGGCTCGTACTGAAACGAGGCGTCGTTCAGGTGCAGCTTCTCCAGCGCGTCGCGCATCGCCTCGTACTGGTTGGACTCGACCGGGTAAAGGCCGGCGAACACCTGCGGCTTGATCTCCTTGAAGCCGGGCAGTGGCCTGTCCGCGGGCTTGTCGCACCGGGTCAGGGTGTCGCCCACCTTGGCCTCGCGCAGTTCCTTGATGCCGGCGACCACGAACCCGACCTCGCCGGCCGACAGGCTGGCGCGCTGCGCCGCCTTGGGCGTGAACACGCCCAGCTGCTCGCAGGCGTGCTGGGCGCCGTTGCTCATCAGCAGGATCCTGTCCTTGGGCCTGAGCACGCCGTCCACCACCCGCACCAGCATCACCACGCCGACGTAGTTGTCGAACCAGGAATCGATGATCAACGCCTTGAGGCGCGCCTGCGGGTCGCCCTTTGGCGCCGGGATGCGCCGGATCACCTCCTCCAGGATCTCGGGCACGCCCAGGCCGGTCTTGGCGCTTACTCGCAGCGCGTCCTTGGCATCGAGGCCGATCACGTCTTCGATCTCGGCGATGGCGTTCTCCGGATCGGCCGAAGGCAGGTCGATCTTGTTCAGCACCGGGATCACCTCGACGCCCTGCTCGGTGGCGGTGTAGCAGTTGGCCACCGTCTGCGCCTCGACGCCCTGCGAGGCGTCCACCACCAGCAGCGCGCCCTCGCAGGCGGCGAGCGACCGGCTCACCTCGTAGGAGAAGTCGACGTGGCCGGGGGTATCGATCAGGTTCAGCAGGAAGGTCTGCCCGTCCTTCGCCGTGTAGCGGAGGGCGACGGTCTGCGCCTTGATCGTGATGCCGCGCTCGCGCTCCAGGTCCATGGAATCGAGCACCTGGTCGGCCATCTCCCGGTCGGCGAGCCCGCCGCACAGCTGGATGAACCGGTCCGCCAGCGTCGACTTGCCGTGGTCGATGTGGGCGATGATGGAGAAGTTGCGGATGCGGTTCTGCACGCGGCTCTGGGCAACAAGCAAAGAAGGGTGCCCCAGGCACCCTCCGTAACGCCCCGATTTTACAGTAAAAAGAGGCTCAGCCCTTGTCGGTGAGCCCGTTCACCGTGACGAACGCCACGGATTCGCCGCGGCGCACCTGCAGCGTGATGACCGCGTTGCGGTCCAGCCCGCCCAGCAGCTTGTTCAGCTGCTCCACCGACTTGAGGTCGGTGTGCTGGCCCTTGTGCACCAGCGTGAGCAGCACGTCGCCACGGCGGACCTCGGCGCGCGCCCCCGCTTTCACCTCGGTCACGACCAGTCCATGCTGCAGCTTGAGGTCCTCCTTCTGCTTGGCCGACAGCTCGGCGACCACCAGCCCGAGCCGGTTGGCCGCCACGGCCTCCGGCTTCTGTGCTCGCGGCCTGTCGCGCGCCGCGACCTGTTCCTCCTGCAGCTCGCCCACGGTCAGCGACAGGGTGCGCGTGGCGCCCTTGCGCCAGACCTCGAGCTCTGCCTTCGACCCGGGACGCGTCCCGCCCACGATGCGCGGCAGGTCGCCGGAGGCCTCCACCGCCTTGTCGTCGAACCTGACGATGATGTCGGTGGCCTGCAAGCCGGCCTTGTCCGCGGGGCTGCCCTTCTCCACCGAATTGACCAGAGCGCCGCGCGGTCGGTCCAGGCCGAAGGAGGTGGCGAGGTCCCCGGAAACCTCCTGGATCACGACACCGATGCGCCCGCGCGACACGCGCCCGGTGTCGCGCAGCTGCTTCTGGATGTCCATGGCGACGTCGATCGGGATCGCGAACGACAGCCCCATGAAGCCGCCGGTGCGGCTGTAGATCTGGGAGTTGATGCCGACCACCTCGCCGCGCATGTTGAACAGCGGGCCGCCCGAGTTGCCGGGGTTGATGGCGACGTCGGTCTGGATGAAGGGCACGAAGTTCTCCTGGGGCAACGAGCGGCCTTTCGCCGAAACGATGCCGGCGGTGACCGTGTTCTCGAAGCCGAACGGGGAGCCGATGGCCAGCACCCACTCGCCCACCTTGAGCCGGTTCGGATCGCCGAACTTGACCGCCGGCAGCGGTGAGCCGGGCTCGATCTTGATCAGGGCGATATCGGTGCGGCGGTCGGCGCCGATCACCTTCGCCTTGAACTCGCGCTTGTCGGTGAACTTGACGGTGACCTCCTCGGCGCCGTCGATGACGTGCGCATTGGTGAGGATGTATCCGTCGCCGCTGACGATGAAGCCCGAGCCCAGGGAACGGCTCTCCGGCCGCGGACCCTGCTGCGGGCCGGGCAGCTGGCGCGGGATGAAGCGGCGGAAGAACTCCTGCACCTCCTCGTCGTCCATGTTCGGGATCTGCGGCAGCGCGGAGCGGCGTACCGCCTGGGTGGTGCTGATGTTGACCACTGCGCGCCCCTGCTCCTCCACCAGCCGGGTGAAGTCCGGCAGGTCGCGCACCTGCGCCGCGGCAGCGGAGGCGAACGCCAGCAACAGCACTGCGATCCAGTTCTTGAGCGGGCTCATGTCGATCCTCGGTGGTTCGATGGTTACTGCGGCCGCCGGTACTCGACGGTATTGCCGATCCGCTGCAGGCTGGCCGCCGGCGCCTCGCCGACGACCGTGACCACGTGGTTTGCGACCTCGCGCGTGTACATGTTGACCGCGCCGAGATTGGACAGGCCCGGCCGGACGGCCTCGGCGCGGCCCGCGAGGGGCTCGATGAACACCGAGACCGCCGCCAGCCCGTCCGAAAACACCACCTGGTTCACCGGGCGGGACTCGCCCAGGTGCCGCGTCAGCTCGAAGATCTTGCGGAACCCGGGCAGTTCCGCGCCCAGCGTCCAGCCCGCTCCGGCGAGGTTGGCAGGCGCCAGCGAGGCGTGTTCCACACGCCAGTTGCGCGCCGCGCGCAACGGCTTGAGCCGTTCGCGTGGCACGTTGCCGATCGCGAGCTGCGTGAAGCTGAACTGCTCCACGGTTTCGCCGCGGGCGTTGAAGGTGCGCGTGCGCAGCAGCATGCCGGTCGCGGTATCGGCCCACAGCTTGTAGCCGTAACGAAGGTCATCCTTGGGCGTGAGCACCACGGACTCGCAGTCGTAGCCGGCGATGCGGGCCGGCTCGCCCCGGGACACGGTGTAGTGCTGCGCCAGCTCCGCGAACTTGTCCGGCAACATCGCCGGGAAGGCGCGCTGGTCGACGCGTTTCTCGACCTTGATGATCTGGCTCTCCGGCAGGAAGCACTTGATGGTGTCGCGCGTACGCAGGATCTCACGCCGCGGACCATCCAGCACCTCGATCTTCTCCAGTTCGCCCGCCGGTCCGTAGACCCGGCTGATGCGCGAGGTCTCGACACGATCGCCCTGCTGGTAGACGAAGGTCCCGGTGTAGGAAAGCTTCTCGGTTGCCTGGTAGATGCGACCAAGAAGGCTCATGTCGTCGGCCGCCGCCGGGGCCTGCGCACGGGCTGCGCCGGCGAGGGACGCGACGATCAACAGTGCACCGATGGCGCGCCTCATGGTTGCCGGGGGGCTCTTTCGGAGACGGTCCGCACCTGGCGCGTATCCACGTAGCCCCGCAGCGCGTTGCGCGGCGAGTAGCCCTGGTGCGCCTGCATGTAGTCCTTCGCGGATTCGGCAGCGGGCACGACGGCAGGAGTGGCATCCGCCACGGCCGCCGCCGGCTTGGGTTGCTGCGCCAGCGGCGCAGGTCCGGAGCCCTGCTCGAGCATGGAATGGGCGACCAGGCCGACGAAACCGACCGCCGCGACGCCGGCGGCCACCCGGGTCGCGTACCAGGGCAGGCCGCGGCGCGCCGGCGCGGCCAGGGTCTTGGGCGCGAGCACCGTGGGCTCCGAGGCAAGCCGGGCGGCCACCCGGTCGGCGAAGCCGGCCGAGAGCAGCCCGGTGTCGCGCATCGCGTCGCTGATGAGGTGGTACCGGCGCCAGGCCTCGAGGGCCTCGCTGCCCGATCGTAACGCCGCATAGGCGAGGGCAGCCTCATGCCCGTCGAGCTCACCGTCGGCCAGCTCGGAGATTCTCTGTGTCGTCATCGTTTCACCCGGTTCACCATCTCTTGTCCTTCGCAGTGTCCAGCAGGGGCTTGAGCTTGTCGGAGATCACCTCGCGCGCCCTGAAAATCCGCGACCGCACGGTTCCGATCGGGCAATCCATGATGCGCGCAATGTCCTCGTAGCTCATGCCCTCGAGCTCGCGCAGCTGGATCGCCGTGCGCAGCTCCTCGGGCAGCCCTTCGATCGCGGCGTTCACGGTCGCCCCGATTTCGCGCGACAGCGCCAGGCTCTCCGGCGTGTTGATGTCGCGCAACTGCTCGCCCTCCTCGTACCCTTCCGCCTCCTCCGCCTGCACTTGCGTGGAGGTCGGCGCCCGGCGGCCCATCGCCATCAGGTGGTTCTTGGCGGTGTTGACCCCGATCCGATAGAGCCAGGTGTAGAAGGCGCTATCGCCGCGGAAGCTTGGCAGCGCGCGGTAGGCCTTGATGAATGCCTCCTGCGCGACATCCTCCACTTCCGCAGGGTCGCGGATCAGGCGCGACAGCAGCCTGGCCAGCTTCCTTTGGTACTTCACCACCAGCAACTCGAAGGCGCGCTTGTCGCCCTGCTGCGCCCTCGCCACCAGCGCGTGGTCGGTATCCCGGTCAGCCTGGGCCATCGGTCCGGCCCGCGCCAGCCATGCCTATGTGCCACAGACACGGCGGTTTGCAAATAGTTCGGGACATGGGCGCTGGCGGGTCAGTACGGCAGTTGCCGGGACGCCACGGCGGCCTGCCCGGGAACGCGTCCCCAGAGCGCCCAGAGCCTGAGGATCCGGAACGATTCCGGATCCAGCATGCCCGGGGTCACCATCAGGCTGCGGCGACCCGGTGCCCGGACCGCAAGGGTGACGCACAGGCGGCTGACGAGACGACCCTTTCGGACCGTCGCAGCTATCCGCCGGCCGTCCCGCAGCAGCAGGAATGCCGCATCGCCGGCGCCAAGGACCAGGCCGCGCACGGAGGCCGTCGCCCGGAGCAGCGCCCGGTCCCAGGCCACCACGACGCCCAGCGCCAGGACCAGCGCCGCCAGCGCGCCGCCAAGGTAGCCAGGCAACAGGAGCCACAGGCACGCCGCCGCCGCCGCATGGGCAGCCACGATGCAGACGGCAAGACCCGGCGCTGGGTGCAGCGCCAGCTTGACGGCGGGCCCGTCGCTCAAGCGCACGTCAGACCCGGCTGAAGACCAGGGATCCGTTGGTGCCGCCGAAGCCGAAGGAATTGGACATCGCAGTGCGGATGGCCATGTTACGCGCCGTGTTCGGTACGTAATCGAGGTCGCAGGCCGGATCCGGGTGCCGCAGGTTGATCGTCGGCGGTGAAACCTGGTTGCGCAGGGCCAGGATCGTGAACACCGCCTCCACGCCGCCGGCCGCGCCCAGCAGGTGGCCGGTCATGGACTTGGTGGAGTTCACCGCGACCTGCTTCGCCCGCTCGCCCAGCACGCGCTTCACCGCGACCGTCTCCGCGATGTCGCCCAGCGGCGTCGAGGTGCCGTGCGCGTTGATGTAGTCCACGGTGTCGAGCGCAAGCCCGGAGTCCTTCAGCGCGTTGCGCATGCAGCGGTAGGCGCCATCGCCGTCCTCGGCGGGCGCGGTCATGTGGAAGGCGTCCGCGGACACCCCGTAGCCGGCGACCTCGCAATAGATGCGCGCGCCGCGCTTGCTCGCGTGCTCGTACTCCTCGAGCACCACGGCGCCGGCGCCTTCGCCCAGCACGAAGCCGTCGCGGTCCTTGTCCCAGGGGCGGCTGGCGCCGGCCGGATCGTCGTTGCGCGTGGACAGGGCCCGCGCCGAGGCGAAGCCGCCCATGGCGAGCTCGGTCACGGTGGATTCCGCGCCGCCGGCGATCATGACCTCGGCCTCGCCGTAGCGGATCGCCTTGGCTGCCTCGCCGATGCAGTGCGTGGAGGTGGTGCAGGCCGTGACGATGGCGAGATTGGGGCCCTTGGTGCCCAGCAGGATCGACAGGTTGCCGGCGATCATGTTGATGATGGTGCCCGGGATGAAGAACGGCGAGATGCGGCGCGGGCCGTTCTTGTTCAGCTCGTCGTGGGTGGCCTCGATCAGCGGCAGGCCGCCGATGCCGGAGCCGAAGTTGATGCCGAAGCGCTCGGCGGTCTCCGGGGTCACCGCGTTGCCCGAATCCTGCCAGGCCTGCAGGCCGGCGGCCATGCCGTAGTGGATGAAGATGTCCATCCGGCGCGCTTCCTTGGCGGAGAGGTACCGGGTGAGGTCGAAGCCCTTCACCTCGCCCGCGACCTGGCAGGAGAGCCGCGCCGGATCGAACCGCGTCACGCGCGTGATGCCGGAGCGGCCGGCGAGGACGCTGTCCCAGGCCTCAGGGACGCTGTTGCCCACCGGGCTGACGATGCCCAGCCCGGTGACGACGACTCTGCGGCGCTGCACGTGCCCTAGGGCTTGGAGTGCGATTTCACGTAGTCGATCGCCTGCTGCACGGTGGTGATCTTCTCTGCGTCCTCGTCGGGGATCTCGGTCTCGAATTCCTCCTCCAGCGCCATCACCAGCTCGACGGTGTCGAGCGAGTCGGCGCCAAGGTCGTCGACGAAGGACGATTCGGTCTTGATCTCGGCCTCGTTGACGCCGAGCTGCTCGGCGATGATCTTCTTGACACGTTGTTCGATGTTTTCCATGTCTTGCTCCTTCCCTGTTCGCAAGCGATATTTTACCGGAATCGGCCTTCTTCTCAGGTCATGTACATGCCGCCGTTGACGTGCAGCACGGTGCCGGTCACGTAGCCCGCCGCCGGCGAGGCGAGGTAGGCCACCGCAGCGGCGATGTCCTCGACCGCGCCCAGCCGGCCGAGCGGAATCTGGGCGAGCAGCGACGCCCTCTGAGCCTCGGGCAGCGCACGCGTCATGTCGGTGTCGATGAATCCCGGCGCGACGCAGTTGACGGTGATGTTGCGGCCGCCCAGCTCGCGTGCCAGCGACCTGGTCATGCCGGCCACGCCGGCCTTGGCGGCGGCGTAGTTCGCCTGGCCCGGGTTGCCGGAGGCACCCACCACCGAGGTGATGTTGATGATGCGGCCCCAGCGCGCCTTGATCATGCCGCGCATCACGGCGCGCGAGAGGCGGAACACCGAACGCAGGTTGGTCTCCATCACCTCGTCCCACTCCGCGTCCTTCATGCGCAGCGCGAGGTTGTCACGCGTCACGGCTGCGTTGTTCACCAGGACCTGGATGTCGCCCAACGCCTTCTGGATGTCCGCGACCACGGCGTCGCACTGCGCCGGATCGCGCACATTCAGCACCTTGCCGGTGATGCCGGCGGCGGCGATGCCCTTCGCGCCCTGGTCCGTGGTGGCGGTGCCGACGACCTTGGCGCCCTGCCTCGCCAGCTCGAGCGCAATCGCGTGGCCGATGCCGCGCGAGGCGCCGGTGACCAGGGCCAATTTTCCCTCCAGCATGGTCAATCCCCTTTCAAGGTCGCAGCTGACTGCTCGATCGCGGCGCGGTCGCTGAGCGCGACGCCCTGCAGGCTGCCGTCGATGCGCTTGATCGCACCCGCCAGCACCTTGCCCGGGCCGGCCTCGAGCACGTGGGTGACGCCCGCAGCGGCCATCTTCATCACCGTCTCGACCCAGCGTACCGGCGAGGCGGCCTGGCGCACCAGCGCATCGCGGATCTTCGCCGGGTCGCGCTCCTCGGCAACATCGACGTTGTTGATGAGCGCAATCCCGGGCGCGCCGAAGTTCACCTGCTCAAGATAGACCCGCAGCTTCGCCGCCGCCGGGCGCATCAGGCTGCAATGAAACGGCGCGCTGACCGGAAGCGGCATGGCGCGCTTGGCCCCTTTCGCCTTGCACAACTCCATGGCGCGCGCCACCGCGCCCTTGTGGCCGGCGATCACCACCTGCCCCGGCGCGTTGAAGTTCACGGCCTCCACAACCTCGCCTGGCGCCTGCGCCTCGGCGCAGGCCGAGCGCACCACGTCGTCCTCGAGCATCAGGATCGCGGCCATAGCGCCGAGGCCTTCGGGCACTGCCTCCTGCATGCTCTGCGCGCGGAAGCGAACCAGCGGCAGCGCGTCGGCGAAGGCGAGTGAGCCGCTTGCGACCAGCGCGGCGTACTCGCCCAGGCTGTGCCCGGCAACGACCGCCGGCGCCAGCCCGCCCAGCGCGCGCCAGGCGCGCCAGGCCGCGACGCCGGCCGCGAGCATCGCCGGCTGCGTGTTGGTGGTGAGCGCCAGCGCCTGCGCCGGGCCTTCGTCGAGCAGCCTGAGGAAATCCTCGCCCAGCGCGGCGCGGACTTCTGCGCGCACCAGGTCGATCTCGGGCAGGCCGGCATAGGCCTTGAGCATCCCCACCGCCTGCGAACCTTGTCCTGGAAACACCATCGCCAGCTTCATCGCCTTCCCTTACATCGTGACCAGTGTCGCGCCCCAGGTGAAGCCGCCGCCCACGCCCTGCAGCATCACCCGCTGTCCCGGGCGGATCTTCCCCGCCCGTACCGACTCGTCCAGCGCCAGCGGCACCGAAGCCGCCGAGGTGTTGCCATGGCGGTCCACCGTCACCACCAGCTTGTCTCGCGGCAGGCCCAGTTTCTTCGCCGTCGCCTCCATTATTCGCACGTTAGCCTGGTGCGGGATCAGCCAGTCCACCTCCGCCACCTGCATGCCCGCTGCCGCCAGCACCTCGTGCGCGACTTCGTCGAGCACCTTGACGGCGAGCTTGAACACCTGGTTGCCCTGCATCTGCAGGAAGGGCGAGCCGACAATCTTCCCGCCGCAGAGGTTGCCCGGCACCGAAAGGATGCCGGCATGGCGGCCATCGGCGCGCAGCACCGAGGCGTGGATGCCGGGCCTGTCGCAGGCCGACAGCACCACCGCGCCGGCACCGTCGCCGAACAGCACGCAGGTGCCGCGGTCGTTCCAGTCCAGGATGCGGGAGAACACTTCCGCCCCCACCACCAGCGCGTGCTTGGCCGCTCCGGCGCGGATGAAGTTGTCGGCGGTCGCGAGGCCATAGACGAAGCCGCTGCACACCGCCTGCACGTCGAAGGCGGGGCAGTTGGCGATGCCCAGCTTGGCCTGCAGCAGGCAGGCGGTGCTGGGAAACACGTAGTCCGGCGTCGAAGTGGCGACGATGATGAGGTCGATGGCCTGGGCCTGGAGCCCGGAAGCCTCGATGGCGCGGCGGCTCGCCGCCAGCGCGAGCTCGCTCGAGGCCTGCGATTGCTCCGCGATGTGGCGCTGCCGGATGCCGGTGCGCTCATCGATCCACTGGTCGCTGGTGTCCAGGCGCTGCGCCAACTCCGCGTTCGTCATCACCCGCGCCGGCAGGTAGCTGCCGGTGCCCGCGATGCGGGAAAAAATCCGGCTCATGCCGAGCCCGGCTGCGCCAGGCGGTGGGTGATGCGCGCGACGACATCGTTGCGCACCTCGTCCGCGGCGCGCGCCAGCGCCTGGCCGAAGGCATGGGCGTCGGCCGAGCCATGACTCTTGATGACGATGCCGCGCAGGCCGAGCAGGCTGGCGCCGTTGTAGCGGCCCGGATCCATGCGCGCCTTCATGGCCTTGAGCACCGGCATCGCCGCCAGCGCCGAGAGCTTGCGCAGGGCGTTGCGGGAGAATTCCTGCTTCAGGAACGCCACGATCATCTTCGCCACCCCTTCCGAGGCCTTCAGCACCGAGTTGCCGACGAAGCCGTCGCAGACCACCACGTCGGTGGTGCCCTTGAAGATATCGTCGCCCTCGACGTTGCCGTAGAAGTTGAGGCCGCTCGCGCGCAGCAGATCCGCCGCCCGCTTCACGGTGTCGTTGCCCTTGATGTCCTCGATGCCGATGTTGAGCAGGCCGACGCTGGGCCGCTCGTTGTGCTCGGTGGCGGCCACCAGCATCGCGCCCATGAGGCCGAACTGGGTCAGCTGCTCCGGGGTGCAGTCGACGTTGGCCCCGAGGTCGAGCACGGTGGTGAAGCCGCCGCGCACGTTGGGCAGGACGGCGGCGATCGCCGGGCGGTCGATCCCCGGCAGGGTCTTCAGCACGAAGCGCGAGATCGCCATCAGCGCGCCGGTGTTGCCGGCGCTGACGCAGGCCTGCGCCTCGCCGCTCTTCACCAGGTTGACCGCGACCCGCATCGAGGACAGCTTCTTGAAGCGCAGCGCCTGCACCGGGGGCTCGTCCATCGCCACCACCTCGGCCGCGTGCTGCACCCGCAGCCGCGCGTCGGGATGTGCGCCGCGCGCTGACAGTTCGCGCTCGATCGCGACGCCCTGGCCCACCAGGATGACCGATACCCCGGCCCGCCCGCGCGTGAACTGCAGCGCAGCGGGCACCGTCACATGGGGGCCGTGGTCCCCGCCCATGCAATCCACTGCGACGGTGATGTTCACCCCGGCAGCATCAGACGGCCTCAGAACGCTACTCGCCCTTGCCCTTGGTGACCTTCTGGCCGCGGTAGTACCCGGTCGGGCTGATGTGGTGGCGCAGGTGCACCTCGCCGGTGGTCGGCTCCGCCGCCAGCGCGGGCGGGGTCAGGAAATCATGCGAACGGTGCATGTTGCGCTTGGAGGGCGACTTCTTGTTCTGCTGGACTGCCATGTTGACTCCCAATGAATGATCTTCGTTCAATGCCTGCCGCCGTGCATCAGGTCCTTCAGACCCGCGAATGGCAATGGCTTCGTTGCCGCCGCGCCGGGCTGCTCCCCGGCGCAACGCTCATGTCTGGGCGCGATCGGCAGCGCCAGCACCAGTTCGTCCTCCACCAGCCCGTGCACCTGCATCTGGCGCCCCGCCAGAATCCGCTCCGGCGCCTCCGGGTTCACCGGCTCGGCGTCGATCTCCGCTTGCGTTTCCGCGAGCAGCAGCACCTCGTCCACACGCACCGCGTGCGCAAGCGAGCCCAGGCAGCGCTGGCAGGTGAGCTGCAGGGTGCCGGACAGGCGCAACCGCAGCGCACGCCGGCCCAGCTGCTCCTGGATGCCCTCCAGTTCGCAGTCGATCGTCCCGGTGTCGGCGCGCAGGCTGTCGCGCACCCTGGGGAAATCCGAAACCGGCCAGTTCACCTGCAATCTGGAACCGGTCCTCGCGAATTCGAGGCCATCGATGACCGGCCGGCGCGGCATAAGGGGCAGATGGTATCATGCGGCGAAAATCGCTGTCAAAACAAAGTCATGCCTTCAACTAACCCGCCCCCCCGGCGGCTCGTGCTCGCCTCCAGCTCCCGCTACCGCAGGGAACTGCTGGAGCGGCTCGGGCTGCGCGTCGAGACCGCGAGCCCGGGGAGTGACGAGGCGCCCCTGCCCGGGGAGTCGCCTTCGGCCACCGCGACCCGCCTGGCCATCCTCAAGGCGAGGGCCGTGGCCGGCCGGTTCCCGGATGCGCTCATCATCGGCTCAGACCAGGTTGCCTCCTGCGAAGGGGTTATCCTGGACAAGCCCGGCTCGCACGAGAACGCTCGCCGGCAACTGACGCATATGAGCGGGAAGACGGCACGCTTCTATACGGCCGTTGCTGTGCTGGATGCCGCCTCCGGCTTCGTCGCCAGCCGGGTGGGGGCTTGCGATGTGGCCATTCGCCGGCTCACGCCTGAGCAGATCCAGAACTACCTCCTGCGCGAGCAGCCCTACGACTGCGCCGGATCGGCGAAATCCGAGGGCCTGGGCATCGCGCTCATGGAAAGCCTGCGGACGGACGACCCCACATCGCTCATCGGCCTGCCCTTGATTGCGCTCACGGAACTGCTGGAGCAGGCCGGGCTACCGGTGCTCGGCTGATGCTCGGCATCCTGTACGCGATTCCGACCCCGCTCGGCGCGAGCCCGGAGCAATCGCTGCCGGTATCGGCGCTACTGACAGTGCGTTCGCTGCGCGACTTTGCGGTGGAGAACGCCAAGAGCGCCCGCGCCTTCCTCGGCGCTGCCGGCTGCGATCCGAAGCTGGCCTCCATCCGCGAGATCGGCGAGGAGGTCGCTCCCCTGCTCCAGCCGCTGCGTGAAGGCCGCCCGCTCGGCCTGCTCTCCGAGGCGGGTTGCCCGGCGATCGCCGATCCCGGTGCGAAGCTGGTCGAGGCGGCGCATCGCGCGGGCTTCCGCGTGGTGCC
>Ga0194121_10004114_pt1 | contig 21370 bp, 17 predicted proteins | sample TA2MahCa50mmetaG_FD_148609 | JGI IMG/M metagenome (GOLD analysis project Ga0194121, IMG submission 148609) | Freshwater microbial communities from Lake Tanganyika, Tanzania - TA2015020 Mahale Deep Cast 50m | ecosystem: Environmental > Aquatic > Freshwater > Lake | place: Tanzania: Lake...
CGCCGACCTGGAGGCGTCGCACCCGAAGATGGGGCTCCTCGTGCGCGAGGCGGCCGATCGCAGCCCCGAACTGCTGCGCGTGAAGCGCGGAACATAGGGCACGTGGCGTCCGGCTTCAGCCGGACCCGCGGAGCGACCCGCGGTCTCGGCGTAAGATCCCTCCTATGCCTACCTCCGAAGAACTGCTCGAACTGGCGGAGCAGTGCGCGTCGAAGCTCGAGCTCGACGGCCCGCTGCGCGCCGTGCCCTCGTTCTCCGACGCCGAAGACGCGTGCGAGGACGAGTACGAGGCGCTGCTCCAGGCGATCCACGAGGACGAGCTGTTCGCGCCCGTCGACATCCGGCGCCAGGAGGAGCTCGTGGAGCAGATCGCGGCGGCGCTCCCCGAGGCGAATCGGATGCTCATCATCGAGCTGGCCGACAACCACGCACGCCACGTCTGGATGCAGCAGGAGGGCGCCTATCACATGGGCGTCGCCGTCGGCCGGAAGCTCCGGCTGCGGTCTGGCCCGTAGGTGCGAGCCGGCAGGTCGCAGCCGGCAGGCGGTAGCCGGTAGCCCAAGTCTCAAAGTCCGAAGTCCAAAGTCAAAGCCGTGTCATTGAGTTACCTCCATTACGACGTCTTCACCGACGCGCCGCTGGCGGGCAACCAGCTCGCCGTCTTCCCCGACGGCCCCGGGCTCTCCACCGAGCGGATGCAGGCGCTCGCCCGCGAGATGAACTTTGCCGAGAGCACGTTCATCCTGCCGCCCGAGACGCCCGGCACCGACGTGCGGATGCGCATCTTCACGCCGATGAACGAGCTGCCCATGGCCGGGCACCCGACGATCGGCAGCACGTTCGCGCTGGCGGAGACCGGCGTGATCCGTCCCGGCGCGGCGCGGTTCGTCTTCGGGCTGGGCGTGGGGCCGACGCCGGTCGATCTCGAGTGGGACGGCCGCCGGCTGCGCTTTGCCTGGATGACGCAGCTCAACCCGGCGTTCGGCGCGGCGCTGGACGCGCGCGACCTGGCGGCAGCTGCGGTGGGAGTGGACGCCTCCGACCTCGTCGCCGATCTGCCCGTGCAGGAAATCTCGTGCGGCCTGCGGTACGTGCTCGTGCCGCTGCGATCGCGTGAGGCGGTCGATCGCGCGGTCAGCGACGGGGCGGCCATCCGCCGCCTCGCGGCGGCGGCCGGCGTCGAAGCGGCGCTGTATCCGTTTGCCATCCTGCCCGCCGGATCCGACGCCACGGTCACTCGCGCATGTTCGCGCCCGACTTCGGCATCGGGGAGGATCCCGCGACCGGGTCGGCAAGCGGGCCGCTCGGCTGTTATCTCGTGCGTCATCGCCTCGTCTCGCCCGACGCCGCCCTGCGCATCGTCAACCTCCAGGGCGTGGCCATGGGCAGGCCCAGCCGGATGCACGTCGCCATTCGCGTGCAGGGTGGCGAGATCGTCGAGGTCAAGGTGGGCGGCACCGCGGTGCTCGTCGGGCGCGGGGAGCTGCTCGTCTGACGGTACAATGCCGCAATCGTCACGAGGGGAGGACGGCATGCAGGTGCGCGTCATGATGTCGGGAGTGATGGCCGCGGGGATGCTGGCGCTGGCCGGCGCGGCGCTGGCGCAGACCGTGCCCGCGCAGTTCGTCGTCAGCGGCGCGGCGGCGGAGCGGATCCAGGATTTCACCACGATCAACCTCGCCACGGCCGAGCGGATCGCCGAGGCGTGCCAGCGGCTGGCGGCCGCCGAGGGGGTGGCGATCACCATCATGGTGATCGACAACGACGGCAACCATGTCTACTCCAGCCGGATGGACGGGCAGGGATACCTGAACATCGTCACGGCGGAGATGAAGGCGCAGACGGCGCTGATGCAGCGCGCGCCGAGCAAGTTCGTGATGAACCAGGTGACCCGCGACCCGAACGCGGAGCTGCAGCGCATTCAGCTCGGGCTGTTTCCGAACTCCGGCGGCCTGCCGATCGTCGTCAACAAGCAGCTGATCGGCGCGATCGGCATCGGCGGATCGGCCCCGCGCGTGCCCGTGTGGAGCGACGAGATCTGCGGCCACAAGGCGATGCAGGAGGTGCTCGGGGCGGCGGACGTGCCGCCGCTCATCGAGGACCTGCCGCGGCCGAATCCGCCCGCACCCGCGAGTCCGGCGCCCGTGCCGCGGTTTGCCACCACGACCGCGCCCAGGACGAGCGTCTCGAACCCCGAGTGGGTGATTGGCGGCCGCGCGGCGTCGAACGTGTACAACGCGAACCAGATCTCGCTGGCGACGGCGAAGAAGATTGCCCGGGTCTGCCGCGACTTCGCGGCCGCGCGCAACGGCGGCATGTCGCTCTACATCCTCGATACCTCCGGCGAGATCGTGCACATGGAGCGGATGGACGGGCAGGTGTTCAACAACATCCGGACCGCGCTCCTGAAGGCGCAGACCTCGCTCACGTCGCGCGTGCCGACCTCCGTCTACACCGCCCAGGGGCGGAACAATCCCGCCGGCCAGACGCGCACGATTGCGCAGTTCGAGTTCTTCACGAACTCGGGTGGGCTCCCGATCGTGGTCGACGGCCAGATGATCGGCGCGATCGGCGTGGGCGGCGGCGCGGGCGGCGGCGGCGACGAGAACTGCGCCGTCGAGGGGCTCAAGGCGGTCTTCGGCGAGCACGTGACGCTGCCGGTGTATCCCGCGGCGGGCACCCCGAGCGGCAGCCGCTGAGGCCGCGGCGCCGGGTTCAGCCGGCCCGGAGGATCGGGATGTCGTGTCCGGCTTGAGCCGGACCACGGGATCACCGGCGCCCGGATCAGCGCTTCGGATAGAGCGCGCGCAGGCGCGCCGTATCGCCGGTTGAGACGCCGGAGACGGCGGCGATGTCTGCGCGCGCGTTGAGCTGCGTGCGGTAGCGGTTGAAGAATCCCGGAATGTCGCCGCCGTAGCCGAAGTAGTACATGATGTCGCGGATGTCGTCCGTGTGCTCGAGGCCGAGCGCGTGGCCGAGCTCGTGGACGCAGGTGAGATAGACGATCGCCTCGCGCAGCAGCGGATCGACCCGCGCCAGGCGTCCGACCTCGCCGAGCGCGCTGACATCGGGGCGGATGTAGACCGCCGCGCCCCGGCGGCCGCCGACGTCGAGCGGCCGCATCTCCCCGTAGAAGCCCGCATCGGCCGGCACCCAGTAGACGCGGACGAGCGCCTCGTCCTCGCGCGCCGGCGCAAAGCGGATCGGGCCGCCCGCCGTGCGCTCCCAGGCCTGGAGCGCCCACACCGCCAGCTCGCGGTCCGAGGGGCGGAAGTCCGACCCCGGCTCGCCGTCGGCGACGAAGTAGGTGAGGCGGCCCGCGGCGTCGAGCGGTTCGAGGCCGCGGGGGCGCTGCGCGGCGAGCGGCAGGCTTGCGGCCGCCGCGAGCGCCGCGCACAGCGCGAGCGGGGGACGGCGCTTCGTGACGGAGCGCCTGGCTGGCTCGGGCATGCCCATAAGATATCTCCGTCGATGCCGTCCGAGGCGCCCTTCCTGATCCGCCCCGCCGCCAAGGCCGACGTGCCGGCGCTCGGCCGGCTCGGTGCGCTCCTGATGCGCGCGCACCACGGGTTCGACCCGCGCGGTTTCTCGCGCCTGGTTCGAATCCCGAAGACGGCTACGGGCGCTTCTTGCGCAGCCAGCTGCGCGACGAGGAGGCGGTGGTCTTCGTGGCCGAGAAGGCGGGAGTCGTCATCGGGTACGTCCTGGCCGGCCTCGAGCCGCTGTCGTGGAAGGAGCTGCGCGCGGCGTGCGGCTTCATTCACGACGTCGTCGTGGATGAGCCGGAGCGCGGCGCCGGCGTGGCGAGGGCGCTCGTGGAGGCGGCCGTCGCGTGGCTCCGGGCGCGCGGCGCCCCGCGGGTCATGTTGTGGAGCGCCGCGCCCAATGTTGCCGCGCAGCGGCTGTTCGAGCGCCTGGGCTTCCGCCGGACGATGGTCGAGATGACGCTCGAGCTGTGACTCCGACCGGACCGCCTTTTGCAGCCCGTCCGCGTCCGGGAGGAGTCGTCCGATGGCTGGACATCGCATAGCCGGGCTGGTTCTGCTCGTCGTCGGCATCGTCGCGCTGGTATGGGGCGGGGTGTTCTGGACCGATCGCGAGACCGTGGTCGACGCGGGGCCGATCGAGGTGACCGCTGACGAGCGCGAGGGCGTGGCGATTCCGCCGGTCGTCGGCGCCGTCGCGCTGGCTGCGGGCATCGTGCTGCTGGTGCTGCCCGAGCGGCGGCGCGTGTTGTAGGGCGGAGCGCGAGAGACCGTCATGGCGCTGTTCATGACCCGCAGCCTGGGCATGCTCCTGCTCGGGATCTATCTCGTGCTGGTGGGGTTGAGCGGGCTGGTCGCGCTGCCGCAGCCGGCCGTCGTGCTGTCGGTGCTGGCGCTCGTGGCCGGCATCCTGATCATCGCCGGGCGCTGACGGTCTGGCGGCGCGAAGGGCGGCTGCGGGCCTCGAGGCTCAGGGCGCCGGCGTGATCACCGCCGCTTTCCCGTCCAGCCAGCGGACTTCCACGGCCGGCCCCGTGGGAGGCGTTCCAGCCTGACCCGCCGGCGAGAAGAGCTCATAGACCACCGAGCCGTCCGCCGGCTGCGTGCTCTCGATGACGCGCACCGGCTCGAACGGGTTCGGCACGGTGGCCGCCGCGGCGCGGACCGGCTCCGGCACCGTCGACCACGGGACATCGCGCTGGATCTCGAGCACGCTCCACGCTCCATTGGATTGCACGAGATCGAGCTCGATCTCGTCGCCGTTCGGCAGCGTCCCGGTGACTTCGTACTCGGTCTTGCTGGCGTTGAGCTCCCCGTCCGTGATCGTGAGGCCCGGTGCGGCGGCAGTCGCCACCGCCGCGATGTCCGTGGGAACGGCGGGTGCCGCCGCGTCCGGCGGCGGGGTGTCGGAGGCCGGGGACGAACAGGCCGCCGCAGCCAGCGCCAGCGCCGTGAGCGCGGATCGAATGGTGGTCATGGATGCTCTCCTATGGTCCCGTGTCGGCGTCTGGAACAGCGGGCCGCCGCCGCTTTCTCCGGACGGCACCGCTCGGGGAATGGTATCAGCACCGCCAGCGCCGCGCCCGTGCGCGCAGCCGCACCCAGCCAGCCGCGTCACGCGGCCTTGTGTGTGATACTGAGGGGTCTCTCTCGAGAGTCGGGGCGTAGCGCAGCCTGGTAGCGCACCTGCCTTGGGCGCAGGGGGTCGCTGGTTCGAATCCAGTCGCCCCGACCAAAATCACGCCTGTTTTTGCATGTTTGGTCGAGTGGCCGACCCGGAAAACGCCTCTCGGCTGACAAATGGCTGACAATCGGTACGGTCTCAACGTCAGTTGGGACTGCATTTTCACCCCACCTGAATGCTCTGTTCCTCGTGATGTTCGACACGCTTTCCGCGCCGCTCGCGCGCCTTCCGCATCGACTCGGCGAGTGAGTTCGCACGCGCGTTCATGTAGCGCTGCGTTGTCGTGATGCTCGCGTGCCCGGCTAGGAGCTGCAGCTCGTGGACCGGTACGCCGTCGTCTGCTAAGCGCGAGAGCGCCTCGTGCCGCAGGTCGTGCCAGTGCAGGTCGATCTTCGCGAGCGCCTGCCGGTTGGACACGCGATGGCCGCTGCCTGCCCGCGTAGGTGCGATGCTGTTCGCCACGAGCAGCAGCGTTTCCCACGCCGACCGGAAGCTCTTCACGTAGGCGCCGGTCGTGGCTTCTCCGAAGACGTGCGCCTCAGGTCCGAGGAACGCTCGTCGGCGGAGTAGCTTGTCGAGTCGGTTCCCCGGCTCGAACGGAATCACTCGAGCCACTTCGGTCTTCGAGTGCTCCTTGAGGATGCGGATCCAGCGGTGCCGCCAATCGACGTGCCTGTTCTGGATCTTCATCATCTCGCCGCGTCGGCAGCCGGTGTCGAGCGCGCCGATGATGCGATCGCGCATCTCGTCGCCCGTGGTCAGCTTCACATCGGGATCCCAGATGTGGCCACGGACGATCTCGTTGCAGAGCGGCCGGGAGATGTGAAACGCCGTCGCAAGCTCGTGCTGGGGAACGCCAGCCTTTGCCTGCTTTCGGATGTCGCGCACATCATCCCAGGTCAGCCTCGCCGTCGGGCGCGTCGGCTCGTTCAGCAGCTTGCAGGCGTCGAGCAGTCGCTGCTCTTCGGCCTCGGACACGCGTCGCGCGCGCCGCCGTTCGCTCTTGACGGGAATCCGCACCCCGCGTCGATGGAACGGCGTTGCGCCGAGGAGATCGCGCCCGATTGCCCAGTTCGTGATGTGCCGCACCCGGGCGAGGTAGCGATTCGTCGTGGCCACTTCCCGATTGGCGTATCGCGCCTTGAAGTCCTCGATCGCGCCTGGACGTTCAAGCGCGCTCGCCGGCAGGTCACCCAGTTCCCTGGTCAGCACGCGAAGCTGACTGAGCATCCCGGCGCGGCTCTTGAACGGCTCGACGTTCACGTACCGCGTCCGATACAGGTTCAAGAGATCGGCGACGGTTTTCGGGCGGTCGGGAATCTCCTCACGTTCAGGCAGCACACGGGGATCGTTGCCGGCCGCGATCTCCGCGATGAACTTCGGCTCCCAGACCGTTTCCGCCTCCTGCTTGGACATGACCGGTGCCTTCGCGCCTCGCGCGAACGCGAACTCGTTCACCGGCATGCGGTATCGGTGGCCCTTGTGCATCACATCCAGCCACCATGGATGGCCGCAGCGCGGGCTCTTCCTGCAGCCCTTGCTGCGACATGGCTTTCGAACAGCCATACGGGTCCTCCTCTCTGGTTACGAGACTTGCGTTGGGGCTCCTCGACGGATCCAGTCGAGGACATCTGCACGTCGAAACCTCCTTCCTCTGGCGCCGAAGCGTTGTGAGACGAGGAGGCCACGCAGGTAAGCGCGGCGAACCGTCTCCTCGTGGCAGCCGACGTACTTCGCGACGTCGAGTGCCGTCAGCAAGCGGTTCGGCAGCTCGTCATGGCTCTGTGTGGGTTCATTCGCGACGGCCGCGTCGGTCGGAGTATGCGCCGAATCGGCCAGTGGGTGCGACTTCATACATCCCTCCTCGCAATCCGAACGATCTGTTAGTGATAGGTGGCGAGCCCCCTTCGATGGCCTGGGCGATCGAGGCGAGCTCGCCGATCAGGGCGTCCGCTTTGCGCTACGCGCGGGCGGCGCTGTCTGACGATTTGCGAGGAGGTGGTGCGCTGGTGATGTGACGAGCGCCCGTGTCCCTCCGACGCCGCGAGTCAGTTCGCGGATCTGTTGGCCAGGATCCGGAACGTGCCCGCCACTGTGGGTAGGTGTCCGCCCTCGGTGTCTGTCGGCCGAGCGCAAGGCCCTGGGGCGTTGCGTTTCGCCGCGCCTCGGATCGTCACCGAATGGATTCCGTGTTGCCGGCTAGACCAGCCGCGCGTAACGGACGGCAAGACGCCGAGGAACAACCGACCGGACTATGCGGGGCTCGCGTCCGCTGGCCGCTGGGGCGAGCGGAGTGGAGCGGCCTCCACTGGCCTGGGCGAGTGGAGGGGGTGGCGACCCATCGCCACAACGAACGATGCTTCGACACTACGGGTGCTCGCGAGTTCTGTCAAGCTCAAGCGCCCTCAGTTGTCAAGCGCCCTCAGTGTCAAGCGCCCTCAGCTCAAGCGCTCTCAGCTCAAGCGCCTTCGCTGAAGCGCATTCGCTGCACGAGCATGCGTGAGCCTGGTCCAGCCGGCAGTTGCTGATCATTCCGAGCCCCCAATGAGGCACGGTGCGACCCAGGGGGTTTCACGGACCAGCGACGGACTTCAAGGCAATCGGCTTTTCCCAATGATTCTGGGCCGACTCGCGGCGCTGCACACAAATCCGACGCGAGTCGTTTTGCCGTTGCGCCGGGACGGGTTCGTCATTCATCATGCGGCCCACCGGCCCAACACGTTTACAAGGAGTCAGTGATGGCGGACGCTCTCGTGCGCGAGCTAAATCGACTTGGGTATCAGCCAGTGTTCTTGCCGAAGACGGGCGTCACGCCTCCCGAACTGTACGCTTTTACGAAACAAAACCAGCGGCTCGTGCGCTTTGGCGCGTTGAGCGAGTACTTGCCCACGGTCAAGGACGAGAAACCTGCGGAGGGGCAACTCGGAGACATCAACTACCAATACACCTCGGAGAAGAAGCTTGACGCCGCGGTGTCGTTCCTCGAGACGGCGCTAAAGTGCATCGGCATCAGCGCTGTGCCGAAGATCGATCTAGGCTTCGCCGGATCGAAGAATTTCAGTTTCGCGTTTAGCGACGTGACATACAAGAGCGTCGACCCTGCGCGGCTTGGCAAATTGATCGGCACGTTGTCAACCGAGGGCATTCCGCAAAGCTACGTCGATCAGGGACAATTGCACCTCGCTTACGAATACGCCTACGCGCGCGAGCTCCTGATGAGCCGAGGCGATCGCAAGGCCTTCTCGGCGGATGTAAAGGGCAACATCGGCAGCTACATCGATCTGGGCGCTCAGGGGTCGGTGTCAATGGCGAGCGCGACCACCATTTCGTTCAAGAACAAGGCAGCTGACGCGGCGGCGTTCGCCTACAAGGCCGGCCGTCTCGAACGCGAAAACGGCCGCTGGGTGTTCTTTCCCGAGGTCGTTACGCAGAAGGGTCTGATCGAGGAGCGCGCGCCGTTCGTCCCCCAGCGCGCTGTCGTTCTCACCGCGATTGCGGAGCAGTAACCAATGCGCACCGTGGTCATCCGGATCACGGAACCGATCAAGGGAAAGCCCTATCCGTTGGAGCTGCTGCTTCACGAGTCCCCAGATCCGTCCGCACAGATCAATCCGAAGCTCATTGCGCGCGCGACAATTCCCGTAGCGCTGACCCCCGACAGTCCGGTGCTCGATGAGAACGGCGTGCCACTCACCGCCGATCGTGTCCATGCGCTCTGGGACGCCATCTCCGGCGCGTCGGATGACATGGGACGCATCGGTGAATTCCTATATCGCGTGATCGCGCGCGGCAAGGTCAAGAAGGAGTGGGACGACATTCGCGCCGCGGCGCGCGCCGGCAGCGACCCCACGCGCACCATCCTCGACATCGCTCAGAGCGCGAAGCTTGCGACGCTCCATGCGCTGCCGTGGGAGTCAATGTACGACCCCGACACCGCGGAATACTTGTTTCTCACCGCGCCGCATCCGATGGTACGTGGTAATACCAAGCACCGCGATCGCGACGACGACTGGCCGTTGCGTGTCGTGGTCGTGCTCGGCGCCGAGCCGGAGCAGCCGGACGCCGGCGGCGCGATCGGCGCCAATGCGGAGCTCCGCGCGCTTGAGAAGCTGTTCGCGGCGTCACCGTTTGACGTCGAATACGAGCTGCTCGAATATCCCAATCCCGACGACATCATCGGCGCCTGCCAAAACATTTGCCCGCATGTGTTCCACTTCATCGGCCACGGCGAGGGAGGCGCGGGCGCCGCGAGTCACAAACTGCTGATTTATCGGCCGGACGAAGACACGTTCGAGCCGTGGACGCTGCAGGACATCAAGCTGGCATTGAAGGGACACGCGCCGCGCGTGGTTTTTCTGAACGCATGCCGCACCGCCGACGCCGAGCGCGGCAACGTCCAGCACCCAAGCATCTCGAGTCTTGCCGACGCGTTCCTCAGCATGGGCTCGCTGGCGGTCATCGGAATGCAGGGCGATGTGCCCGGCGATCTCGCAGCGCAGTTCTCACGCGAGTTCTACGAGCAAGTCATCGATCAGCAGCCGCTCGACACCGCCATACTCAACGCGCGGCTCAAAATATCGCGCGGACGGCCCGATGTGGCGCGCCGCCGCGAATGGTCGCTGCCGGTCGCCCAATCGGCCTTCGTACCGGGCGCAGCGCTGCCGCGCCGACCGTTCAATCCAATCGTTTCGGCGGAGAAGTTCGTCGATCGCGTCGTGCAGCGGCGAAAGGTGCACGAGGCCGCGCGGGTGAGGGCGGCGGCCGACCAGGCGAGTGCTTCACCGCACCTGATCGTGATCTCCGGTGACGAAAAGACCGGCAAGACGCACCTCGCGAAATGGTGCGACTGGCTGTTCCAGTGGCGTGGCCACCGGACGGCGTATGTCAGCATCGACTCGCCCATTGACGTGCTCGATACCATCCGCTGGATTCGCGACGGCCAACGACCCAAAGCCGGCCAGCCATGCGAGCGCGTCGCCGACTGGCCGCTGCCGGCAACCGCGTTTCGACAGCTCAATTGGGACATCAACCATCGTCAACAAGGGTTGACGATCCTGCCGACACCGCCGCAGAACGGCGCTGAAATCGTGGACCAAGGCGTGCCGCTGGCGTCGAGCAAGAACCCGCCCGAAACGTTCATCAACGACACGCTCGCGCAGTTCCGAACGTCGCTCGAGCATGCCGCCAGCGAACGCGAGCTGGTCGTGTTCCTCGACCATATCGAGCGGCTCGAAACGGCAACGTTTACCAAGTGGTTGCCGGACTATCTCTACAAACCGGTGGCGGAAGGGCGCGTCAAGGGCGTGCGGCTCGTGCTCGTGACGCAGCGATTCAGGGACAACCAGAACCTCGAAGCCGTGCTGCAGAACATCAGGCCGAAACCGACCATAGTCGACGTCGAGTACTTCGAAAAGCGGCAGTTCGACTTCCTCGCGCGCTTGTTCTGCCTGCAGTGGTCGGAAGAGACCTACGAGGATCTGCGCGAGAGGGTGCTGCCGAAGATCCTCCAGAAATACGGCAACAACGGCAGGTGGGGCGGTCCGGTGTTTCAAAGCCTCAACCACGCCTGCCGGGCGTTCAACATAAACCAATGAACTCGACGCGTACGACAGCCGATTTCCTGCGCGCGTTGATCGACGAGTCCGCGACGGCCGCCGATCTCGCGACGGCATTGATGCGTCCAGAAGAGCGGCGGCTGTTGCTCAGATGTGCCTTGCCGCGCCGCTTCAATGAGTCGCTCGTCGACGATGTGCTTCGTCCCGACGCGGGCATCGACAAGGAGACCGTGCCGTTCGCGACGCTCACGGCGCTGCCTGGGGTGGTTCGGGACTCTGGGCGCCCGCACTGGTATGTGCTGGAGGCAGAGAACCGCGAGTCGTGCGAACGCGCGTGGTTGCAGCCGTCGCCGTTGTCGCGCGGTGAGTCGCTCAACGAGAAGCGCTTCCGCGACCTCAATGCGCGCATCGCACGCTGGTTTACCGGTCGCGGCGTCGAGGCCGAGCTCGAAGCGATCTACAACGGGTTGGCGTCGGGGCGGAAGAGCGCGCGAGAGCAATTTGAGCGACAGTTCGAAGAGGCCGAGCGCCGGTTCGATCTCGCGCGTTGTGAATCGCTTCTCCAGCTCGTCGACGAGCAGGACCGTCTCAGCCGGCTCGATCCCGATCTGGCGGCGTTCCGTACCGAGGCTCGCGCCCGCTTGCGCGCGCGGAGTGCGGTCGCCGATGACTATTACCGGACCACACGGTATCTCCAACGCGCGACGTTGCTGAAGGCCTTCGAGGATCTTCTGATGGACCCGGGTCGCTTCATCCTGCACGTGCATGGCGCGGGCGGTCAGGGCAAGACGATGTTTGTGCGCTGGCTGGCCGCACGCTATTGCCTGCCAAAGCAGATTCCGATCGCGCGTGTCGATTTCGACTTCCTCGACGAATCGGATGCAGGTCTTGAGCCGCGTTTCTTTTTCGGCAAGCTCGCCGAACAGCTGAACCCGCAGCTGCCCAACGCGCCGTTCGAAGAATTGCTGCTGCAGGTGCGCGAGATGCGGCGAATCGCAACGGCGCGCCGCGCCTCCGCGTCGCGTGGTGGCCGGGCGGAGAAGCCGTCATCGGCGCGGCCGGCGCGTTCCCAAGCCGAGATTGCCGAAGAAAACGAGGTCGAAACCCGCTTCAGCGACATCCTCGAGGAGTACTGCCGCGGATCTGTAGTCCTCGTGTTCGACACACTCGAGGAGGCACGATTCCGTCACCGCATCGATGTGTTCGCGATCGTCAAGGCCATCGACCACGTGCGCCACCTAATTACCGATCGCGCGAAGCAGACGAGGCGCACGCCGCCACGGCTGCTCGTCATCTTGTCGGGCCGCTACCCCCTGGACGAACAGTATCCGGAAGTGCTGGGGCATGCGGAAGCGGCACTCCAGACGGTGGAAGTGACGCCGTTCGACGCCGGCGAGTCGCGAACTTATCTTGTGAAAAACCGAGAGTTGCCAGACACCCCCGCACTCGACGTCGTGATCCGGCGGGCGGGCGGAAGCCCGTTCAAGCTCGCGCTCTACGCCGACGTGCTGCATATCACGCCGAAGATCTCACGGGCCGATCTGGAGCGGCGTGGAGACATCGATCTGCTGTATCTGGTCGAGCGTGTACTCAAGCGGATCCCCGACTACCCGATGCGCTGGGTGCTGCGCTATGGCGTCCTCGCGCGCGTGCTGACACGTCAGTTCCTCGAGGAGGTCCTTGGGCCACACCTCGAGCGCGCGATGCGCGGCGACACGAAATATGACGATCCTGCGATCGACGATGTAAGCGACGCAGATTGGCCGGCGTTGTGGTACGCGCAGGACAAGGCATCGCGCGAAGGGACGCTCGATTACGCGCGGCTGTGGGATCGCCTCACTCAATACGCGAGCGCGAGCTCGTGGATCACCGATCACGCGGAAGCCAGCGACGCGCTCGCGTTTATGCCAGTCGTCGCGCATCCACTGCGGCGCGTGCTGCGGAAGAAAGCCGTCTTTCGGCTCGTGCACCAGGACGCGGTCGCCGCGTTGCGTAAACGGCTCGCGTTCGAAGACACTGCCGACGTGCTGGCCGGCCTCACCTATCACGAGTTCCAGCTCGACCCGCGCAGCGCGGCGAAGAGCTGGATCAAGCGGCTGCACGAATACGAAGACGATCGCGAAGCGCTGAAACGGCTCGCCTCGACGGTGCTGTCGGAGGATCTGCGCGAGACGGAAGCAGGCGCGGCCGCGAGCGATCTCATCACGCCGGCCGTGGAGGCGCGCGCGCTGTTCGAGCTGGGCGCGATCGCCTTCCGCGATTCGATCGCCGCGACCGGCGAAGAACAGCAAGGCCTGTTGAGCGAGGCGCGGCGTCAGCTGGACGCCTTCGATGAGATTCGCGCCCACGCCGACGGTGCGATTGTGCCGCTGGTCGTCGAAGCGACGCTGCGCTGGAACGTAGCGCAGACGGATAAGGCGCGCGAGGGCGCTCTCAAAACGCTCACCGAGGCCGAGAAGACCGCGATGCGCCGCGAGGATCGCGATCGCCTCCTGCTCACGTTGCAGACGGCGTTTGGCACGATCGACGTCAAGCGTGCAGAGCTATACGCGCGGCGCCGCACCAAGCTGGCGCGCAACGCGCGGGATGCCGTCGCATATGCCGAAGCAGTGCATGCGCTGCTCGATTACGAGGCGGCGCGCGGCGCCGTGGGCGCAGCAATCAAGACGTGCGATGCAGCGCGGGCGGCCCTGGCGCAGAATGGCTGGCTCGATCCGGTCGCGCAGCTGCGCGAGCGCGGACGCATGCGGGTGCGGCTGATGGAGTTGCAGGGCATCGCCGGCCGCTATTCCGACGCGCTCAGGCGCGAGGATCGCCGGCGCGGCGGCGCGATGGATCCGCATCTCTTGCTGCAGCGCGCGCGCCTCTTGAGCGCCAGCGATGACCCAGAGCTCGCGCGCGAAACAGCACAGTCCGCGGAACGGGTGATGTTCTCGCGCGTCCGCGGAGAGCAAAGCGACAGCGCCGAGAAGGCTGCCAACCTGATGCGGCTCGATTGCATTGAAGCGCAGGCGCGTGCGCTCGGGCAGCTGATGGAGTTTGGTCCTGCGCTCGATCTGCTGCAGACGGTGCTGGTGCACGCCGACGAGCTTGGCGAGCACGAACGCCAGATTGCCACCCAGCTAGCGAAAGCACGCGTGTCGATCTACGACGTCGGCGACCTGAAATCGGGTGCCGAGCATCTCGTCGATCGGCCGGACGCGCTCGCCGACGAAACACCGGAGCTGCAACTGCGGCACGCGCTGTTGCGAGCCTCGCTGCACGATCGAAACGGCCGCGCCGAAATCGTCGCTGGCGCTATCGCACAAGCTGAATTGCTCCTCTCCGCGCTGGCGGGACCCACGCTTGGCCCTCGCATCGACGCCGCCATTTCACTGCTGACGCTCAAACAGAACGATCGCCGGCTGCAGCATCTGTCAATGCTGCGCGATACGCTCGCTCAATACGACTGCGTTTCTGCTCGACTCAATCGGCTGCGCGGGCTCCAGCACTGCGCGCCGGTTGCTGGCGTAACCGACTCATTGTGTGAGGAGCTCCGGCAACTCACCGATCTGGACGCCGCCGGAGAGAGAGACGGCGATCTGCATCCGGCGGATCATCTCCTGCTGTCGCTGCGGCGAGTCGAGCTGCTGCGCGTGATCGCCGATGGCGAGCGCGCAAAGCACGAGCTCGAGCGCTGCCAGCAATCGGTCCGAACGATCGCGCACGTGTATCAATACCGCGCCATCGCGCTCGCTTGCGATCGTCTGCAGGTGGAACCCGGCGTCGTGCTGCCGCCGAAGTGGCTGCGGCGGTTCAGCGAGGCGGCACAGCGGTATCCGACGCTGCTCGGCGCATGTCTGCTTGAGCAGGGCGAACGCGAATTCCGCTCGCGATCGAGCGTCGAAGCGGGCCGGCTGGCGAGAGACAGCCGCAAAGTGCTCGAGCGTCGCGGTGTAATGGTCACTCGCTACAACGCGCGAGTGTTACTGCTGCTGACGAGTGTCGCGCGCGAAAGCGGCAAGCCACAAGACGCGCGCGAGTTCGAGGCAAACGCCGCGCGCATCGCCACTCAACTCGGCGAGCCGTCGACCGCAATCGACGCGGAATCGTTGACCGACGCCCGCGCCGACGCGTGGCTTACTGAGCTGGCGCGCGCCAACGTGTTCGCGGTGGAGATCGAGTCGCCGAAACAGCTGTCGCTGCGCTCTTGGTCGACGGCCAATCCGGTGAGCGGCGCTACGCCGCGGCCACTCGTCGAGCCGCTCGCGACCATTCTTCAGGCGCTCGGCACCACCCCGCTTGGCGGGTCGGCGTCGCTGCCGCTCATCGATGCTCTCAAGTCGCTAGAGACCTCAACCGCCGGCATTCGCTTGCTCGCGGACGCGCTGCCGCCCGCGCTCTGCGCTGCCGTCACCCGCCGGCTGCGCGCGGCGGCCGCATCGTCCTCGCGCCGCCCGGCGGGTGGCCTCGATCTGGTCTTCGCCGCGAAGCAATTGTCGCTGCACGCCGTCCCGTGGGAACTGGCGACACTCGACCCGACACAGCCCGTGCCGATCGTGTGCGAACCGAACGTAAATCAGACTTGGCGCGTTACCTCGACGCCGTCGTCGCGCGCGCGAATGACGTGGATGCAGCGGGCGCTAAGCATCGTGCTGGGCAGACGAATCGTCGCCGACGGTTTGCTCGGGCCGCTGACGCTGGCCGCGATCCGTGAAGGACAGGCGCTCCTCAAGCTGGCCGAGACCGGCCATGCCGACGCGGAAACGGTCGCCGCGCTGCGGCACGCGGTCCGCGACAAACGTTCGGCAGTGCAGTTCACGACCGGCGTGTTGTTGATCCGGTCGCGGCGGCAACTGCAGTTCGCCGTGGAGCGAGGCAGCTTTCTGCAGGGCATCGATCTGGTGCAGCTATACGAGCAGCGCAGCCAAAAGGTTGACATCATTGAGGATCCCGACCTCGATCAGCTGTCGTCGCTCCTTCAGAAGAACCGCTATCGAACGCTGCACATCGCGACGCCGATTTCCGAGTCGCGCAGCAGCGGCGAGCTGTCGCTGCAAATGGGCGTCGCTTCCTCGATTGCAGGCACGGCAACGCCGTTTTCAGCGTCGCTAATGGCGCGCTTGCTCACGTCAGTCGCCGGCGGCGGTCCGCTGCCGCAGGTGATCGTAGACGTGCCGCGCCCGCCGACGTTCACCGAGACGCTGCGTCAGCTGGTGTTGCGCAATGTTTTCGCGGCGCAGCTGTTTGCGCTCGGGAATCTGCCCAGCGTGCTCGCGGCCGGCCTCGGGCCGCCGGACGTGCAGCGGCGGCACGCAGTGGAAATGGCGCGCCGCGGCGCCGGATTCAGCACGCCGGGGGATCTGGCGAAGACGCTGCGCAATGTCGGTCGCGAAGACGACCTTCTCGCCACCGCCGGCGTAGCGCTCTTCGCGCGCGATCCCGAACTCGATCCCTGCGACTTCTTCATCATCGAGGCGTCATGATGCCGGCGTCCAGCGGCGGCACCGCCGCGGATGCCCGCCTCGCGCGTCAACGGCTCGCCCTTCGCAGTAAACTCGCCAGCCTCCGCAACGAAGTTGACGCCTGGACGAAGATGCCGAAGGCGCCTGGCTTTGCGATCCACACGTCGCAGATCGAGGACGTCTGCGGCGGTCTGGCGAGGCTGCATCAGCTGATCGAAAAAGAAATCGACGACGCGGAGCAGGAAAATATGCTCACGGCGGAAGCGATCGTCGGCTTCGAGCGCAAGAGTCTCGCGGCGCTGCAAATCTGGGAGTGCTACCGCGACAAGCTGTCGCTGCGGCTGGTGCCGTCGTTGCGCGAGGCGCTCGCGCTCGTCGATGATCTGGCCTGGGAAGCGTATCGCCCTGCACGTGATCGCGCGCACGACAACGGCACGGTCGACGCCACGGCCTTGCGCGAGCCGCCACTTGTGTTTCCAAACACGCGCTGGAGCCCGTTCGCGCGATCGCGGGAGCAGCGTTACGAGCTCGATGAGACCACCGGCAATTGGGATGCGTTCGCGGATCTCGAAGAGTGGCTGCGGGCATTGCCCGTACCGCTGATCGGCATTCCATGGTACCAGATGTGCCATCTGCCCGACGCTGTGTTCATCGGGCACGAGGTCGGTCATCTCGTCGAAGAGGATCTGGGCCTCGACGAAGCGCTTCGTAAAGCGATTGGCGACGTCCTGCCGCAAGACGGCGACGATGCTGTCACGAAGCGGCGGATAGCGTGGACGCGTCACTGGCGCAGCGAAGTGTTTGCCGATGTCTACGGCGTGCTCACAACCGGGCCGGCCTATGCGCGCATACTGGTCGACGCATTGCATGGCGATGATGTGTCGGGAGAAGTGCAACCGGATGCGGCGCGCTCGACGGGCCACGAGTGGAGCGCGTATCCGACACGCATGCTGCGAGCGCTGGTCGTCTTTGAGGCCGTGCACCTGCTACCTGATCCCGAATCCACCGGAAGCTTCGTCCGCGAGGCGAGCGCGCTTAAGACCGCATGGGTCAGCACATACCCGCAACACGCCATGGCTGAGTACGAAGACGATGTGCCGAGGGTCGTGCGCGCCATTCTCGAGACACCGCTAACGGCGTTTGCTCCGAAAAAGGGCTATCCTGCGGCGCCGCTGACGAAAGTCTTCCCGTTTTCCCCAAACATGCACAAACACGCGACGGAGGATGCGGCCAACGCGCTCGCGCGCCGGCCGGTGCTCGCCAGCGACACGCGCGAGTTGTTCGCGGGCGTCGCGCTCGCCTTTCTAACCGACCCTGCGAAGTACGCGTCTGTCAATGCGCAGAAGCGCTTCCGCGATCGCCTGCTGAAGACAAGGGACGAACGTGTGCGGAATGTCGTGGCGATAAAGCTGAAGACAGAAGATCGGCTTGCGAGGCAGCAGGCGGTGGGGGCGAGGTTGTTCAAGAAAATGCAGGCTTGAGACTATCAAGCCACCTTCACTCAGTGCGTCAACGAAGGTGAGAGCTACGGAACAGTGGACGAATGGCGGCGTCTGAGAAGTCGAGCAGTTGCCGTCGACTTGTCTCTTGCGAGCACGCGACGCACATTGCGAACTGCCGACGATTATGTGGTAGCGTCATCGCGCGTCAAGCCTGCCCTCGCTGTACTGTCAGCGAGTGACGTTCAGCTCAGCGAGCGACGTCTCAGCGAACGACATCGCCGTCAACGTACCTCGATTAGGAAACGACTTCAATCGCGTCGCCGTCGGCCGCGCGTCACTGTCGGTAGGATCTCCGACCCTAGCGAAAGGAGATCCCGTATATGCCTCAAACCGCCGAACGGCTGCTCGACAGGGCGATCGAAGATCGCACTTCGCTCGATATCACCACCATCTACCGGAAGATGAAGGCCGGTACGTTCCCGGAGCCTGTCCGGGTCGGCAAGCGCAGAGTCGCTTGGCGCGAGTCGGACGTCGTCAAGTGGCAGCAGAACCTCGTACAGGGCGTGGCGCCGCAGAATCTCGCCGCCACAAAATTGGTCCACGCGCGAGGACGCTCGCGCGTCGGGCGCCGCTGAATAAGCGCGGCTCCAGTCCCGCTGGTTGGCGTTGGGTCTACCGCGAGGTTGGAGCCGCCGCACCATTCCGTTCGGGGCAAGTCGTAGGTAAAGTACGAGTTCTGATGAAACGCGAGGTTGCCGGAACTCCCACGCCACGTCGCATCGAAGGCGGAAGAGTCGCGGCCCGGCTCAAACAGCGCGCCAAGCGGCCGCTGCAGCGCCGCGCTGGATTGTATCGTCGCCTAGCGAAGTGAACACAGGTGGCTCGGACCGTCGCGCTGTCGGCCTGCCGAGCGACCGATCCGCTGGCAATGGTGCAGGCGTCAGTGAAGAACGAGCACTCGCTTCTGGACCAGAAGGCCTCGGTGCTGGCAGTTGTCTTCCACGCGGTCGGTAGCGTTCAGCAATTCAGAGTGTTCGTCATTGATGAACATGGCAAAATTCTGAACAGCAGTCTCGCGGCATTTCGACTTTCAAATCACCGCCGACGATGAGAGATTGGACAGCAGAGAGACGGTATGCGGATCGTCGCGCTCAGCGACCAGCACGGGTTTCTTCCGGACATTCCGCAGTGCGATCTTCTGATCGTCGCTGGGGACATCTGCCCGGACAGATTCGGACCGTTCATGGCGCGGCACGATCCGTATCATCAGCAGGCGTGGTTCGATCGGAACGTTCGTCCGTGGCTGGCGAGCGCGCCGGCCACGCACAAGCTCCTTACTTGGGGAAATCACGACTGGTGTGGGCAGATGTGCAGCTTTCGCGCAGACTCTCCTGCGCATGCGCGTTCAACGGATCTTCAGATCCTCTTCGACGAGGGAACGACAGTGCCGCGCCCAGGAGGCGCGGACGGTCATGTCTCGGTGTGGGCGACGCCCTGGTCCAATAAGTTCATGGGGTGGGCGTTCATGAAGCGGCCGAACGAGCTGGAGCGGATGTACGCGGCGATCCCTGAAGGCACCGACATCCTGGTGTCGCATCAACCTCCGCTCTACCATGGCGACCGTACTTTCAATTTGGACACTGGCCGTGTCGATCACGTCGGGAGCCGCGAACTCCTCGATGCGATCGAGCGAGTCCGACCGCGAATCGTGATTTGCGGCCACGCCCACGGGGGCTTTGGCCGGTTCGAGCACCAAGGCATTCCGATCTACAACGTCAGCGTGGTCGACGAGCGCTACTGCCTCGTCAACGCGCCGACCGTGATCGAGCTATAGATTTCTGAAGCCCATCAGGAGTTTGACCTTCATGCCCAAATAGGGCATGATTCAACCCACATTGGGTTCAAAGGCGAAGTCCGTCCGCGGCCTGCGAAAAAGCCTCGCCGATGCGCTGTTTACCAAAACTCAACAGCGGGTACTCGGCGTGCTCTTCGGGCAGCCCGACCGCAGCTTCTACGCCTCTGAATTGATTCGAACCGCCGGAACCGGTTCGGGCGCGGCCCAGCGCGAGCTTGCCAGGCTCGAGGCGAGCGGCCTCGTACTCGGTCAACGGATCGGCCATCAGAAGCATTACCGGGCAAATGAAGGATCGCCTCTCTTTGCAGAACTGCGGAACATCGTCCTGAAAACGGTAGGTCTGGCAGAACCTCTGCGCGACGCCTTGAAGCCCTTGTCCTCCGTCATCAGAGCGGCGTTTGTATACGGCTCCGTGGCCAAAGCTGCCGACCGTTCCGGAAGCGACATCGATCTGATGGTCATCAGCGACAGCCTGACGTACGCGGACATCTTCGGTGCGCTCGAGCGGGTTGCCAAGAGTGTTGGCAGGCAGGTGAATCCCACGGTGTACACGGTTGCCGAGTTCTCGAAGCGAACGCGCGAGGAGAACGCCTTCGTGACGCGCGTGCTGGAGCAGCCGAAGGTCTGGGTAATTGGATCTGAACATGACCTCCCAGTCGCGGCTTGAGCGTCTCGCTGGTCCGGGCAATGTGCTCGCAAAAGAGCCTCCCGACGCGAAGGAGTTTGCTGGGCTCGTGGCGTCTGGGCTCGAACGATTGAAAGACGCCGAGAACGCTGGCAACTCCCTGTACAGCAGATTCGATCTTGCTTACGGTGCCGCACACGCGCTGTGCCTGGCGGCGCTGCGTTACCACGGGTTCCGCCCATCGAAGCGGTACATCGTGTTTCAGGTGTTACCTGACACTCTTGATCTCGGCCCGGAGGTCTGGCGGATCCTGTCGAAATGTCACGACCTGCGGAACAGAACCGAGTACGAAGGGGCACTTGACGTGGACGACAGGCTAGTCATCGATTTGATTGGCGCTTGCCGCAAGGTTGCTGAGAAGGTGAAGAGTCTGCCCCCGATTCCGGAGAGATCAAAGTAGCAACAACCATGGAACAAGGTCAGCTGAATTGGGTCGCTAATTTCATCTGGGGCATCGCCGACGACGTCCTCCGAGATCTGTACGTTCGTGGCAAATACCGCGACGTCATCCTGCCCATGACCGTCCTGCGCCGTCTTGATGCCGTCCTCGAACCGACTAAACAGGCGGTGCTCGACATGAAGGCGTCGCTCGACGGGGCCGGGATCGCCAACCAGGACCAGGCGTTGCGCCAGGCCGCCGGCCAGGCGTTCTACAACACGTCGAATTTCACGTTGCGCGACCTCAAAGCGCGGGCCAGCCAGCAGCAGCTGAAGGCCGACTTCGAAGCGTATTTGGACGGCTTCTCGCCCAACGTTCAGGACATCCTGGACAACTTCGAGTTCCGCAACCAGATTCCGCGTCTCTCGAAGGCCGACGTCCTAGGAACGTTGATCGAGAAGTTCCTGTCGCCAGATATCGATCTGAGCCCTCGAGGCCTCGACAACCACGGCATGGGGACCGTTTTCGAGGAGTTGGTCCGGCGCTTCAACGAAGAGAACAACGAAGAAGCCGGCGAACACTGGACACCTCGCGACGCCGTCAAGCTGATGGCGAAACTGATCCTCCTGCCTGTTGCCGACGAGATCGAGTCCGGCACGTATCTCCTGTACGACGGCGCGTGCGGCACTGGCGGCATGCTCACAGTTGCAGAGGACACACTCCGGCAACTCGCCGCGCAGCATGGCAAACAAGTCGCGACGCACCTGTACGGCCAGGAGATCAACGCCGAGACCTACGCCATCTGCAAGGCCGACCTTCTGCTCAAAGGCGAAGGCGACGC
>Ga0194121_10004115_pt1 | contig 21369 bp, 20 predicted proteins | sample TA2MahCa50mmetaG_FD_148609 | JGI IMG/M metagenome (GOLD analysis project Ga0194121, IMG submission 148609) | Freshwater microbial communities from Lake Tanganyika, Tanzania - TA2015020 Mahale Deep Cast 50m | ecosystem: Environmental > Aquatic > Freshwater > Lake | place: Tanzania: Lake...
TGAACGCCCTGCGCGATCTGATCTTCGTGTTGAAATGCGCCATCGACGACGTCGAACGAGATCTCGATCCGAATGTCGACCCGACGACCCGCGACTTCCGGGCAGCGCTCAAGTGGCTGCTTGAGGCCGCCAAGCCGGTCGTGGCCGAGCCCCTTCGTCCGAGTCACCGCCCATAATCATAGTTATGTAAAGTTGACCTAGGTCGATGAACGCAGCCCGAAACGACCCGTCGCGCGACACCACTCGCCCACTAGCGCCTGGGCAGCCGTCGGCGGTCCAAGATTCCGCCACTGGCTTGCCGCAGCGCGGCTGGAGCGTCGCCGACACGCTGCAGCGCCTCGAGACCCTGCGCAGTGACGATGTGCGCTGGAAGGACGGTCGGGTGTTCTCCCTCGCCTACTACGCCGGCCCCGAGGCCCACCAGCTCGCCACCGAGGCCTACCGGCGGTTCTCCGGCGAGAACGCGCTCAACATGGAGGCGTTCCCGTCTCTGCGCATCATGCAAAACGAGGTGCTGGCGATCGTCGCGGGTTGGCTGGGGGCGTCTGCCACGGCGCGCGGGTTCTTCTCGAGCGGGGGCACCGAGAGCATCCTCATGGCGGTGAAGGCGGCCCGCGACCAGTTTCGTCACGACGAAAGCCGCCCGGTGACCCGCCCCAACGTGGTGCTACCGACATCGGCCCATGCGGCGTTCGAAAAGGCGGGGGCGTACTTCGACGTCGAGATGCGGCGGGTGCCGGTGCGCGGCGACTGGCGTGCCGACGCGACCGCCATGGCGGCTGCGGCCGACGACGACACGATCATGTTCGTTGCCTCTGCCCCGCAGTATCCGCAGGGCGTGGTCGATCCCGTTGCCGAGGTTGCCGCCGTCGCCGCTGCATGCGGTGCGAACTGCCATGTCGATGCCTGCATGGGTGGCGTGACACTTCCCTATCTCGCGCGACTCGGTGTCGAACTACCCGAATGGAACTTCGCCGTCAACGGTGTGACGTCGATGAGTGTGGATCTGCACAAATTCGGATACGCCGCCAAGGGTGCATCGGTCATCATGTATCGCGACGCCAAGTTGCGCTCTTTCCAGGGTTTCATCACCGACAACTGGCTCGGTGGCATGTACGGCTCGTCGGGCGTGCTCGGCACCAAGTCGGGTGGCCCGATTGCTGCCGCCTGGGCCGTGCTGCACCACCTCGGCGACGACGGCTACCTTGCCCTCGCCCGTTCGGCACGCGACACCACGCTTCGTCTCGCCGCCGCAATCACGAGCGACCCGCGACTCGTGCTGCGCGCGCAACCTGACGCCACGCTGCTCTCCTTCGGCGCCGCCACCGACCCGCGCACCGGCAACCCCGCGCTCGACATCTTCGCCGTCGCCGATCTCCTGCGTGCCCGCGGTTGGTACGTCGACCGCCAGTCTCCCCCACCGTCGCTGCACCTCACGGTGAACGCGGTGCACGCCGGCACGGCTGAGGCCTTCATCGCCGACCTGCACACTGCGGTCGAAGAAGTTGCCGCTCGCCCAGCAGCACGTAGCGGAGACGCCGGCGCCTACGGCACGCTCGAGTAACTGCCCGAACTCGCCCTACTCCCCTGTCTCGCCGTCGACGGCTTCGCGAAGCAGGTCGGCGTGGCCGTTGTGACGGGCATATTCCTCGATCATGTGCACGAGAATCCAGCGCAGCGAGGGTCGCTCGCCATTCGACCGTGATCGCTTCGCCAGCATCCCAAGCGGGTCGGCAGCGGTTGCACCGTTTGCAGCGGTCGTGCCGCTCGCACCGGCGGCGTCCGCCTGCTGCAGTGCGTCGCGCACCGCCGCGCGTGAGCGCCCAACCGACGTATTCCATTGCGCGCGCACCGCGTCGGGCGGCTCACGGGTCGCCGACTCCCACTCCCAATCGGGTGTCGAGGTCCAGTCGACATCGGCCCACGGCGCCATGCGCGGCAGATCGAGCAGCACTCCGCTGAACCAGTGGTCTTCGACGTAGGCCATGTGCTTGAGCAGCCCGGCGAGGGTCATGGTGCTCGAGGCAATCGTGCGACGGAGTCCCGCTTCGTCGAGCCCGCGGGTCTTCCACTCGAGCGTCGCTCGCTGGAAGTCGAGATACCCGAGCAGGGTGTCGCGTTCGCTTGCTGCAATCGGCGGCTCGGGGCGCCCCTGGTCGTCGATGTGTGTCACGCTGCGACGCTAACTCGCGTGTCGAGGTCGCCCCTGCCCGAAGAATGTCGTACGGTGGCTTCATGACCACTCAGATTGTCACCGTGTTTCGTAGTCGGCTGAATCCCGGTATCGAATCCGACTACACCAAGGTCGCACAGCGCATGGATGATCTCGCCATACAGATGCCCGGCTACGTCGAGCACAAATCATTTCGCGCCGATGACGGCGAACGCGTCACCATCGTGACCTTCGCCGACCAAGCGAGCCACGACGCCTGGCGCGATCACCCCGAGCACCGCGCCGCCCAACAAGCCGGCCGCGAGCGCTTCTACAGCGAGTACTCGCTGTCGGTGGCCGAGGTGCGTCACCGCCGTGAATTCCGCACTACCTGACGTACTGTGGTTGCATCGACCCTCGCATCCAAAAACTCCGCACGCTCAATGTGTTCGCCGGTGTCCTCCACCTTGCATCACTGATTGCAATCCTCGCGCTCGCCACCGAGGCCACGCTTCCGGTGCGCGCGACCTATCTGTCGGAAGCACCCGGCACCGGCAACTTCTCCGACCCGGTCGACCTCTTCAGCCTGAACATCTCGTGGATGGTCGCCTCGTTCATGGCGCTCTCGGCGTTCTTCCACTTCTTGGTGGCCTCCCCCGTCGGATTTCCCCGCTACGCCGCTGGGCTCGCCAAGCACATCAACGTGTACCGCTGGGTGGAGTACTCGCTCTCATCGTCGATCATGATCGTGCTCATCCTGCAGTTGAACGGCGTCGCCGACTACGTGGCTCTGCTGGCAGTGTTCGGTGTGAACGTGAGCATGATCCTCTTCGGCTGGCTGCAAGAGCGCTACACCACGCCGGGCGACGGCCAGTTGCTGCCGTTCTGGTTCGGTTGCATCGCCGGTGCCGTTCCGTGGATCGCCGTCATCGTCAACCTGTTCTCCCCGCAAGGGCCACCGAACACCGAGGTGCCCGGCTTCGTCTACGGCATCGTCGTGTCGCTCTTTCTCTTCTTCAACTGTTTTGCGTTGGTGCAATGGTTGCAGTACCGCGCCAAGGGCAGGTTTGCCGACTACCTGGTTGGCGAGCGCACCTACATCGTGTTGAGCTTCGTCGCGAAGTCGGCGCTCGCGTGGCAGGTGTTCACCGGCGCGCTAATCCCGCCGGCCTGACGCTTCGCTAGCCGCGCAGGGTGCAGCCGAGTTTCTCGGCGGCAACGATGCAAGCAGCTCGCGCGGTGGCGACTTCGGCATCCGTGAGCGTGCGGTCGGCGGCGCGCAGCCGAATGCGATACGCGAGACTTCGCGAGTCGTCGGTGGCGGCCTTGCGGAACACATCGAAGAGCACGACTTCTTCGGCGAGCGCACCGGCCGCCTGCTTCACCGCTCGCTGCACCACCGCGGCAGTCACCTTGGCGGGCACCGAGAATGCGAGATCGAAGTCGCTCGATGGAAAGCGACTCACCGGCTTGGCGACGGGCACCTTCGGCAACTCGCCCAACAACACCGATGCGTCGACCTCCAAACACGCCACACGATCTTCGATGCCGTACTTCGCGAGCACCTGTCGGTCGATCTCGCCGACGTAGCCGACCACCTGCTTGCCGCGCGCCAACGTCGCACTGCGCGTGGGGTGATACCCCGCCGGCACGCGCGACTGATCGAGTTGTGCGCCGACACCGAACACCGCGGTGATCTGCGACCACCAGCCGACCGCCTGTGACGCATCGACCCCCACCGCCATGATGCACAACTGCTCGGTTTCGTCGGGCAGGTCGTGCGCTGCGCCGTCCTCTGCATGTGCGCGATACACGTGGCCGAGTTCATAAAGAGCGATGGCGGTCGCGCGGTGCGACACGTTGAATGCGACAGCCTTCAACATTCCCGGGCGCAGTGAGGTGCGCAAGAGGCTCTCTTCAACGACGAGTGGATTCTCGAGTTCGAGCGCCGCGGCCTCTCCCGCGACCCCGGCCCGCTCATGGTCACCTGGTGCCAAGAATAGGTTCGGCATCGCCTCGCTGGCCCCGAACGACAACACCAAGTCGCGCAAAGCGCGACGGCGCTGCTGCAAGGGCGAGAGCCCGCCGGACTGCGTCGACTGCGACACCCGTTTGCCAAGTACGTCGTAGCCCACATGGCGGGCAACTTCTTCGACGAGGTCGATCTCATCAACGCAGTCGGGGCGCCACGACGGCACCTTGACCGCGAACCCCGGCCCACTTGCCACCGCCGAGCCCTTCTTGACTGCAATCTTCTTGGGCGTGCAGACGAACCCGATCTTGCCGAGTTTCGTCGCGACATCCTTGGCCGACAGGTTCGTACCGAGCACGCGGTTTACCTGCGCCACGCGCAACGACACCACGGGTTGCTTGGGCAAGTGACGCGTGCGCGGATCAGCGGCACCTGTGTGCACGACCAGATTCGGGCATGACTCGCGCAACAACGCCGCGAAGCGCGCCACCGAGTAGTCGACGCCGAGCGGGTCGACCCCGCGTTCGAACCGTGCCGACGCCTCCGTGCGTAGGGCGAGTCGCTGACTGGTGAGTCGCACGCCGTTCGGCTCGAACCACGCCGTCTCGAGCGCGATCTCGGTTGTCGCATCACCGATCTCGGTGTTCGCTCCACCCATCACACCAGCGATGCCGATGGCACGATCATCACCGTCGCAAATGAGCAGGTCGGCGGTGTCGAGTTTGCGCTGTGTGCCATCGAGTGTCGTGAGGGTCTCCCCCACCTTGGCCTTGCGAATACGGAAGCCCGACGACACCTTGGCGGCGTCATACGCGTGGTTCGGCTGGTTCGTCTCGAGCATCACCAGGTTTGATGCATCAACCACGTTGTTGATCGGTCGCATTCCGGCGGCGAGCACTCGTCGCGCCAGATGATCAGGCGATGGCCCCACCACGATGCCGCTCATCACGGTGACGTTGAACCGCGCGCACGCCTCCTCGTCGATGATCTTCACGGGCACGCGGCGCGCTGCACCTCTCTTGGCGGCATCACCCTTCAACGGCGCGAACTTCACACCGAGCTGGGCGGCCACATCGCGCGCCACACCAAGATGACCGGTCCCGTCCGGACGATTGCGCGTGATGTCGAGGTCGTACACCACGTCGCGCTTGACATCGAGCGCCTCGAAGACGTTGCGACCGGGTTTGCCTCCAGCGGGCAGGATCATGATTCCGGCGGCGTCGCTCGACAACCCGAGCTCAGCCCCCGAACACAACATGCCTTCGGAGTCGATGCCGAAAATTCCGCGCCGCAGAATCTCGCGTCCGTCGAGCATCTTTGTGCCCAGCGTGGCGAGCGGCACGAGGTCGCCGCTCTTCATGTTGAATGCACCGCACCACACGTGGCGCTCCACGCCGTCACCGGCATCCACCCACACTCGATGCACCTTCGCCGCGTCGGGGTGGCGTTCAGTACGCAGCACCTTGGCCACCACCACACCCGCCACCGGGGTGCCGACGACTTCCATCGACTCCACCTGCATACCGAGTGACGTCATCACTTCGCCCAAGCGCTCGTCAGAGAGGCGCTTCAGGTCGCAGTACTCAGCGAGCAACGAGCGAACGATGCGCACGGTTACCTCGCCCTAACCCACATCAGAACTGCCTCACGAAGCGCAGGTCGTTGGCGTACATATCGCGCAGGTCGGCCACATCGTGGCGCTCTTTGGCCATGCGGTCGATGCCGAACCCGAACGCAAAGCCCGTGTACACCTCGGGGTCGACACCGCCGGCACGCAACACGTTCGGGTGCACCATGCCGCAGCCACCGAGCTCGATCCATTTGCCGTTCGAACTACGCACGTCGAACTCCGCGCTTGGCTCGGTGAACGGGAAGTAATTCGGTCGCAGGCGGCTGGTGAAGTCACTGCCGAAGAACGCCTTCGTGAATGCTTCGATGGTGCCGGCCAAGTGGGCGAAGGTGATGCCCTTGTCGACGACGAGTCCCTCGATCTGGTGGAATACCGGCATGTGCGTGGCATCCGGTGTGTCGCGACGAAAAACGCGCCCGGGCATCACTGCGTAGATCGGCAGGTCCCACTCCTGCATCACGCGAATCTGCACCGGTGAGGTGTGAGTGCGCAATAACGTGGAGCCCGGTATTCCCCACTTCACGAACATCGTGTCGAAGCCGCTGCGCGCCGGGTGATTGGGCGGCATGTTCAGCGCGGTGAAGTTGTGGAAGTCGGTTTCCACTTCGGGGCCCTCTGCCACCTTGAAACCCATGCCGACGAAGACGTCTTCGAGTCGCTCCCACGCCTGGGTCACAATGTGCGCATGACCGCGTAAGCGTCGAGCGAGATGCTCGGTGAGGTCCATCGCTTCGCCGGCTGCGGCAACCTGTGCTGCGGCCCGCTCGAGCCCGTTCAGTCTCGCCGCCACCATGCTCTCGACTGATTGCATCGCTTCGTTGATGGCCCGACCAGCGGTTTTGCGCGCCTCGACATCAACGATCGAACCCAGCGTCGCCTTGAGGCCAACCAGCACGCTGCCCTTGCCCGAGTGTTCGTTGGCAGTTCGCCGCAGAGACTCCACGTCCGGGGCAGCCTGCAACGCCGCAGTGGCTTGTTCCAGTGCCTCGGCGATCTGGTGAGCGAGATCACTCGACGACGACATCACCTCGAGATTACTTGACGATTCGTGATTTGTCGGTCAGCCCGTCACGATCTCGACGCCGGTTTGGGCCGACGCGTTCTCCCACGAACCCAGGTTGGTGATGTTTCCGATGCCTAGTTGCCTGCGGCCTTGATTTGCTCGCACGCAGCGTCTGCCCCCGAGATCACGAACGACTGGTCGGAGCGAACGAGCACGAAGCGGAGACCCATCGACTGATACCGACTGAACTCAGCCGGACTTCCGACGAAAATTCCCGGAGCCTTGCCAGCAGCCGACACTCCGCGCGCCACAGCAACCATCGCCGCAAGAACGTCATCGTCGGCCGGTGTCGCTTTCCCCATGGAGATCGTGAGATCCACGGGACCGATGAACACTCCGTCTATGCCGTCTACGGCTGCGATGTCCTCAGCGACCCCGATGGCTTCTTCGTCTTCTATCTGAGCGATGACGAGCGTCGACTCAGCCGACATCGCGAGGTGTCGTTGGATGTCGCGCTTCGTGAATTCCGATGCGCGCGTGGAACCGGCGAATCCACGACCACCCGACCCGAAATGCGCTGCTCGGACGGCGGTCTTTGCCTCATCCACGCTACGAACGTGCGGAATCACCACACCATTCGCGCCGACATCAAGCGCCTGTTGGGTCCACACAGGGTCGCTAGACGCGACCCTCACCAGCACCGGGAGGTCTCCTTGCTTGGCGGCCAGCACACAGACGTCGATGGCTCGGCGATCAAAAGGGGCGTGCTCGGCGTCGAGAATCACGAAGTCGAGTGCCGATTTTGCGAGCACTTCCACGATCGTCGGGTCCGGAGTCTTCACGAAGGTTCCGACCAACAGCCCGCCCTTGCGAAACACCGAGGCGAAGTCACCGATAGTTCTCATCACGCTCCCTTTGCGACGTCATTTCTCGAGCACGAGCCAACACGTCAACACCAAGCTGGTGCCAAACGTGCAACATGTCGACGAGAACCCAATTCTCTCGAATCAGACCGTTCTCAACTCGCCAAAAATCAAGGCTTCGCATCGTGATCTTCTGACCAGTGGGATTGATTCCGAGCCAGCCATCACCGGAAACAGTCATGTTCATGCCTGGCCAGCCGGTGAATGCAACATATGGACCTTCAGCAAAGAAGTGTCCGCCGCTCACCCTCCCTTTCCTGTCGGGCAACGCACGGAGAAACGGGATCTGATGTCCGTTTCTGAACCCTTCGATTCCCCTGCACATGCCGATGGCAGCCGGGCCGTACCACGACATCTTTGGATGCCAGAACTCTTCCAATCGCATCGCCGTCGCCGGCTCACGCGGATGCTTCCCCATTGCCTCGAGCATCTCGCCGACGATCGTTGCCGATCGCTCTGACTCCCCGTCGGCTGCTGGCGCACGACGCAGGCCGTCTTGTGTCATTGGCGACGGAACGTTCCACGCTCGCCGAAGTGCTGGCGCCATCGGCCACGCACGCGCTTGCAACATGATCTCGGGGATGTCCCAGACGGCCTGAATTTCTTCGACCCCCTCGCTTCCGATGCGGAAGAACTCGTGGAACCTCATCGTCACCTGCTGGCCGTTCGCCGGAATCCCGAGCCACGGTCGTCTGAAGGCCCCGGTGTAGTAACCGCAGACTCCGACCAGCCGCACTCCCGCGTCGGTTCGGCCGTCCACGAGGATGGTCGTTCGTCGTTCAAGATCGGGAATTGCCTCTGCGAGCGGGCGATAGACGACGTCGAAGAGTTCGTCGACGTCACGGAGCGTTTCGAACGGATTCGTGAAGTGAATCGGCGCCCCGGAAACGACGAGCTCCTTCATTTGCCTGTGCGATTCCGACAGTTGGAAGTCGGTCATGACGGCCTGCGCATCCTGCAGCCGCTGAACTGTCCGAGATTCCGGCGTCACCAGAGCGCCTTCGTCGCCATCTCGGCTCCTTCTTGCATCGCGCGGAACTTTGCGTAAACGATGTCGGTGTCGATGGCCGGATATCCGGCGAAAGTGGAAAATCCGCAGTCAGTGCCCGCGATCACCCGTTCTCGTCCCACGAATCGGGCCACGTTGAGAATTCTTTGGGCAATCAGCCTCGGGTGCTCTACGAAGTTCGTTGTCGTATCTACGACGCCCGGAATCAAGACCTTGTCGGAGGGAATGTCGAGCTGGCCGAGGTCTTCCCACTCATGAGCGTGTCTCGGATTCGACGACTCGTAGAGCAGACCTTGCGGTTTAGCCCGCAGAGCCACGGGCAAAACCGTGGTGAGTGGCGCGTCGTGCGTGTGCGGCCCCTCGTAATTCCCCCAGCAGACGTGCATGCGAACCCGGTCAGCAGGCACGTTTCGTAGCGCATGGTTGAGAGCGTCAACGTTTTCGTTGATACGCGCGAGATACTCCTTCTCGTCGAGCTTCTTGAACATCATGTGTCTTCCAAGACCGAGGTCTGGGGAGTCGATCTGCAATATGAATCCAGCGTCGACGATCGCTTCGTATTCGATTCGCATTGCCTCGGACACCGCCTCGAGGTACGCAGAATGAGTCGCGTAATAGGCATTCGGCTGGAACATGGCGATGACGCCGGGTGAGGCCGAATTGAGGAACGCGCCGACAGGTCGGTGAGCCTCTACCGCGCGCCGAAATGTCGCGCACTCTCGTTTCACGGGTGCAGCATCGACGTGGCGAACGTCGCCGACACATTGCGGCCGCTTGTAGGTGGGCGTACCCCCGGACCTGGCTTGTCGCTCGAGGAAGCCAGGGAACTCCTCCAGGTCTGCTGGCGGCGTTCGCGGACTGTCGCCGTCGAATCCTGAGATACGGTACTTGATGTACGTGGCGTAGGAGATCTTGTCCATCTCGCCATCGCTCACGATGTCGATCCCGGATGCCACCTGACGCTTGACCACATCGTACACTGCACGCTCGATTACGGCCTCGTGCTCAGCCTCGTCGACCTGTTCACCCTTCTCGACCCGGAAGATGATCGTGGTCACGTCAAGCGGACGCGGCAGGCTGCCGACGTGCGTGGTGAGAATCCGATCCGCTCTCATGCTCATACGATTGCATCTTCCGTATCAGAATCAAAAAAGTGCAGTTTTTGCGCCTCGACGGTGAGCGACACTATTTGCGGTTCCCGCACCCTAGACGTCGGGTCGACGCAGGCAATCAGCCTCGTCTCCCGCTCCAGCGCCACCTCGTGGGACTCATCACTCTTGGTGGCGCCGGCTCGTTCAGCATCGACGGCCACGTGCAGCACGGTCTCAGTACCCAACGACTCGCGCAAGCGGACCGTTCCCGAAATCGAGCAGGCATCTTTCAATGGCGTGACATTTGGGTCCTTCAGCGCATGCGGGCGTAGGCCCACTATCACTCGTCGGCCTTGGTACGAGTCCAGCGCTCTGATGCGGTCTCGTACGAGCGAATTCAAACTGAGCGTCTGGGAGCCCAGACGAAGAGAGAGCCCGCCGGCATCAGCCACGATCGTTCCAAGAACGAGATTCATCGACGGAGAGCCGATGAATCGCGCAACGAAGAGATTCGTCGGCGACCCGAACACCTCGTCTGGCGTGCCGAGCTGCTGGAGTTTGCCGTCACGCAAGACGGCGACCCTGTCGCCCATCGTCATGGCCTCGGTTTGGTCGTGAGTTACGTAAATGGTGGTCGTGCGGAATTCACGCTGGAGCGACTTGATATCTCCGCGCATCTGCACTCGCAACTGCGCATCGAGATTCGAAAGGGGCTCGTCCATGAGGCTCAGCTGCGGCTGGCGTATCAGTGCACGGCCCATCGCAACACGCTGTCGCTGACCTCCCGACAACTGCGCGGGCTTCTTCTCCAGTTGCGAGCCGAGCTGAAGCAGTTCGGCGACGCGACCAACTTCCTGCGCCCGTTTCTCTTTCGGCATTTTCCGCAATCTCAAAGGAAACTCGATGTTCTGAAACACAGTCATCTGGGGGTACAACGCATAGTTCTGAAAGACCATCGACATATCGCGATCGCGCGGGGCGACACCAATCATCGACCTTCCGGCGAGCCTTATGTCGCCACTCGTCGGCTCCTCGAGCCCCGCGACGAGCCGTAAAGCAGTCGATTTTCCGCATCCAGACGGCCCGACCAGCACAAGAAATTCACCCGAGTTCAGGTTGACGCTCAGGCTGTCGAGCGCGACGAAACCGTCGTTGAAGCGTTTGGTGAGGCGATCCAGGTCGAGAGACGACATCACTTGCCTCCGTTCGGCCTCGGGGCAATTCGCTCGCCGCGATCGAAGGCCTCCCAGCCTTCGCCATTGAACACGTCGACCCCGAGTTGTTTCAGCACCCATGCAAAGTCGACCGAGACGTAATTGTCGACGATCTTGCCGTCTACGACCTTCCAGAAGTCCATGTACCGAATTTCAACCTTCTTCCCGGTGGCGGGAATTCCGAGGAACTCCCCCGAGTGCACCGCTTCTTGACGGCCGAACGCCGCACCCCACTCTCCCATGAAGATACGAGCCTCATCGACGCAAACTTTGTCGCTGAACGCCGCCTGAAACGGTCTCTGCCAATTGTCCTGGAACTCACGCAGTCCGTACTTTGTCCCGCAGCCAAAGTTGCCCATCCAGCGAAAACTTGCCGTGAAGAATTCGCCGATGTCGTCGATGCGGTGATCGTTCAAGCCGTCGACCATCGACTCGATGATGCGTCGTGTCTCATCGGTTTTTGACATGTCCGTCGATTTTGTGAGCACCGCCTGCTCGGGACGTGAACCTCGCATTAGCTGCCGCCTTTCAATTGTTGGTGAAATTCGCGAATTGCCGTCGGTAACTGGTCGACTTGCCTCAGAAAATCGACGATGTCGATGAAAACCCAATTCATGGAGATGAGCCCGTCCCGAACTTCATAAAAGTCGAAGACTCGCAGGAAGATTCGGCGGCCGCTCGCCCGCAGTCCCAGCCAGCCGTCGCCATGATGAGTCGCCGACACGCTCGGCCAGCCTCCTGTAACCGCCCAACAACCGTCTGCAAATTTCACGAAGTGTCCCGCACCGCCGCCGATCGGGTTCGGCGGCAAGGTTCCGCCTCCGACTCGGTCCGGAAATGCCGTACGAAACGACAGCTGGTGGTCGTCGACGAACCCGCGTCCACCTCGGGTCGTGCCAATTCCACCCGGTCCCGCCCATACGAAGTCGTCACCCCAATATCGAAGATGCTCGGCCGTGAGCATCTCGTCGCGTGTCGTTGCATGGTCATGCAGCGCGGTCTGCATCGCCCGCACCACCTCGAGAGTCTCTGCACTTACACCAGTTGCGTGGGTCGCCTGTGGCTCTGGCCAGGGTCCAGCGTCGCCCAGGGCGTCACGGGTGAGTGGCTGTCCGACTTGCGCGGCAAGATCTGCGATGTCGATCATGACAGTGCAGCGAGCGGCGCCTGACTCGGCCAGGTCAGCGACGCATCCGACTCGTATTGAGACACGACGTCCCGTCGCAGACAATCCGCACCACGGCGCGTGCATGACCCCCTCGAGGTGGCCCCATGCGGCCACCTGGGGCAATCCGTCGGCCCTCTCCCCTGACAACACCATGCTCTGTCGCCATGCGAGGTCCCCGATCGAGCGACGCAAGGGTTCGACGACTGAAGATTGCCACGACGCTCTCCCGACTAGTTCGTCGAACGGCGCAGAGACACGGAAGACTGTTTCGCTCGTCAGCTGCGACCGCGAGTCAGATCCCTTCGCAAAGAGGTCAGCCGGGTCAAAACGTACTTCCCGTTGCGATTCCGAGGAGGGGGTCTGATTCAAGTTCATCCCTTTACTGCTCCCGAGCCGAGGCCCTTCACGAGATGCTTCTGAAAGAGGATGATCACGATGACGATCGGAAGAGTCATCGACACGGCTGCCGCTGCGGCCTCCGTGATTCCCTTCGAGCTCTCGCCGCCTGCCAGAGAGACGATTCCCACCGGAAGTGTCCAGTTCGTCGGAGCAAGAACTCGCACGAATAGGAATTCGTTGTACGCGAGCAGCAACGTGAAGAGACTCGTGGCGATAATTCCCGGTTTCATGGTCGGAATCACCACTCGGATGAACGCTTGCAGCCGAGTTGCACCGTCCATCATCGCCGCCTCCTCCAGCTCTTTGGGCACCTCAAGGAAGAACGTTCGCAGCATCCAGATCGTGAACGGTTGATTCACCGCGACTAGCGCCAAGACGATGATCGCCCGCGAGTCAAGCAAACCCAGCGACTTGGCGATGATGAAGAACGGCAAGATGAAGGCGAATCGCGGAAGTGCACGAAAAGCCAGCGCCGTGATGAGGATGACGGCGCCCGACCTTCCCGAGTACCTCGCAAGCCCGTACCCGCCCAGCAGACCGATTCCTATCGAAACCACGATGGTGGCGACCGTCACGATGATGCTGTTGATTAGGAACTCGAATTGGTCGCTCGTTTCCCACGTACTACCGAGGAAGTAGAGACTTGCCGCCACCGAGACAGCGGCGAGCAGGTTGAAAATCCACGGTTTACTCGCTCGCTTCCCGATCAGCAGAAAACCTGCGGTCACCGTCGACGAGACGAGTACTGCCAGCAACACGTGCCACATGTTGACTCCCTGATCGTCGAACCAATACGCGCGATAGGCGGCGGCCGTCGTGTCATATCCCCAGAACACCGGAATGCGTGCAGCGACATCCCGCGTGAACTTGATCGAGGTTTGAAACGTCCAGAGGAGCGGCAACACGCTCCATACCACGACAACCACCAACGCTGCGTGCACGCCGAGCGGCCGCAGAAGTGATTTGGCACGGCTCATGTTCGCTCCGCGACTTGTTCTTTGTAGCTGCGCACGAGAAACGGGATGAGGGCTGCGAATATCCCGACGATCGTCAAGATTGCAATCGCATGGCCCTTGCCGAGTCGACCGATCATTGCATCGAGAGCCACGACGCTGTTGTACACCGACAACGTATGGCTGTTGTCAAATCGATTTCCGGCGAATACGAAGACGCTGTCGAAAACCCGGTAACTGTCCATGATCGAGATGATTGCGACGAAAAAGAGCACGCTCTTCAGGTGCGGCAGGGTCACGTGCACGAACGAGTCCCAGAACCGAGCGCCGTCCATCGACGCAGCCTCCAGCCGCTCTTCCGGAAGTGTCTGGAGTCCGGCGAAGATCGCGACGAAGGCAAAAGGCGTCACGTGCCAAATCGCGTGAAGAATGATCAGAAATCTCACGTTCGATCCGTCGACGACGAATGGCTCACCGGATATGACTTCGATAACCCAGCTCAAGAGTCCGCCACGCGAGAAGAGATTACGAAAAAGGAGGGTTCCCACCACCGGTGTCACGATGAACGGCAGCAGAATCGCGGCGAGATAGATCGACCGAAAGCGACGGACGCGATCCAACAGTAGGGCGAACACCATTCCGAGCAGCATCTCCGCCGGGACCGTAACCCCGACGAAAACCAACGTGAAGCGTGTCGCCGACCAGAACGCGGGGTCGGTCAGGACTTCTCTGTAGTTCTGCAAACCGACGAACGGCGCAGAGTCGAGGTCACGCAAAATTAGACCGGTCAGGCTCAGCCAGACGGTCGTGGCCAGCGGAATCACCATGAGGAAGGTCATCACCGAGACGCTCGGCAGTACGAAGGATGCGAATGCTCGCCGATTCATCTCCCCCTCCTTGTTCCAACACTAAGAAACGCGGCGGAGCGGAATCTCTTCGATTCCACCCCGCCGCGTCCTTGTGACACGACTGAAGCAATCAGCTCAGGAGATTCTGAGCCTTGGCTTCCTTGAGGTATGCGGCTTCGGCTTCGGCGATTACCTTGGCTGGACTTGCGCCATCAAGGATCTTGATGAGTGCTTTGCCGATTTCTGCGCGATAGATGCCGGCAGCCGGGTGTGTCTGATCCGCTCCGCGACCCTGCGACGTCGAGACGTTGAGCGCCTCTCCGTTGCGTGGGCCTTCAGGATTCGAAATTCCTGAACGGGTCACACCACCGAACTTGGCGGCAGCCATCTGGGACTCCTCGTCCGTCGCACCGAGCATCGCGAGGAACACCTTCTCTGGGTCCAAGGTGCCGTTTGCCGGAATCGCATAGCCGTCGACGTAGGCGGGCGCACCAAGAATCGACCCTCCGGTCAACGCTGGGGCGAACTTGATCTTGCCGAGCACTTCTGGGGTCGTCGCTTCGGCATCATCCATCGATGCCGCACGCGATGCCCACAGGTGACCAAGCACGTACTCGCCGGTTTGGAAAGCATTCTGAACGTCGTCGGTGCTGTAGGAACCGATGGTCTTGCCACCGCACTTCGAGACGATGTCGGAAAGAATTTGAGCCGCCTTCACACCCTCGGCCGAGTTGAAGTTCGGTTGTCCGGTGGTGTTGTTGATTGGCTTGACCCCCAACGAGCCGAGTACGTTGTCGTATTCGATTTGCCATGCCCAGTCGGCCGACAACATCATCTGGAAGCCGGCATAGCCGCCTTCAATGAGCTTCGGGCACATCGCAATGGCTTCTTCGTAGGTCTTCGGGACCGACAATCCGAGCTTGTTCAACGCATCTTCGTTGTAGAAGAGGTGCTGGGTGTTGGCGACCATCGGGATCGAGTAGATCTTGCCGTCGACGCTCACCAGGTCCCACATGCCCTGCGGAATCTTGTCGAGACCGAACTGGTCGCGATACTTGTCGATCAAGTCGTTCAACGGGAACAGTAGACCCTTGTTGGCCAACTCGACGATGAACTGATTCGAGCCCTGGACCATCTCGAAGGATGGTGCCCCAGTCTCGAGGTCGAGGTTGATCTGGTTCTTCGCTTCCTTAGAGTCAAGGAACTGAATATTGAAGGAGTAATTCGCTGCTTCGCACTCCTTCAACTCAGTCGCGTATTGGGTGACGATCGGGAATTCCCAACCCATCACGTCAATGCTGACTGCCTCCTCCGAAACCGGAATTGCGCAATCATCAGACGCGAGTACGACTTCGGGAGCCGCCTCTTCGACAGGTGCCGCTGTTTCTTCGGTTGCTTCTTCGGTTGCTTCTTCCGCGGCGTCGTCATCGGAGCCACACGCTCCGACGATCAGCGCGCACGCGGCGAGCGCGGCAAGCGCACGCCCTTTTCTGCTACTCAGTTTCATGAATCCCCCCTTTGGGTGGACGGTGGTTGTGCTGCAGACTGCTGTGTGAGAGACTGCATACGAAGTCAGCATATGATTACGTATGCAGGCTGTCAAGAGGGCCCGTCCGATGGCTGCGACCCGCGACGGCCGTTCAGCCGAAGTTTCGCTCGACGAGCGCCAGCGGGGCGATACAGCCTCCGGCATCGAGTCGGAAACCCGCGCGGCGGGCGACTTCCTCGACTTCCGGCGACCACTGGGCGGATGACCGCCCATCCCCATGCACCGCCAGCACCACCTCGGCGGGTTGGGATCCAAGATTACGGATGTCTCGCCATTCACCGGCCGGCAATGACACGACTGAGCCGGGGGGAACTTCCATGTGCGTGGACTCTCCCGCCCCGAGTTGAACCTCAATGTGGGCACTCATCGACAGTACGACTGCCGGAACTGACAATCGATGCAATCCCAGCGACGCACCTTCGTCAAGACTCAACCAGTTGACCGAGAATCCGTGCGGATACGTGATCGCCGAATTCGGTCGACGATGTTGGTTGAACCCAACGCCGATCACCGGGGCGACTTTGGCACCGTGACCAAGCACCATCGAGGACAACAAGGCCTCCTGTTGCCAACCCCGTCGGTGGAAGCGCACGACCCTTGCTTCGATCTCTGCGTCGGTGAAGTGCTCGACTTGCGATGCGACCTCGGGAGAGACGGGTCGTAGCGTCCGAGCGCCCGCGGGCAGATCGTCTACGTGGGCAACTCTTTCTTCCTCGTCGAGAACGTACCCGGTCTCGCGTGCTCGCTCGAGTACATGAGGCGCCCAGAGAATGCCGCCCGGGTCGTCTCCGCCGAGGAACGTGAAGAGAAACCCGTCCTCGGTGCCGACATTTTCGAAACTCCGAAAGACCCACGTCGGAACAGAGAAGATATCGCCGGGTCCGATCGCAATCGACTGGGAAGCATCCGCACCGATGATCATTCTCCACTGGCTGGTCTGGCAGACGAATACTTCGGCCGTGTAGTGAAGGTGAGAGTTGTTGATCATTCCCGGCCCAAGGCCGGCACCGCCCACACAAAAACCATGCGCTTCCACGAGGTTCGTCGGGGCATCTTTGCTTTGGGTAACCCCTGCGCCAATGAAACTAAAGCTCGCCTTTCCGGCCGATCGGGGCAGATGCACGTCGACGAACGCAGATCCATCGGCGACGAACTGTGACGGCGTGATTATTCGCCGACGAAGCTCCGCTTTGAGGTCAGTCATTTTCGTTCGCTCACGTCACTCGTGGCTCGTAGATGCGTAACGGCGGACGCGAATGTCGGCCTGTTCCTTGTGACCCCAGAAGCGTTCGATCGCGCACAGCCGCGAGCAGTACTCGCCGATGGTTGCGGAAGAAACCGCATTGGTGACACGCTGGTAGGTGACGGTCTTGATGAACTTGCCCACCCAGAGTCCCCCCGTGTATCGGGCAGCAGACTGGGTCGGCAGAGTGTGGTTGGTGCCGATGACTTTGTCTCCGTAGGAGACGTTCGTCATTGGCCCGAGAAACAGGGCCCCGTAGTTGGTCATGTTGTTCAGGAAGTAGTCGTCGTTTGAAGTCATGATCTGCACGTGCTCGAATGCAAGATCGTTCGCAACCTGGAACATCTCTGCGTGGTCCTTGCAAAGGATCACTTGCCCGTAGTCGGCCCAAGACTTTGCGGCGATATCTGCGGTCGGCAGAACGGTGAGTTGCCGCTCAACCTCCTTGATCGTCTCGAGCGCTAGTTTTCGCGAGTTGGTGACCAGTACGGCCGGCGAGGTCGGCCCGTGTTCTGCTTGCCCAAGCAGGTCCACCGCGCAGATCTCGCCGTCCACCGTTTCGTCGGCAACAATCAGTGTTTCCGTCGGCCCAGCCATTAGGTCGATGCCTACTCGGCCGTAGAGCTGTCGCTTCGCTTCCGCCACCAGCGCGTTTCCCGGTCCGACGAGCATGTCGACTTTTTCCACGAATTCCGTACCCAGCGCCAGCGCCGCGACCGCCTGCACACCGCCGAGCAAATAGATCTCGTCCGCTCCAGCCAAGGCCATTGCCGTGACCGTCTCGGCAGGCATCTCACCCTTGATCGGGGGCGTGCACGCTGCAACGCGCTTGACACCGGCTACTTTCGCGGTCAGCACGCTCATGTGCGCCGACGCGACCATCGGATACCTACCGCCTGGCACATACGCGCCAACCGACCCGACCGGAATGAGCTTGTGACCGAGCGTGACGCCAGGAAGGGTCTCCACTTCGACGGGCTTCAACGACTCGAGTTGGGCTTTGGCAAAGTTTCGAATCTGGGTTTGCGCGAACCGAATGTCTTCTACTGTCTGTTTGCCGACGCCGTCGATGATCCGCTCTATTTCGGAATCCGAGAGCCGAAAGTGCTCCGGGCTCCACTTGTCGAACTCGGCAGACATTCTTCGGATGGCACGCTCACCGTGTTCTTCGACGTCCCGCAACAGCTGACTCACGCGTTGCGTGAGCTCAGCGTCCGAGCCGTGTGCGGCCTTTCTCGTCGCCTTCTTGATGAATTCAGCCATGTCCTGCTTCCCTTCTCGAAGAATTTCCGATCCTCAGCTCGCCCTCGATAGTCACCGGCTCGTCAGGATTGCCGTCGACGAGCAGGTCGAGCGCACTCGCGACCATGCGCTCCACTGGCTGTACCAGCGTCGTGAGGTCGTAGCCCTCCCAGAACGACTGGGGAACGCCGTCGAATCCAGTAACGAGCACGTCTTGGGGCACCCGAACGCCTCGCTTTCGCATCGCGTCGAGCACTCCGAAAGCAACTTCGTCTGCGGCGACCATGAACGCGTCCGGCAATTGCTCCTCGTCGGCCGCCATGGCCCCAATCTTGAATCCTGCGTCATATGTGAACGATCCCGCTTCGATGTAGCGGCACGAGACGTTTCTTGCGCCGAGCACTTCCACGGCACCGCGATAGCGAAGTTGATCGGTCGATGCCGAGGCGACGCCTCCGACGAAGGCGACCGATCGCACGCCCTGGCTGAGCAAATGTTCTGCGATGCTCGCGGCTCCGCCTTTATTGTCCACACCAACGAGAGCAGCCAACCCCGCGGCTGCGGGTTGGTTGAACGCAACGATCGGCATCGTCGAGCCGACTAGCTTGGAAATTTGCCCCACACCGATTGTCGAAGACGCGAGGACAAGGCCGTCGAGTCGGTACCGAGATATCGAGTGAATCGCGGTCTCGACACCTTGCACATCACGAAAACTTGTAACCAGCAACTGGCGGGAGCCGTCACCGATCTGACGCGCGAATTCCGCGATGACACCTTGCCAATACTCACCAGTGGAAGGAACGACGATCCCCACCAGACCCGATCGCTGATTGCGCATACCGCCTGCGATTGCGCTCGGCACGTAGCCCAATGATTCAGCCGCTCGAAGCACGCGTTGGCGGGTGGCCGTCGACACCATCTCTGGTCGAGCGAATACGCGAGCCACGGTCGATTGCGAGACGCCAGCCCGCCTCGCGACGTCGAACGAGGTGACCGTTTCTCGCTGTTGTGATTTGGACTCGCGTGATGCCGCACGCCGCGCGACGCGTCTTGAGGCACCCACGGCTGGAAAGTCTATGAATACGTAGTCAGTGTTGCAATTTGCGAGTCATGCCGAAAGAACTTGTCGCCACATCGCGATCTCGTCCATCAGCACAAAGAGGCGCCTGATTCGTCTGCCCGCGAACTCAGCGTGCCAAATTGAGAGGGCGGCAACGTCTCTGCCAGAGGGCTGCCCCAGCCAACCAAGTTCGCGGTGCTCCATGAAGGTCGTTGCTCGAACTGCTGCCCGCACGCCGCGCACCGCGTCAGAGTGCCCGAGCGTGTGGTCAATGGTGATGTCTCTGCACTTGAGGGGTTCGAGGAACTTGCGGAGAGCCGCAAGGCCGGGGTCTCGCCCGTTCACGACCACGCCGCCGGGCATGTCGAATTGCGCGGCTCGGTCGAATCTGGAGACTGTTGCCTCGAATTCACCTCGGAACAGATCAGACACGACCTCGGCCAGGATCGAACCCTCGATGGTGTCATTGCCGCGATGCGAATAGAGTGGCGCCACTGACGCGAAGCGTCGATCTTCGACGACGGTCGACCCACCGGATGCTGCGACCGTCGATCTTGCTACTGCTTCGGGCGTGACACCCATCTGTCTGACGATCGCCCCGAAGTCCCGCACTAGCCACTCGTCAAAAATGACACCGTCACGAACTGCGCAATCGGCGATCACCCGGTATCGAAGGGCCTTACCGGTAGGTGCTCCGAAATAGCCGGCACCAAGGTGAGTCGCCGTAGAAAAGATCCGGTGCGATGAGAGCCATTCGCGCGTATCGGACCCGTCGTGGATGACGTCTTCACCGAGCAGGTTGCGGTCGGGGAATTCTTCAAGAGTCGCGTACGTCGAGTCGATCACCGACTGGCAACCCGTCGTGACACCGCTCGGTGAACGCACGATGACGTCCGGCCCGTAGTAGTCGCGAATCGCGAGAACTTCGCGTTTCTCCCAGATCTGGTGAGTGATCCGAAGAATGAAGTCGCAGAACTTGTCGCCCGTGTCGAACGACTCGCTCATGGTTGGCGACGCTAGCGGAGCTCGTTCTGAGCGTTACGAGATTGATGTTGAAATCGCTGCGGCGAGTTCTGCGAGCCAGCGGCGCTTCATCGTGCGATTCCGGCGGGACACGACACGCCGGTGCCGCCCAGCCCGCAATACCCGTTGGGGTTCTTGCCAAGATATTGCTGGTGGTATTCCTCGGCGTAGAAGTAGTCGCGGAGTGGTGCAATCTCCGTGGTGATGTCGCCGTAACCGGCCTTGGACAATTCGACCTGAAACGCTGTCCGACTCGATTCAGCCGCCGCGCGCTGCGCGTCGGATGACCAGTAGATGGCACTGCGATACTGCGTGCCCACGTCGTTGCCCTGGCGCATGCCCTGTGTGGGATCGTGGTTCTCCCAGAACACTCGCAGCATTGCATCGAGCGACGTTCGAGTCGTGTCGAATGCCACCATCACCGCTTCGGTGTGCCCCGTGAGACCGCTGCAGACTTCTTCGTACGACGGGTTCGAGGTGTAGCCACCCGCGTAGCCGACCGATGTTGAATACACGCCTTCGGCCTGCCAGAACTTGCGCTCCGCACCCCAAAAACAACCCATGCCAACGACGAGCGTGTCGACATCCGAAGGCCACGGCCCGACGAGCGATGCCCCGTTGACGAAGTGCCTTGCTGGCATAGGCATCGTCACCGAACGCCCGGGTAATGCATCGCTTGGCGACACCAGCGTCGCGCTCCTACGAAACAGCATGCCCCGAATCTACGGGCACCCACGACCAACCGCCGTGTGCCGTCGACTACTCGCGAACCCGTGCCATCTCGTAGCCGATGATGGTGGCGGCCATCGCCACGTTCAAACTCTCGGCGCGACCAGCGTGGTCAACACGAATCCAGGCATCGATGCTCGCGGCATGTGACGAATCGACAC
>Ga0194121_10004121_pt1 | contig 21342 bp, 21 predicted proteins | sample TA2MahCa50mmetaG_FD_148609 | JGI IMG/M metagenome (GOLD analysis project Ga0194121, IMG submission 148609) | Freshwater microbial communities from Lake Tanganyika, Tanzania - TA2015020 Mahale Deep Cast 50m | ecosystem: Environmental > Aquatic > Freshwater > Lake | place: Tanzania: Lake...
CGTGGAAGTGGCGTGGGGGGCTGTTGAGACCGCCCTCCGCTTGTGGCGCCCATCCCCTCGCTCTGATCGGATGTTGCTCCGCATGGGAGCAAAAGGCGGTCGGGCGCGGCGCTTGCTCAATTTGTTCAACGCCATGATGGCGCCATGATCCTCGCCAAGCTGAGGGTCGTCAGCAAACAAGGCGGAGGGTGCCATGAAGCCAGTGGTCATCATCGCGACAGTGGCGATCTTGTTCGGGGCGGCTGCTCTTCCGGTCTCAGCCGGCGAGCTCACGCGCGGTGTGTGGCGATCGGACCAATGCGCCAAGCCGATCGCGCCGCCCACCGATCGGACCGATACCCAGGCGCTCAACCTCTCGGTCGCGAACTACAACGATTATGTCCGCGAGGTGGAGCGCTACGTCGCCTGCCTCAAGACCGAGGCCCAAGAGGACATGAGGCTGATCCAGGACGGGTTCAACGCCGCGCAGGATGAGGTTCAGCTCGATGCCGATGCCGCCCGGCCGCGCGGCACCGAGGTCAAATAACGCCGCTGCTCGATCGGGATTTTCAGACCTGCAGGACCGCTCGGCGCCCGAGCGGTTGCAGCCCAATTCGCGCAATCGGCGAGTGATCTTAACCAGTTATCGTCACATCTCGAGAACCTCGCTCGGGCATCCTTGTCTGCAATACGTGTAAGCAGACGGGAAGTCCGGAATGACTCGGCGAAGAAAACGGCCCGATGCCCAGGGGTTACTCGGTAAGGTTTGGGCCGAGCGCATCCACCCGCCGTGGCGTAAGCTGGTGCGCGACTGCAGCGGCGGTATCGCCGTTGTATACGGCTTCGCGGTGCCCGTGCTGGTCGGGCTGGTCGGCGTCAGCGCCGAGACCGGCACCTGGTACGTCGCCAAACGCGCCCTGCAAACCGAGGCTGACGCCGCCGCCATCGGTGGTGCCTGGCAGCTCGCCTATGGCAACACCGGGAACATCGCCTCGATTTCGCTCAATGAGGCCAAACGCAACGGCTTCCCGGATGACGGCGAGATCGACGTCAACAACCCGCCTGAAAGCGGCGCCTATGACGGCGAAGAGAGGGCGGTTGAGGTCGTGCTCCAGACCAACCATGCCGCGCTGTTCTCCGCGCTGTTCCGGCCCGAAGCCACCAATATCTCGGCGCGCGCGGTCGCCACGATCGTGCAGTCGGGCGATGCCTGCGTGCTGGCGCTGAACCGCGTCGCAACCAAGGCCCTGGAGAACACCGGCAGCACCACGGTGAACGCGCCGGACTGCACGGTCGCCTCGAACTCATCGTCCAACAACGCCGTCAATTTCAGCGGCAATGCGGATCTGACCTTCAAGTCGGTCTGGAGCGCGGGCGGCTATCAGGTCGGCGGCAGCGCGACGGTCAATCTCGCGGAGCCCGCCAAGTCCCATATGTGGCCGATCGATGATCCCTACGCAGATTTGGTGTCGAACGCGCCCGCGGGCTGCAACATCAACACCAATCAAAACATCAACGGCTCGAAGACGTTCACGCCGATCAACGGCAATCTCACGATCTGCAATGACATCAAGATCACCAACGGTGCCAATGTGAATTTCCTGCCGGGAACCTACTGGTTCAAGGGCGCGGACATCAGCATCGAAGGCGGCAATGTCCATTGCAGCACCTGCTCGCCCGGCGGCAATGGCGTGACCTTCATTTTCACAACGCCAGCCAGTGGCGATATCACCAAGATCGGCTCCATCACCATCAACGGCAATGCCAGCGTCACCTTGAACGCGCCGTCGGACGGTCCGTTCCAGGGCGTGTTGTTCTTCCAGGATCGCGACGCGCCGGTTGGCGCCTCCGCGCAAACCGCCAAGCTGAACGGTGGTGCCGGCACCGCGCTCAATGGCACCATGTACTTCCCGGGCAACACGATCGAGTGGTCGGGCAATATCGGTCTCAACTCGACCTGCACCCTCCCGGTGGCGGACGAGGTGACGTTCATCGGCAATTCCGGCCTCGATATCAGCAATTGCGCTGAGCAGGGTGTCGACCTCGTGCTCATCCAGAAGATCGTTCTGGCGGAGTAGGGGAAGGGCCATGGCTCGCTTGCTCCGCCTCCTGCGTGATTGCCGCGGCCTTTCTGCCGTTGAGTTCGCCATCATGCTGCCGGTGACGATCCTGATGTTGGGTGGCCTGATCGATTTCGGCATCGCCGCCAACCAGCGCACCTCGCTCGAAAACGGCGCGCGCGCTGGCGCCCAGGTGGCGATGTACCGGGGTTTGGAGCTCGAGCAGATCAAAGCTTCGGTGATCGATGCGACCGATCTCGAGCTCGTGGCCGATGATATCGACGCGAGTGAGTTCTACGAGTGCGACAATGCGATCAACGTCAAGGTCGAGGCCGACCATCAGTGCACGGATGGCTCGGGCCTCGGCAAGTACATCACGGTGACCGCAAGCAAGTCCTATGAGCCGATCTTCACCTTCCTCGACTTCGCAATCCCAACCGAGCTGAAGGGCTCGGCCGTGGTTCGGGTGCCGTGATGGTCGGCGCGGGCATAGCGCGTGCGATGCGGCGTCTCTGGGCGCGTATCGAAGGAACCAGCGCGGTCGAGTTCGCGATCATTGCGCCGGTGCTCATTGTCCTGCTCGCCGGCATCGTCGAGGCATCGCGCCTCATGTGGATCAGAAACTCGATCCAGACGGCGACCGAGGAAGCCGCGCGCTTCGCCATGGTGTCCATCGATGCGACCGACGACGATATCGCGGCCAAGGCCGCCACTTATTTCGACGGCGTGGGCTCTGGTGACCCGGACTTCACGATCAACCACGACACCGCGGATGGTGTGGACTACGTGACCGTGAACGGCGCTTTCGCGTTCGAGCCACTGTTCGGCATCATTCCGTTCGGAGAAATCAACCTGAGCGGCAAAGCGCGGGTGCCGCTCGACCCCGACACGTCAGGCTGAAAACTTACATCTAGAGCCGCTCCGCGCCGGCGCGCGCGCAGATCTCGTCCTCTTCGCCCGTGCCGCCGCCCACGCCGACGCCGCCTTCTACAAGGCCGCCGCGCAGGATCGGCACGCCGCCACGCCCGAGGATCATGTGGCCGCCTTCGGCCGCGACGATGCCGCGGAAGGTTGGATGATCCGCCCGCTCGGTAAGGTCACCGCTCGGGCGCCCGAACGCCGCGGATGCGATCGCCTTGCCCTGGCAGCCATAGACGCTGCCCCAGATCGCCTCATCCATGCGCTGAAACGCGACCAACCGCCCACCCTTGTCGCAGACCGCGATGCTCACCTTGATGCCGAGCTCGCGCGCCTTGGCGAGCGCGCCGTCGATCACGCGATTGGCCTCGGCCAGTGTCAGCGCCATGACATTTCCCCCTGCGGATTGACCGCCAACCGAACTCTGCCACGTCGCATGCGCCCGATCACCCAATGAATCAAGGGTGATCCGGCCCAAAGGCCGACACGTAGCACGGAGCAGAAGTGTCGATGGTCTCAAACCGGCGACGCTTCAGCCGATCAACCAGGGCCGGCCGCGCGCACAGTGCGTGCGCGTGCTGATGCGCGGGCTCGGATGACCGGTTCAGCAACATCCATTTGGAGAGGAACAGACTCATGATCATCCGCCTGCTCGCCGCCGCCGCGATCGCCGTGCCCCTGGCCATCAGCGCCTCGATGGCGCGCGCCGCCGACATCGTCGACACCGCGGTATCGGCTGGCTCGTTCAAGACCTTGGTGGCGGCGGTCGAGGCCGCGGGCCTGGTCGAGACCCTGAAGGGCGAGGGCCCGTTCACCGTGTTCGCACCGACCGATGAGGCGTTCGCGCGCCTGCCGGCTGGCACGGTTGAGTACCTCTTGAAGCCCGAGAACAAGGAGAAGCTTGTCGCCGTGCTCACCTATCACGTGGTGTCAGGCAAGGTCATGTCGGGCGACGTTGCGGGCAAGAAGACGACCGCAAAGACGGTCCAGGGCAGCACGATCGACGTCGACGGCATGAACGGCGTGCGCATCAACGACGCGATGGTGACCCAGGCCAATATCGGTGCCGACAACGGCGTCATCCACGTCATCGACCGCGTGTTGATCCCGAACTGATCCGAAGGGTCGCGCGGCCTCGCAAAGCGATGCGGGGCCGCGCTGTTCTTTTTTGCAGGGGTGACAAGAGCGCCGGCAAATCGCTGGCCGTGTTCATGATGCCCGCCGTTGTGCCCGTGACCCCGCCTCCGCCTCCCCCTATGGCGTCGCGCGGTCGCGCCTCATCAACTGTTATGTTGCAGGCCGGCCCTGGCCCTGTAGGATCGGGCCCCGATACGCCTTCATAACGGCAGGGCCCGCACAATGACAACAACCCCGACCCCGGGCCGTGGGCTCCTGCTCGTGCCAAGCGCGTTGCTCCTCGTGGGCGGCATCGCCTATGGCAGCATGTTTTCGGCCAACAAGATGGCCGTCGATGCCGGAATGCCGGTCATGGCCTACGCCTTCTGGCAGGCCCTGTTCGCGAGCGCGGTCCTGCTCGGCGCATCGGTTTTGTTGAGACAGCCGCCGCAGGTCAACGTTAAGACGCTGCGCCTCTTCGTGATGGTCGCGGCGATGGGGCTGGTCGGCCCCCTCCTCGTCTTTGCCTCGGTCGCTGACCGCGTGCCACCCGGCGTGCTCACCCTGATCGTCGCATTGATCCCCGCGACCACCTATCTGCTTTCGCTGATCCTGCGCATGGACCGGTTCCGCTGGCTGAGCGTCGCCGGGGTCGCGGTCGGCTTCGCCGGCATTCTCCTGATCGTGCTGCCGAGCGGCAGCCTGGAAAGCTCGGGCGCGGCGCTCTGGGTTGTGTTCGCACTGCTCGTGCCGGTGTTCGCCGCATTCAACAACATGCTCGGGGAGCGGTTGACCGTGCCCGGCGTCTCCACCCTCGGGCTTGCGGGTGGCATGTTCTCGGTCGCGACCGTGTTTCTCCTGATCGCGATGCTGGCGAGTGACGGCTTCGTGCCGATCACGCGTGCGGGCGCGAACGGCATCTACGCCGTGCTGTGGGCGACGGCTGCACAGACGATTACCTATGTCAGCTTCTTCGAGATCATCAGGCGCGCCGGCGGCGTGTTCTTCGCGCTGCTCAACTACGTCGTGGTCGCGGCCGGGCTGGTCTGGGCCAATATTCTGTTCGGCGAGCACCTGAGTCTCTGGGTGTGGCTCGCGGTCATTCTGGTCGCGATCAGCCTCGCGCTGATGAACATCGGCACCGCGCGCGCGCTCAAGGAGCGCCAGGGCTGAACGGCTGGGGCGCGCGGCCCCTATCTCGGGCAGCGCACCAATTTGACCCGTGTTTCATCGGCCGGCGCATCGAAACCCGGACCGGCGACCGTCACGTCGAGCGCATCAACACCCGCCGGCGCGATGGTAATGGTCGCGTCCGCCATGCGACGGCGATCATTCTCCGGGGGCTGCTCGCCCATTGGCCAGGGAACGAGGCGATTGGCGACGATCGTGCCGTCAGCGCGCATTGCATAGAGCCCGAGGCCTTCGATGAAGTCCTCGCCCTTGAACAGCACGAGCACGCCATTTGGGAGGAATTGAGCCGCCGGCCCATCGATGCATCCGCCGGTCGAGTTCCGTTCCCAGCGGCCGACGACTGAGTCCCCCGCGGCGACGTGCGCGGTGGCAACGGGGATTACCCCGGCGGCCGCGATCGCCGCGACACGTGCAAGGGCACGCGCCATTTGCCTCTTCCGGCCTCGATTCACGCCGCAACTAGGACGGACAGCGGGCGAGGGTAATTGGCGCTTCGCCCGACATGTTGGGCCCCGCCGCCGAGCCCTTAAGCACGTCGCCGTCCTTCTTCCGCAGGGTCACGACCGCGCCGACCGCCTCCTTGTCCAAGGGCCCTTCGCCGAGCGGAGAGGCCACGAAATCCTTGATGATGATCGCCTGGTCCGGCTGGACCTCGTAGCGCGCGATGCCTTGAATGTTGTTGTCCTCCCACACGAGCACGCCGTTCTCGAGGAAAAACACGCCCACTTTCTGCGCGCACTTGTCCCCGCCCTTCTCAACCCAGCGGCCCGCCAGCGATGACGTCGCTGTGGTGCTGGCAGAGCAGCGCACCAGCTTGCCACCCTGCTCATTCGCGGGATCGATGTTAGGGCCCGAGATCTTTCCTTCGAACGTATCGGTATCGATCATGCGCAGCGTGATAATTGCCCCCTGCGCCTCGCGCAGGTCCTCCGGTGATGGCTGTTTTCCGATTGGCGAAACCGAGAAATCCGTCACCTTGACCGAGCCGTCGGGCTGGATGTCGTAGCGCCAGGTCCCGTTCATCTCGTCGATCCGCGCCTCGACCACGCCGTTCGGCAAAAAAAACATGCCGCCTTCCCTGCCGCAGCTTTCCTTCTCGCCAGGCATCCAACGCACAACCATCATTTCGACGGTGGCGCCGGCGGCGGGCGAAGTTGTCGAATCAGCCGCGGCGGCACCGTCGACCCCGATCAACAGCGCGACACTCGCGATTCCGAGCGCAACCCTGAACATGTGCGAGCCCTCCTTCGATTGGCCCTGTCTTGCGACGCCTCTCTTGGGCATCGTCCAGCCTCAATTCACCACGTTTGCGTTCCCTTGTGGAGTTACTGCGCGCCTTGACGACAGGATGCCGACCCGCTAGCGCGCGCCTGCACCGGGCGTGATGTTCGTCACAAGCGGCAAGCGACCGCCGCGAACCTCGCCGCCGGCGTTACGGCGCGAACTCAACCGTCGCGATCGCGCGCGCAACCTTCTCGCTCGGCCATCGCTTGGCCGGGCCGGGCGCAGCATCGGGGCCCGAGATCGACGTGCCGAGGCCGGTGGTCAGATGCACCGTGCCGCCTTCATTGGTCACGGTCACCTCGCCGTCCGACACCAACACGCCATATTGCCCATCGATCTCGCCGCCCCACACCGTCGTGCCGCGAATACCGAGCGTCGCCACCGTCGTCACGATCTTCGCCTCGGCGTTCTCCTGCTGCTCGATCTTGCCGCCCTTGAACAGGAAGGCACCCGCTAGTGCGTTGACGATGATCGCGCCCTTCGCCTTCGCCGGGTCGTAGACGTAGTTGTCGACAACGAGCGTCGCGTTCTGCCCCATCTTCGATTCGGTATCGTCGGCCAATCGCAGTAGCATCCTGGCGCCGGCACGTGTCACCAACTTGTCGTCGAGATAGACCGGCGCTTGCACGGCAAGCGCCCGCACCTCATCGCCAAACACGGCCTCAGCCTCGCCCTGCAGCCGCTCGACCACGCCGATTTGCAAGCGCGGATCGGTCGACCACGCGGTCAAAGGCAGGATCAGCGCCAGCAAAGCCGCAAGACCTGCGGCCCGAACCCATCGAGATACGCGGCACAGAGACATTGGCTTCTCCCTTGGCTCCGCTCCCTCGCCCGCCATCCAGCCATGGCGGGCCTCTCACGTCTATGACGTAGGCGCTGAGTCAGGTTCACGCTAGCCGCGTCATGGCCTAAGCTTGCCCCAGGCGAGCGGGCCAGGATCGACGCCGGGGGGTGTTCGAGGCCGCGCCGCCAGCACAGGGGGATCAACATGACGAGATTGAAAGGGTGGCGCGGCCGTCTCGGCCTCGCCGGTCTGGCGCTCGCCGCGGGGCTTGCGGCCAGCGCCGGGACGCCGGGCAAGGCGGAGGCCGGCGGCACGCTGATCTGGGCCATGCCGGCCGAGATGGGCCTCTATGATCCGCACGTCGCGTGCGGCTGGCTCACCAAGAATGTGACGCACATGATCTTCGACGGGCTGGTCGAGCTCGATTTGACCGACCCGAACGCGACCTATGCCAAGCTCCGCCCGGCGCTTGCGGAGAAGTGGGAGATTTCCGATGACGGCACGGTCTACACCTTCCATCTGCGCAAGGATGTGAAGTTCCACGACGGCACGCCGTTCAATGCCGAGGTCGCCAAGTGGAATTATGATCGCTTCTCCAACGACAAGGCGCCGCACTACAACAAGCAGGCGAACGCGTTCCTCGGCTATTACGCGCGCTGGATCGCAAGCTCCGAGGTGGTCGACGAGTTCACCTTCAAGGTGACCTTGAAGGAGGCCAATTACGAGTGGCTGCAGAGCGGCCAGTCATCGTGCGGCCAGCCCGAGATGGTGAGCCCGGCCGCGCGCGAAAAATATGGCGACGAGGCCCTGCCGCTGCATCCGATCGGCACCGGCCCGTTCGTCTTCGTCGAGCGTGAGCAGAACGTGAAGGCGGTGATCGAGCGCAACCCGAATTATTGGGGCACGCCGCCCAAGCTCGACCGCCTCATCGTGCGTCCGATGCAGGACCCGTCGACGCGGCTCTCGGCGCTGCGCGCCGGCGAGGTCAACATGGTGACGGAGCCACCATGGGATGAGATCGAGGGCCTGGTCGGCGAAGGTTTCACGCTGCTCACCCAGCCGAACGTGCCCTCCCTCTGGTACGCGCAGTTCAACCTCAAGAACGAGGCGTTGAAGGACCCGCGCGTGCGCAAGGCCATCAACATGGCGATCAACCGCGACGAGCTGGCCAAGCAGATCTTCAAGGGCACGGCACGCGGCGAGTATGGCATGCTGGCCGCCGGCAATTTCGCCTATGACGCGAAGTTCCAGCCCTTCGGCTATGACCCCGAGCAGGCGAAGAAGCTGCTGGCCGAAGCCGGCTTCAAGGAAGGCACCGAGATCGAGTTCGACCTGTTCGACTATGGCTGGGGCGAGCAGTGGGAGAAGTGGGTGCAGCGCGACCTGAAGAAGGTCGGCATCAACGTCAAGCTCAACAAGATGGAGTGGATCAGCTATCTCGGCAAATGGCTCCAGGGCATGCAGAACCCGACGGCCATGAACTCGATGGGCTGGGGCTGGTCGGTGCCGCTGTGGACCACGTTGGTCACGCGGTGCGATCACCAGGCGCCCAATGGCTGGAACATGGGCGCCTATTGCAACGACAAGGTCGACGCCCTCTATAACGAGGCGCGCAAGACCCGCGACGAGGCCAAGGCGACCGAGCTCTATCGCCAGGCCAACCAGATCGTCATGGGCGAGGACGCCGCGTTCCTGCCCGTGGTGAGCTATTACAACCCGATCCTGCTCGCGCCCAATGTGACGGGCTTCGTGAACGCGCAGGAGAACTGGTACGACTTCACGCTGGTGAGCGTGGAAGAGAAGAAGTAGGGCTCGATACGACGTCGGCGCCGCCTGGGCTTCGGCCCGGGCGGTGTCGGCGGCAACAACACGATCGCCATGATTGGGAGACGAACCCCGCGACGGTCCGGCAGGCGCCTTGCATGCGTCGTGGCGCTGGTATTCTGTCTAACCGGCGGGCTTGAGCCGACGGCGTCGGAAGCGGCCGACGGTGCGGAACTCACGGTCCCCATGCTGCATGATTTTCTGCGCGGCGCGGTGCGCGGCACTATGCTCCATGAGACGGCGCACGCGTTGATCAGGATTCTCGATTTTCCCGTTGTCGGTCCCGAAGAAGACGTAGCAGACGAGTTTGCGGCCATGGTGACCATAGCCGCTGCCAAACGCAGCGAATTCGGCCATCGCAACGCGCTTGCCCTGGTCGACGCGTCGCTGACCTTGTGGAACCTCTTCAAGCAGGGGGGGCACGGTGAACGTCGGCGGCTCCAAGGTATTCGATTCCAGCAGCCTAGAGCGCTACGACAGTCACAGCCCGAGCATCCGCCGGGCCTATCACACGCTTTGCCTCCTCTACGGCGCTTTTCCCGAGCGCTACGGTTTGATACCTGTGCAGATCGGCATGTCCGAGGGTGACATGGCGCTGTGCATCGATGACTATCAGCGCAAGGCTCGCGCCTGGGGTCGAATTCTTGAGCCGTATCGACCAGGCCAATCACACGAGATGTCGTTCAATTTTCGCTATGTTCCCAGCACGGCTCCGCGGGGGCGCTTCTACGAGAATCTCTATCTTGGCTTTCTCGATGTCGAGTGGTCGGTCATCCGGTCGCTCAACGCCGAGATCGCTCTTCCCAGCCCGCTGCCGATGGAACGCACGGATTGCGGTTTCGAGAACGCGTATTTCGATCCTGAGTCGAGGCGCATCATTTTTTGCAATGAGCTCGTGCATCTGCTCGCCGACGGCTATGTGCGCAACATCACGGGCATGGGCTTCGACGAGTGGTGGTCGAAGGATGTGACGAAGCGGGCTGCCAGGGCCTTTGTCGGCCAATGGCGCATGACCTCGATTGCCGGGCCTGAGGGCGAGGTGCCGCGGCCGCCGCGAGAGCTGGTGCTTCGCGACGACGGTACGTTCACCTGGACGATCCGATTCAGCCTCGACGAGGGCTTGCCACGGCCCGACATGGAAAAGAGCGGCCTCTGGGGTGTCGAGGGCGAGGAGCTTTGGTTGCTCGAAACGTCCTGGGTGCCGAGCTTGCCTCCGGACTGCCTGTACACCGGATGCGAGCCTCCCGCCTCGATGGACGGCGTCGAGGCGCGTCGCGCACCGCTGAAATCGCTCGGCGCTGACAAATTCGACTACAACAACGGCATGATCTTCGAACGCAGGAACGAAGGTTGATCCCGCGCGTCTAGTGCCGTTCCTTGGCGGCGTGGAAGGTCACGCCCGGCCACTTCTCGCGAATGTAATTGAGCTCCCAGGCATTGCGCGCGAGGAACACCGGCGCACCATCGACGTCTTCGCTCAAGACACCCTGATTGTTGTCGACGAAGCGCTTGAGCTCGTCCGGGTTGGTCGATGACACCCAGCGCGCGGTTTCGCACGGAGCCTGTTCGAGCGCGACCTCGAGGTCGTATTCGGCTTTCAGGCGCGCGATGAGCACGTCGAGCTGCAGCTGCCCGACCACGCCGACGATCCAGGCATTGCCGACCAGGGGACGAAACACCTGCGTCACGCCTTCCTCGGCCAGGCTCTCGAGCGCGCGCTTCAGGTGCTTCGCCTTCATCGGGTCTTCGATGCGCACCCGCTTCAGGATTTCCGGCGCGAAATTGGGAATGCCGGTAAAGCGGATCTCGGCACCTACGCTCAAGGCATCGCCCACGCGCAGCACGCCGTGATTGGGCACGCCGATGATATCGCCGGCAAAGGCCTCCTCGGCGAGCTCGCGCTCGCGTGCGAAGAAGAGAATCGGGTTGTGCACCGTCATCTGCTTGCCGGTGCGCACCTGGGTCAGTTTCATGCCGCGCTTGAAGCGGCCTGAGCAGAGCCGAACAAAGGCCACACGGTCCCGGTGGTTCGGGTCCATATTGGCCTGCACCTTGAAGACGAAGCCGGAAACCTTGGCATCGCCAGGATCGACCGGCTTGGGCTCGGCCGGTTGAAAGCGCGGCGGCGGCGCGAGGCGCGCGAGGGAATCCAGCACCTCTTCGACCACCATGGTCTTCAAGGCCGAGCCGAAGTACACCGGTGTCAGGTGGCCCGCGCGATAGGATTCCAGATCGAACGCGGGGTAGCCGGCATGCACGAGCTCGACCTCTTCCTTCAGTGCCGCCAGGCGCTCAGGCCCCAGCGCTGCAACAAGGCGCGGATCGTCAAGGCCGTCGAGCGCGGTCAGCGCCGGCACGCCACGCTCATCGGGCGTGCCGAACAGAAAGGGCGTGCCCGAGCTGAGCTCGACATAACCCTTGAAGGCATCGGCCTGGCCGAGCGGCCAGGTCATCGGCGTGACATCGAGCGCCAAGGTCGAGGCGATCTCATCCAACAGCGTGAACGGGTCGCGGCCCTCGCGGTCCACCTTGTTGATGAAGGTGATGATCGGCACGTCGCGGAGCCGACACACCTCGAACAATTTTCGCGTCTGGGCCTCGATGCCCTTGGCGGCGTCGATCACCATGACGGCGGAATCGACCGCGGTCAGCGTGCGATAGGTGTCCTCGCTGAAGTCCTCGTGGCCCGGCGTGTCCAGAAGATTGCAGATGTGACCAGCATGCTCGAAGGTCATCACCGAGGTGGTGACCGAGATGCCGCGCTGCTGCTCGATCGCCATCCAGTCCGAGCGCGCGCGCCGGCGCTCGCCCTTGGCCTTGACCGCACCAGCCAGATGGATCGCGCCGCCGAGGAGCAGGAGCTTCTCGGTCAGCGTGGTCTTGCCGGCGTCCGGATGCGAGATGATCGCAAAGGTGCGCCGGCGCGCCGCGGGCGAGGCGGCGGCCGCCTCCGGGGCGCCAGTAAAGGCGGCATGGGTCATCACGGGGGAAGCATTCCGCCAAACGGTTAAGGATTCGTCGCGCGCGGCTTCAAGGCCCGCGCCGCGCCCGTCATATAGGCCGGCCGGGCCGGTCGCTCAAGGCGGAAACCTGCCCGGCAGTCCAGGTCGGGCGACACGAGAGCTTTGGCAAACTTGGTAGAGAAAGACGCCGGAACGCTTCCTCTCCCCTTTTGGGAGAAGAAGGGGCCCACGGCGAGGCCGTGGGAAGGTGAGGGGCAGGACTACCTCTTTGGCTCCGATAGGGCCTGCTCGATCAAGCGGATGACGCCCTCGACATTCGCCAGAACATCGTTGTTCCAGACGCGAAGAACACGGAATCCTTGGGACTCAAGAAATCGGGACCGTGTGGCATCACGCTCCGAATCAACATGCTGTCCGCCATCAACCTCGACGATCAGCTTTGCCTCGAAGCACATGAAGTCGACGACATAGGGCCCGATCGGCACCTGTCGGCAAAATTTCGTCCCAGCGATCTGGCGGTTCCTCAACCGCCTCCAGAGGAAGCGTTCTGCGTCGGTCGATCGGCGCCGCAATTCTCGGGCGCGCACCGGATCGGGCCTACGGTTGCTCACAGCCCCTCACCCTCCCGTGCCTTCGTCACGGGCCCCTCCCTCTCCCACGAGGGGAGAGGGATTTTTGATGACTCCCTCTTTTTCCACGCAAGGTCATTCGGGCGGAATCAACGGATGTGGTAGGAGTGACCAAGCAAGAATTTCTTGGTTCCTGACCTGCCGACAATCATGCCTTTGACCGGACTGTATCATTCCCTCCCCGGCCCGGTGAAAGGGCTCGCGCTCGTGGTCGTCTCGACGATCGCGTTCGCTGGCATGCAGGCACTGATCCGCCACACCACGCGCGAGGTGCACCCGTTCGAGGTGGTGTTCTGGCGCAATCTGTTTGGCTTGATCGCCATGGCACCGTTCTTCCTGCGCCATGGCCTGAGCGTCTTCAAGACCAACCGGTTGCGGCACCATGCGCTGCGCAACGGCCTCCATGTCTGCTCGACCCTGATGTTCTTCTATGGCGTCGCGCTGACGCCGCTTGCGACCGTGTCTGCGCTTTCCTTCACCTCGCCGCTGTTCGCCGCGCTCGGCACGGTGCTCATTCTGGGCGAGCGCATCCGCACGCGCCGCATCGTCGCGCTGGTGATCGGCTTCATCGGCACGCTCGTCATCATCCGCCCGGGCTTCATCGAGTTGCAGACCGGCGCGCTCCTGATTCTGGCCTCATCGCTGCTCTGGGGCGTCGTGATGGTCAACATCAAGGCGCTCGGCACCAGCGAATCGAGCGTCACCTCAACCGCCTATATGGCGGTGATCATGACGCCACTCTCCTTGCTTCCGGCTGCCCTGTTCTGGACCTGGCCGTCACCCACCATGATCGGCTACCTCGCGCTCATGGGCCTGCTCGGCACCATCGCGCACATTGCGCTCGCCCAGGCCTTTCGCGAGACCGAGGCGACCACGGTGCTGCCGGCCGACTTCCTGCGCCTCATCTGGGCGAGCCTCTTGGGCTATGCCTTCTTCAATGAGGTGCCGGAGTTCCTGGTCTGGGTCGGTGGCGCGATGATCTTCGGCGCGACGGCCTATATCGCCTTTCGCGAGGCCCAGCTCGCGAGGCGCGTGCGCTCCGCCCCCGTGCCGCCGCCCGATGGGATCGCACCGGCGATGGACAGCGCCCCCGCCCATGCCGCAGACTCAAGGCCCAGAAGCCACGCTGAAGGTTCGGAGCGACCATGATCTTCCGCCAGCTCTTCCACGCCGAATCCGGCACCTACACCTATTTGCTGGCCAGCCGCTCGGGCGGCGAAGCGCTGATCATCGATCCGGTGCTCGAGCGGGTCGACCGCTATGTGAAGCTGTTCGAGGAGCTTGACGTGCGCCTGGTCAAGGCGCTCGACACGCACGTCCATGCCGACCACATCACCGGCCTCGGCGAGCTGCGCGATCGCACCAAGTGCACGACCGTGATGGGCAAGGAGAGCCCTGTCGACGTCGTCTCCATGCGGGTCAAGGACGGCGATTCGATCGAGATCGAGGGCCTGGCGCTGACCGCGCTCTACACCCCCGGCCACACCAACGATTCTTACTGTTACCTAATGGACGATCACGTCTTCACCGGCGATACGCTGCTGATCCGCGGCACCGGCCGCACCGATTTTCAGAGCGGCAGTCCGCGCGCGCAATACGACTCGCTGTTCAACAGGCTGCTCACGCTGCCCGAGGACACGCTGGTCTATCCCGGTCATGACTATAAGGGCGACACGGTCTCGACCATCGGCGAGGAGAAGCGCTTCAACCCGAGGCTTCAGGTGAGCTCGGTCGAGGCCTATGAGACGCTCATGGGCAGGCTCAATTTGCCCAATCCGCGCCTGATGGACGTCGCCGTGCCGGCCAACATGCAGATCGGCTTGGCGCAGGACGAGCGCGAGCACGCGTCCTGGGCGCTCGACGTCAGCACCGTCATGGCGGCCTGGCGTGCGAAGGACTCAACACTTGTGGATTTGCGCGAGGACTCGGAGCGCCGACGCGACGGGCTGATCCCCGGTTCGGTGCACGCCCCCTATCCGCGCCTCGGCGAGTTCATCGAGCCCGGCGGAATCCTGCGCGAGATGGCGCTGGCGACCGGCCGGCGCATCATCTTCTATTGCGCCTTTGGCGAGCGCTCGCGCATGGCGGTCGAGGCCTCGCAGGCCGAGGGCCTGGGCAATATCTGCCATCTGGTCGGCGGCATCGACGCCTGGAAGAAGGCCGGCGGCGCGGTCGAGACCCCGGCGTGACCACGCTCCCCGATCTCAGAACGCCGGCGCTCGTGCTCGATCGCAGCGTGGTCGCGCGCAACACCGCCGCCATGCGGGCGCGGGCAACAAAGCACGGCGTCCGACTGCGCCCGCATCTCAAGACCGCCAAGTGCGTTGAAGTGGCGAAGCTCGCGACCGAAGGCCAGTTCGGCGGCATCGCGGTCTCGACCCTGGCCGAGGCCGAGTTCTTCGCGCGTCACGGCTTTCGCGACATCATCTACGCGGTCGGGATTTCGCCGGGCAAGATCGCCGATGTGATCGCGCTCCGACGCGAGGGGGTCGAGCTCAAGGTCCTGACCGATGATCTGGGCGTCGCCCGCGAGCTCGCGGATCGGGCGCGCGCCGCGGCGGTCAGGCTCGAGGCCTTCATCGAGATCGATTGCGGCTATGGCCGCGCCGGCATCGAACCCGACGCGCCCGAGCTCGTGCCCATCGGCAAGGCGCTCAACGCGCCACCCTTCCTCTCACTCGCCGGCGTGTTGACGCACGCTGGTCAGTCTTACCACACAAGAGGTGAGGTCGCCGTGCAGTCGGCGGCCGAGGAAGAGCGGGCCTCGCTCATCCGTGCCGCAGCACGCTTGAAAGAGGCCGGCCTGCCCTGCCCGACCTTGAGCGTCGGCGCCACACCGACCGCGACGCTCGGCCGCTCGTTCGAGGGCGTGAGCGAGCTTCGCCCCGGCAACTACGTGTTCTACGATTTGACCATGCACTCGCTCGGCGTGTGCCGGCTGGAGGACATCGCGGTTTCCGTGCTCGCGACCGTCACCGGCCATCACCACAAGGGCGGCCACATTCTGATCGACGCCGGCTTCATGGCGCTGAGCAAGGACCTCGGCGCGCACGATTTCCTGCCCGATGCCGGCCTCGGCTTTGTCATGGACGAGCGGTGTCGCGGCCGCATTCCGGGGCTCTCGGTCACGGGCGTGAGCCAGGAGCACGGCAAGATCGCCGTTCGCAGCACGCAGGACTATGAGCGCTTGCCGGTTGGCGCGCGCGTGCGCATCCTGCCCAACCATATCTGCGCCACCGCCGCGACGTTTTCGCAGTACGACGTGGTCGAGGGCCCTAGCGACCAGGTGATCGAACGTTGGGCGCGCTGCGGCGGCTGGTAGAAGGGGCACGCTCATCGCCATGAAACTCGGTCTCTTCATGATGCCGGTGAATGATCACCGGCGCGATTCCCACGACGTGCTGATGGAGGACGTCGAGGCCGCCGTGCGCGCCGATGCGCTCGGCTTCGATGAGTTCTGGGTTGGCGAGCACTACACGACCTTGTCGGAACCGGTGAGCTGCCCGTTCATTTTTCTCTCGAATCTGATCGCGCGCACCAAGCGAATCCGCCTCGGCACCGGCGTGGTGAATTTGCCACAGCGCCACCCGCTGCAGACCGCCTCACACGCCGCGCTACTCGATCATTTGAGCGAGGGGCGCCTCATTCTCGGCGTCAGCCCGGGCGGACTCGCGAGCGATTTCGAGGCGTTCGGCGTGACCGACCCGATGGTGCGACGCGAGATGGCGACCGAGGCAATCGATACGGTGCTGAAGCTCTGGACCATGAAGGCGCCGCTCGACCTCAAAGGCAAGTACTGGCATGTCCATCTGAAAGATCACGTCTATCCCGATATCGGGGTCGGCGGTATGCTGAAGCCCTATCAACTGCCCCATCCACCGATCGTCGCCTCCGCGATGAGTCCCAATTCCGCGAGCACGAAGGCGGCCGGCGCCCGCGGCTGGGGCGTGATCTCGGCCAATTTCGTGCCGATCGAGAATGTGCGGACGCACTGGCAGGGCTTCGTCGAGGGCTGCGGACTCGTCGGCCGCACACCGCACGGCGCCGACTGGCGCATCGCGCGTTCGATCTTCGTGGCCGAGGACGATGCCGAGGCCAAGGCCTATGTGCGCGCCGATGACGGGCCGTTTGCACACTATTTCGGCTATCTGATCACACTCGTAAAGCGCGCAGGCTTCATGGCCATCCTGAAGCCTGACCCGGCGATGACCGATGACAGCCTCACCCCCGCCGCCGCGTGCAGCGGGCTCGTCATCGCGGGCGACCCCGATTCCGTCGCGGCCCAGATCTTGGCGCTGCGCCAGGCGATCGGCCCGTTCGGCACCATCCTCATGACCGCGACGGACTTCATCAACCACCGGCACAAGAAGCGGCTCCTGCGCTCGATGGAGCTGATGGCAAAAGAGGTGATGCCGCGGCTGAACGCCCGGCTCGCGCGTGAGGGCGCGGTCCCGCACTAGGCCGCCGGCCTCGCTTGGCTATTTCAGCGCGACCAGATCGCCGGCGGCGTTGACGCCGAGGCCAAGCTCCTTGGCGCGCTTGTTGATCGAGGGCGACCAGGTGGCCCGGCCTGGATCGGTGCCGCCCAGGATCGCAAGGATGCAGGCCGGCGCGTCGCTGATGTTCTTGACACCCCGCATCACGCCGGGCGGCACCGAGAACACGTCAAACGGATCGAGCACGATCTGCTCCTCGCCATCATCGCCGAGCGTGATGGCCCACTTGCCCGTCAGCGCGACGAAGCACTCGATCGTCGGATGATCGTGCTGGGACGAGCCCTTGCCGGGCTCGGCCCGCATCATGGTGAGGTTGAAATCCCGATTGTCCTCGATCGCCGGCTTGAGGCGCGCGTCCTCGGTCACACCGCGACCGATGATATTGAAGATCTCGCGGTTGAACTCAGGAATGCGCGTGTCGATAAAGGCCTCGGCGCTCGACTTCAGCTCCTTGGAGCGCGCGACCCGCGCCTTCAGCATTTTCATGTCGACGCGAGCCATGTGAACCTCCCGAGGGACATAGGAAAAGCCCCAGCCGATCAATAGACGTCGAGATATTCGGCCCGTTCCCAATCAGTGATGTGGCCGCGGAAGCGCGCCAGCTCATAGCGCTTGACCACCGTGAAGACCGAGATGAACTCCGGTCCCAGCAGTCCGGCCAGCGCCTTGTCGGACTCGAGCGCAGCGAGTGACTCCTCGAGCGAGCGCGGGAACCTCGGCAGGTTCGGGTTCTCCTCGGACGGGCCATCGCAGGACGGCTGCAGGGGCCGCTTTTCGCGCAGACCCAAGATCGCGCAGGCAAGCGTGCCCGCAACGATGAGATAGGGGTTGGCGAGGCCCGAGGGCACCCGGTTCTCAAGGTGCATCGACGGCTCGCCGGCGTATTTCACGCGTACCATCGCGCTCCGGTCCTCAAGGCCCCACGAGACATTGGACGGCGCGAAGGTGTGCGGCTTCAGGCGGTGATAGCAATTGGGCGTCGGCGCAAACAGCGCCATGGCGCCCCGGCCATGATCCATCAGGCCCTGAAGCACGTGGCGCGCGATCGGCGAGAGGCTGTTGACGCCGTTCTTGTCGATCAGCGCGTTCCTGCCGGTCTTCTTGTCCAACAGGCTGATGTGAAAATGCGCGCCGCAACCTGCGACATCTGACGCCATCTTCGACATGAAGGTGGCGTGCTGGCCGGCCTTGGTCACGACCTCCTTCACCCCGTTCTTGTAGGTGAAGGCGTTGTCGGCGCCCTTCATGCCGTGTTCGTGGCGATAGACTAGCTCGAACTGCGAGGGCGAGTACTCGCAGTTGGCGGTCATCATGTCGAGCCCGGCGGCGCGCAGCTGGGTCATCAGCTCGCGTACGACCGGGAGCATCTCGTTGCGCGTGCTGTTGAAGATGTGCACGCCGGGGAAGAACGGCTTCATCGTTTCGCGGTCGAGCAGATAGAACTCGAACTCGTGCGCCATCTCGGTGGTGTAGCCGAGCTTCGCAAGCTCATCGAGCAGGCGGCGCACGATGCGCCGTGGCGAGGCCTCGAGCCAGCGCCCGTCCTCCCATTGGCCGTCGCAGATCACCTTCCAGGTATTCTCGGCCCAGGGCACGGGCGCGAAGGTGTCGAGATCGGGAATCAAGCGCTGGTCGGCATAATTGACCTGCTCGTTATAGACCGCCCCGGGCACCACAGACGATGCCGTGTCGAGCGCGAGCGTGCCGCCATACATGTTGAGGCCGGCGCGCGCATAGCTTTCGACCCGCTCGATCGGCACCAGCTTGGCGCGCGAAACGCCGTGCAGATCGGGCGTTTCGAAGCGCACGAACTGCACGCCCTTTTTCTTCAGGTCGGCCACGATGCGGCCGATCGCGTCGCCGCTTTTCTTGCTGGTGTCAGCCATCCCGTCCCCCGCCTACCCGCCTTGTTTCCCCGGCTCTCTCTTGCTCGTCATTGCCGGGCTTGACCCGGCAATCCAGAACGGCAGCGCCGCATCCTTGTTAGGAGGCCTGGATGGCCGGGTCTTCGCCCGGCCATGACGTTCACGGAAAGTCGTTCAGCGAACCTGCCCCCATCTCAGTCTGCCCGTCTTCCGACGCGACACGCATTTCTCAGTAGGTGCGCCATGCCGGCACGCGGCCATTGAGCCCGACCATCGGCACGCCGGTCATCATCGATGCTTCGATCGTCAGCGAGCGCATATCGTTGCCATCGAGGTCGTGCACACGGTTCTTGCCGCAGGCGCGCGCGAAGAGCTGGATCTCCATGGTCATCGCGTTGAGGAAGTTCGCCACCCGCTCGGCGCCCTCATCGGGATCGAGCCGCTCGATCAGCTTCGGATATTGCGTGGTGATGCCGACCGGGCAGAGGCCCGTGTGGCAGTGATTGCACTCATAGGGCGTCGTGCCCATGCGATGATAGTCCTCGACATGAATCGGCCGGTGGCAGCCGAGCGCAATCAAGGCCGCCGTGCCGATATAGACGACGTCGGCGCCGAGCGCGATGCACTTGGCCGCGTCAGCGCCATTCCTGATGCCGCCGCCGACGATGAGCTTGATGTCTTCCTTCAGGCCCATGTCGCGCAGGGATTCGGCAGCCTCGGCGATGGCTGCGATGGTCGGGATGCCGGTGTGGTCGAGCTGAATGGTGGGCGAGGCCGCGGTGCCACCCTCCATACCGTCGAACACGATCGCGTCGACACCGGCGCGCGCGATCAGCTTGATGTCATCAGCGATGCGCGACGCGCCGACCTTGACCGAGACCGGCACCTCATAGTCCACCGCCTCGCGAATCTGTTGGATCTTGACCGGAAGATCGTCGGCGCCCATCCAATCCGGGTGGCGGCTGGGTGTGCGCTGATCGACGCCCTCCGGCAGATCGCGCATGCGCGCCACTTCGGCCGAGACCTTGGTGCCGAGCAGCACGCCGCCTGTGCCGGGCTTCGCGCCCTGCCCGCACACCACCTCGATCATGTCGGCCTTGCGCATGTCGTAAGGCGTGAGGCCATAGCGGCTCGGCAGATATTGATAGACGAGCTTCGCCGAGTTGGCGCGCTCCTCCGGGTGCATGCCGCCATCGCCGGTACAGGTAGAGATGCCACACTTGGTGGCGGCACGGCCGAGCGCCCGCTTCGCGTTGACCGAGAGCGCGCCGAAGCTCATGCCGGCGATCATGATCGGCCGGTCGAGCACGAGCGGACGCTTGACCCGCCCCTCGCCGATTGTCACCTTCGTGTCGCAGCGCTCGCGATAGCCCTCGAGCGGCATGCGCGAGAGTCCGGCCGGCACGAACACGAGATCATCGAAGGAGGGCAGATCGCGCCGCTTGGTCGCCTGGCCGCGAATCTGATAGCGCCCTAGGTCCGCCTTCTCCTGAATCGCTTCGATCGTTTCCGGCGACCAGATGCCGCTGAAGTTCGCATCCTTTAGAGGACGTCCTTCCATACCTCGAATTCCTTCTTGTCGAAGTGCCAGAGCGAGCGGTCGGATTCGACCTTCTGGAACGCCTTCGGCGCCTTGATCTTGTAGCGCTCAAGCGTGGCGAAAAGCTCATCGCGCTCAGGCCCAGCGATATCGACAAAACGGCAGCCGGAGCCGACCGAGCCAATCCGTCCACCGACATAGATGGCGCCCTGGTACATCGAATCGCCGATCGCATCGCCGGTGTCGCCGCAGATCACGATGCGGCCCTTTTGCATGAAGAAGCCGGTCATGTAGCCGGCGCCGCCACCAACGATGAGCTCACCCGATTTGAGCCCGATCGCCGAGCGTGGGCCGACCGAACCCTTGACGACGACCGTGCCACCCCGGAGCGAGGGTGCCGCCGCAGTGGCCGCGTTACCATGAACAACGATCTCGCCGCGAATCAAGTTGTCGCCGATGCCCCAACCAGCCGAGCCGTGGATCTCCGCGCTCACCTGGTCCGAGAGCGAGACGGCGTAATAGCCGACGTCGCCCTTGTAGACGAGGTGGATGGGATCGGTGATCGCTACGCCGAGATTGTGGCGCGCCATCGGGTTCAGGAGCTCAACGGTCTTGATGCCGTCCTTCGCGGCCTTTCGGATCGCGAGGTTGACCTCGTGAACCGAGAGCTTGTTGGAGTCGAGCGTAAGGATT
>Ga0194121_10004125_pt1 | contig 21318 bp, 18 predicted proteins | sample TA2MahCa50mmetaG_FD_148609 | JGI IMG/M metagenome (GOLD analysis project Ga0194121, IMG submission 148609) | Freshwater microbial communities from Lake Tanganyika, Tanzania - TA2015020 Mahale Deep Cast 50m | ecosystem: Environmental > Aquatic > Freshwater > Lake | place: Tanzania: Lake...
CGACGAGTTGCTGGGATTCTTGCCGAGCTTGGCTTCGAGTTCCGCCACGCGCGCGGTCAGCACGCGAATCTGCTCCGCCTGCCACTTGATCAAAGCAAGGACTTCAGGCGGCAGCGATGCCAACACTTCTGCCGATACTGTCGGTGGAGCATCCATGCCAACCGCAACAGTACCCGAAACCACGATTCCGAGCTATAGCGACCCGTGACCGGTTACTCCCACGGTTCGTCGAGCCTGAACTCCTTGAACAATTCTTGTTGCTCGATGTATGGCAAGATCAACACCCGCCAGCTCAGGAGTGGCTTGCCCTCCTTGCTGTAGTGCACGGCCGGGGGGAACGAACCGTTCTGACCCTGGTAGCTGTGCATGGCCAGCGCGAGTTGCTTGAGGTGTCAGGTGATGGCCGTGCGCCGGGCAGCGTCGCGCACTCTCTGAACCGCGGGCACGCTAAAGAGAAGGAACGCGCCGACGACGATGCTGATGCAAATCCATAGGCCCTTGTGACGCATCACGAACGGCATGGCAGGCCCCTGTGTTGATTCTCAGTTGCTACATTTGGTGTGCCATGCTCACGGCTTTGCGTGAGCATGGTGTCGCAGCCGTAGCACAAAGCGCTGTCGTGACCAGCGGGTTCACCATGCTCACGCAAAGCCGTGAGCATGGCACCCTTTTCCGAGATTCAAACTCTTGACATGGTAGATTCTTACAGCAATTCCGCAATCGCCGTCCCCTCATACAGAATCCGATGCGGCCGGCCGGTGAAGTCGTTGAACTCGATCGCCGAGTCGATGCCGAGGTGGCGGTACATGGTGGCCAGCAAGTCTTGAGGACGCAAGGGCCTCAGGACGGGGTGCTCGGAGCGGGCGTTGGTGGCGCCGATGACTGTGCCGGAGCTGCGACTGCCGCCGGAGACGAGGGCGGTCATTGCCTGCGGATAGTGATCGCGGCCGATGCAGCCGTTGGCTGTGTTTACTCTTGGCGTGCGGCCGAACTCACCCACTGCCACCACCATGATCTTTCGCTCCAGCCCGCGCTGGTGGATGTCTTCGATCAACGCGGACAGCGCGGGATCCATGTACTCTGCGCGCCAGCGCATGCCCTTGGCCATATCCCAGCCCGGCTGGGCGTTGGCGTGATCGTCCCAGCTGAAATAGAGCGGTGTGCCCTGCTGCGGCGCCAGCGCATCGATGGTGATGACGGCTGCGCCCGCCTCGGCAAGCCGTCGCGCGAGCAGGCAGCTTTGACCCCACAGGTGCCGGCCGTAGCGCTCGCGCAGGTTCGCCGGCTCGCGCTCGAGATCAAAGGCCGCGGCCACTGCCTGGCTGGTCAGCAAATGAAACGCGTCGCCGTCTAACCTGTTCGGCACTGGCCTACACTGGCCAGCCCGGCTTGCCGGTAAAACTGGTCCACGCCCTCGCGCTGGCCAGTCTGGTCGATGCCGCGGCGCATCCGGTCGAACTGTCCGCGCAGGCCTTGCCGGTCCGTCAGGCGCGAGCCGTTGAGCCCGCCGTTGAGAACGAGATTCGGCGGCCGAAAACCCGGCAGCGCCGGATTGCCCGACGCAAAGCCGCGATGCGATACTCCCAGGTACGTCGGCCGAGTCATGAACGGCTGGTTGGGCACGCCAATGTACTGCGGCAGACCGGCCCGGTTGGGGCCGCGCAGTCGGCTGGCAATCATGCCGAAATCAGGATGTTCGGATACGGCCGTCGAGGTCGGGTCCGGCCGCGTCGGCGTCTTGCCCGTCAGCACTTCAATCGAGCCGTCGTTGTGCGCCGACATCTCGTGATGCAGCGAGCGCACCAGGTTGTAACGATGTGCCTGCCTGGCCAGGCGTGGGAACAGCTCGCAGATCTCGATACCGGGGACGGTGGTGGCGATCGGCCGGAACGGTCCGCGAAACGCGCTGGGCGCGTTCGGCTTCATGTCAAAGGTTTCAAGCTGGCTGGGCCCGCCCCACATCCAGAAGAGAATGACGGCCGTGTCCGGCGCCGCTCTCGATGCAGCCCGCGCAGCCAGCAAGTCCGCCAGCCCCAGGCCCCCTAGCGCCAGTGTCCCGGCCCGCAAGAACTCGCGGCGCGTTTGCGGTCCACGGCAGTCGTTTGATGCCATTCCACCACCCTCTGCGACGTCCTGAAGAACAAGTACATCGAAATTGTAGACGGATCCCACGGCCGCCACAACAGCATAAACAGTTCCTAATCGTCCAGGCGGACAGCGGCAACTTGCGCCACGGCTCGTCTTTTATTTTCCGCGACAAGTCATTATTCTCTCGCCGAATATGGAAAGGAGCGAGAACATGGGCGATGCCGTTGCAAGGATGGTGGATTTCCTTCGCGATCAGCGCAGGCGCGAAGCGCAGGCGCGTGCTTGCCGGCGCTGGCTGGAGCGTGTTTCGTTGCTGGCGGCGCCGCTGCAGCAGATTGTCGATGTCTTTCAAGCGAGCCTCGATGAACCGGAATGGACGGTCACCGTCCGGACGGATGCTGCGCGGGTGCAGTTTCCGCTGACGATCTCCTTTGATTCCTCCCGGATCTTGCTGCCGGGTCGCCAGCTTTCCGACGCGCCGGAGTTTCAGATTGGCGCCAGCGCCCTGTTTCGCTGCGAGGCGGAAGGAGTTGTACGCGGCTACCGGTTTCCTTTTCACGGCATGAAGCGCGCCAGCCGCGCCGAGCTGTTTACGGAACTCGGCGAGGTTGATGCCGTGTCGGCCGACGACCTGGCCCATGCCGTCGTGGACTTCCTGGAATGGGCGGCGGCCGGCAAAGGCAGCGGGCAGCGCCGGCTGCGCTTTACTTCGCCGCTCAGCCAGCCAGCGCTCGCCGCCGAGCCGGTGAAACTGCGCATCGCCGCCTGAAACAGCGCGACACGACGACCACCCAATTCTAATTCGCCAGCGCCAGCACGAGAATTGGGGCGGCCATCAGCAGGTTCAGTCCCAGCCAGGCCAGCAACGAGTGGCGCAAGGACACGCCGCGGCGCAACCAGTTCAGGAAGGGGATGGCGAGTAAGCTGCCGATCGCACCGGCGGCATACACCAGGCATGTCGCGGTGAACGGAGCCCCTGGAAACAGCGCCAGCACCAGGCCAAGGATGCATGGCCAGATCGGTCCCTGGCAGGCGCCCACCAGGAGTAGCCCCCAGCCGCTGGCGTGGCCGTAAGCGCCTGCCATATTGCCCATCGTGATCGCAATCAGCAAGATCAAGATCAGGATCCAGCCGCCTTCCCAGCCTTCCAGAAGGATGAGTCCCGTTCCCAGCCGAGCGGCCAGAAACGCCAGCCAGAAACCGATCAGCCACCCGTGCGTGGCGCGCTCGCCGTAGCCAAGGCTTGCCAGAAACTGGTTGGGCCAGATGGCAAGCCCGTTCTCCAATGGCAAGGCAATGAAGCCGACAAGCAACGCAAACCAGAAGTAGGGCTGCGACAGCAGTGGTCCCAGTTCCTCGGCCGGCATCGGCTCGTGGTACGACGACTTGAGAGTAAACATCACCAGGATCGCGGGAATCAATCCCGCCAGGCCAACTAGCAGCATGCCGGTGCGAAAGGTGAACCTCGTCCCCAGCAGTCGTGCGAAGATCGGGCACAGGACGACACCGAGGCCGACACCGAAAAAACCAAGGTTGAGTGCGCCTGCGGGACTGTTGGCGCCCCAGAACTCGCCGGCCATGAGTGCCAGTCCGCCGGCTACGAGGATTCCCCAGGCAGCGCCCAGCAGCATGATGACTGGAATCAGAGAGGACAGCGATAGCTTGACACCGAGCGAGGCCAGCCCGACGCAGGCAAGCAGCGCGCCGGCAAACAGGACCTCGCGTCCGCCCCAGTTGTCGACGGCGTTGCCGCCAAGCGCAAGCGCCGGCGCGAAAGCGATTAGGAACCAGGGATCGAGATTGCCGACCGCCGACTCTTCCATGCCCAGGCGTTGCGCGAGCGGCCTGCGCAGCCGCGACAGCAGATTGGGCATCAGGCCCAGAAACATGCCGGTGGCGATGCTGGCGAGTACGGGCAGGAGATTCTCAGGCAAGGCATGACCTCATGGAATGTCAACCAAGCAGGATTTCAAGCGAGGCTAAGACCGGGCGGCGTCCTATGCGGTTGTCGTCTGTCACTCGATTTTTCGCGAATTCGCAGGCCGACCATGGCCAAGCAAACACTGCGTTCATAAGTCTGATGTTTTGGCGTCGGCCCCCACAACTGTTCCCAGCAAGTAGTTCGATGCCGGCGCGTGAGTCTTTTGTATAGAATAAGTGCGGCAAACTGTCGTGGGCAATCGCCTAGTGAACCGCGAACCTTTACCGGGCAAACCAGGAACGTGAACCAGAAGCGCGGGCGGTGGGTCAGAGTATCTGGCTAGATGGCTAGCGGGACGGGAGGTGCGGGGCGAGATTGCGGGGCGACGTTACGGCGAGCGACACAGCTGGCTCCTTATCGCTCGGGGGCTAGGAAAGAAAATCAACTTGCAAGGATTGTGCCGAATTTCTATAATCCCCAATTCCCGTACCCGGCTGCGCTTATCGTCGCCTTTTGCTAGCGTAGCTCAACGGTAGAGCTCCGGTTTTGTAAACCGGCGGTTGTGGGTTCAAATCCCACCGCTAGCTTCCACGTCAGGAGGCTGGCGTCACAGTGGCAGGCGAGAATTCATGGGCAGGTGGCCGAGCGGCCAATGGCACCAGACTGTAAATCTGGCGAACTTCGTTCTACGGGGGTTCGAATCCCTCCCTGCCCACTGGCGGATGGGTGATCCGAGCCCTGATGACAGGTCGGCTTTCCCAGGCCGACAGTGGGTGCAGGCTTGGAACTTCACCCATGGCGTTGCGGGTGTAGCTCAATGGTAGAGCACCTGCCTTCCAAGCAGGCTACGAGGGTTCGATTCCCTTCACCCGCTTAGGCCCTTTGAGGTGCGGCGTGGATTTCGACAAGGGTGAATAGCGCGACGATGCTGCACCTCTACGAAGAGTGAGTCGAGCGGTGCAATCGGGCTGGGGCATGATTTAGCAGCTGCGGGTGGCGGACAGCGGGTAGCGAATTCCATACCAATAACTGTTGCAACAAGCGCACTCCGGCTGGCCGGGTGCTGCTGTAGCTCAGCGGTAGAGCGCGTCCTTGGTAAGGACGAGGTCCTGGGTTCAAGCCCCAGCAGCAGCTTTGTGATCTTCTTGAGACGGTTTCGGTCGGGCGAGTTTGCGTCGGCAGGGTGCGTCTCCTGCTGATCCATCTTGCCTGCAGCTTGATGAGGTCGCGGCACGGCGGAAGCGTCGCCCTCCCAGGTTTTGTTTCCACCCATGGTTTGTCCGGTCCTTGCGGACTGGACGTTGAGAGTCACACGCGGAGGAAAGATGGCCAAGGAATTATTCAAACGGACCAAGCCCCACGTCAATGTCGGCACCATCGGCCACATCGACCATGGGAAGACGACCTTGACGACGGCGCTGGTGATGCGCTCGGCCGCCAAGATCAAGGGCGACCTCAAGGTCAAGACCTACAAGGAAATCGCCAAGGGCGGCACCGAGCGCGACGACCTCAAGACCGTGACCATCGCCGTGGCCCACGTCGAGTACGAAACAGCCAACCGCCACTACGCCCACATCGATTGCCCCGGCCACGCCGACTACATCAAGAACATGATCACCGGCGCCGCCCAGATGGACGGCGCCATCCTGGTCGTCGCCGCCAACGACGGCCCGATGCCCCAGACCCGCGAGCACCTCCTGCTCGCCCGCCAGGTCAACGTCCCCAATATTGTCGTCTTCATGAACAAGGTGGACACCGTTGACGACCCGGAACTTCTCGACCTGGTCGAGTTGGAGATGCGTGAACTTCTCAAGAAGTACGAGTTTCCCGGAGACGAGATTCCCATCGTCCGCGGCAATGCCCTGGCTGCCATGCTTTGCTCCGGCAAGGACGACGCTGCCTGCAAGTGCATCGACGACCTTTTTGCCGCCCTCGACTCGTACATCCCGACCCCGGAGCGTGCCGAGGACAAGCCGTTCCTCATGAGCATCGAGGACGTGTTCCAGATTGAAGGCCGCGGCACGGTGGGCACGGGTCGTATCGAGCGCGGCATCTGCAAGGTCGGCGACGAGGTCGAGATCATCGGCCTGATGAAGGAATCGCGCAAGACCACGGTCACCGGCGTCGAGATGTTCAACAAGACCCTCGACATGGGCAAGGCCGGCGACAACGTCGGCGTGCTCCTTCGCGGCATCAAGCGCACGGACCTGGAACGCGGCCAGGTGCTGGCCAAGCCCGGCTCCATCACGCCGCACACCAAGTTCGAGTCCGAAGTCTACATCCTCTCGAAGGACGAGGGCGGGCGGCACACGCCGTTCTTCACCGGTTACCGGCCGCAGTTCTACTTCCGCACCACTGACGTCACCGGCTCCGTGACCTTGCCCGAAGGCGTCGAAATGTGCATGCCCGGCGACAACGTGAAGATGACCGTCGAGCTGATCGCCGAGTCGCCGATCGCCATGGATGAAGGCCTGCGCTTCGCCATCCGCGAGGGCGGCCGCACCGTCGGTTCCGGCGTTGTCACGAAGATTATCGCTTAGTAGTGTTCGGTTTTCAGTGTTCAGTTTTCAATGAGCTTCATCTGCAAAACACGGAACACTGATGAAGGGGTGTAGCTCAATTGGTAGAGCACCGGTCTCCAAAACCGGCGGTTGAGCGTTCGAGTCGCTCCGCCCCTGATAAAGTGGCGGATGATCGGATGCATCCCCTCGCCGTTGCTGTGCCAAACGGGGTCGTTGCCCCAGGTAAGGATTAGCCATGTCCGTGGCCGAAAAAACTGTTGCGGAAAAGATCGCTCAGCGTCCGCATCTGCAGCTGGCGTGGAGCAGCCTGCTGGGGGCGGTCTACGTTCTGTTCAGCATCGGCATGGTCCTGGTTGGCATCCCGCTCCTGTGGGCCAGGCTCGAAATCGGCAATGAGTACCTGTCCGGCGCCTTGTTGCTTATCGTCCTCATGGGCGCTGCGGTTGGTTTCTTGTTCCTGGGGTTGACGCTGGAAGGCAAGAACCCGCCGCGCGGCCTGCGCGCCGGCGTGTTTTTCGCAGCCCTGGGAGTACTCTTGATTCTCTGGTTCGCACAGGGAATCGGCATGCTGTTGATGGGCGCGGAACTGGATGCCAGCGTGGGATTTGGCGTGATGGCTGCAACCGTTCTGGGTCTGGGTTACATGGGCTCGCGGCTCTTGCTGAGCCCAGGCTTCGCCGACTGGCTTGGCCATGTCGAGGATCACGGGTGGTTTCACGCGGTTCGCTACAAGGTCAACCAGGGCTGGCGGGTGCGGTTCGGCACGCTGGTGGCCCTGTTCTTCCTGGGCGCCTGCGGCATCTACACGTTGTGGCTGCACGGCTCCTTCGGAAACGATCGACTCGTGGCCAACGACTGGCTCGCCTTCGTGCCGTTCACCAGCATCGACATCCCGATCATGTTCCGCGTACACTGGACGATGCCGCTCATCCTGTTCGGACTTCTGATCTGGGTGCCGTGGCGGATTGTGAACTGGCCGTTGTTCGCCGACTTTCTGATTGCCACTGACGCCGAGATGAACAAGGTTTCCTGGACGACTCGCAAGCGGCTCTTTCAGGATACCATCGTCGTGCTCGTGACCGTGTTCTTGTTGACGACGTTCTTGTTCTTCATCGACATCCTGTGGATTCGTGTGCTGAGCGCGGTGCAGGTGCTGCGCGTCGATGTGCGTGCCGAGCAGCTGAAACAGACCGAAAAAACGCAATGGTGACCAGGGCGGTCGCCCTTACCGGAAAGCTCCTACCCTTGATACTCATGGCCGACGAAACTTCGACAACCAACGGCGACCCCGTTCCCGAGGATCCCAAATCCGAAGGCGCGAGCGTCAACGGAACCGACGGCGCCGCGGATTCGTCCGCGGACGAAAACAAGCAATGGTACGTGGTCAAGGTCCAGAGCGGCCGCGAGGAGTCCATCAAGGACGCCATCGAGCGCCGCGTCAAGATTGAGGGCCTGCAAGCGCATTTCGGCCAGATCATCATCCCGGTGGAAAAGGTCACCGAGATGCGCAACAACAAACGCGTGATCAAGGAGCGGAAGCTCTTTCCGGGCTATCTGATGGTCCAGGTGCAGTACAACGACGACATCCAGTATCTGTTCCGCGAGACGTCCGGCGTGGGCGATTTCGTCGGGGCTACCCCGAATCACCCGCCCCAGCCCATGAAGGAGCACGAAGTCGAGCGCATGCTGAAGAAGCGCGGCGACACCGTCCCCGGCGAGGTCAGCAAGCCTCGCTTCGACCGCGGCGACAAGGTCAAGGTCAAGGACGGTACCTTCTCCGGGATGGAAGGCGAGGTTAAAGAACTCCTGGAAGCCAAGGGCTCGGTACGCGTGGAACTGACAATCTTCGGCCGGCCCGTGCCTGTCGAACTCGAATACTGGCAGGTCGAGCAGGTGTAAGTTTTTCAGAAATACTGAAAACTGGCGGAAGCAGCGACGCGAAGAGGAGCATCATGGCCAAGCAAGTGACGGCGTTGATTCGACTGCAGGTGCCCGGAGGGACGGCCACGCCGGCGCCGCCGGTCGGACCCGCTTTGGGCCAGCACGGCGTCAACATCGGCGCCTTTGTCTCCCAGTTCAATGACAAGACCAAGGACCAGCGCGGCATTACGCTGCCCGTGGTCATCACGGTGTTCAGCGACCGCAGCTTCACCTTTGAGGTGAAGAGTCCGCCCGCCGCCGTCTTGCTCAAGCAGGCCGCCGGAATCCCGCTGGAAAAGAAGAAGGGTGGCGAGGTCATCAACGCCGACGAAAAAACCAAGAAGAGCGGCAAGTACAAGGGCTTTGCCGTCTCCGGCGCTCAGGTCAAGGAGATTGCCAAGCGCAAGTTCAACGACCTGAACGCACGCGACCAGGACCACGCCGTCCGTATCATCGAAGGCACCGCCCGCAGCATGGGCATCACGATCGAAGGATAACGAACCATCATGGCCAAGAAAGCAAGCGCCGACAACGCTGAGACTGCAGAAGTTCCGGAAGCGAAGGCGGAAGGCAAGGCAGCGGAAGGCAAGGCAAAGGGTAAACCTGCCGAAGGGAAGGCGCAGGAAGGCAAGCCGTCTGCCGAGGGCAAGGCTCCCAAGGAGGGCAAGGAAAAGAAGCCGCGCGAGCCGAAGGTGAAGGAAGTTGCTGCCGAAGCCGCGCCCGCCGCCGAAGCGAAGAAGCCGGAAGCGGCCGCCGCTGACGCCGCACCGAGCGGTCCCAAGCAGCGCGGCAAGCGCTGCGGCGTGCCGCCCGCGCGCGGCAAGAAGCTTCGCGCACACCTGAAGAACCTGCAGAACAAGATCGAGAAAGAGGGCATCGCCCCCTTGAAACGGGCCATCACCCTTCTCAAGCAGATGAAGCGCAGCAAGTTCGACGAGACGGTCGAAGTGCACATGTGGCTGGGCGTCGATACGGCCCAAAGCGATCAGCTCATCCGTGGCACCGTGTCGTTGCCGCACGGCATCGGCAAGTCGGTCCGCGTCCTGGTTTTTTGCCAGGCGGAAAACGTCGCCAAGGCCAAGGAAGCCGGCGCCGACTATGCCGGCAGCGATGAGTTCATCAAGAAGATTCAGTCCGAGAACTGGCTCGAGTTCGACGTGGCGCTGGCCACTCAGGACATGATGGGCCAGGTCAGCCGGCTTGGCAAGATGCTCGGCCCGCGCGGCCTGATGCCGACTCCCAAGGCCGGCACCGTCATCACTGGCGACGTGGCCGCCGCCGTCAAGGAGTTCAAGGCGGGCAAGGTTGAGTACCGCACTGACAAGGGAGGCAATGTCCACGCCGGCGTCGGCAAGATGAGTTTTGATGAGGAGAAGCTGGCACAGAACATCACCGCCTTTGTCGATCAGGTCAAGTCCGTCAAGCCCTCCGGCGTCAAAGGCAATTATGTAAAATCGATCACCCTGTGCTCGACGATGAGCCCCGGCATCCCGGTACAGATGTAGGCCCGCCGCACCGGCCGAGCGTCGCAGTGAAAAATGGTCGCGCTGGAAGCCTGATCCGAGAAGACGAGAGAACACGACATGAGCAAGAAGGTCAAGCAGATGGGCATTGACACGCTGAAACAGACGTTTCAGGGCGTTCGTGACCTGGTGATGATGAACGTGGTCGGCCTGGATGCGGTCTCCAACAATCAGATCCGGCTGACGCTGCGCAAGAAGAATATCCGCCTGCAGATGGTCAAGAACAGCCTGGCCAAGCGCGTCTTCGACGATATGGGCATGGTGCTGGACAAGACCTGGGAAGGTTCGACGACCCTGGCCTGGGGCGGCACCAGCGTGGCCGAACTGTGCAAGGAACTGGAAGCCCAGTTCAAGAAAGCAAAGGAGAAGGTCAAGTTCAAGGGAGCCGTTGCCGACGGGCAACCGATCACCTTCGAGCAAGGCCTGACCATGCCGACGCGGCAGGAAGCCATCGGCGCGGTCATCATGCTGCTCTTGTCACCAGGCCGTCGCCTGGCCGGGCAGATTCGCGGTCCTGCCGGCCGTCTTGCCGGCCAGATCAAGAGCATCTCGGAGAAGAAGGACGAAGCGGCTCCGCCAGCGGAGGCACCGGCCTCTTAGCACGGGCTACGGGCTGTCAAGAATCCGACGGCCCCGTAAGTGAACGGATTCGTTGCTGCATGGGTCTTTGTTTGGGGCTATTACGCGAACCGCTGCCAAGCTTCAGGCAGCTAGGCTTTGGAATATCACGAGTGACACTCTGTGAGGAAAGGAACGAGTCATGCCAGAATGGTCTGGTGAAATCAAGGAGCTGGGCGACAAGCTGGTCGCCTTGACGGTCGCCAAGGCCGTCGAGCTTGGCGATTACCTGAAAGAAGTCTACAAGATCGAGCCTGCGGGCGGCGGCGCCGTCATGATGGCGCCGATCGGGGCTGGTCCTGCGCCCGGCGGCGAGCAGAAGGCGGAGCAAACCGAGTTCACGGTCGTGCTCGAGGCCTTTGGCACGGACAAGATCAAGGTCATCAAGGTGGTCCGCGAGATCACTGGCTTGGGTCTCAAGGAAGCCAAGGACGCGGTGGAAGGTGCGCCCAAGGCGGTCAAGGAAAACGTATCCAAGGAAGAGGCCCAGAAGTTCAAGAAGATGCTCGAGGACGCCGGCGCCAAGGTGACCGTCAAGTAACCTTTTGCCTGGCTTACGTTCGCGCTCGCGCTCCCACGCGCGAGCGCGATCCATTGTTTTCGCCCCCGGAAGCAGAGTGAGGCACAGTCCGGCGCGTCGAGAAGCGGGGATGACTTCTCCTTCGAGCCGGACATCACGTTGTCAAACGGTGGATACAGCGTGCAAGGCGCTAGCCAGTTCACTTTGATTATTCGATGTCCACGCCAGCCCGGCTCCCACTGGGAGGACCGGGCTTCTCCGCCGTATGCCGGCGCCAGCGCCCTGGTCCGGCGAACATTCAGCCGCCAGCGTTTCGAATCCCGCGCAAGCGACGACGGTAATACGAGCCACGAACACCCGCACCATCTGGGAGGAGCTTGAACCATGCCCATCCCGGCAAAACGCACGATCATACCGCAACTGGTCCGCAATTTCGGCCGGCACGGCGACCACGTCGAGGTGCCGCCGCTGACCGACGTGCAGACAAAGTCCTACGACCGCTTCCTGCAGCTGGATGTGCCACCCGAAAAGCGCACGGCGACGGGGCTCGAGGGGGTGCTGCGCGAGATCTTTCCCATCGAGAGCTACGACAAGACCATCAACCTGCAATACCTCAAGTACGAGCTGGGCAAGCCGCGCTACGGCCCGGACGAGTGCCGGCAACTGCGTTTGACCTACGGCCGCCCCTTCCGGGTCTGGCTCCGACTAAACAAGGAGCAACCGGTTGAGGAGGAAGTCTACCTGGGCGACATGCCGATCATGATCGGCGGCGGCGAATTCATCATCAACGGCGCCGAGCGCGTAGTCGTTTCCCAGCTGCACCGGTCGCCGGGCGTCGATTACGTCGTCGAGACCGACACGGGCGACCGCAAGCTCCATAGCTGCCGCATCATCCCCGAGCGCGGCAGCTGGATCGAGATCAACGTCACCAAGAAGGACGCCCTCGGCGTTCGCATCGACCAGAGCGGTAAGTTTTCCGCCATGACCTTGCTACGGGCCATGGACCCGATCTACTCCACCGACGAGGAGATCATCAAGGCGTTCTACGCCACGCAGGCGATTGCCGCCACGCCCGCCAACCGCGACAAGATCGAGGGCGCCATCGCGGTCGGCGATGTCATCGACCCGGAGACGGGCGAGATCTACCTGGAAAGCGGCGAAACCATCACCGGCGATGTCATTGACAAGATCTACGCCTCGAAGATGAAGACGGTCAGCGTTTTGCCCACCAAGCTCGACGCCAACAAGACCGTCGATCCGCTCATTCTGACCTCGCTGCGCGACGATCCCACCAATACGCACGAAGAGGCCCTGCTCAAGATCTATCAGCGGCTTCGCCCGGGCAACCCGCCGCAACTTGAAAAGGCCAAGGAACTGTTCAAGGAGAAGTTCCTGGATCCGAACCGCTATCGCCTGGGCAAGGTCGGCCGCTTCCGCATCAATCGCAAATTCGACCAGGACATCCCCGAGAGCGAGATGACGCTGCGGGCCCTGGATTATCTGAACGCCATCCGCTACATCCTGAACCTGCGCAACGGCGCCGGCGAGTTGGACGACATCGACCATCTTGGCAACCGCCGGCTGCGGACCATCGACGAGCTGGCCGCCGACGAGTTACGCAAGGGCTTCCTCAAGCTCCGCCGCACGGTGCAGGAGCGCATGAGCATCCGCGACCAGCAAGACATGACGCCGCGGACCCTGATCAACCCCAAGAGCATCTCGGCGGCGATCGAGTATTTCTTCGGGCGCGGCGAATTGAGCCAGGTCGTCGACCAGACCAACCCGCTAGCGCAGCTGACGCACGAGCGGCGTTTGAGTGCCCTCGGACCCGGCGGCCTCAACCGCAAGCGCGCCGGCTTCGAGGTGCGCGACGTGCACATCTCGCATTACGGCCGCATTTGCCCCATCGAGACGCCGGAAGGCACGAACATCGGCCTGATCTCGAGTCTGAGCATTTTCGCCGGCGTGGATGAGTACGGCTTCCTGATCACGCCGTATCGCAAGATCAACAAGCGCAAGCATGCCGGCGACGTGGCCTGGTTGCGCGCCAACGAGGAGTCGCAAGCCTACATCGCCCCGGCCGACACCGAGTCGGAAAACGCCAAGATCATCGAGGACCGCGTGACCGCGCGCTTCGGCGGCGAGTTCAGCGTCGTGGCCTCCGAAGAAGTGCAGTACATCGACATTTCCCCCAAGCAGATGGTTGGCGTCTCTGCGGGTTTGATCCCGTTCCTGGAGCACGACGACGCCAACCGCGCCCTCATGGGCTCCAATATGCAGCGGCAAGCGGTGCCGTTGCTCATCACCGAGGCGCCGCTGGTGTCCACCGGATTGGAAAAGGATGTGGCCATCAACAGCGGCATGGTCATCCGCGCCGAGCGCGACGGCGTCGTCACGCACGTGGACGCCGTGGGAATCCGCATCGACGAGCGCGACTATCCCCTCCGCAAGTTCGTCGGCCTGAACGAACGGACCTGCCTCAATCAGAAGCCGATCGTCAAGCTCGGGCAGAAGGTCAAGAAAGGCCAGGTCATCGCCGACGGCGCTGCCACTCAGCAAGGAGAGCTGTCCCTGGGCCGCAACGTGCTGGTCGCCTTCATGGCCTGGGATGGTTACAACTTCGAGGACGCCATCATCATCAGCGAGAAGCTGGTCAAGGACGACACCTACACCTCGATTCACATCGAGGAATTCGAGATCGAGATCCGTGAGACCAAGCTGGGCAAGGAGGAGTTCACGCGCGACATCCCCAACGTCTCACCGAAGGCGCTGTCCAACCTCGACGACAACGGCATCGTGCAGATCGGCACGTTTGTCCTGCCCGGCGATATCCTGGTCGGCAAGGTCTCGCCCAAGAGCAAGAGCGAACTGACGCCGGAGGAAAAGCTGCTGCACGCCATCTTCGGCCGGGCCGGTGAGGACGTGAAAAACGACAGTCTCGAGGTGCCGTCCGGCGTCGAGGGCCTGGTCATCGACACGCAGCGCTTCAGCCGCCGCGCCAGCATGACCGACGAGGAGCGCAAGGCGTTTGACAAGCAACATCGCGACGTCGAGGCTCATTTCAACAAGCTAATCGCCGATCAGTTCCGCGAGCTGATGAACGAACTCGGCAGCACGCTTGAGAAGCGCGAGCTCAAGGCGCTTGCCGCGGAAAAAGACGACAAGATGCTGGCGGAAAAGGCTGCAGTATTCAAGCTCGACAACTTGGAAATCCGCTCCCCCGACCGCAAGAAGGAATGTCAGGCCATCTACAACAAGCGCTCCGAACGCATCGAGTTCCTGCTCGACGAAAAGGAGCGCAAGCTGAATTCGTTGAAGCGCGGTGACGAGTTGCCCAGCGGCGTGCAGCAGATGGTCAAGGTTTACGTGGCCACCAAGCGGCAGATCTCGGTGGGCGACAAGATGGCCGGCCGCCACGGCAACAAGGGAGTCATCTCCAAGATCTTGCCCGAGGAGGACATGCCCTATCTCGCCGACGGCACCCCGGTGGACATTCTGCTCAATCCGCTGGGCGTCCCCAGCCGCATGAACGTCGGTCAGATCCTGGAGACGCACCTGGGCTGGGCCGCCACGGTGCTCAATTTCAAGGCCATCACACCCGTCTTCGACGGCGCCACCGAGGAAGAAATTCGCGGCTGCTTGACCGAAGCGGGCATTCCGGAAAGCGGCAAGTCGTACCTCTATGACGGCCGGACGGGCGAGCGCTTCGAGCAGCCGGTGACGGTAGGCTACATCTACATGATGAAGCTGCATCATCTGGTGGACGACAAGGTGCACGCTCGCGCCACCGGGCCGTACTCGCTCATCACCCAGCAACCACTGGGCGGCAAGGCCCGCTTCGGCGGTCAGCGCTTCGGCGAAATGGAAGTCTGGGCCCTGGAAGCCTACGGTGCCGCCTACGTCCTCCAGGAGTTGCTCACGGTCAAGTCCGACGACGTCGAGGGCCGCACCAAGATCTACGAGTCGATGGTCAAGGGCGAGAACACCCTGGAAGCAGGCACGCCGGCGAGCTTCGACGTGCTCACCAACGAGATTCGCGGACTGGGATTGAACATGCAGCTAGAGAAGAAGCGGATTTAGAATTCGTGCGTCTTTCCAGTGACAGGGCGGCGTTCAGGTGATCGAGCATTGCTTACGGGGGAGCGGACATGAGCACTGGCGAATCGAGCTATGATCGGATCAACGACTACGGGGCGGTGCGCATCAGCCTGGCCAGCCCTCACGACATTCGCAGCTGGTCGTTTGGCGAGGTCAAGAAGCCGGAGACCATCAACTACCGCACGTACCGCCCGGAGAAGGATGGGCTGTTCTGCGAACGCATCTTCGGCCCGGAGAAGGACTGGGAGTGTGCCTGCGGCAAGTATCGCGGCATGAAGTACAAGGGCATGATCTGCGACCGCTGCGGCGTCAAGGTCACGCACAGCCGTGTCCGCCGCAAGCGCATGGGACACATCGAACTGGCCGCCCCGGTCGTGCATATCTGGTTCTTCAAGGCCATGCCCAGTCGACTCGGCACTCTGCTCGACATGAAGACCTCTAGCCTGGAAAAGATCATCTATTTCCAGGACTACGTGGTCGTCGATCCCAAGGACACGCCGCTCAAGGAGCGGCAGCTGCTGACCGAGGATGACTTCCGACAGGCGCGAACCAACTACGGCGACGGCTTCGAGGCCGGCATGGGGGCCGAGGCAGTCAAGAAGCTGCTCGAGAAACTCGACCTCGTGTCCCTGTCGCGCGAGCTGCGCCGCGAGCTGGGCGAGCTGAACGAGAAGGAGCGCGAGGGGAAGAAGCCATCCAAGCAAAAGCAGCGCGACCTGACCAAGCGGCTCAAGGTCGTGGAGGCCCTGCGCGACAGCGGCCTGGGCGGACCGGCCAACAAGCCGGAATGGATGGTCCTCGAGTGCATCCCGGTCATCCCACCGGATCTCCGTCCACTGGTGCTGCTCGACTCGGGCAACTTTGCCACCAGCGACCTCAACGACCTGTATCGCCGCATCATCAATCGCAACAACCGCCTCAAGAAGCTGGTGGATCTCAACGCCCCCGAGGTCATCATCCGCAACGAGAAGCGCATGCTCCAGCAGTCGGTGGATGCGCTCTTTGACAATAACCGCTGCAAGCGCCCGGTGCTCGGCTCCAGCAATCGCCCGCTCAAGTCGCTCACCGACATGATCAAGGGCAAGCAGGGCCGCTTCCGTGAGAACCTGCTGGGCAAGCGTGTCGATTATTCGGCTCGCTCGGTCATCGTCGTCGGCCCGGAGCTTCGCTTGCACCAGTGCGGCTTGCCGAAGAAGATCGCGCTGGAGCTTTTCCAGCCGTTCATCATCCGCCGCTTGAAGGAACTCGGCCACGCCGACACCATCAAGTCCGCAAAGAAGATGCTCGAGCGCAAGGCCGAGGAAGTCTGGGACATTCTGGAAGAGGTCATCAAGAACCACCCGGTGTTGCTCAATCGCGCTCCAACGTTGCATCGCATGGGAATCCAGGCGTTCGAGCCGGTGCTCATCGAGGGCAACGCCATCCGCATCCATCCTCTGGTGTGCAAGGGCTTCAACGCCGACTTCGACGGCGACCAGATGGCCGTCCATTTGCCGCTGTCGATTGAAGCCCAGGTCGAGGCCACGGTATTGATGATGTCCACGAACAACATCTTCAGTCCGGCGAACGGCCAGCCGATCATCACGCCCAGCCAGGATATCGTCATGGGCTGCTACTACTTGACGGCCGACCCGCTGGCGACATTTGCGGGCCGCGAGGACGAAATGCCGCGCCCTCCCAAGGACAAGCCCATTCCCGAGAATCTCAAGGGCGAGGGCATGGTCTTCGCCAGTCCCGCAGAACTTTATCTGGCTTTCTCCGAAAAAAAGGTCGGCATCCATGCACGCGTCAAGGTGCGGCTGCCCATCGAAAAGAAGGTCATCAGCGAGGTCCGGCACGAGAAGGACAAGATGCGCGTGGACGAGGTCACGCGCAACCCCAACGGGCTGGTGGCCACCACCGTCGGACGCGTGATCTTCAACGATATCCTCAAGCCCCAGATGGCGTTCTACGACCTGGCACTGTCCAGCAAGCACCTCAGCCGGATCATCGCCGACTGCTACCAGTCCATGGGCCGCCGCGAGACCATCGACCTGCTGGATCGCATGAAGGACGCCGGCTTCCGCGAATCGACCCGGAGCGGACTGTCCTTCTCCACGGACGACCTGCGCACGCCCGGCAACAAGGAGGCCATCATCCGTGAAACCGAAAAGGACGTGGACAAGGTGCAGAAGCAATTCCTGCGCGGCATCATCACCGAGGGCGAGCGCTATAACAAGGTCATCGACGCCTGGACCCATGCGCGCGACCAGATCACCAAGCAGATGATGACCGAACTGCAGAACGACGTTCGCGACGGCCGGCCCTACCTGAATCCAATTTTCCTGATGGCCCATTCCGGCGCCCGCGGCGGCGTCGAGCAGATCCGGCAACTGGCCGGCATGCGCGGCTTGATGGCCAAGCCCTCCGGACAGATCATTGAAACGCCCATCAAGGCCAATTTCCGCGAAGGCCTGAGCGTGCTCGAGTACTTCAGCTCGACGCACGGCGCCCGCAAGGGCCTGGCCGACACGGCCCTCAAGACCGCCGACTCCGGTTACCTGACGCGCAAGCTCGCCGACGTCGCCCAGAACGTCGTCGTCACGATGTACGACTGCGAGACGACGCAGGGCATCACCAAGGGCGTCGTATACAAGGGTGAGGAAATCGAACGCGCCCTGAGCGAATCGATTCGTGGCCGCGTCAGCCGCAACAACATCACAACCATGACCGGCGAGGTGGTCGTCAAGGAAAACGACATGATCACCTGGGAACAGGCCCGGCGGATCGAGCAAATGGGCCTCGACAAGATTCTGGTGCGCAGCCCGATGACTTGCCAGGCGCCGCTGGGCGTGTGCCGGCTGTGCTACGGCATGGATCTGGCAACCGGCAATCTCGTCGAGGAGGGCATGGCGGTGGGCATCATCGCTGCCCAGTCTATCGGCGAGCCGGGCACGCAGCTCACCATGCGAACCTTCCATATCGGCGGCACCGTGAAACGGGTGGTTGAAGAGAGTGACATCAAGGCCCGCAAGTCCGGCGTTGTCAAGTTTGCCCGCATCACCGCCGTGAAGAACGATCAGGAGCAGCGCATCGCCCTGACCCGTAACGGGCAGCTCACCATCATGGGGCCGCGCGATCGCATTCTCGAAGAATACTCCATCCCCAACGGCGCCGAGTTGCTTGTCGAGGAAGGCGAAACCATCCAGGCTGGCAAGATGCTCTGCAAGTGGGACCCGCATCGAATCCCCATCCTCGCTGAACGCGGCGGCCGCATCCGCTTCGAGGACATCGTCGAAGGCGAGACCCTTCGCACCGAGCGCGATCCCGGCGGCGCCGAACGATCGGTCATCATGGAACACAAGGGCGACCTGCATCCACAAGTCATCATCGAAGACGAGCGTGGCCAGAGCCTGGAAGTGCACTACATCCCGGAGAAGGCCTACCTGGGCGTGACCGCCGGCCAGAAAGTGTCGGCGGGCACGTTGCTGGCCCATACGCCGCGCGAGGTTGGCGGCACGCAGGACATCACCGGTGGTTTGCCGCGCGTCACGGAAATCTTCGAGGCGCGGCGGCCACGCGAGCCCGCCGTCATGGCCGAGATCGCCGGCCGCGTCCGCCTCGGCGAAAAACGCAAGGGCAAGCGCTCCATCGTCATCGAAGCCATGGATGACGCCGGCAAGCCCATCGGCGAGGAGAAGGAACACCTGGTGCCCCACGGCAAGCACGTCCGCGTGCACACCGGCGACTACGTCAAGGAGGGCGATCCGCTCGTGGACGGCCCGCTCGTGCCGCACGACATCCTGCGCATCAGCGGCACCGAGGCCGTGCAGAACTACCTGGTCCGCGAGGTGCAGAGCGTTTACCGCAGCCAGCGCGTTGATATCGACGACAAGCACATCGAAATCATCATCTCGCAGATGCTGCGCAAGGTGAAGGTGGAGAGCATGGGTGACACCGGACTGCTGCCCGGATCGGTCATCGACAAGTTCGCTTTCCGCGAAGTCAATGACAGGCTGCGCGACTGCGTGCGCATCAAGGATTCGGGAGACTCCAAGTTCGATCCGACCAAGATCGTCGCCAAGGAAGCCTACGAGGAGATTCGCAAGTCGCTGGATGACGACGGCAAGAAGCCGCCCACGCACGTGGCGCCGCAGCCGGCCACGTGCAGCACTCAGCTCTTGGGCATCACCAAGGCGGCCGTGCAATCGGATAGCTTCATCTCAGCGGCCAGCTTCCAGGAAACCACCAAGGTGCTCACCGAGGCGGCTCTGGCCGGCAAGGTGGACTATCTCGTTGGCCTCAAGGAGAACGTGATCCTCGGCCACCTGGTGCCTGCGGGAACCGGCTTCCAGACGCATCAGGAGGCCGAGGTGCGCATCTCGCAGCAAGCGCTCGAAGGCGCCGGCGTTATCGCGCCGCGCGCTCCCGCCAAGCAACTGGAGCCGGTCGAGTCCGGTTCATGAGCCTCCTCTCCTCCGGGAGAGGGATGGGTGAGGAGGAGCGCGAGGAGCCCTTGACCGCAACCTCATCAAGACATACCGTAATGATTTCATGAATGCGCCTGGAGATTTGCCTCATGCCGACGATCAATCAACTGGTTCGCAAGCCGCGGCGACAGCAACACAGCCGCCCCAAGCACCCCGCTCTGCAAAGCTGCCCGCAGAAGCGCGGCGTTTGCCTCCAGGTCAAGATCATGACGCCCAAGAAGCCGAATTCCGCGCTGCGGAAGGTGGCCCGCGTCCGACTGTCGAACGGCATCGAGGTCACGGCCTACATCCCCGGCGAGGGGCACAATCTGCAGGAGCATTCCATCGTCCTGGTCCGCGGCGGCAGGGTCCGCGACCTTCCGGGCGTTCGTTATCACATCGTGCGCGGCGTCCTCGATTCCACCGGCGTGGCCGACCGCAAGCAGGCCCGCTCCAAGTATGGCGCCAAGCGCGAAGGCAAGAAGTGATCCCTGTCTCCGCCCACTTACTAGATTTGCCCATGCAGCCAATGCAGCCCATGGAACTCCTCCTTGAGGGTCGATCTTCCATGATGGAACTTGAAGTGATACTGGATTTGAACTGTTGTTTTTGCCGGCAATTCATGGGTGTGACCGTGAGGTGTGCCGGCGCGGGGCTGAACGCCGGGCCCGCCGTACGTGCCGCCGTCAAGGTCCCCTGCCCGAGTTGCGGCAACATCAACAAGATCGTCTTCGCCCCGGACGGAACCTTGCACCAGGTCTCACCGTTCGATAGACCCAAAGTCCCCGAACCATCCTTGAATTGACCAGACAGCCGAGGAACACGACATGGCCCGCAAGCGTACCGCCAGTGCCACGACCCTGAAGCCTGATCCGCGCTTCAACTCCAAGCTGGCCAGCAAGTTCATCAACTGCCTGATGTGGCAGGGCAAGAAATCGACCGCACAGCGCATCTTCTACCATGCCATGGAGCAGATCAGCAAGCGCATGCCGGAGCCGCCGCCGATCGATGTCTTCACGCAGGCTGTCGAGCACGTCAAGCCGACTGTCGAGGTCCGTTCCAAGCGCGTCGGCGGGGCCACCTACCAGGTGCCGATGCAGGTCAACAAGACCCGCCAGCAAAGCCTGGCCATCCGCTGGATCATCCTGGCCGCCCGCGGCAAGAAGGGCCGCCCCATGTTCATCCGACTCGCCGAGGAACTGATGGCCGCCTACCGGCGTGAAGGCGAGGCCATGACCAAGCGCGAAAACACCATCAAGATGGCCGAATCCAACAAGGCCTTCGCCCATTTCGCCTGGTAGCGGCAACATTTCAGTGTTCCGCCAGTTGGGTGACAGCCGAGGTTGGCGGTAACCGTTCACAGGTCGGTCTAGCGTTTTCTACTCGGAGTGGGGTATCCTTGCAGCTGGCATGGATGCTTCTCCGTTTGTTTCCGACGCTGATCTCGCCGCGACGCCGGCAGCGGTGCTGGCGCTGCTTCGGCACTTGACTGCTCGCGTCGCCAAACTCGAGGCGGAGTTGGCCAAGTTCAAGGGCGGGAAGGCAACGCCCGCGAATTCCTCGAAACCTCCTTCGACCACTCATCCGCACGACAAGCCGCCGTCGAGCAAGGCAAAATCGGGCCGACAACACGGCGGCCAACCCGGTCATGAAAAGCATG
>Ga0194121_10004129_pt1 | contig 21314 bp, 21 predicted proteins | sample TA2MahCa50mmetaG_FD_148609 | JGI IMG/M metagenome (GOLD analysis project Ga0194121, IMG submission 148609) | Freshwater microbial communities from Lake Tanganyika, Tanzania - TA2015020 Mahale Deep Cast 50m | ecosystem: Environmental > Aquatic > Freshwater > Lake | place: Tanzania: Lake...
GCCGCCGCAAATCCATGCTGAACGCCCGCGCCATCCTCGCTCTCCTTGCGAATCGCAAGCAGAGGGAATCAGCTTCCGCGCGCCTTGGAAACCCCTCCCGACTCCGCTTTCAATGAAAATGCTCTAGCTCATCGCGCGCGGCAGCCACAGCGCGATCTCGGGCAACGCCAGCAAAATCGCCACCGCCAGCAGGTAGACGGCAAGGAACGGCATCACGCCGGTGAATACGTCGGTGATCGGCCCGCCGGAGGGTCGCATGCCCTGCAGCACATACATCACCGTGCCGTCGGGCGGGCTGATCAGCGCGATCTCGACCATCATGGTGACGACGACGCCGAACCAGACCGGATCGTAGCCCAACGCCACGATGATCGGAAAGACGATCGGCACCGTGGTGATGATCATGGAGAAACCTTCCATGAAAGTTCCAAGCGCCAGGTAGAACAGCAGGATGAGGGCGACGATCGACCAGCCCGGCAACGGCAGGGCGGAGACCATCTCGGCCATGGCCTGCGGCACGCGCAGGCTGGTCAGGACGAAATTGAGCAAGTAGGCGCCGAACAGAATCAGGCCGATGAGCGCCGTGGTGCGCGCCGTCGCCTCGGCGCTGTCTTGCAGCATGCGAAGGCTGAACCGCCCCTCGATCAGCGCGAAGATCGCGGCACCCACCACGCCCAGCGCGGCCGCCTCGGTGGGCGTGGCCAAACCGCCATAGATCGAGCCCAGCACCAGCAAGATCAACAGCGTGGTCGGCACCAGGTCGACCAGGCTGCGCAACCGGGCCTCCAGCGGCAGCCGCGCCGGCGCCTGCATCCGGCCGTGCGTCAGGCCGTGCCAGAGGATCACGGCGATGAACAGCAGCGTCACCAGCAGGCTCGGCATCACCGCGGCTATGTAAAGCTGACCCACCGAGGTCTCGGTGATCAGGCCGTAGATGATGAAGGTGATGCCCGGCGGGATCAGGTTGCCGAGCGCGCCGCCGGCGGCCAGCGAGCCCAGCACCATCCTTGTGTTGTAGCGGGTGCGCTCGAAATACGGCAGCGCCACCGAGCCCATGGTCGCGGCGGTGGCGACCGAGGAACCGGAGATCGCCGAGAACACCGCGCAGGAAACGATGTTGGTGTGCAGAAGCCCGCCCGGCAGGCGCGCCAGCCAGACGTTGAGCGCGCGATACAGCTTTTCCGACAAGCCGGCACGAAGCAGGATCTCGCCCATCAGCAAGAACAGCGGCACCGCCACCAGCACGTAATTGGAACTGGGTGCCCAGATGGTCTGGCCGAGGAACAGCCAGAACGGCCGATCCGAGTACATCAGGCCGATCAACATGCCGAGCAGCCCCAGCGCCGCCGCGACATAGATGCCGGCGCCGAAGAACAGCAGGAACAGCCCGGCCAGCAGCACCAGTTCGCCGACCGGCAGGCCTAGGGCCTGGCCGCCGAACATCGCCCAGATCGTGCTGGCCAACACCAGCAGGACGACCAGCAGGAAAGCGATCATGCGGTTTCCTTGGCACCCGTGCGCGTGCCCGCGGCCTCGAGCGCTTCCTTGGCCTCGTCGTCCAGGCTGCGACTGCCGAGCAGGCGCTCGACGCCGGCGGCGTCGCCAACCGCCAGCCGCGCCATCGCCTCCAAGGTCAGCACGCAGGCGAACAGCGCCATGACGGCGATGCCGAACGCCCACAGCCCTTGCGGCAGCACCATCGGCACGGCAATCACCGACGTGTCGTGCGCGTTGAAGAGGTGCGATTCCTCCACCAGCGACCACGCCGCCCAGGTCAGGATCCCCAGCAAGCAGACCAACAGCGCCGCGGCCGCCAGGTGCAGGTATTGCCGCAGCCCAAGCGGCAAGCGCATGACCAGCACATCGATGCGGATATGCGAGCGTTCGGCCAGCGTGTGGGCCAGCCCGAAAGCGATGCCGAAGGCCAGCAGATAGCCGGTCAATTCGACCGTCGCCTGCGTGCTGACGCCCAGGAACTTGCGGCCCAGCACGTCGAAGGTGACGAGCAGCGAACAGACAACGAAGCCCCAGCCGGCCGCGCGGTTCATCGCCCGCGCGACCGACTGCAAGGCATGGCGAACCGTCGCCAGCGCGCCCAGCAGCATCACTTGGCGACGTATTTGACGCCGGAGATCGGTGCGATGACTTCGTTGTAGAGTTCGCCGCAACGCGCGCCACAGCGCTTCACCCAGCCCGGCAGCACCGTGTCGGCGAAGATCTTGCTGATCTGCGCCTGGTCGGCAGGGCCGGCCGCCACCGCGGTCATCGGGTTCTTGGTCACCAGGTTGAAGATCTTGCAGCCGTCCGCCTTGCCGGTGTTGCAGGCAATGCCGTCGGCACTGCCGTCGGCACCCAGCTTCCATTGCAAGTCGACAATTTCCTTGATGTTCGCTTCCAGGAAGCCGCGTACCGCCGGGTCGAGCTTGTTCCACCAGGCGAGGTTGGCGTAATAGGCGGTGACCGCCCAGAACAGCGGCAGGGTCGTCATGTGCGTGGTCACTTCCGGCCACTTGCCGGAATTGCCGCTGCCGGAGCCGGTCACGGCGCAATCCACCACGCCGCGTTCGAGGGCACTGTAGACTTCCGGAAAGCCAATGCTGACCGGCTGCATGCCGAGCGCAGTGACGAAATCGTTGAGCGAGGCACCGAAGGTGCGGATCTTGCGTCCCTTGAGGTCGGCGATGCTGGAGAAGCCTTGCCGGCAGAAGATCACCTGCGCCGGATAGGGGAACACGCCCAGGATGCGCACGCCGACCCGCTCCAGTTCCTTGTTGGCGGTGGGGACCGCAGCCTCGGCGATGCGCCGGGCCTTCTGGATGTCCGGGCTCATGCCGGCCAGATCGACACCGTCCAGCAGCGGCACGTCGCCCGACACCGTGGTCAACGGCGCCGCGCCGATATCGACCTGGCCCGAGCGCGTCAGGCGCAGGATCTCCGGGCCGCTCAGGCTGTTCTCCGCCCAGGTGCCGGTCTTGATCACCAGCCGGCCGCCGCTGCGCTTGGGCAGCTCCTCGCCGAACCAGGGCTTATCGACCAGCGTGTATTGCGGCACGTTGGGGATCGGCTGGGTCAGCGTGATGATCGAGACCTTCGGGCCTGGCGGCAAACTGGTGGCGCTCTGCGCCACGGCGGAGCCGAATGCCCAAACCGACGCCAACATGCCCGTTGCCAGAGCTGCTAGTGGATGCATTCTCGCTTCCCCTTCGGTGTCTTCAGCCGCCGCTCAGCTTCAGCGCAAACGACGTGCCAATCGACCGCGCTGCCGGTCGCGCCCAATGGAGCACGATGCAAGACAACTGACTAGGGGGCGGCGAAGCCTAGAGCGGCGGTCGATGCAGCTTCACCGCCCGTGCCCGTCGCCGGCGCGCCGACAGATTGAGCGCCTCCACCGCCACGGAGAACGCCATGGCCGTGTAAATGTAACCCTTGGGGATGTGGAAGCCGAAGCCGTCGGCCACCAGATGCGTGCCGATCAAGATCAGGAACGCCAGCGCCAGCATCTTGACCGTCGGGTGGGCGCTGACGAAGTTTGACAACGGGTTGGCGGCAAGCACCATGACCGCCATCGCCAGGACCACGGCGGTGATCATGATCCAGAGCTGATCGGCCATGCCGACAGCGGTGATCACGCTGTCGAGCGAGAACACGATGTCGACAATGCCGATTTGCACAATGGTCATGACGAAGCCGCGCTGCGCGACGCTGGCCGCACTCTCCGGCTCCTCGCCCGTGTCGTCCTCGCCCTCCAGGCTGGTATGGATTTCGTGCGTGCCCTTATACAGCAGAAAGCCGCCGCCAACGATCAGGATGATGTCGCGCCAGGACAGCGGCTTGCCGAACACCTCGAAGATCGGTTGCGTCAAGCCGATGATCCAGGCCAGCGTCGCCAGCAGCATCAGGCGCGTCAGCAGCGCGAAGCCAAGCCCCAGCCGGCGGGCCGACGCCCGATGCCGCTGCGGCAGGCGGTTGGACAGGATGGCGATGAACACTAGGTTGTCGACACCCAGCACGATCTCCAACGCCGTCAACGTCAGCAGGCTTGCCCAGACGTTCGGATCGCTCAGCCATTCCATCGACGAACCCCACACGCCTCCGCCCGGCAATATAGGAAGGCGAGACGGCAAGTCGAGGTGCAATTGCGCCCGGCGACGGGCGCGGCGCGCGCCTCAGTCGCTCGGCGTCCAGGTCTGTGCCTGAGCGGGCACCAGTCGCCCCGCTCCTAGCTAGCCGCGGCCGACGAACGGCATCTTGGCGGCCATCACCGTCAGGAACAGCACGTTGGCATCCGCCGGCAGGCCGGCCATGTAGACGATCGCCTTGGCGACCGCCGCCACATCCATGGTGGCTTCGATCATGGTCGTGCCGTTCGCCTGCGGCACGCCCTTCTTCATACGCTGGGTCATCGGCGTCTCGGCATTGCCGATGTCGATCTGGCCGCATTGGATGTCGAACGGCCGACCGTCCAGCGAAATCGACTTGGTCAGCCCGGTGATGGCGTGCTTGGTCGAGGTATAGGGTGCCGAGAACGGCCGGGGCGCGTGCGCCGAGATCGAGCCGTTGTTGATGATCCGCCCGCCCTTCGGCTCCTGCGCCTTCATCATGCGGATCGCCTCTTGCGCGCAGAGGAAAGGTCCGGTCAGGTTGGCGTTCACCACCGCCTGCCACTGCTCGTAGGTAAGATCCTCCATCGGCACTGGCGGCGCGCCGCTGCCGGCGTTGTTGAACAGCAGGTCGAGCCGGCCGAAAACGTCCTTCGTCCTGGCGAACAGCGCCTTGACCTGCTCCGGCTTGCCGACATCGGTCGGCACCACCAGGGTGCGGACGCCCAGCGCCTTGGCCTCGGCCGCCGCCGCCTCCAGCACGTCCGGCCGCCGGCCGGCGAACACCACCGCATAGCCTTCGCCGGCCAGCGCCAAGGCCGCCGCCTTGCCGACGCCGGTGCCGGCGCCTGTCACCACCGCAACCTTGCCCTTGCCGTCGGCCATGCCACCCCCCGCAAGCTGCCGCGTGGGCGAAGCTATCAAACCGCCGCCGTCAGCGCACGCTTGGCGAAGAGCCGGCCATGACGGTAAGGTCCCGCCCCGTCCGCCGCAGACTGGGAGCAACGCATGCGCGCCGCCGTGATCGCCGAGCGAGGCCTGGAAATTCGCGAAGTGCCGAAACCGGCGCCGAAGCCGAACGAGCTCTTGGTCAAAGTGCGGGCCAGCGGCCTCAACCGCGCCGACCTGATGATGACGGCGGGCTTGAGGCACGGGGCGCTCGGCGGTGCCGGGCAGGTCGCCGGCCTCGAATGGGCGGGCGAGGTGGCCGAGGCGGGTGCGGACGTCAAGGGCGTGAAGCCGGGCGACCGGGTGATGTGCTCGGGCGCCGGCGGCTACGCCGAATATGCCGTCTGCGACTGGGGCCGCGCGATGCCGGTGTCGGCCAACAACATGAGCTACGAGCAGGCCGCCACCTTGCCGATCGCGTTGCAGACCATGCACGATGCGCTCATCACCAACGGCCGCATGCGGGCTGGCGAAGCCGTGCTGATCCAAGGCGCCAGTTCCGGCGTCGGCCTGATGGCTTTGCAGATCGCCAAGCTGAAGGGCGCCAGGCTGGTGATCGGCACTTCGACGCATGCCGGGCGGCGGGCACGGCTCAAGGAATTCGGCGCCGACCTCGCGATCGACAGCAGCCAGCCCGACTGGGCCGACGACGTGCTGAAGGCTACCGACGGCAAGGGCGTCGATCTGATCGTCGACCAAGTCTCCGCCTCCGTCGCCAATCAGAACTTGAAGGCAATCGCGATCCTAGGCCGCATCGTCAACGTCGGCCGGCTGGGCGGCTTCAAGGGCGAGTTCGATTTCGACCTGCACGCGCTGCGACGCATCACCTATGTCGGCGTCACCTTCCGCACGCGCAGTGTCGAGGAAGTGCGAGCGATCACCGCCGCGATGCGCGCCGACATCTGGGGCGCGGTCGAGAGCGGCCGGCTGGTGCTGCCCATCGACCGCACGTTTCCGCTGGCCGAGGCCGCGGCGGCGCAGGCGCATATGCGCGCCAACCAGCATTTCGGCAAGATCGTCTTGACGGTTTAGGACGCCGCTTCAGAAGACGGCCCGCAGCAGTTCCAGCGCCTTGGCCTTGTTGACTAGCATCGCCGCCGAACCCACCAGCAGCAGGAACAGGCCCACCACGCCGGCCCGCAGCCGGCGGCGCGGCGGAGGCGGAACGGGGATCAGCTTGGGCACTACCGGCGGCGCTTGCGGCGGCTTGTCCAACTTCGCGGCAAGCAGCGCCACTTGCGCGGACAATTCGGCCACCGCGCTCTTCAACGCGCCAAGATCGCGATCGGCGCGGGCGCCAGCGGCTTCGATCGCTTCTGCCAGCCGCCCGGCGATGGCTTCCGGCAGGTTGCGCCATTCCACCACCTCGACGCCCGCCTGCCCGCCCAGGACGGGCGGCAGATGCCGCTCGGCCGCCAGGCTGCCGGACCGCTCCCAGGCCTTGGCGAACAGCGTGAATGTCGCCCACGGATCGTTCGGCACCAGGACTGAAGGGAGGAACGCCAACGGAGCCGGCAGCGGCACCGCCGCGACGTCCCTGGCCCACGGCACCGTCGCGGCGGCCAGGCGATAGAGACGCAAGCGGCGCGTGGCGAGCGCCCGCTCGGCTGGCGGCAACGTCGTCAGCGCCTGTTCGCCTGCCCGCCGGGCGGTGTCCGCCTCGTGGCCCAAAGCCGCCATGGCGTCGCCCAGCGAGACATAACGGCAAGCGTCCAGGTCCTTGGCGTTCTCCGCCAGCAGCCGCAGATCGGCGCTGCGTTTGGGCTCCGGCTGGCGCAACAGGTGGCCGAAGGCGGCATCGTCCAGCCCCAGATGGTGCTGCACGGCCGCGCTGCGCAGGATGCCGAATTCCAGCGCCTCCTCGGGATCGGCCGGCGGCTCAGCCGAGAGCACTTGCCGGCGCAGGGCCGAGAGCCGGATATCGGGCCGGGCCAGCAACGCGGTTTCCTGCGCCGTGCTGAGCGCTGCCAGCACCGCTTCGGGAATGCCGGTATCGTCGGCCGGTTCGGGCAGGGTTTCCAGCAGCACGAAGGACAGGCTTTCCGGCAGCGCCGTGACCAACTGCCAGAGCTCGCGCAGTCCGGCCGGGTCGTGCATCGCCTTGCCAGCGCCGAAGCCGGGACTGTTCAGATAGTCGCAGAGCAATTCGAAAAGCTCGAGTTCCGACAGTTCGCCCGCCGGCAAGCAGACCACCAGGGCATGGCGCATCAGCCTCGCCACCACCTCGTAATCGCCCGCCCGATTGCGCACCAGGGCCAGGCGCGCGCCATGCGGCAGGGTGAAGAACCGCGCCGGATCCTCGGCATAGAAGGCCAGGTCGGCATCGGCGTCCTCCAGCCGGGCATAGCGCACCAACGGGTCGGGATCGTCATCCAGATGGCCAACACGCAACTCGCGATTGGCGAGATAGCGCTCATAGGCATTGCGGCTGGCGGCGGCGCGGCTCAGCAGCTCCGCATAGAGGTAGGCCGGCTCCGGGTTACGCCGCTTCTCGGCCAGCAGCGCCAGCCGGGTTTCCAGCGACAGGCCGTCCCACAGGGCCAGCAGCTTGGCCATGGCCGACGGGGTTGGCGCCAGCAGGTCGCGCAAGTGTTCGGCATAGGGATTGGCCGGATCTGCGGCCATGGCGCTGCTCCGCCGGCTGACGCCGGCCGCCCCGTTCCGGTGGCCCGCGTGGTTCGCGACAGGCGTAGCACGGCGCAGTTTACGGCTTGCTAACGGGCAACCGCGGGGCCGGGCCGGGCCGCCAGCGCCGCTTCGCAGCGCAGCACGTTGGCCACCGCATGCACCACGGCGGCGATGCGCACCGCGGCTTGCGCTTGCGCGTGGCTGCCGCCGGCCTTGAGTAGTTTCTTCAGGTGCGCCTCGATGCAGAGGCCGCAGCCATTAAGCGCGGAGACGGCGATGGTCGCCAGCTCGAAATCCAGCGGTTCGCCGCCCGGACGCGCAACGATCGACATCTTCAGGTTGGCCGGCAATTGCGCGAATTCGGGCGCCGAGGCCAGATGCAGGAAGCGCCAGTAGATGTTGGTCATGCTCATGATCGCCGTCGCCGCCTTGGCGGCGCGCAGGCCGGCCGGCGTCAGCTTTGGCTGGAACTCGGCCATCAGGGCTTCGATCGTCAGCGGCTCGCCGCAAGCGAAGGCGGCGGCCAGAAAACAGCTCGCCTTCTGCGTCTCGCCGAGCGTTGCCTCGCCCGCCAGCGCGCGCAGATTGTGTTTCAGATCGTCGGCGAAGTCCGGCAGTTGCCCGGCCAGTCGGGCCAGCGACACCGGCCGCCGCCTCAGGCCGCGACAGCGCCCGGTCCCAGCAGGGCCAGGCGGAAGCGGTCCTTCAGATAGGCGCCGTCCTTGGGCGGCATGACCAGCGGCAGCGATTCCAGCCTTACCTTGATGGCAATGAAGACCGGACCCGCGCCGCCATGCACCAGCGGCAGGACGCGGGCCAGACCCGCCTCGTCGACGGCGCTGTCGACCGTAGCGAAACCGGCCGCCCGGGCGATGCCCGGCAGGTCGACGACCCCGGCGGTGGCGGTCGCTTGCATGCCGGTCTCGGCGTAGCTTTCGTTGTCGATCGCCACCAGCGCCAGATTGTCCGGGCGCTGGGTCGCGATGGTGGCGAGCGAGCCCAATCCCATCAGCAGGTCGCCGTCGCCCGTCAGCACCAGCACGCGACGCCCGGGTTGCGCCAGCGCCAGGCCCAGGCCCAGCATCGCGGCACCGCCCATGGCCCCCCATAGCGGGAAGTTGTCGGCCCGGTCGCCCACGGCGCTGATGTCCCAGTTGGTCGCGCCCAGGCCGGCCACCACCAGCGCCTCGCCGCGCCCGGCCAACAGCGCCTTCGCCACCTCGCGACGAGGCAGCGGATAGGCGCGCGATCGGCCGGCTTGCAGTACATCGCTCATCGCCGCCTCCTAGCGACCGAAGGTTTTCGCGCCGATCAGGCGCTGCGACAACAGGACGGCGGCCAGCGCCTGGCCCTCGAACGCCATGCGCGCGGCCGCATTCACCGTCTCGCCCACCTTGGCCGGCTCGTCCACCTCGAAGGTCAGCGCGCCCATCGCTTGCAGCACCGACCGGGTGGCCTGGCCCATCGGCACCTGCCAGGGATTGAACTCGCCATGGTGGCCGCGCATGGTCACCAGCATCAACAACGGCATGCGGCAATGCGCCGGCAGCGACAGCATGTTGATGCAGTTGCCGACGCCCGAGGACTGCATCAACAGCGCGCCGCGCTGGCCACCCAGCCACGCGCCGGCCAGTTGCGCCACCCCTTCCTGCTCGCTGCTCAGCACCACCGCGCGCATCGCGTTGTCGGCCCGCGCCAGCTCGATCAGCCGGGCATGGCCGGCATCGGGCACGTAGGCGATCTGGCGGACATCGTGGCTTTTCAGGCTGCGGAAGACGTCCTGCGGCCAATCGGCGATTGTGACGGTGCTCACGGGCGCGGCGGATCCTGTGCGTGGGTTAGGCCAGGCGGATCATAGGGAGGCGACCGCGCTTGTGCCAGCATTGCGCCCGCAGGCCTGCCCGCTGACGCCGGCAGCCCCGCCCCGAACGGCTCAGATCGCCGCTTCGTTGGCGGCGTCGAAGAAGTGCAGCCGGTCGGGGTTGATCGCCAGCCGCAATCTGTCGTGCACGCGGGCGCGCACGGTCGGCTCGACGCTGGCGACGATGGTGTGGCTGCCGGCCCGGGTATCGAGCAGGATTTGCGCGCCCAGCTTTTCGATCACTTCGATATCCGCCTCGAAGCAAAGTCCTTCCGGGTCGCTGCCGTTGGCGATGCGCAGATCCTCCGGCCGCACGCCCAGCGTGGCCCGCCCGCCATTCAGCCGGGCAAGCCTGCCGGCCTGTTCCGGCAGCGGCTGGATGCGCAAGCCGTCGCCTTCCGCCCACAGCGCGCCGCCGCGTTCGGCCAGCCGCACCTCGACGAAATTCATCGCCGGCGAGCCCAGGAAGCCTGCGACGAAACGGTTGGCGGGCGCGTTGTAAAGTTCCAACGGCTCGCCGACCTGCTGCACCAGCCCATCCTTCATCACCACCACCCGGTCGCCCAGCGTCATCGCCTCGACCTGATCGTGGGTGACGTAGATCGCGGTGGTGCCCAGGCGCTCGTGCAGCTTTTTCAGCTCGACCCGCATCTGCACCCGGAGCTTGGCATCCAGATTGCTCAGCGGCTCGTCGAACAGGAACACCTGCGGATGGCGCACGATGGCACGGCCCAGCGCCACCCGCTGGCGCTGGCCGCCCGACAACTGGCGGGGCTTCCGGTGCAGCAATTCGTGGATGCCCAGGATGTCGGCGGCCTGCTTGACGCGCGCCTGGATCTCGGCCCGCGCGAACTTCCGCATCTTGAGGCCGAAAGCCATGTTGTCGAACACGCTCATATGCGGATAGAGCGCGTAGTTCTGGAACACCATGGCGATGTCGCGGTCCATCGGCGGCAGCTCGTTGACCACCGTGTCGCCGATCAGCACCTCGCCGGACGTGATCGATTCGAGCCCCGCCACCATCCTGAGCGTGGTGGTCTTGCCACAGCCGGAGGGACCGACCAGCACGACAAACTCCTTGTCGTGGATCTCCAGGCTGACGTCCTTCACCGCATGCACGGCGCCGTCGTACAGCTTGTTGACCTGCCGGATGCTGACGCCCGCCATGTGACTACCCCTTGACCGAACCGGTGAGGCCGGAGACGTAGTGCTCGACGAAGAACGAATAGACCAGCGCCACCGGAATCGAGCCCATCAGGGCGCCCGCCATCAGCGGGCCCCAATAGAACACATCACCGCGGATAAGCTCGGAGACGACCCCCACCGGCACGGTCTTTTGTTCGGAGGAAGACAGGAAGACCAGGGCGTAGATGAACTCGTTCCAGCTGAGCGTGAAGGCGAAGATGCCGGCCGACAGGATGCCCGGCACCGCCACGGGCAGGATGATGTAGATCATCGCCTTCCAGCGCGAGGCGCCGTCGATCCGCGCGCATTCCTCGAGCTCTTTCGGGATCGCCTTGAAATAGCCCATCATCAGCCACGTACAGAACGGGATGAGGAAGGTGGGATAGGTCAGGATCAGCGCCCACGGCGTGTCGCCCAGGCGGAAATTGCGGATGACGTCGGCGAGCGGAATGAACAGCAGGGTCTGCGGCACCAGATAGGTGATGAAAATGCCGGTGCCGAGCGAGCCGGCGAAGGGGAACTTGAGCCGCGCCAGGGCATAGCCGGCGAACACCCCGCAGACCAGCGAGATCAGCGTGGACACCAGCGCGATCAGCATGGTGTTCCACAGCCAGGTCGGAAACAGCGTCTCCTCGAGCAGCAGCATGATGTGGTCGAGCGTCGGATTGGCAGTCCAGAACGGCTCGTAGTTCTTCGCGTTCCACGGCCGGTAGAGTTCGCCGTCCGGCCGGAGCGTGGTGATCGCCATCCAGTAGAACGGGAACAGCAGCCAGATCACGAACACCGCCAGCGGGAGGTAGAAAAACAGCCATTTCCGCCAAGCCGCGCCTTCAATCATGCCGCACCCGATCGATCGGCCAGGCGCGCATCACCGCGTTTCCACCCGCCGGATGTAGAGCAACTGCAAGATCACCACCAGGAACAGGATGGGGAACATGGCTAGCGAGATCGCGGCGCCCTCCGACAACAGGCCGGTGCCGATGCCCAGCTGATAGGCGTAGGTGGCGAAGAGCTGGGTGGCGTTGGCCGGGCCGCCGCCGGTCAGCACATAGACCAGCTGGAAGTCGGCGAAGGTCTGGATGACCGAGAACAGCGTCACCACCATGGTCACCGGCAGCAGGAGCGGCCAGGTGACGTACCAGAAGCGCTGCCAGGGCCGCGCGCCGTCGATCGCCGCCGCTTCGTGCAGTTCGGGACTGATGGTCTGCAGGCCCGCCAGCAACGTGATCGCGTAGAACGGCACGCCGCGCCAGATGTTGACCACCATGACCGACCACAGCGCGAGATCGGGATCGCCCAACCAGTTGATGCGGGCGTCGATGATGCCGAGTTTCCACAGCAACCAGTTCAACACGCTGAATGTCGGATCGAACATCCACTTCCAGGCGAACGTGGATAGCACGGTGGGAATGATGAACGGCAGCAGCACGAAGGCGCGCACGAATGCCTTGCCGCGGAAATGCCGATTGAGCAACACCGCCAGCCACAGGCCCAGCGCCAGTTTGAAGACCGTGGTGACGAAGGTGTACCAGACGGTGTTCCACACCGCGATGCGGAAGATGCTGTCGTTCCAGATCTTGACGAAGTTCTTCAGGCCGACGAAGTCGCCCGGCACGCCGACCCGCGTGTCGGTCAGCGCCAGCCAGATGCCGGTGACGAACGGATAGGCGATGAACAGGCCGAGCAGGATGCCGGTCGGCGCCAGCAGCAGGAAGGCGAGCTTGCGCTCGTCCTCCAACTGCCGCACGCGTCGCACCGCCCGGCGGGCGGGCGATGCGACCAGGCTGGCATCCTGCGTGGCCATGCGGGCGCCGCCGTCAGGTCCGCTGCGCGCCGCTCAGGTGCCGTAGGCCTTCTTCACCTCGCCTTCCGCCCACTTCACCGCTTCCTCGGCCGCCATGCCTTGCACCGCCTTGGCGAACATGTCGACGATGATGTATTTCGACAGCACCTCGGCGGCCTTCTGCCCGGCCGGCCCGGCATAGCCATAGACGCGGCCCAGGCGCCCGGCGACGCGGTAGGGCGCCATCACCGGATCCTCGTCCCACAGCGTGCTCTTCTCCCAGGAAGTGGTCGGGCCGGTGGCGAAGCCCTTCTGCACCTTGAACCACTTGTCGTAAACCGCGGGCGAGTGGAACCAGCTCAGGAACTCCTTTGCCGCCTTCTGGTTCTTGGAATAGCCCATGACCATGTGGCATTGGAAGGGATGCACGCCGAACTGCCCCGCCGGCCCCTTGGGCAGCGGCGCGTGCAGGATGTCGTCTTTCATCTGCTTGCCCGCCTCGGTTTTGTAGGAGTCGGGCTTCCGCAGGGATTCGATATAGATCGAGGCGCCGTTCAGCGTGGCGCTGATCGTGCCGGACAGGAAGGCGCGGTTGTTGTTGCTGTCGTCCCAGGCGACCCCGCCCTCGTCGTGCCCCTCTTTCCAGAACGCGGTCATGAACTTGACCGCCTCGACCGTCTCCTTGCTGTTCAGCTTGACGGTCTTGCCGTCCGCCTCGACCTCGCGGCCGCCGAACGACCACAGCAGCGGATAGCAGAAGGCCGGCGCATCGCCGACCGTGTGGCCGAGCGACTGGCCGACCGGATGCCCCTTGGCCTTCAGTTTCTTGCCGGCCTCGCGGTACTGCTCCCAGGTCTCCGGGAACTTGCCGATGCCGGCCTCGTCGAACCACGATTTGCGGTAGGCGATCATCGCGCCGATGATGCAATAAGGCACGGCGATCCAACGCTTGCCGTCATTGGCCTGCGCCTTGGCCAGGTCGTAGTAGCCGCCCTGCTGCTTCGCCACGTCCTCACACAGGTCGCTGACATCGGCGCAGCTTTCGGCATAGAGCTGGGCGTTGTTGTTGAACGCCATGATGATGTCGGCACCGCTCTTGGCCTGGATCGCCGCGGTGGCGCGCGCCTGCAGGTCATTGAGGCCGATGGTTTCCAGGTTGAGCTTGATGCCAAGCGCCTTCTCGCCCTCGGCCAGCATCTGCTTGCGCAGGATCTCGTCGCCCGCCGGGACGAAGTCGTTCCACTTCAGCCAGTGCACCGTCGTGGTCTGGGCGATGACCGGGCTTTGGCCCGTGGCCAGGATACCAGCCAAGCCGGCGGTCTTCGCGGCCACCGCCGCGCCGCCGGTCAGTTTCAGCATGTTGCGCCGATTGATCTTGGGCATCGTTACCTCCCTCTGATTCGTTGTGTGTCGTTCGTGCTTGTCGCGCGTCGTCAAGGCGCCTCTCGGAGCGCTCCCGGCCGATGCTAGTGCATAGCTGTTCCGCGCGCCAGCCAGATGGACGGCGCACGCGCATGCCGTTTGGGCCGGGCGCGGTTGTCCGCTAGCCTGTCCCGGCGCACGCCACCACGAGGGGTCGCCATGTCCGATGCAGCCGCCGCGACCGGCAATTACGTGGCCGCGGCCGAGGCCTTGGCGGAGCTCATCCAGGCGTCGCGCGCGGAGATGGAGCGAGCGCGCCGCATGCCCGTGCCGCTGGTCGCGGCGATGGCGGAGGCCGGCCTGTTCGCGCTGTCCATGCCGCGCGCCTGGCGCGGGCCGGAACTCGACCCCATGACGCAAGTCCGGGTGGTGGAGGCGTTGTCCAAGGCCGACGCCTCGACCGGCTGGACGGCGATGCTGGGTCTGCATGCCGGCTACTTCATCGCCTTCCTGGAGCAGGCGGCGGCGCGCGCGATGTATGCCGACCTCAACGCCTTCACCGGCGGCGTTACCCGGCCGACCGGGCAGGCGGTCAGGGTCAGGGGTGGCTTTCGCGTCACCGGCCGCTGGGCGCTCGGCTCGTGCTGTCAGCACAGCCGGTGGCTGTTCAGCGGCTGCCGGGTGATCGAGGATGGCAGCCCGCGCCTGGCGGCCGACGGCGGCCCGGAAATCCGTCTCTGCTATCTGCCGGGCGAGGCGGTCGAGGTGATCGACACCTGGAACAGCACGGGGCTGCGCGGCACCGGCAGCCACGACTACCGAATTGCGGATTTCTTCGTGCCGGAGGAACAGAGCTTCGATCCGCTGCGCGCGGCCGTCCGCCGGCCCGAGCCGCTCTATGGCGTGCGCAACATGTATCTTTGCAATCTCGCGGGCATTCCGCTCGGCATCGCGCGGGCGGCCATCGACGCCGTGCTCGACCTCGCGCAGGACAAGCCGACGCGCATCGGCACGGCGCTGAAGGACGAGGCGCATGTCCAACTGGCGCTGGCCCGCGCCGAGGCGCTGCTCGGCGGCGCGCGCGGCTTCTTCTTCGACATCCTGGAGGAAATCTGGGCGACGCTGACCTCCGGCCGGCCAGTCAGTCAGCGCCAGCACGCGCTTTATCGCCTGGCGATCTGCAATGCCTACGACGCCGGCGTCGCGGCGGTCGACCTGATGTTCAAGGTCGGCAGCAGCAGCGCGCTCGATGCCGCGCACCCGCTCGACCGGGCGTTCCGCGACATCCACGCCGCGGCGCAGCATTTCGTGGTCTCGGCCAAGATCGAAGAGGCCGCGGGCCGCGTCTTCCTGGGCCTCGAGCCGGGCGTCCCCAGCTTCTGAACCGCCGGTTTGCGCGAGCGCAAGGTGCGGGCGGGCGAAGTGCGCATTGTCGCGAACCATCGGACACTGTAGCTGGAGGGAAGGCGATGCGGTTCGCAACAGGACTCCTGGGAGCGACAGTGCTGCTGACCGACCTGGCGCTGGCGGCGGAGGCCACGGCGATGCCGCATTGCCCGATGATGCAGGGCCAGCTGGGCCAAGGCACGGGGGCCAAGGCATGCCAGGCCCCGGCATGATGGGCCAAGGCATGATGGGCCAGGGGATGCCAAGCCAGGGGATGATGGGCATGCACGGCCAAGGTATGGGCAGTCCGGCCGGAGCCGGCCGCGGCGTCTGGCTGGCTGACCGGGATCGCGACGGCTTCAACTCGGCCGAGGAGGCGGCGGCGCATTTCGAGACGCGCTTTGCCCTGCTCGACGCCGACGGCGACGAGGCAGTGAGCGAGGCGGAGTTCGTCGGCGGTTCACCCGCCACGCTCGGTCCCCGGCACGCGCCGATGCAAGCAGCGCGCAAGCAGCGTTTCCAGGCGATGGACGCCGACAAGGACGGTTTCGTCAGCGAGGCCGAGTTCCTGAAAGCCGGCGAGCAGCGCTTCGTCGCCCTACCGCGCGACGCGCAAGGTCGCGTCGGCGTCTGGGCGTTCCGCGGCGCGCAGCGCCTGTAGCGCCGCCGCGCTACTCCGCCGCGTCGGCGCCTGGCTTGGCGGCCTGCCACTCCCGCAGGATGCGCCGGGCATCGCCCAGCGCCGGGTCCATCGCCGCATCGCGCCCGGCGGTCTTCGCCGCCAATTCGATCACATAGCCGTTGGGATCGCGGAGATAGATCGAGCGGATGAAGCCGTGGTCGGAGATGCCGCGCAGCTCGCGCCCCTCCGCCTTGCCCTTGCCGAACAGGGCGTCGAGATCGGCCGGCGAGACTTCCAGCGCGATATGCAGGTCGTAATCGTGCTGCGGCTTGAACGCGAAGGGCCGGTCCGGTGCCTCGAAGAAGGCCAGGAACGACCCGTCGCCCAGGCGGAAGAAAGTGTGCAGCACGTCGATCCGCCGCCCGGTCTTGCTCTCGGCGAGGCGCAAGGCGCCCGCCAGCGGCAGGCCGAGGAAATCCTCGTAGAACTGCCGCGTTTCCTCGGAATCCCGACAGCGATAGGCGTTGTGGCGCAGGCCCTTGATCATGGCGCGCTCACTCTGCGGCCAGCCGCAGTCCGGCCGGTGCGCCGCCATGGCGCAGTAGGCGGCCCGAATGGGTCGCCGTCTCGCGGTCGTCCTCGATCGTCACCTGGCCGTTGACCAGCACGTAGCGATAGCCGGTCGCCCGCTGCACCCGGCGCCATTCGCCACCCGGCAGGTCGTGGGCGATCTCGCTGGGCCTGACCGCCAGGCGCTCGTAGTCGTAGATCGCGATGTCGGCCGGTGCGCCACGCCGCAGCACGCCGCGCCCCTCGAAGCCCGCCACCATGGCCGGCAGAGCGGCCAGCCGCCAGTGCGCCTCCTCCAGGCTCAACAGGTTGTGCTCGCGCACGAGCCGCACCAGCGTCTCGGTCGGATAGCGGCCGGCGGTCAGGAACTTGGTGTGCGCGCCGCCATCCGACACGCCGAACAGCACCCAGGGATTGGCCACGACTTCGGCCAGATAGTCGGTGCGCACGTTGGGCGGGGCGGCGAAGAACTCGGTCCTCAGCCCATCCGCGACGGCGATGTCCAGCATGGCGTCGACGATGTGCTTGCCGGTCGCTTGCGCGACGTGGCCGAGCGTCATGTCGAGGAAGCGTTGGGTCTCCGGCGATTTCGGCCCGATCACCGCGATATCGGCCATGGGGCCGGTGACGGTGCGCGGGTCTTGCGCGCGCAAGGCGCGCCGGCGGGCGGGATCGGCCAGCTTGGCCAGCCGCTCGGCCACGCTGCCGACCGTCGCCTCGCGCCAGGCCGGCTTGTCGTCCCACAGGTTCCAGTCCTCGAAGGTGAAGGTGAAGCCGGCATCCGTGGTCAACCCCTGGCCATAGACCCTGAGGCCGCGGCGCCGGCAATCCTCCAGCCAAGCCAGCGATTCCCGATGCACCTCCGGTTTGTGGTCGTAAACCTGCACCACGTTCCACAGCAGCGGCCGGCCCGACAGGTCCGCCAGCCTCTCCATATGCGCCCAGTCGCGCTGGTAGGAGCCGGAGGAGATGGTCATCTGCATGAAGCCCTGGTTGCGCCGGCCGAGTACGCGGGCGAAGGCCTCGCAGGTCTCGTCGTGCATCACGTCGGTGACCATGGGCGTGGCGTCGTAATCCATCTGCACCGAGGAAGGGCCGGTCGGCATCAGCCGCTGCGCCGACCAGCCGCAAGCGCCGGCATCCATCGCCTGGTCCAGCAGGCGGCACATCTCGCGCTCCTGGGCCGCTGTCGGGCGCCGGCCGGCCTTGGCCGCCTCCAGGCCCATCGCCCAGATCAGCAGCGGGCCGACCGGCATGTAGGGCAGGATGTTGATCGCCTTGGGCGCCCGCTCGACGCTGTCCAGGAATTCCGAGAAGCTGACCCAGTCCCACGGCAGGCCGGCCTTCATCGCGGCATAGGGGATCGCCTCGACCCGGGTCATCGACAGCATGGCGCGTTCGCGCAGCTCGGGCTTGACCGGCGCAAAGCCAAAGCCGCAATTGCCGATCACCACCGAGGTGATGCCGTGCCAGCTCGACAGCGAGCAATAGGGATCCCAGAAGAGTTGCGCGTCGTAATGCGTGTGCAGGTCGACGAAGCCCGGGGCCACGTGCAGGCCGCCCGCATCGATTGCGCGGCGACCGGCATTGGCGGGAATGCGGCCGATCTCGGCGATCAGGCCGTTCTTGACCGCGATGTCGCCGCGATAGCGCGGAATGCGTGTGCCGTCGAAGATCAAACCGTCCTTGATCACGATGTCGTAGTCGGCCATCGGCGGCTCCGGCAAAGGCGGGTTGCGGGTTGCGCCGAGCATGGCAGTTCGCCTTGCCCTTTGCAAAACCGGGCGGCCGGGCTAAACTAGCGGCGGGTCAACGTTCGGGATGACGATGTCCGGTCGCCCGCCAAAGCTGAGCAGCTTCCTCTGGTGACGCGTCAGCCGCCGCGCTGAACCGCGGTGAGAACACGCTTGCGTTGCCCTTCCGGCCCGCGTCCACCTCGCCTTGACGCGAGCACCGGCGTCCAGAGGACCTGAACATGAGCTTTCCCTTCGTCTCCCGTTCCGGCATCGCCGTCGCGCGCAGCCGCAGCGAGCTTGACTATGCCGAAGGCGCCGCCTTTCTGGTGGACGCGCTCGACCGTCGGCGCGGCGGCTATTTTTCCTCCGGCGTCGAGGATCCCGACCGTTACTCGCGCTGGGATTTCGGCTTCGTCGATCCGCCGGTCGAACTGATCGGCCGGCAGCGGCAGTTGACCGTGCGGGCGCTGTCGCCGCGCGGCGTGCCGCTGATCGCCATGCTGCGGCCGATCCTGGCGGCCGACCCGGCGGTCTCGCTGCGGCAGGCCGGCGAGCGGGAATACACGCTCGCCGTAGCGCCCGGCGCCGACAGCTTCCCCGAGGAGGAACGCAGCCGACAGCCCTCTCTGTTCACGCCGCTGCGCCATCTGATCGCCGACTTCGCCGGCCTGGGCGACGGCTTCCTCGGACTCTATGGCGCCTTCGCCTATGATCTGATCTTCCAGTTCGAGCCGATGCCGCTCGCGCAGGCGCGCGCGGCCAACGCCAAGCTCCTGCACCTCTACCTGCCGGACCGGCTCTATCTCGTCGACCGGCGCAAGGAGGCGGCCTATCGCCACGACTTCGAGTTCGCCGCCGACGACCTGACCACCAAGGGATTGCCGGCCGAACCGTTTGCCGCCTTGCCGCCGCCGCAGGCGGCGCGCAACGCGCCGCGCACGATTGTTTCCAGCCCCAGCGCCGAGCGCTACATGGCGATGGTGGACGAAGCGCGCGAACGCATGCGGGTTGGCGACATCTTCGAAGTGGTGCTCAGCCGCACCTTCAGCGCCGGCTTCGATCGACCGCCCTCGGAACTCTATCGCCTGATGCGGCGCAACAATCCCAGTCCTTACGAGTTTCTCTGCCAGTTCGGCGACGAGCAGTTGATCGGCGCCTCGCCCGAGATGTTCGTGCGGGTGGAAGGCGAGCGGGTGGAATCCTGTCCGATCTCCGGCACCGCGCGGCGCGGTGGCAACGCCATGGAGGAGGCCGAACGCCTGCTGGCGCTCTACAACTCGGAGAAGGACGAAGTCGAACTCACCATGTGCACCGATGTCGACCGCAACGACAAGGCGCGCATCTGTCTCCCGGGCAGCGTGCGGCTGCTGGCCCGTCGCATGGTCGAACGCTATGCCGGCCTGTTCCACACAGTCGATCATGTCGAGGGTCGGCTCAGGCCCGGCTTCACCGGGCTCGATGCCTTCTTCAGCCATATGTGGGCGGTCACGCTGACCGGCGCGCCCAAGCGCATGGCGGTGTCGATCGTCGAGGCGATGGAGGCGGGGCCGCGCGGCTGGTATGGCGGCGCGGTGGGCGGTTTGTCGCTGAACGGCGATGTCAACACCGGCATCACCATCCGTACCGCCCATCTCACGGACGGCACGGCGCATTATCGCGTCGGCGCCACGCTGGTCTGGGACAGCCTGCCGGCGGAGGAAGAAGCCGAGACCCGGATCAAGTCGACCGTGTTCTTCCGCGCGCTCGAAAGCCTGGACCGGCCGGCCGTCTTGCCAACGGCCAAGGCACCGGCCCGGCCGTTCGCCGGCCTCGAAATCGTCATGGTCGACAACGAGGACAGCTTCGTCCACACGCTGGCCGACTATCTCCGGCAGACTGGCGCCAACGTGACCACCTATCGCTGGGGCCTGCCGGCCGGGCGGCTGCTGGCCGCTGGCGCGCGCGTTGTCGTGCACTCGCCCGGACCGGGCCGGCCGGCCGATTTCGGCGTGCCTGCCCTGGTGCGGGCGCTGGCCGAGCGCGGCGTCGCGCAGTTCGGCGTTTGCCTGGGCCTGCAGGGCACCGTGGAAGCCTTCGGGGGCAGTCTGGCGGTGTTGGCCGAGCCGCGGCACGGCAAGTTCTGGCAGGTCCGGCACGAGGGCGACCCGCTGTTCGCCGGCATCCCCTCGCCCGCCAGGTTCGGCGCCTATCACTCGCTGGTCGCCGTCAAGCGCGACTTTCCCGCCAGCCTGCGGCCGATCGCCTGGAACGAGGGCGACGAGGTCATGGCGCTGCGCCACCGCGAACGGCCGATACTGGCGGTGCAGTTCCACCCCGAATCGATCCTGTCGATGCACGGCGAATTGGGCCATCGGCTGGTGCAAAACGCGTTAGCCAGTCTGGCGGCCACAATCGGCTAGCCCGCCCTAGCCGGCCGCATGCCGCCATGCGGCAATCGCAATAGAGCGATGCCAGAATTATACAACTATTGGTATTGAACCCGGAGGCCCTTACGTTAGAGTTCACAAATCCTTGGGCAGCCGGGGAGACGATGGGCAGGTCAGAGGATCGTGCCATCTTGCGCAATGTCCGCATCGCCGGGCGGCGCACCAGCATCAAGCTGGAAGCGGCGATGTGGGAGGCGCTGTTCGAGCTCTGCGCGCGGACAGGGCTCAGCCTTGACCAGGTCTGCGCACTGGCGGCTTGTAAGCGCCGGGGCAAAAATCCCTCACTGAAGCGGCCGGATTGTCCGGTTGCGCCGGAGTAAAAATCCAGCAGCAGATAGCTCTTTGCGGTTTTGGCAGAGGGCGGGGGGATGAAGGGCGTGGAACTTTACAGGCAGGTCCGCCACGCGGTTCGGATTGAGGGTCTGAGCCGTCGTGAGGCGGCTCGGCGGTTCGGGCTGGATCCTCGGACGGTTGCGAAGATGCTGGTCTTCTCGGTGCCGCCGGGATGCCGGCGGAGCCGGCCGCTGGCGCGGCCGAAGCTGGGCCCATTCATTGGAATCATCGACCGGCTTCTGGAGGAGGATAAGGGCCGTCCTGCGAAGCAGCGTCATAGCTCGAAGGGGATCTTCGAGCGGCTGCGCGCCGAGCACGGGTATGGCGGCGGGCTGACGATTGTGAAGGACTACGTGCTGCTGCAGCGTCAGCGG
>Ga0194121_10004132_pt1 | contig 21306 bp, 22 predicted proteins | sample TA2MahCa50mmetaG_FD_148609 | JGI IMG/M metagenome (GOLD analysis project Ga0194121, IMG submission 148609) | Freshwater microbial communities from Lake Tanganyika, Tanzania - TA2015020 Mahale Deep Cast 50m | ecosystem: Environmental > Aquatic > Freshwater > Lake | place: Tanzania: Lake...
TCGCCGCCGCCCGCCGCCGAGCAGCGCTCGAGCGGAGCGCCGCCCGGGTGAGCGAGGAGCGATTGCTCGCGCTGATCGCCGCCGACGAGATCGCCTACTGGCGGCTGCTCGGCATCGAGGTGCTGCACGCGGAGGACGGGCTCGTCCGCCTGCGCCTGCCGATGCGCCCCGAGCTCGGCACCCGGCGCGCCGACGTCATGCACGGCGGGGCGATCGGCTCCCTCGTCGACGCCGCCGCCGGCGCGGTGACCGCGACGGCGCGCCGCCCCGACGACGAGAGCTGGGCCGGGCAGGCCACCACGGACCTCAACGTGACGTTCCTCAACGCCGCGACGACCGCCGTCGTCGCCGAGGGGCGGGTGCTGCGCGGGAGCCGCTCGCTCGTCTTCGTCGGCGTGGAGGTACGCGACGAGGCGGGCGCGCTGATCGCCGTCGGCCGCGCGACCTACACGATCATCCGGCGGCCCTGAGGGAGACGGCGCGCGCGGTTCGCGGTTAGGCGTCGGCCCCCGCGATCGCCTCAACCTCGATCTCCACGCGGTGCACGGGCAGCATCAGGCGCGCCACCTGCACCATCGTCATCGCGGGACGCGCCGCGCCGAGCGCCTCGCGGACCGCGGCGGCGACGCCCTCCCACGCCTCGATGTCGGTGACGTAGATGCGCGCCGCAACGACCTCCGCGGGCTCCGCGCCCGCCTCGCGCAGCGCAGCCGCGATCGTAGCCATCGCGACCCGAGTCTGATCCGCGACGTCCTCCGGGACGCTGCCGTCGGACCTGGTGCCGGTGGTGCCGCTGACCCACACGCGGTCCCCCACGCGCACGGCGCGCGAGTAGCCGACGCGCTCCTCCCACGGCCCCCCGGACGAGACGCGCCGGCGCGGGACCACGCGCGGTCAGCTGTCGATCTCGCGGTCGCCGTCGAAGAGCGCCGCCTGCAGCGCGGGCGTGCTGTTCGCGTCCAACCCGAGATGCTCGTATCCCGGGCGCGCGAGCACGCGTCCGCGCGGAGTGCGCTGGAGGAAGCCGATCTTCAGCAGGTACGGCTCGTAGACGTCCATGATCGTGTCGGGCTCCTCAGAGATCGCGGCGGCGAGCGTCTCGAGCCCCACGGGCCCGCCGCCGAAGCGCTCCGCGAGCGCGCTCATCAGCTCGCGGTCCATCTCGTCGAGGCCGAGCTCGTCGATCCGCAGCTGCGCGAGCGCGGCGCCCGCGACCTCGCGCGTGATCACGCCGTCGGCGCGCACCTCCGCGTAGTCCCGCACGCGCCGCAACAGCCGGTTCGCGACGCGCGCGGTGCCCCGCGAGCGCCGCGCGATCTCGGTGACCCCGCCCTCGTCGATGCGGCAGCGCAGCACCGCCGCCGAGCGGCGCACGATCTGCGCGAGCGCCTGCTCGTCGTAGAACTCGAGGCGGTACGCCGCGCCGAAGCGATCGCGCAGCGGCTGCGAGACGAGCGCGAAGCGCGTCGTCGCGCCGATCAGCGTGAAGCGGTGCAGCTTCAGCCGCACGTCGCGGGCCTTCGGGCCCTTGCCGAGGATGATGTCGACCGAGAAGTCCTCCATTGCCGGGTAGAGCACCTCCTCGACCGCGAGCGAGAGGCGGTGGATCTCGTCGATGAAGAGGACGTCGCCGGCCTGCAGGCTCGTGAGGAGCGAGGCGAGGTCGCCGGCGCGCTCGATCGCGGGGCCGGAGGTGATGCGAATCGAGACCCCCATCTCGGCGGCGACGATCATCGCGAGCGTCGTCTTGCCGAGGCCGGGCGGGCCGTGGAAGAGCAGGTGGTCGAGAGGCTCCTCGCGCTGGCGGGCGGCCTCGATCGCGATGCGAAGGCTCTCCTTGATCCGCTCCTGCCCGTAGTACTGCTCGAGCCGGCGGGGTCGGAGCGTCGACTCGACGCCGGCGTCCTCGTCGGTGATCGCCGGCGTGAGCGGGCCTACGCGCTCGGTCATTCGGGCCTCCTGACTACGCCACTATACAGAACTGGTGTTCGTGAGGCACACCGCCCCTCGGGGCCGTCCGGGGGCGGCCGCGTCGCGCCGCCGAGCGGTGGCGTTGTACCCTGCCGCGGCGCACCGGGGGCTCTCGGAGGAGGATGAGCGTGGCAACCGTCGAGACCGTGCTCGGGCCGGTGGACGAGGGGGAGCTCGGGTTCACGCTGAGCCACGAGCACGTGCTCGTCGGCATCGACGCGCGCATCTACCCCTGGCGGTACGACCTCGAGGCGACGAGGCGTCGCGCGGTGGCGGAGCTCCGCGAGGCGAAGCAGGGCGGCGTGGACAGCGTGATCGACCTCACCACGCCCGACCTCGGGCGTGACGTGAAGGCGATCGCGGCGATCGCCCGCGATGCGGGGGTGCACGTCGTGGTCGCGACGGGCATCTGGCGCAACCCGCCGCACTCGTTCTGGGCGCGCGAGCCCGACGAGATCGCCGAGATCTTCGTGCGGGAGATCGAGGTCGGCATCGACGACACGGCGGTCAAGGCCGGCGCGATCAAGGTGGCGAACGACGTGGAGGGGGTGACGGAGGTCGCCGAGCGCATCCTTCGCGGCGCCGCTCGCGCGTGCAAGCAGACCGGCTGCCCGATCAGCACGCACCACTGGGCGCCGCTCGAGGTCGGGCGGCGGCAGGTGGAGATCTTCCAGGACGAAGACGTGCCGATGGACCGCGTGTGCATCGGGCACAGCGCCGACGCGACCGACGTGCGCTACCTCGAAGATCTGCTGAACGCCGGCGTCTACCTGTCGATGGACCGCTACCCCGGCGGGGTGGGCGGCCGTCCGGACTGGCGCGCGCGCAACGAGACCGTGAAGGCGCTGATCGACCGCGGCTGGACGGAGCGGCTGATGCTCGGCCACGACTACGCCCCCGCCGCCGTGCGCGCGGGCGCGCCGGCGCCGGCATCGGGCGAGCGCACACGCTACCTCTTCGTCTCCGAGGTTGCGATCCCGGCGCTGCGCGAGGTCGGCGTGACCGAGGAGGCGATCCAGACGATGATGCGTGAGGTCCCGCGGCGCTTCCTCGTGGGAAGCCGCGGATAGCCACAGGGGACGAGCGGCCGGCGAGGCCGGCGCGTCGGGGAAGGCGCAGCGATGGCGAGGGTGAACGCCGACTACCGGGAGCGGAAGCGCATCGTCTTCGAGGCGCGCGGCCGCCACTTCACGAACGTACGCGAGCCCGCCGCCGACGGTGGGCCCGTCGGCTACAGCTCGACCGAGCTGCTCCTGATCGCCGTAGGCAACTGCACGCTGGGCGCGCTGCTGAACCACGAGTTGCTGCGCGAAGTCGACGTCGCGCGCGCCTCCGCGGTGCTCGAGGCGGAGATGGTCCCGAACCCCACGCGGATCGAGCGCATCGACGTCACGGTCGAGCTCGAGGTCGCCGACGCGGCCGTGCGCGCGCAGCGGGAGGCCGTGGAGGTCGCCGCGTGCGGCTGCCCGCTCTGCAACACGCTCGGTGACAAGGTGCAGGTGCGCGTGCGCCTGGCGGGGCCGCAACGCTCGCCCTCCGCGTAGCGCGCGCACCGCGTCGAGCGGGCGGGGCCCGACGGCGGGCGCCACGACCCCCGCCGGCGAGCCCCGCGACCCGCGCACACGGCATCGAAGGGCGGGGGGGGCGATGCTGAGAATAGAACGAATGTTCTCATCACGTCCAGCCCCACGACGCGCGCCGGGAGCCGTCGGGCGGGCCTCGCGGTGAACGCGCCCGCGCCGCCCTCGCGCTTCGCGCTGCGCGAGATGACGCACGACGACCTCGGCGCGGTGCGCCGCATCGAGCGGCGCGCCTACACCGACGCGTGGTCCCGCCGCGTGTTCGAGCAGGAGCTCGGCAACGCCCTCGCGCGCTACGAGGTCGCGGTCGTCGCGCCACCTCCGGCCGGGCACCCGGCCCGCCTGCGATGGCCGCGACGCGACGCGCGCCGGCCCGAGATCGTGGGGTTCTTCGGGGTCTGGTTCATGCAGGACCAGTTGCACCTCGTCACGGTCGCGGTCGACCCGCCGCGCCAGCGCGAGGGGATCGGCGCCCGCATGCTGCTCGAGTGCTTCGCGATCGCGGGCGCGGCCGAGCTCGCGAGCATCGTGCTGGAGGTGCGTGTCTCGAACGAGCGGGCGCGCGCGCTGTACGAGCGCTTCGGCTTCCGCGTCGTCGGGCGCCTCGCGGGCTACTACAAGGACGACGGCGATGACGCGTTCGTGATGACGTGCGACCGGCTCGGCGAGCCTGCCTCCGTCGAAGCGCTTGAGCGGGCGCGCGCGGCCCACCGCGCGCAGCATCCCGAGCTGTGGCCGTCGCCCGCCGACGCGACGGGTGGGCCGGGCTAGTCGGACGCCGCCGCGCTCGTCCGCTCGCGTGGGGCGCCGAGGCGCGGCGTTCCCCGCACGGCGGTGAGGAAGAGAACCACGCCGCCGACGGGGATGACGGCGCACGCTGCGAAGACGCCGGCGTAGGAGGTGGCGCCGGCGACGGCGCCGAGCAGCACGCTCCCGATCGCCGCCCCGACGTCCCAGGCCATCGTGTAAGTCGCCATCGACGAGCCGAGCGCGTCGCGCGAGGAGCGGTCGACGATCAGCGCGACGATCGCGGTCTGCGTGCCTGCGAGCCCGAGCCCGTAGAGCGCGGCGGCGGCGAGCAGGGCGGGTTGCGCGGGCGCGCTCGCCAGCACGAGCAGCCCGGCCGCGGCCAGCAGCAGCGCCGGTGCGACCACGCGCCCGCGGCCGAAGCGGTCGGACAGCCAACCCGAGGAGGAGCGTGCGGAGAGCTGGGCGAGCGCGAGCGCCGTGTAGAAGAAGCCGACGTTGCCGAGGCCGCGCTCGTCGGCGAAGAGCGGCAGGAAGGTGGTCACCGCGCCGAAGGGGGTTGTCACGGTGAGGAAGACCGCGGCCGGCAGGAGCGCGGTGTGGGACACCCAGCGACGGCGGCGGAGCGGCAGGCGCGGGGCACCGCTCGCCTCCGGGGGGTCGGGGTCGCCGACGAGCGCGCCGAAGAGCAGCGCCGCCACGCCGGCGGCGGCGGAGACGCCGTAGGCGAGCTCGAACGAGCCGGCCGAGAGCAGCCAGACGGCGAGCGCGGCGCTGTAGAGCCCGGCGACGGTGTTCGAGGTCTGGTAGATGCCCACGCCGAAGCCGCGCCGGTCGTCCGGGAGCAGTCCGGCCACGATCGCGAGCAGCGCCGTCGTGAAGAGCCCCATCGCGATGCCGTGCAGCGCGCGGAACGCGAGCGCGGTCCACGGCCCGAGGTCCAGCGCATAGCCGCCGAACGCGACGATCGTCGCGATCGCGCCGAGGCGGAGCCAGCGCTGCCGGTGACCGGCGTCGACCCACACGCCGACGAGCGGCCGCGAGATCATCCCCGCGATCCCGAGCGCGCCGACCACGAGCCCGATCACCCAGTCCGGCTCGCGGGCGAAGTCCTTCGGGATCTCGACGAGCGACATGTAGTACGAGACGAAGTAGAAGTGGATCGCGGCGATCGCGAGCAGGTACGTCGGCGTGACGAGCCGCCTCGGCGCGGACGGCGCGTCGCTCACGGGCGCGCCGGGCGGTGGGCGCGGGACGCCCGGCTTCGCGCGATCATCCCGGGCGCGGCGACTTCTTGCGCACGAGCGACACGATGAGCTCCGCGGCGTGCGCGTCGCTCAGCTTCCCCGAGTTCACGACCAGGTGGTAGAGGTAGGGCGAGCGGTAGTCGATGCTGAAGTACTTCTGGTGCCACGCCTCGCGCTGCACATCGGAGTCGCGCACGCGCTCCGCCGCAGCGCTGGTCTCCATCGCGTCGCGCTCGGCGATGCGGCGGATGCGCTCGGCCTGATCGCACACCACGCGCACGTGCACGGCGTTTGCGCGGTCGGCAAGCAGCGCCTGCGCGCCCCGACCGACGATCACGACCGAGCCGCGGTCGGCCAGCTCGAGGATGAGCGACTTCATCGTCTCGATGTACTGGCGGTCGTCCGCGCGCATGTCCGGGACGGCGGTCTCGCCGTAGGTGCGGCCGAGGACGGCCTCGAGCGCGCCCGGCGACATCATCGGATCGACGTTGGTCATCCCGGCGCGCTCGATGAAGGAGCGCAGCATGCGCGTGAGCCGTCCGCCGAGCCCGCTCGTGCGCTCGTCGAAGGAGGCGACCTCCTCCTCGGACCAGCCGAGGGCTGCCGCCGCCTCCGTCATCAACTCGCGGTCGGCGAGCGCGTAGTCGAGCTCGCGCGCGACGCGGACGGCGATCGTGCCCATCGATCCGAGGTGCCCGGTGAGCGTGACCACCGTCATCTCCGGCCTCCCTGCGCCGCCGCGAGATGCGCGGCGATCCCGAGTTCGCCGTCGGCGCGGTCCGGAGGCGGGGGATCGGCGGGGCGCGCCGCTGGCCTCGCGCTCGAGCGGCGCGCGCTACTCCTCGTCGCCGCCCTCGTCGTCCTCGTCGGTCGCGCTCGGGTCGTGCACGTAGACGAGGAAGCGCTCCCTGCGCTCGGCGAGCAGCACGAGCCGGCCGGCCGCTTCCTGCTCGCGGATCCATGCCGGGAGCAGCGCGCCGTGCCCTCGCACCTGGAACGTGTCGCGCTGCAGCCCGAAGCGGCGGCCGTCGACCTCGACGTAGAAGGGCGGGAGGCCGCGCAGCTCGTTGACGTTCAGCACGAAGACGTCGACGTCGCCGGTCTCGAGGATCTCGAAGTCCTCGTAGCCGACGACCGCGGTCCGGGTCTCCGGGTCGATCGAGAGCGGGCGCGGGTCGGCCTGGACCATCGGCATCCTCCTCGAGCAGCCGGGATCATAGGGGCGGGTCCGCGCGCCGGCCAGTCAGCACGCCGGTCGCCCCCGCGAGCCGGTCGCCCCCGCGAGCCGGTCGCCCCCGCGAGCCGGTCGCCCCCGCGAGCCGGTCGCCCCCGCGAGCCGGTCGCTCCCGCGAGCCGGTCGACTCCCGCGAGCCGGTCCCGCTCCCGCGAGCCGGTCCCGCTCCCGCGAGCCGGTCGCTCACCGCTCCGCGATGACGTCCGGCGCCGCGAGCGCGGCGATCGCCGTGACCAGCAACGCGGAGGCCACGCACCAGGCGCAGATCGCGTCGATGACGAGCAGCTCGAGCGCGGTCAGGTACGCCGAGTAGAGGCTCCCGGCGAGCGCGACGGTGAACGTGGCCGTGGCGAGCGGCAGCGCGCGCAGCCGGGGCGCGCGCGTCCCGAGGCGGCGACCGAGGACGAGCGCGAGCAGCGTGGCGTACATGAGCAGGCCCAGCACCGCGACCGGCACCCCGGCGACACGAGCGTAGGCCGAGCCCTGCACCTCCGAGCAGCTCCCGAGCCCGGAGCAGAACGGCTCGGCGGTGGCATCCAGCGCGACGTAGGAGAGGTACGCGCCAATCGCCACCCCGGCCGCGCAGAGGCCGGCGAGCAGCTCGAGCCTCCGCATCGCGACCTACCGGTCCCGAAGCGCGGCGTCGATCGCCTGCCGGAAGGCCTCGAGGTTCTGAGCGCCCTGGAGGAGCCGGCCGTTGATCAGGAACGACGGCGTCGCCGAAATGCCCGCGGCGCGTCCCTCCGCGGTCTCCCGCTCCACCAGCGCGCGCTTCTCGCCCGCGTCGAGGCAGGCCCCGAACCGCTCGGCGTCGAACCCGGGGTGCGCGCGTGCGACCTCGCGCGCCATCGACTTCAGGCGGGACGCGGGGAAGCCGCCGGAGCCCTCGCCCCGCTGCCGCAGGAAGAGGAGGTCGTGGTACTCCCAGAACCGACCCTGGTCGGCCGCGCACTCGCTGGCCTCCGCCGCGCGGACGGAGTCCGGCCCGAGGAACGCGAAGTGGTGGAACGTCACCCGCACCCGGCCGGAGCGGATGTACTCCTCCGCGATCGTGGGCTCGGTCTCGCGCGCGAAGCGCGCGCAGAAGACGCACTGGAAGTCCGCGAACTCGATGACATGCACGGGCGCCCCCACCACACCCCACGCTTTGCCGGAGGCGTCGGAGCGCGCGACCGGGACGTACGCCGGTTCGTCTCCGCCCCGCTGAGCAACCAGCCCCGCAACGACGAGGACGGCGACGACCCCGACGGCGATCGCGATCGAGGCGAGCAGCGGACGCGGGGACCGCCTCCGTCCGCTCGCCCCGCCCGGTGCTCGCGGCGAGCCCGCGCTGCCCGAGCGCGAGCGGTCGCGTCTGTCGCGCCGCGCGCTCATGTGTGCGAGGACCCGACGTCGGCTCGACGGCTGCTCAACTCGCTCCGGTCATCCGCACCGCATGGGCCGCTCAGCGCACGCCCGGCTCGGGCGAGCGGTCGCGGTTCGTCTCGATGAACTTCGTGATCTGGCCCCGGTCGGCCCGCTCGAGCGTGAGCAGCCGGCCCCACGACGCGAGCGCGATCGGCATCGCGTTGTCGGGGCGCGGCGAGAGGATCACGTCGCGGCTGTGGTCGTCGGTGACCTTCTTGAGCACATCGATGTCCGCGGGCTGCACGCGGTTCGGGTTGTAGGTGATCCAGATCATGCCGTGCTCGAGCGAGTGCACGGCGAGGCCGTCGGAGACGGGCTCGCCGTACACGCCGCCGGCCATCCAGCGCGGGAAGTGGGGCCCGCCGACGGGCGGCTGCCCCGGCGTGATCTGTAGCTCGCCGACCGTCGCGACGTGCGTGGCGGGGCCGAGCGTGATCGTCTCGCCCAGCAGCGGCGCCTCCGAGACGGACGTAGGCCGGCTGAACCAGACCACCGCGCCGAGCGCGATCACGAGGAAGACGACCAGCCCGACCACGGTGAAGCCGCCGAACGAGGCGAGCGTCGCGCGCCAGCCCGTCTGTGCGCGCGCGGCCGACGCGCCCGGACGCGCGCCGCGTCGCCGCCTGCGCTCCCTGGTCATGGAGCCCCCCGTCTTCGCGTGGAGAACGCGGATCGGACTCATGATCCCGACTCGCGGTGGGTGTCGCAAGCGCGCGACCAGGGACCTTCGTCGCGGGCGGGGGCGCGGGTTGAACCGGTCGGCCTCCGTGGATAACATCGAGAAGTCGTCGGCGGGGTCTAGTTCACGGGAATCCGCGATGGTCCCCCGCTGCCCCCGGTGGGCGCTTCGACCCGCCGTCGCCGTTCTCCTCGCCGCGGTCCTGCTCGCCCCGGTCGCGCCGGCCACCGCGGCCCCGCTCGGTCCGCCAGCCGCTCGGCTCGCGCTCGCGCCTGCGACGATGCGCGCGCAGCCGCTCACGCCCGGCACCCAGGCCATCGTCAGCTCCGACGGCGAGTGCCTGCGCCTGCGCGGGACGCCGGGGCTCGACGGCCAGATCCTGACGTGCCTGCGCGAGGGGACGTCGGTGCTCGTGCTCCCCTCGACGCAGGAGGCCGCGGGGTACCGCTGGCAGCTGATCTCCGCCGGCGAGCGCGTCGGCTGGGCGGCAGACCGCTACCTCGAGCCCTCGCCGCAGGCCGCCGCCGCGACGGGCTGCTCGGCGGCGGCGGCGAGCCAGTGGCGGCCCGGGGTCAACGGGCAGCTCCCGGAGCGCGGCGTCGCGGCGTTCGTGTGGGGCGGCGGGACGACGAGCGGCATCGTCACGGCTGCGCTCGCGCGCGGGTGCACGCCGGCCTCGATCTGGGCGCAGCGCGCGGGCACGGGCGAGCTGCTCGGCTACCTCACGGGCGTCCCCGAGTGGGTGAATCGCAACTGGCTCGCGCAGTTCCCGGGGGGCTACGTGCCCGAGGGGACGATCCTCTTCATCGTCTGCACCGGCCCCGCCGAGCAGGCCACGGTCCCGATCCTGCAGTCCACGACCGGCGCGCCCGAGCGCCTGAACGACGGGCCGCCCCCGGCGATCAGCGCGCGAGCCGCGGTCGTCATCGACGCGGCCTCCGGCGCCATGCTCTACGACCACGACGCGCGCCGGCCGCTCCCCCCGGCGAGCCTGACGAAGCTGCTCACGGCGGTGCTCGCGATCGAGGGGAGCGCGCCCGACCGCTGGGTGAACACGCAGGTCGACGCCAGACGCATGACCGGGAGCAGCGTGATGGGGCTGCGGCCGGGAGACTGCTTCTCGGTGCGCGACCTCCTCTACGGGTTGATGCTGCCGTCGGGGAACGACGCCGCGCTCGCGCTCGCCCGCCACGTGGCGGGCAGCGACGAGGCGTTCGTACAGGCGATGCAGACGCTCGCGGGGCGGCTGGGCCTGAGCGCGTCGTCGTTCATCGACCCGCACGGGCTGGGCGGCCCCGGCCACTACGCCTCCGCCTACGACGTCGCGCTGATCGCCCGCTACGCGATGACGCTCCCCCTCTTCGACGAGATCGCGCGCACGTCGAGCTACACGGCGCGCGGGACGCGCACACTCTCGATGTCCTCCCAGAACCAGTTCCTGCTCACCTACCCGGGGGCCGACGGTCTCAAGACCGGCTACACCGACGAGGCCGGGCGCACGCTGGCGGTGTCGGCGACGCGCAACGGCCGGAGGCTGATCGCGGTGCTGCTGAACGCGCCGGCGCGCTTCGAGGACGCGCGTGCGCTGATGGACTGGGCGTTCGAGAACTGGCGCTGAGCGGGCTCCCCGCGCGTGCGCAGCGGCGCGGCCGCCGGGCTAGGCCCGCGCGCCGCCGGGCAGCCGCGGCGGCTCCCACGTCACGACCGCGGTGTGGTTGATGCGCGCGGGGATCGTCACCTGACCGCTCGGCGTGCCGTAGTGCTCGCGCAGGAGCCGGCCCAGGCGCGCGTCGCGCTCGGACCCGGGCGCGACCCAGTAGAGCCGGCGCGCGCCCGCGTGCGCCTCCTGGGCGTCGAGCGCCTCTTCGCGCCCCGCGGGGAACGAGCGGACGTCGAAGCGACGCCCCATCGCCCCGAGCACCACGAGGAACTCGCGCAGCGCAGGTAGCCGGTGCAGCGGCTCCCCCCACAGCTCGGTCCACAGCGGTTCGAAGGCGGTGCTCGGCGCGCGGTCGCCGAGGATCACGGCGCACCGCCGCCTCGTGGCTCGCTCGAGCGCGACCACGAACGCGCCGGGGTCGTCGATGTCGTAGAGCACGTGTGACACGAGGCTGAGGTCGGCGGAGAGGAGCGGGACGTCCGGCGCCGGCGGCCACGCGAGCCCGACGACGTCGATGTTGTGGACCCCGCGCTCGTCGGCTGCGGCGGCCAGCGCCTGGCGCATCGAGGGCGACGGCTCCACCGCGACGACGCGCGCGAAGCGCTGCGCGAGCGGGATCGCGAACCGGCCCCCGCCGGCGCCCACGTCGAGCCACTCCTCGCGCGCGCTCCCGAGCGACTCGAGGTAGGGGATCTCCACGGACTCGCGCGTGCCGGGCCGGAACTGCTGCGCGCGCGGCGCCCAGAAATCGCCTTCGCGCCGGTCCTCGCGGAGCCGCTCGATCTGCTCGCGGTGCGCCACCACCAGCGCGCGCCACGAGGCGAGCGCCTCGTCGGCCGAGGGGCGGAGCAGCCCTGGGGCCACGCTAGACGATCACCATGTTGTTGCGGTGGACGATCTCCTCGCCGTACTCGTAGCCGAGCACCGCGATGATCTGGTCCGAGTGCTTCCCCCGGATGCGCTCCACCTCGCTCGACGTGTAGTTGACGATGCCACGCGCGACGGTGCGGCCGTCGCGCGTCACCACCTGCACCACGTCGCCGCGCTTGAAGTCGCCGTTGCACTCGACGACCCCGGCGGGCAGCAGCGAGACCGAGGCGCGCAGCAGCGCGAGCGCGGCTCCGTCGTCGATCACGATGCGTCCCCGCGCCTGCAGCCCCGACAGCAGGTAGCGCAGCCGGCTCTCCATGCGGTCGCCGGTGGGGAGGAAGTGCGTGCCGACCGGCTCGCCGGAGGCGGCGCGCAGCACCACGTCCTCGGCGAGGCCGTGCGCGAGCACGACGTGCGTCCCGGACTGCGTGGCGATGCGCGCGGCCTGCACCTTCGTGAGCATGCCGCCGGTCCCCCGCGCGCCGGGCGCCCCGCGCGCCGCCTGCTCGGTCGCATCGTCCACGCGCTCGACCCGCTCGATCAGCCGCGCCGCGGGGTCGCGCGCGGGGTCGGCTGTGTAGAGCCCGGCGATGTCCGTGAGGATCAACAGCAGGTCGGCGTCGATCAGGGTCGCGACGTGCGCCGAGAGGTTGTCGTTGTCCCCGATCGCGCTCGCCGCGATCTCCTCGACCGAGACGACGTCGTTCTCGTTGACGATCGGGACGACGCCGATGTCGAGCAGACCGAGCAGCGTGTTCCGCGCGTTGAGGTAGGCGAGCCGGTCCGCGAGGTCGTAGCGCGTGAGCAACGCCTGCGCGATCACGACGTTCGACTGCTCGAACAGCTCGTCCCACAACGCCATCAGCCGGCTCTGGCCGATCGCCGCCAGTACCTGCCGCGAGTGCACGTCGCGAGGCCTGAGCACGCCGTCGTTCATCGATGCGCCGACGCGGTGCCGGCCTGCGGCGATCGCGCCCGAGGTCACGAGCACCACCTGCCCGCCCCGCGCGCACAGCGCGCCGATCTGCTCTGCGATGGCCGCCATCGCGCGCGCGTCAAGCTGATCCGTGCCCGCGGTCAGCACGTTCGAGCCGACCTTCACGACCACGCGCCGGTGCTCGAGGTGCTGCGGGCGCAGACGCTCGCCGGTCATCGTCTCCCTCTCCGGGTACCCTTGAGCCACGCACAGCATCGCCGAGCGTCGCGCGGCGATCGAGACCCAGCCGCGAGGATCCGCCCGTGACCCTGCAGCGTCCACCGACCGATGCCGTGGCGGTCCCGCCCTCCGGGGCGGGGCGGCCATGGTACCGGCTGATCCTGCCGGTCCTCGGCCGGGCCGCGGCGAACTTCAGGGAGGACCGCGGCACGCAGCTCGCGGCGGCGATCTCCTACTACGGGCTCTTCTCGCTCTTCCCGCTCACGCTGCTCGCCGTCTCCGTCTTCGGGGTCGTGCTGCGCTCGGAGCGGGTGAAGGCCCGCGTGCTCGACCACCTCTTCACGCAGCTCCCGCTCGACCCCGGCCAGGGGTCCGTGCAGCAGGCCCTCGAGAACGCGGCCTCGCTCGGCCCCACGCTCTCGGTGGTCTCGCTGCTCGGCGCGTTCTGGACGGCCGGGGCGCTCTCGGCGGCGATCCGCTCCGCGCTCAACGTGATCTTCGACGCACCGCGCAACCGCCCGCTCGTGCGCGGCAAGGCGGTCGACTACATGCTGCTCCCGATTATCGGGCTGCCCTTCCTGGGCGGCGTCTTCGCGACGACCGCGTGGCGCATCATGCAGCGCAACGTCGAGGCGCTTCCGTTCGTCGAGGGGCAGGTCGAGTGGCTCTGGGAACTGGGGGCGCTGCTCATCCCGCTCGGCCTCTCGTTCATCGCGTTCCTGCTGCTCTACACGCTGATCCCGAACCGCTACGTGGAGCTGCGATACGCGGTGCCGGGCGCCCTGCTCGCGGCGGTGCTCTTCGAGCTGTTGAAGGTTGGCTTCGCCATCTACCTCGCGAACTTCGCCTCCTACGACGTGATATACGGGCCGATCTCGAGCGTGATCGTGCTGCTCTTCTGGGTGTACGTCACCGCGAACATCATGCTCTTCGGCGCGGAGGTGGCGTCCGAGGCGCCGCACGTCGTGCACCCCGTACGGCGCCTCGGTCGAGCGAGCGTGATGGATGAGGGGGGCTGGCGGCGATCGCTCTGGTCGTTCGCGCGCGGGCTCGTGCTCGCCGGCGACGACTCCACCACGCGGGCTCCCGCCGAGGCCGAGCGGCCCGCGGAGCCGGCGCGCGAGCAGCAGGGCGCGACGGCGGCGAGCGACGGGACGCCGCCGGGCGACCGCTGACCTTCGTGGCACTCGCGCGGGCGGCGATGCGCCGCGTTGGGACTCGCGGAGCCGCTCGGCGCAGGGGGCGAGCGGTCAGATCCGGCGCACGAAGACGTGCTCGAGCCCGTCCTCCACGTCGAGGTGCTCGCCGACCCGCTCGAACCCAAGGGCTGCGATCACGGCGAGCGACGGCGCGTTCTCGGGCGAGACCGACGCGACGAACCGCGTGATGCCGTGGCGGTCGTGGGCCCACCCCATCAGCGCGCCGGCCGCCTCCTTCGCGTAGCCGCGACCGCGGAACGGCTCGAAGACCGAGTACCCGATCTCAACCCCGCCGGGTGCGATGCCGTCGAGGTCGGGCGCGCCCGGACGGTCGTGGAACCCGATGTGCCCGATCATCTCGCCGCGCCCCGGCTCGACGATCGCCCGGGCGAGCCACGGGCCGCGTTCGGGATCCTCGCGCAGCATCCCCAGCCAACGCCGGCTCCGTCGCTCCGAGACGGGCGGCCAGGCCGCCGGGAGGCGCGTGCCGAGCGCCGACGCGGCGGCCGCGCGATCGCCCGCGAGCACCGCCTCGTAGAACGGGGCGGTCATCGACCGCAGCGCGAGACGTTGCGACCGGATCTCGCCGTCGACGCCCGCGTCCGCAGGCGCGGCCACCGCCTACGCCCGTCGCAGCGCGAGCACCACGCGCTCCCCGTCGAGGTCGGCCCGCACGGTCGCCGCGCCCGCCGTGGCCGCCCCGGGCTCGATGGAGAGCGCGAGCGTCTCCTGCGCGATGTAGTCCCCGTGCGCCGCGAACACGGCCGCGACGCCGCCCGGCGCCTCGAAGGTCACGTGGATGCGGTCGGTCACCTCGAGCCCCGACTCGCGGCGGAGGTCCTGCAGCCGACGCACCAGCTCGCGCGCGGTGCCCTCCGCGGCGAGCTCCGCCGTGACGCGCGTGTCGACGAGCACCGCGTACCCGGCCTCCTCCGCCGCGGACCAGCCTTCCGCGGCCTCCACCGAGACGAGGATGTCCGACGCCGCGAGCTCGATCCCGGCGAGCGGGATCGGCTGTCCGGCCCGCATCTTCGCGACGACCTCCGCGGACGGCGCCTGCTGGAGCGCCTGGCGGATCGTCCCCACCGCCGGTCCGAACTTCGGTCCGAGCACCGGCAGGTTCGGCCGCAACGAGTACGTGAGCCGGTCCCCCGCGTGCTCGAGCACCTCCACCCGCTTCACGTTGAGCTCGTCCGCCACCGGCTCGACGAGCCGCGCGAGCGCCGCGCGCTCGACGGCGCTGCGCGGCACGAGCACCGCGGCCGCGAGCGGCTGGCGCACCTTCGCCTGCGCCTTCGCGCGCGCGGCGCGCCCGAGCGAGACCATGCGCTGCACGAGCGCCATCTCCGTCGAGAGCTGCGGGTCGATCGCGGCCGCGTCCGCCTCCGGCCACGCCTCGAGGTGCACGGAGTCCGCCGCGCCCGCCACCCGGCCCGCGACGAGGTTCTGGTGCAGCGCCTCCGCGAGGAACGGCGTGAACGGCGCGAGCAGCCGCGAGATCGTCACGAGGCACTCGTAGAGCGTGTGCAGCGCGGCCGCCCGGTCGGCGTCGTCCTCCGACTTCCAGAACCGCCGCCGGTTGCGCCGTACGTACCAGTTCGAGAGCCCCTCGACGAGCTGCTCGATCGGGCGCGCCGCCTCCGACGGCTCGTAGGCGTCGAGCGCCGCGGTCACGCGCTGCACGGTGCGGTGCAGCTCCGAGCGGATCCAGCGGTCGAGCTCGGTGCTCGCCGTGGCCGGCACCGGCGACTCCGGTTCGAAGTCCGCGATGTTCGCGTACGTGACGAAGAACGAGTAGGTGTTCCACAGCGTCGAGATGAAGCGCCGCGACGCCTCGCCGACGAGCTCGCTCGAGAAGCGGCGCGAGTTGCCCGGCGGGGACGCCGTGTACATGTACCAGCGCACCGCGTCCGCGCCGTGCTCGTTCAGCACGCTCCACGGGTCGACGACGTTGCCGATCGACTTCGACATCTTGCGGCCCTCGCCGTCGAGGATGTGGCCGAGGCAGATCACGTGGCGGTACGAGATCCCCTCGGGCACGTCCTCCGTGCGGTGCAGCAGCGTGGCGAGCGCGTGCAGCGTGTAGAACCAGCCGCGCGTCTGGTCAACCGCCTCGCAGATGAAGTCGGCGGGGAAGCGCTCGTCGAAAACGGCCTCGTGCTCGAACGGGTAGTGCGATTGCGCGTACGGCATCGCCCCCGAGTCGAACCACGCGTCGGCGACCTCGGGCGTGCGCAGCATGAGCCCGTTGCAGCGCTCGCAGCTCAGCCGCACCTCGTCGACGAACGGGCGGTGCGGGTCGAAGCCGTCCGGGCGCTCGAGCGCGGCGGCGGTACCGACGACCGCGCGCTCGCGCAGCTCGGCGAACGAGCCGACCGCGGTCACGTCGCCGCAGTGCTCGCACACCCAGAGCGGGAGCGGCGTGCCCCAGTAGCGCTCGCGCGAGACCGCCCAGTCCACGTTCCCCGAGAGCCACTCGCCGAAGCGTCCCTCGCGCACGTGATCCGGGACCCAGTGGATCTGCCGGTTGTGCGCGACCAGGTCGTCGCCGACCGCGGTCGTGCGGATGTACCAGGACGGCTTCGCGTAATAGAGGACCGCCGTGCCGCAGCGCCAGCAGAACGGGTAGGTGTGGCGGATCGTCTCCGACCTGAAGAGCAGCCCGCGCTCGCGCAGGTCGCGCGTGATCGCGGGGTCGGCCTCCTTCGCGAACACCCCGTCACCCGGCCCGCCGACGAGCGTGCCGTCGGAGCGCACCGGCTGCAGGAAGAGCAGCCCCTCGCGGCGGCCGAGCTCGTAGTCGACCTCCCCGAAGGCCGGTGCGACGTGGAGGATGCCGGTGCCCTCGTCGGTGGTGACGTCGTCCGACGCGATCACGCGCCGCGCGGGCGGCGCCTCGTTCGCCTTCAGCCGCTGCGTGCGCCCGCCGACGAACGCGAGCGCCTCGACGCCCTCCCACGCGGTCGCCTCATACAGCGGCTCGTACTCGAGGCCGACGAGCGCGGAGCCGGGGAGCGTCGCGACGACGCTCCCCTCGCTGCCCGCGACCGCGCCCGCGAGCGCCTCGGCGACGATCACGCGCTCGCGGCCGAGGTGGTCGTCGACGCGCTCGTAGAGCGCGTAGGTGGCGCTCGGGAGCACCGCGAGCGCGGTGTTGCCGGAGAGCGTCCACGGGGTGGTCGTCCACGCGAGCAGCGAGGTGGGGACGCCGTCGGCGAGCCGCAGCGCGGCGCGCGCGCCGTCCGCGCCGGCGGAGGGGGGCAGGCGGAAGCGCAGCGTCACGCCGGGGTCCGGCGTGTCCTCCTCGTAGCCGAGCGCGATCTCGTGGCTCGAGAGGCTCGTCTCGCAGCGCGGGCAGTGCGGGGTCACCCGGAACTCGCGGTAGACGAGGCCGTTCTCCCACAGCCGCTTGAAGATCCACCACTCGCTCTCGATGTACTCCGGGCGGAACGTGGCGTAGGCGTCCTGCGTGTCGATCCAGAAGCCGATGCGGTCGGTCATCCGCTCCCACTCGGCGACGTACCGGAAGACCGACTCGCGACACTTCTGGTTGAACGCCTCGACGCCGTACGCCTCGATGTCGCGCTTCGAGCGCAGCCCGAGCTGCTTCTCGACCTCGAGCTCGACGGGGAGTCCGTGCGTGTCCCAGCCGCCCTTCCGCGGCACGCGGTCGCCGCGCATCGTGCGGTAGCGGGGGATGAGGTCCTTGAAGACGCGTGCGAGCACGTGGTGGATGCCCGGGTTGCCGTTCGCGGTGGGTGGCCCCTCGTAGAACGAGAAGACGCGGTCCGCGGGGCGCTCCTCGATCGAGCGGCGGAAGACGTCGCGCTCGCGCCAGAGCTCGAGGATGCGCTCCTCCTGCTCGGCGAACGCGACGCGCGATGGCACGGGCTCGAAGGTCGACACGCTCCGCCTCCATCCCGGCGGGCGCGCCGGAAACAGCACGCCCGCCCCGCACTCCGTGTGCGCGGGACGGGCGGAGGACGTCGCACGACGCCGATGCCCGCGGTACCACCCGCGTTGCCCGCCGCGTCGCCGCCGCGAGCCGCTCGCCGCGTCACGGGCTGCCGCGCCCGCCGTGGCGGGCACCGCCGATGACGCTGCCGCTGGTAACGGTGGGCGCTCCGGCCGAGCCTACTGGCGCCGCGCGGCGCGTTCGGTCGGCGGCTCGGGAGGGATCTTCGCCCGGCGTGGCTCGCGTCCGGCTCCCACCGTCCCGGACTCGCTGCGCGGTCCCCTCGGGGCCGCCGGGCTACTCGTCTCCGTCACAGCCTGTGCGCGCGATCTTACGTCGCGGTCGCCGAGGAATGTCAACGCGAGGCCGCGACGGGGGTCGCCTCCAGCCCGAGCAGCGAGCCGCCCCCGGGAAACTTGCGTCGGTGAGCGCGTACGCTCACCGCGGCGCGTCCCGCTCCGTCGTGCGACGCTCGACCGCGTAGAGTTCCTCCATACCGGCCACCTCCTGCAGCTCGCGGTAGAGCGCCATCAGCGCGTCCGCCTCGTCGCCCGCGGTCCCGCGCTCGCGCATCGCGGCGAGTGCGTCGCGCAGCGCGCGGTACATCACGACCTGCCCGCTGAACGGGTCGATCACGAGCCGCGCGCCCGCGGCCTCGAGCAGGTGCGCGGGCCAGCGGCCCGCGAGCGACATCATCACGAGCGGCGCGCCGATCTCGCGCCCCGCGTGCGCGAGCTCCGCCTCGTCGCGCGGCGCAAGCAGGATCGCGTCCGCTCCCGCCGCCCGGTAGGCGCGGGACCGCTCGATCGCCGCGTCGATCCCCTCGTGCCGCACCGCGCTCGTCCGCGCGATGATCACGAACTCGGCGTCGCGCCGCGCCGCCACGGCGGCCTCGAGCTTCCCGACCATCGTCTCGGTGTCGACGAGGTGCTCGTGCCCCCGGTGGTGGTGCGCGCGCTTCGGTGCGACCTGGTCCTCGAGCTCGATCGCCGCGGCGCCGGCCGCCTCGATCTCGGCGACCGCGCGGGCCGCGTGCACCGCGTCGCCGAAGCCGACGCCCCCGTCCACGATCAGCGCGACGTTCGAGCGCTGCGTGATGCGGCGCGCGGCGCCGGCGACCTCGGTGGTCGTGAGCAGCGCCTCGGAGACGGCGAGCGAGAAGCCGAGCGCGCCCCCGCCCAGGTAGGCGGCGGGGAAGCCCAGCCGCTCGATCAGGCGCGCGGCGAGCGGCTCCAGGCAGACTGGCACCGTGGTGACGCCGGAGGCGGCGAGCAGCGGGCGGATCGAGGTGCGGGGCATCGGCGGCCTCCTCGGGCGGGCGGGATGCTAGCAGAGGGCTGGCCCCGCGCCCGGCTCACCGCGAGCGGGGCCCCGGGCGCGGCCGCCGCAGGTCGTGGAGCGGGGCGTACTCCGGCTGGATCGTGGCGTGCTCGATCCCGAAGTGGTCGCGCAGCGCGTCCGCGCACCGCCGGGCGACGCCGACCGCGTCGGCGGTGAACGCGACGAAGCCGCTCGTGATCGTCCAGAGGTGCATCTCGTGCGCGGCGAACACCTCGCGGTCCTCGAGCAGCACGGCACCCACATTATCGACGTCGAGCCCCGGCGGGGACTGCTCCATGAGGATGCTCAGCGTCTCGCGGAGCAGCTGCAGCACGACGAGCACGACGGGCACACGATCGCGAGCGAGAGCGCGGGGTCGAGCGCGCGCCAGCCGGTGAGGTGCACCCCGGCGCCGGCCGTGATCGCGGCGAGCGAGCCGCCGAGATCCGCGAGCACGTGCAGCCGGGCGGCGCGTGCAGGCATCGTGTGGCCCGCGCGGAGCAGCCACGCCTGCACGAGGTTCGCGACGAGGCCGGCGCTCGCAACCAGCAGCAGCCCGAGGGCATCCACCTCGGGCTGCGAGCCGAGGCGCAGGATCGCCTCGCGCGTGATCAGGCCGGCGACGAGCAGTATCACGAGGCCGCTCAGCGCGGCGGCGAGCACCTCGGCGCGGTGGTAGCCGTAGGTCCCGCGCGGCGTGTGCGGGCGCCGCGCGACCCAGATCGCGAAGAGCGCGAGCAGCCGCCGCCGATCGGCGGCGCGGCGCGCGCCCGGGGCGGCGTGCCCGTGGGCCACCGCTCGCCGCGCGAAGGCGCTCGAAGGGGTAGCCGCGCGCCCCCTGCAGGCCCTTCAGCGCGGAGATCTCGCCGGTGTGTGCGAGCGTGTTGCCGACGAGCAGCATGCTCAGCACCCCGGCGACGGTCATCTCCTGGCCGCCCCCCGTGGGGACCTTGCGGTCGAGGTCGCCCGCCTCCAGGCCCTTCAGGTACTCGTCGATGCTCGCGTACACCGCCCGGCGGTAGGGCTCGAGCGCCTTGATGTCGCAGCGGAATCCGCGGGCCAGTTGCCCGTCGTGGCGCATCGCGCTGGGGATCCCGAGCCGGCGGCCCCAGCCGTCGCGCTCTCAGATCGGCGGCTGGCCGCGCAGCATCCCGTTCACGATCCCGTCTTCACCCTGCACGATGTGCGCGATGAGCTCGCCGATCGGGTGAACGGTGCCCGCCGGGAGGTAGTCGGCCTGCGCCTGCGTGACATCCGCGACCGTTCCCTCGAACCACTGGTGCGCCGCCTCGACCTGGCGCCGCATGACATCCGCGCCGTTCATCCGTGCGCTCACCATCCGCCCGCCGAGCCCCTGCCGCACTCGCGGCGACGGGGCCCTTGCGGGCTGCCGGATAATACGCGCCGTCCCACGGTCGCACGCCACCCGTCCGCGGGCGGGCGCGCACGGGGACGGCGGACGGGCCGGGCGGGCGCGGGGCCCACGCTCGTGCGCGTGTGGTGACGGCTGCTTGCGGAGGGACCGGACGATGACGCGACCCGCCGCGCGCCCGGGGGCCGGCCGCCCCCTGCCACCGGGAGCGGTGGCACTGCTGCTCGGGCTGGCCGTCGCGGGGCTCCTCTTCCAGGTGGTGCACTTCGCCGAGCACCTGCTCCAGGTGGCGTACCTGCTCGGGCACGCGGGCGAGCAGGCGTGGATGACGCCGTGGGGCGCCTGGACCCGGGACCGCCTCGCCGAGGCGCTCTCGTCCAGCCGCATGGTCGGGATGGAGGTGCTCCACCTGCTCGGGAACGCGGCGTTCCTCGCGGGGCTCGTGGCGCTCGATGCGCACGGCCGCGTCGCCGGCACGCGCGGGCGCGTCGGCCGCTGGCTCACGGCGGCACTCGCAGTTCAGGGGCTGCACGTGGTCGAGCACGTCGCGCTGACGGCGAGCGTGATCGCGACGGGACACGCCGCCGGCGCGACCACGCTGCTCGGCGCGCTGCATGGCGAACCCGGCTTCGCGACGTGGTTCCGGGTGTGGGCGCACTTCCTGCTCAACCTGGTAGGCAGTGCGGCGGTCGTGGTCGCGCTCTGGCGAGCCCTCGTGATCGCGGACGGGACCGGCGGGCGTGAGCTCGGCGATCCGCTCGGGGCCGCTCCGGGCAGCCTGGCGCGCTAGTGCCTACTTGCGTCGGTCCGCGATCGATGGTGCCGGGTGGACGGAATGGACGCGGGGAGCGCGCCACTGGAACGGCTTGGCGTCGCGGTTGTAGGTGCGGATGAAGGCGTCGATCTGGT
>Ga0194121_10004142_pt1 | contig 21282 bp, 18 predicted proteins | sample TA2MahCa50mmetaG_FD_148609 | JGI IMG/M metagenome (GOLD analysis project Ga0194121, IMG submission 148609) | Freshwater microbial communities from Lake Tanganyika, Tanzania - TA2015020 Mahale Deep Cast 50m | ecosystem: Environmental > Aquatic > Freshwater > Lake | place: Tanzania: Lake...
CTCCGCCCCCGCCGCAGGTGGCGGCGTTGCCGCAGCCGGCACCGCGGCCTGAGCCGCTGCCCAAGCCCGAGCCGCCCAAGCCCGAGGCGAAGCCGACGCCGCCGCCCGAGCAGCGCAAACCGGTGACCGCGACGCCCTTGGCCAAGCCCGCGCCGCCGACCAAGGCGCCGCAATTCGATCCGGACAAGATCACGCTCCTGCTCGACCGCACACGTCGGCCCCAGGCGGCGCCGCAACCCGAGGCGCCGAAGCCGGAGCAGCAGGCTCGGCCGCCCGAACCTCAGCGGCCGACCAATCAGGCGCGTGAAACCGGCGAGACCATGACGATCTCCGAGATGGACGCGATCCGCCTGCAGATCGAGCGCTGTTGGAACGTGCCGGCCGGTGCGCGCGATGCGCAGAACATGCGGGTGCGCATCCGCATCAACCTCAATGCCGACGGCTCGCTCAACCGGCCGCCGGAGATTCTCGACGAAGGGCGCATGAGCGATCCGTTTTTCCGCACCATGGCGGAGAGTGCCCGGCGCGCGGTCAACATCTGCAGCCCGCTCAAGAATCTTCCGCCCGGCAAGTATGAACGCTGGCGCGAAATCACGTTAACGTTTGATGCCAGAGAGTTGCTTGGTGGCTGACGAAGCAAGAGGGCAGGGGAGAACGATGCAGGGGCGGAATTGGTGGGCTTGGATGCCCGTGGCGTGGTTGCTCGCGGCGACCCTGGTGATGGCCGATCGTTCGGCGTTCGCCGCCATCGAGATCGACATCACGCGTGGTCAGGCGAACCCGCTGCCGATCGCGGTGACGCGGCTGGTCGGGGGCGACGAACGCCTCAACGCGGCGGGCAAGGACATCGCCGAGGTGGTGCGCGCCAACCTCGAACGGTCGGGTCTGTTCCGTCCGATCGAAGAACGCGCCTTCATCCAGGATCCCGGGGCGGTGTCCGGTCGTCCAAGGTTCGGTGACTGGCGCGTCATCAACGCCCAGGCGCTGGTCACGGGCCGGGTCACGGCCGAAGCCGACGGCCGGCTGCGTGCCGAATTCCGCCTGTGGGACGTGTTCGCCGAACAGCAGATGCAGGGCCTCGTCTACACCGCGTCGTTCGCGAACTGGCGGCGCGTCGCGCATCTGATCTCGGATGCGATCTACAAGCGGCTGACGGGCGAAGACGGCTATTTCGACACGCGGATCGTCTACATCGCCGAAACCGGACCGGGCGATCGGCGTGTCAAACGTCTGTCGATCATGGATCAGGACGGGGCCAATCATAAGTTCCTGACCGACGGTCGCGAACTCGTGCTGACGCCGCGGTTCTCGCCGACGCGCCAGGAGATCACCTACCTGAGCTATTTCAATCAGCGACCGCGCGTCTACATCTACAACATCGACACTGGCCAGCAGGAAGTGCTCGGCGACTTTCCCGGAATGACGTTCGCGCCGCGGTTCTCGCCCGACGGCAATCAGGTCGTGATGAGTCTTGCCCAGGACGGCAACTCGGATATCTTCGTGATGGACATCCGCACCCGTCGCGTCGAACGCCTGACGACCCATCCGGCGATCGACACCTCGCCGTCCTATTCGCCCGATGGCGGCCAGATCGTCTTCAACTCTGATCGTTCGGGGACGCAGCAGCTCTACGTCATGGACGCCAACGGCGAAAACCAGCGGCGCATTTCGACCGGACGCGGTCGCTATGCGACACCGGTGTGGTCGCCCCGCGGCGACCTCATCGCTTTCACGTATTTCATCGGCGGGCGCTTCTCGATCGGGGTGATGCGCCCTGACGGAACGGGGGAACGCTTGCTGACCGAAAGCTTCCTTGACGAAGCCCCGACGTGGTCGCCAAACGGCCGGGTGCTCATGTTCTTTCGCCAGGAACCCAGGGATGAGCGTGGCCAGGGCGGCAAGACGCGATTGGTGTCGGTCGACCTCACGGGCTACAACGAGCGTTTCATGGTGACCCCACTTGACGCCTCGGATCCGGCCTGGTCTCCCTTGGGCTCGGCCGGCCGATAGGCCAACCCCTGGAATCAGTGAGATTTGCCCGTTCGCCCTGGACAATTAGGGTTGGTATGACCTATGTTGCTATGCAGCATGGGTGGCACTTGGGTGCAAGTGTCGCAGCCGTGTACAGGTGTGTTGCGCCCCGGACCGGATAGGCTATTGTGCCGGTGCACTGAGAGGGACTTGCACCTTCCAAAATCCCACGCAACTGCAAAGCGGTCACTGGAGATAATAACAATGCGCTTGAAGATTTTGTCGCTGTTTGCGGCCCTGGTTCTGGTGGCCGCCTGCGAATCCATGGAACAACAGGGCGCCGGTGCCGGCGGCCAGGGCGGCGCTCGCCCAGCGACGACGGCACCTGCATCGGGTCCTCAGGCCACGCCTGGCCCCGCGGCGCCGACGGCGCCTGCGCCTGGCTCGCAGGCCGATCTGGTCGCCAACGTCGGCGATCGGGTCTTCTTCGATTACGACAAGTTCGACCTGAAGCCGGAAGCGCGCCGGACGCTCGAGCGTCAGGCGGCGTGGCTGAAACGCTTCCCCAACGTCAACCTCACGGTCGAGGGGCATGCCGACGAGCGCGGCACGCGCGAGTACAACTTGGCGCTCGGTGAACGCCGTGCCAACTCGGTGCGGAACTTCCTCGTCTCGCAGGGCATCGAGGCCCGTCGCGTGCGCATGATCTCGTACGGCAAGGAGCGCCCGGTCGCGCTCGGCTCGAACGAGACGGCGTGGGCTCAGAACCGCCGCGGCGTATCGGTCGTCCAGTAGACGACCTCGCCCGACGACGCAGTTGCAAACGAGACGCCTGCCCACGGGAAACCGGGGCAGGCGTTTTGTTTTTTTGGCGCCGACCCCAGTTCGGCCATATTTTTCTGCTTCGCTCTCGATGACCCGTAGCAGGTGGACCGATGATCGTCCTCGCCCCCTTTAGAAGCGTGTTCCTCGTGCTGGTCGTGACCGCATTGGCCACCGTTGGCGGTCCAGCCGTCGCACAGTCGGCCGGTGAGATGCGCGCCATCGTCCAGCGCCTCAACCAGCTCGAAGGTCAATTGCGCGACGTCGAGCGCTCCGTCTATCGCGGAGAGACGCCGCCGAGCGGCGGTGCCCAGCGTCCGGCGGCGCCGCCGCCGCCATCGACCCGTGATGTCGACATCGGCGGGCCGGTAAGCCAGCGTCTGACCGCGCTCGATGACCGCATCAACGGCCTCGAGTCCGAAATGTCGAAATTGACGGGGCAGGTCGAAATCGCGCAGATCGAATTGCGCCAGATCCGAACCCGGCTCGACAAGCTCGTCGCCGACATCGATTTTCGCCTGACCGAGCTCGAGAAACGCTCGGGCGGAGCGCCGCAGAGCGCGGCCACGCCTCCGGGTCCCGCCCCGACAACGACGGCGGCGGCCCCCGCCAATCCGGCTACGGCTCCGCCGCCCGCGGCCAACGCCCCCCGGCCGAACAGTCCCGAGGCGATCGACGCCGCCCGTCGCGCCTCCACGGGAACCTTGCAGGTGCCCTCGGGAGCGGCGCGTCCCGCCGCGCCGCCGCCCCGCAGCGTGTTGCCTGCCGGCACGCCCGAACAGCAATACGAATTTGCCCGCGCCACGCTCGTGCGTCTCGACTATCCGGGCGCCCAGGTGGCCTTCAGCGAGTTTCTCCAAAAGCATCGCGAACACGACCTCGCGGCCAATGCGCACTATTGGCTCGGCGAGAGCTACTACGGTCAGCGCAACTTCGGTGAAGCCGCCACGGCCTTCGTCGAGGGCTACAAGCGCTTCCCCAAGGCCCAGAAGGCGCCGGACAGCCTCTTGAAGCTCGGCATGTCGCTCGCCAGCCTCGGCAACAACGCCGAAGCCTGTGCCTCGTGGGGCCAGTTGCTGTCGGGCTACCCGCAGGCCGAAGCGGCGACCCGCCGCCGGGCCGAGCAGGAACGCTCGCGGCTTGCCTGCCGCTAGGGGGACATCGGCCAAGCCGCGTCCAATCGGCGAGCGCGAATTCGCGCGCGCCATCGCGCGGTTCGCCCCGTTCGAATCATCGCCCCACCTCGCGGTCGCCGTCTCCGGCGGCGCGGATTCCCTCGCGCTCTGCCTGCTCGCGCATCGCTGGGCGCAGGCCCGCGGCGGACACGTCACGGCGCTGACCGTCGACCATGGACTCCGCCCCGAATCAAAAACCGAGGCGCGCGAGGTCGGGCTAAACCTGCGTCGTCTCGGGATCGATCAGGTGATTCTGCGGTGGCGCGGGCGCAAACCGACCACCGGGCTCGCTGCGGCGGCGCGCGAGGCACGCTACGCGCTACTCGATGGTTGGTGTCGCAAACACCATGTCCTGCACCTTCTGCTCGGGCACCATCGCCGCGATCAGGCCGAGACCGTCGTGATGCGCGCCGGGGCCGCGAGCGGTTTCGACGGCTTGGCGGGAATGGCCGCTCAGGTCGAAGCTTCATCGCATCGTCGGCTGCGTCCGCTGCTCGATGTTCCGCCGGAACGATTGCGCGCCACCTTACGACACCTTGGGATCGCCTGGGTCGAGGACCCGAGCAATCGTGATCCGCGCTACACGCGAGCGCGTCTTCGCCCTCGGTTAGGAGATCCGAGCGATTGGACGCGTGCCGCCCGCCGGATCGGCGCCATCCGAGCGCAGGACGAGCACGCGACCGCGAAACTGCTCGCCGCCGTGGCCGAGCCCCACCCGGCCGGGTTCTGCCGCCTCGATCGCCGGCGCCTCGTGATGGCGCCTCGGGCGTTGGTCCAGAGGGTCCTGGCCCGCGTTCTGCTTTCGATCGGCGGCGGGCGTTACCCGCCGCGGCGGAGCAGCCTCGAACGGTTGTCCGCCGAGGGTCTGTCGTGGCCCTCGCGCGGGCCGCTGACCTTGGCCGGATGTCGCCTGATCGTAGGGAAGCGCCACGTCCTGGTCGTACGTGAGGCGCGCGGGTTCAGGTCGCCGGTCTCGTTGGATGGCGACACTCCGGTCCAATGGGACGGTCGCTTCGAAGTGACGCGAGCTGGAGACGCCCATGGGCTAAGGGTCGCCGGCCTCGGCCGAGCGGTACCGCTCGCGGACGGGGGACTGCCTGGGCCCGTGGCTTTCGGCCTGCCGGCGCTGTTTCGTGGCCGGCGTCTCGTCGCCCCTTGGCAATGGTCCAGCGGGCGCATGGCGACCCCGAAAATTAGGGTAAATGCCCGCTTTGCCCCGGTTCGCGCCCTTCTCGAGGCTCCGTTTGCCGTTGCCTAATCGGCAATCATCACTATTTAATGCAAGACGCCGGATCGCCGGTAAAGCCGTATCGAGGAAGCCGTTTCTGTGAACAATTTAGGTCGCAATCTCGCCCTTTGGGCGATCATCGCCCTTCTCGTGGTCGCCCTATTCCAGTTGTTCCAGGGGCCCGGGAGCCGCGGGCCGGAACGCGACCTTGCCTTCTCGGAGTTCCTGCAGGAGGTCGAATCGGGTCAGGTTCGCGACGTCACCATCAAAGGCAACTCGATCAGCGGCGCCTACGCCGATGGCCGTGCGTTCCGAACCTACGCGCCCCAGGATCCGTTGCTCGTGCAGCGGCTGAACGAGCGCGGCGTGACCATCCGGGCCGCACCGGCCGAAGACAACGTGCCCTCGCTTTTCGGCATTCTGATTTCGTGGTTTCCGATGCTCCTGCTCATCGGCGTGTGGATATTTTTCATGCGCCAGATGCAGTCCGGTGGCGGCAAGGCCATGGGGTTCGGCAAGTCGCGGGCCCGGCTGCTCACGGAACGTCAGGGCCGCGTGACGTTCGAGGACGTGGCCGGGATCGACGAGGCCAAGGAAGAACTCGAAGAGATCGTCGAGTTCCTCAAAGACCCACAGAAATTCCAGCGCCTAGGCGGTCGCATTCCGAAGGGCGCGCTGCTTGTCGGACCGCCGGGCACCGGCAAGACGTTGCTGGCCCGCGCCATCGCCGGCGAGGCCAACGTGCCGTTCTTCACCATTTCGGGCTCGGACTTCGTCGAGATGTTCGTCGGCGTCGGGGCCTCGCGCGTGCGCGATATGTTCGAGCAGGCCAAGAAAAACGCGCCGTGCATCGTGTTCATCGACGAGATCGACGCCGTCGGGCGCCACCGCGGTGCTGGTCTCGGCGGTGGCAACGACGAGCGTGAGCAGACCCTGAACCAGCTCCTCGTCGAGATGGACGGCTTCGAGAGCAACGAAGGCGTGATCCTGATCGCGGCGACCAACCGCCCGGACGTGCTCGACCCGGCGTTGTTGCGTCCGGGCCGCTTCGACCGTCAGGTCGTCGTCCCGAACCCCGACATCCTGGGGCGCGAGAAAATCCTCAAGGTCCACATGCGCAAGGTGCCGATCGGCCCCGATGTCGTCGCCCGCACCATCGCGCGTGGCACGCCGGGATTCTCGGGCGCCGATCTGGCGAACCTCGTGAACGAAGCTGCGCTGCTGGCGGCGCGGCGCTCCAAGCGCGTCGTCACGATGGAGGAGTTCGAACTCGCCAAGGACAAGGTGATGATGGGCACCGAGCGGCGCTCGCTCGTGATGACCGAGGAAGAGAAGCGTTTGACCGCCTACCACGAGGCCGGCCACGCCCTCGTCACGCTGCGCGTGCCAGCCACCGACCCGATCCACAAGGCTACGATCATCCCGCGCGGTCGCGCACTCGGGCTCGTGCAGCGCCTGCCCGAGCAGGACCGCTATTCGCAGTCACGCGAGTATCTCGAATCGGCGTTGGCGATCGCCTTCGGCGGACGCGTCGCCGAGGAAACGGTCTTCGGCCACGGCAAGGTGACGACCGGGGCGTCCAGCGACATCAAGATGGCGACGGATCTCGCGCGCCGCATGGTCACGGAATGGGGCATGAGCGACAAGCTCGGGCCGCTCCGGTTCGACGACAACGAGCAGGAGGTCTTCCTCGGCCATTCGGTGACTCAGCGCAAGAACGTCTCCGATGCGACGGCCGAGGTGATCGACGCGGAGATTCGCCAGCTGATCGACGCGGCCAACGCCAAGGCGCGCCACATCCTGACGACCGAAATCGACAATCTCCACACGCTCGCCAAGGGGCTGCTCGAGTACGAAACGCTCAGCGGCGAAGAGATCAAGGCGCTGCTGCGCGGCGAGCGCATCGTGCGCGGCGAAGACGGTGAAGCGGGCGATGCGACGAAGCCGCCGGCGGCCTCGCCGTTCCCCTCGTCGGGCCCGCGCGACACACTACGCAAGAACCCGGGCGGGCTCGATCCTTCGCCGCAGCCGGGGTCGTGATCGCCAAAATCGAGGAACGCGTCTTCGACGAACACCCCGCCTTCGCGCGGGGTTTTTCGTCGCTGGTGTACGCCGCGCCGGCCGCATTGGCCATGGGCGGGTCGCAGCCACACTGGCCGCTGGCCGGCGGGCCGCTTTCCTTCACGCGGTGTCGACTGCTGGCGCGCGGATCACCGCGTCCGACAGTCGAAGTCAGTCTCGACGATCTCGAAAAATGGGCGGATCGGACCGGCACCCGTCCGGCGCTCGAGGCCTGGCGCTTGGCCGCGACCTCTCCGCGTCCGACCTGGGCCGGTCTCGACCTAGGCACGCCCCGGCTGATGGGCGTCGTCAACGTCACGCCCGATAGTTTCTACGATGGCGGTCGCCATGCCGCGTCGGCGACCGCGATCGCGCACGGCCGGCAACTCGCAGCCGAAGGGGCCGATCTCATCGACATCGGGGGCGAATCGACGCGCCCGGGCGCCGACGCGGTCTCTCCCGCCGAGGAGCTTGCCCGCGTCGAACCGGTGCTTTCCGCCCTGCGCGGTGTTGCGCTGTTGTCGATCGACACGCGAAAAGCCGCCGTCATGGATCGTGCGCTTACAGCGGGGGCCGCGATCGTCAACGACGTCTCGGCGCTCACCTTCGATCCCGCCAGCCTGGCGACGGCGGCGACGAGAGCGTGTCCGATCGTGCTCATGCACGCCCTGGGCGACCCCAAGACTATGCAGGACGCGCCGCGCTACGACGATGTCGTGCTCGACGTGTACGACTACTTGGCCGCGCGAATCGCGGCCTGTGAACGCCAGGGCATTCCGCGCGCGCGCCTGGTGATCGATCCCGGCATCGGTTTTGGCAAGACGCTCGAGCACACCCTCGACCTGTTGCGTCACATGACGCTCTTCCATGGGCTCGGCTGTGCCCTCCTGGTCGGGGTGTCGCGCAAGAGCCTGATCGGCCGGATCGCGGGGGCCGCGTCGCCCGAGGAACGCCTGCCCGGATCGCTCGCGCTCGCGCTATGGCTCGTGGGCCAGGGGATCCAGATCCTGCGCGTCCACGATGTCGCCGCCACGCGCCAGGCGCTTATCGTCTGGTCGCGCGTCAAAAGTGGTGCCTAGTCATCAAAATGGCGATTATCCATGATGCGCCATGCGCACGACGCTCACAATCGACGATGACTTGGCTGGGCTCCTCAAACGGCGGGCCCGCTTGCTTGGCCTTCCGTTCAAAGAGATCGTGAACGAGACGATCCGCGCGGGGCTCGATCAATCGACCCGAACCCGTCGCCCACCACCGCCCAAGACGAGGTCGCATTCGTTCGGCTTCAAGCCAGGGATTGACCTCGACAAACTCGGTCGGCTCTAAGCGACGATGCTCGACCGCCCAAAAGTGGCCAGGATGCGAGACAGACATCGTAATACTTTGTGTTGGCGGGGCGTGGCGAAGCTCGCTAAAACGATTCTCGCATCATGACCCGGAAGTACTTTGGCACCGACGGCGTTCGCGGCACCGCCAACCGCCATCCGATGACGGCCGATGTCGCGCTCCGCCTCGGTCAGGCCGCCGGGCGGCAGTTCTATCGTGGCGACCATCGCCACCGCGTCGTCATCGGCAAGGACACCCGGCTTTCCGGCTACATGATCGAGCCCGCCCTCACCGCCGGCTTCATTTCGATGGGCATGGACGTGATCCTCGTCGGGCCGATGCCGACCCCGGCCGTGGCCATGCTCACGCGCTCGATGCGGGCCGACCTCGGCGTCATGATCTCGGCCTCGCACAACCCCTACGAAGACAACGGCATCAAGCTGTTCGATCCGGATGGGCGCAAGCTCTCGGACGACGTCGAACGGGCGATCGAAGAGCGCATGGAGAACGGCGTCGACGGCGACCTGGTCGCCTCGGCCAAGCTCGGACGGGCCCAGCGCCTCGATGATCCGCAGGGTCGTTACATGGAGTTCGTCAAGGCGACGCTGCCCAACCGATCGCTCAACGGCCTGCGCGTCGTCATCGATTGCGCGCACGGGGCCGCCTACCGCGTGGCGCCGACCGTGCTCTGGGAGCTGGGGGCCGAAGTCATTCCGATCGGCGTCAACCCGGACGGCTTCAACATCAACCGCAACTGTGGATCGACCTCAACCCAGACGATGTGCGAGCAGGTCGTGGCGCATCACGCCCACATGGGAATTGCGCTCGACGGCGATGCGGATCGAGTCGTGATCGCCGACGAGAAGGGCCACCTGCTCGACGGCGACCAGCTCATGGGTCTCATTGCCGCCCGTTGGCAGCGTGAGGGACGTCTGACCGGGCGCGGCGTGGTCGCCACCGTGATGTCGAACCTGGGTCTCGAGCATTATCTCAGGGGGCTCGGTCTGGCGCTGCACCGGGTCGCCGTCGGGGATCGCTACGTCGTCGAGGGGATGCGCGAGTTCGGCTGCAACCTGGGCGGCGAGCAGTCGGGCCACATCGTGTTGTCGGATTTCACCACCACGGGCGACGGGCTGATCGCCGGTCTTCAGATTCTTGGGCTGGTGGCCGAGACCGGGCGATCGCTGAGCGAGATCGGACGCTGCTTCGATCCGGTGCCGCAAACCCTCAAGAACGTGCGCTACGCCAACGGCTCGCCGCTCGGGAATCCGGCCGTTCTGAAGGCGATCGGCGAGGCCGAGCGGCGCTTGGCCGACACCGGCCGGCTGTTGATCCGTCCCTCGGGCACCGAACCCGTCATCCGTGTCATGGCCGAAGGCACCGACCAGCGCCTCGTCAAGGACGCGGTCGACGGCGTCGTCGCCGCCCTCGAACGCGCCGCCGGCGCGGCATGAAGGGCCGCGTCCTGATCGTCGCCGGCTCGGACTCGGGCGGCGGCGCCGGGATCCAAGCCGACATCAAGAGCGTGACCGCGCTCGGCGGTTACGCTGCGACCGCCATCACGGCGCTCACCGCCCAGGACACCCGCGGCGTTCACGGCGTCCACGAGGTGCCCGTCGCCTTCGTCGTCCAGCAGATGGAGGTGGTGCTGGCGGACCTCGGGGCGGATGCGATCAAGACCGGCATGTTGCACGCCCCGGCGATCGTCGAGGCCGTGGCCGGGGTGCTGCGGCGTCGCGCCGCGCACGTTCCCCTCGTCGTCGACCCCGTGATGACCGCCAAGAGTGGCGATGCCCTACTGGTACCCGCGGCCGAGGACGCACTGCGCCGAACCTTGATTCCTCTCGCCACCCTCATCACGCCCAACACACCCGAGGCCGAGCGCCTGACCGGGCTGCGGATTGGCAACGACGCCGATGTCGCGGAAGCCGGTCGCCGATGCCTGGCGCTAGGAGCGCGTTATGCCCTGCTCAAGGGCGGGCACCTTTCGGGGCTCACCGTGCGCGACGTGCTGTTCGGTCCGAACGGTGTTCAGGCCTTCGAGTCTCCCAGGATCGACACGAAACACACCCACGGTACGGGATGTACGCTGGCCTCGGCGATCGCCACGGGCCTCGCCCAGGGGCTCGATGTCCCGGCCGCCGTCGCGCGGGCGCGACGCTACGTGCTGGAAGCGATTCGCCGCGCGCCCGGTTACGGCGCTGGCCATGGCCCATTGGACCACGGCCACACGGTCGGAGATTTCTGAGCGCTATTCCTTGGTCGGGTCGTGGGCAAAATTCTCGGCCGGGACGAACTTGAAGTCGTCGTCATCCGGGCCTTGCCAGTAGAGCTCCAGAGTCGCGGTGTTGCGTTTCTCGAAGTAGACCATCGAGAGTGGATACCAGCCCGCCTCGGTCACCTTGATTTCGAGATGCGGCGAGAACACGTCGGCCGTCACCCCGGGGTTCTCGTAAATCTTCTTGCCGGCCAGGAAGAAGCGTACGCCGTCGTTGTGCTGGATCGTGAACTTGTAGTCGCCGGGCTTGGGCAACTTGATGAACCCGTCGATCAGGGCTCCGATGAGGTCGGTGTTGTCGCTCGTGAGCACTTTGCCCGCCCCGACGTCGTAGTTGAGCATCGGCAATGGCGTCCCCACCCTCGGTTTGTTCGACTTCGCGATCTGTAGGACTTCGTCGACGTGGTTGAATTCCCAGGGCACGTACTTGACGCCGAGTCCCGGCTTCAGCGTTCCCTCACCGGGCTGGGGCTTGGCCAGCGCGAGCGTCTCGGCGCCGTTCGCCGGACCGATCGCCACCAACCCCAGCACCACCGCAAGCGCCCACTGCCACCGCCCCTTGGCTGACCGCATCCCACTCTCCCCGTATTGCCCTGCGGCTTGTCGCCGCATTTCCCTGCGGCCGCATGATTCCATGGTCGACAAGTCGGCGGCAACAACGCTGCGCGAGCATTGTCCACAACCCGCGTCAGCCGATTGACTCGTTCCGGTCGCGCCCCTATACCCGCGGCGGGCCACGTCCCCCCAACGGGGCGCAGCCATTCTGGAAGGAATGCGCATCATGCCGTCGAATACGCACCCGGCCATTCGGCCCGGTAACCCCAATTTTTCCTCAGGTCCCTGCGCCAAACGTCCCGGCTGGTCGTTGGCGGCGCTCAAGGACGCCTGTGTCGGCCGCTCGCATCGCTCCAAGGCCGGCAAGGCCAAGATCGTCGAGGCGGTCGAGCAGAGCCGGGCCATTCTGGGCATCCCCGCGGACTACAAGGTCGGCATCGTTCCGGCCTCGGACACCGGCGCTGTCGAAATGGCGCTGTGGTCGCTGCTCGGGGCCCGCGGGGTCGACGTGCTGGCGTGGGAGAGCTTCGGCGAAGGCTGGGTCACCGACCTGCAGAAGCAGCTGAAGCTCGAGGATCTGCGGGTCTTCGACGCCGACTACGGCCAGCTTCCCGACCTCCGAAAAGTCGATTTCGCGCGCGATGTGGTGTTCGTGTGGAACGGCACCACCTCGGGCGTCTGCGTCCCGAACGGCGATTGGATTCCGGCGGACCGCCACGGGCTCACCATTTGCGACGCGACCTCGGCCGTGTTCGCGATGGACCTGCCGTGGTCCAAGCTCGATGTCGTCACCTGGTCGTGGCAGAAGGTGCTGGGCGGCGAAGGCGCGCACGGCATGCTGGTGCTCTCCCCGCGCGCGGTCCAGCGCCTGGAGAGCTACGCCCCACCCTGGCCGATGCCGAAGATCTTCCGCATGACCAAGGGCGGCAAGTTCGACGACAGCATCTTCAAGGGCTCGACCATCAACACCCCCTCGCTGCTCTGCGTCGAGGACGCCCTCGACGGGCTCGGCTGGGCCAAGCGGCAGGGTGGCCTTCCGGCGCTGATGGCACGCTCGCGTGCCAACCTCGCGACGATCGAGACATGGGTCAAGGTGACGCCCTGGGCCGAGTTCCTGGCGGCGGATCCTGCGACGCGCTCCTGCACCTCGGTTTGCCTCAAGATCGTCGACCCGTGGTTCACGGCAAGATCGAACGAGGACCAGGCCAAGACGGTGGCGAAGATGGCGAGCCTCTTGGAGAGCGAGAAGGTGGCCTTCGACATCGAAGGCTACCGCGACGCGCCGCCGGGTCTGCGCATTTGGTGCGGCGCGACGATCGAACAAAGCGATGTCGCTGCCCTCACGCCCTGGCTCGACTGGGCCTTCGCTTCGGTCAAGACGTCAACCTGAGAGTATCGCCATGCCCAAGGTCCTGATTTCCGATCAACTGAGCCCGCGCGCGGCCGCCATCTTCCGTGAACGCGGCGTGCAGGTTGACGAACGCGTCGGCCTGAAGCCCGCAGAATTGATGGCCTGCATCGGCGAATACGACGGTTTGGCCATCCGCTCGGCGACCAAGGTGACGGCGGACGTGATGGCCGCCGCCAAGAAGCTCAAGGTCATCGGCCGCGCCGGAATCGGCGTCGACAACGTCGATCTCGCGGCGGCGACCGCCCGCGGCGTCGTTGTGATGAACACGCCCTATGGCAACTCGATCACCACCGCCGAGCACGCCGTGGCGATGATGATGGGTCTGGCGCGCGAACTGCCGGCCGCCAATACCTCGACCCATGCCGGCAAGTGGGAAAAGTCGCGTTTCATGGGGGTCGAACTCTACGGCAAGACCCTGGGTGTCATCGGTTGCGGCAACATCGGTTCGATCGTGGCCGACCGGGCCCTCGGGCTCAAGATGAAGGTCGTGGCGTTCGATCCGTATTTGTCGACGGAGCGGGCTCGCGCGATCGGGGTCGAGAAGGTCGAACTCGATGACCTCTTCCGCCGCGCCGATTTCATCACCTTGCACACCCCGCTCACCGAGGCGACGCGCTCGATCATCAGCAAGGACTCGATCGCCAAGATGAAGGACGGCGTGCGCATCATCAATTGCGCCCGAGGCGGGTTGATCAACGAAGACGACCTCAAAGTCGCCCTGCAGTCGGGCAAGGTGGGCGGTGCGGCGCTCGATGTCTTCGCCGAGGAACCGGCCAAGAAGAACGCCCTCTTCGGGTTGGATCAGGTGATCGCGACTCCCCACCTCGGTGCCTCGACGACCGAAGCCCAGGAGAACGTGGCGCTCCAGATCGCCGAGCAGATGTCCGACTTCCTGGTCGTCGGCGCGGTGACCAATGCGCTCAACATGCCCTCGATCAGCGCCGAAGATGCGCCCAAGCTCCGGCCCTACCTGAAGTTGGCCGAGCAGATCGGCAGCTTCATGGGGCAATTCGGCGCCGAGGCGAACATGCGCTCGGTCAAGATCGACTACGAGGGGGCGGTGGCCACGATCAACACCAAGCCGTTGTCGGCCGTCGTCCTCGAGGGGCTGATGCGGCCCGCGATGGATTCGGTCAACATGGTCAACGCACCGGTGATCGCGCGGGAACGCGGCATCGAGGTGATCGAGACCAAGAACGAGCGGAGCGTCGAGTACCAATCGCTGCTTCGGCTGACAGTCAAGACCGACGCCGGCGAGTCGGTGCTGTCCGGGACCTTGTTTGCCAACCGGGCCCCGAGAATCGTCCATATCAACGGCATCGATATCGAGGCCGAGCTCGGCAAGGAGATGTTGCTCGTCACCAACGACGACCTGCCCGGCTTCATCGGTCGCCTCGGGACCTTGCTCGGCGAGGCCCAGATCAACATCGCCACCTTCCACCTCGGTCGGAAGGCGGTGGGTGGCGAGGCGATCGCCCTCGTTTCGGTGGACGACGTGATCCCCGAGGCGGTGCTGGGCAAGATCCGCGCCTTGCCGCTGGTCAACGAAGCCAAAACCCTGCACTTCAGCTGATCGCCCGCGCATCCGGGCGGACAACCCCGGGCGCGCGAGGGTAGACTCGCGCCATGACGGCCCACGCCGAAAAGACCTTGCTGCCTGCCGGACTCGAAGACGCCCTGCCACCGCGGGCGGAACTCGAAGCCACCGTGATCGAACGGCTGATCGCCTCGTTCGGTAAGCACGGCTATCGGCGGGTCAAGCCGCCGCTCATCGAGTTCGAGGAAAGTTTGTTGAGCGGGCCCGGTCGGACGCTGGCCGAGCAGACCTTCCGCCTGATGGACCCGCAGTCTCACCGCATGCTGGGGGTGCGTCCCGACATCACGGTGCAGATCGCCCGCATCGCCTCCTCCCGGCTGCGATCCGAACCTCGGCCGTTGCGCCTGTCCTACGCCGGTCAGGTGCTGCGTGTTCGGGGCGGACAACTCCGCCCGGAACGGCAGTTCGCCCAGGCGGGCTTCGAGCTGATCGGGGCGACCGGCGTCACTGCGGATGCCGAAGTCCTGGTCGTGGCGGCCGAGGCGCTTGCCGGCGTGGCCGTCGAACACCTGAGCGTCGACATCACGATGCCCATGCTCGTCCCGCAATTGTGCCGCGACCTCGGGCTGCCCCAGGACGTCAACGCGACGGTGCGGACCGCCCTCGATCGCAAGGACGCCGGGGCGCTCGTCACGCTCGGCGAAGGACACCGTCGGCTGTTTCAAGGGCTGCTGGCAGCCGCGGGTCCGGCCGATGAGGCCCTTGCCACGCTACGCCGCTTGGCGTTGCCAGTCGGGGCCCGACCCATGGTCGAAGAACTGGCCGCTCTGCTCGCGGCCGTCCGTCAGGCGTTGCCCGATCTCGTGCTCACGGTCGATCCCGGCGAAAGCCGGGGCTTCGAGTATCACACCGGGGTATCGTTCACCGTATTTGCGCGCGGCGTGCGGGGCGAACTCGGGCGCGGCGGCCGCTACGAACTCGAATCGGGCGAAAGCGCGACGGGTTTCACCGTCTATCTCGATTCGTTGATGCGGGCGGTCACTCCACCGCCATCGGCGCCGCGGTTGTTCTTGCCCTTTGGCACCTCCGCCGCCGAGGCGCGGCGCTGGCGGCAAGAGGGCTGGCAGACCGTGGCGGCCCTACAATCCTCGCCCGACGCGGCTGCCGAAGCCCGCCGCCTCGGTTGCACCCACATCGTCAGTCTAGGAAAAGCTCAGGCGCTCGCCTGAGATCGCAAGGAACATCATGGCCAACGTCGCGGTGGTCGGCGCCCAGTGGGGCGACGAGGGAAAAGGCAAGATCGTCGATTGGCTGTCGCAGCGCGCCGACGTGGTCGTGCGTTTCCAGGGCGGTCACAACGCCGGCCACACCCTGGTGGTCAACGGTACGACGTACAAACTTTCCCTGTTGCCCTCGGGCGTCGTTCGCGGCGGCACGCGGTCGGTGATCGGCAACGGCGTGGTCGTCGATCCGTGGGCGCTGCTGCAGGAGATCGACACGATCCGCGGTCAGGGCGTCGACGTGTCGCCGAAGAACCTCGTGCTCGCCGAAAACTGCGTGCTCATCCTACCGCTTCACCGCGAACTCGATGCCTCGCGCGAGGGCTCGAACTCGGGGGTGCGCATCGGCACGACGAAGCGCGGCATCGGCCCTGCCTACGAAGACAAGGTCGGGCGGCGGGCCATCCGCGTCTGCGATCTCGCGGACCCCGAATCGCTCAAGGTCAAGGTCCGCGGGCTCCTGGCCCACCACAACGCTCTCCGCGCCGGGTTCGGCCAGGGCCCGATCGACGAGGCCGGTCTGTTGGCCGAACTGCTCGCCGTTGCACCCAAGATCCTGCCCTACGCAGGGCCGGTGTGGCGCGAACTCGATCGGGCCCGCGAAGAAGGCAAGCGCATCTTGTTCGAAGGCGCCCAGGGAACGTTGCTCGACGTCGACCACGGCACCTACCCGTTCGTGACCTCGTCGAACACCCTCGCGGGTCAGGTCGCGGTCGGCTCGGGGATCAGTCCGGCGGCGATCGGGTATGTGCTCGGGATCACCAAGGCCTACACGACGCGGGTCGGGGAAGGTCCGTTCCCGACCGAATTGACCAACGAGGTCGGCAAGCGACTGGGCGAACGCGGCCGGGAGTTCGGCACCGTGACCGGCCGGGCGCGGCGCTGCGGTTGGTTCGATGCCGTCTTGGTGCGACAGGCGATCGTCACCGGCGGCATCGACGGCATTGCGCTCACCAAGCTCGACGTACTCGACGGCCTCGAGGAGATCAAAGTCTGTGTCGGGTATCGCCTCGGTGGCCGCACGATCGACTATCTGCCCGCGGGCATGTCCGAACAGGCGCGCGTCGCACCGATCTACGAAACCATGGGAGGGTGGTCGGAATCGACCCGCGGGGCCCGCTCATGGGCCAATCTCAACGCTCCGGCGATCAAGTACATCCGTCGGATCGAAGAACTCATCCGGGCGCCGGTGGCGTTGCTCTCCACGAGCCCGGAGCGCGACGACACGATCCTCGTCCACAATCCCTTCCGGGACTGATCGCGCAATCGGACGTGAGGCCTCAGCGCGCGATCAGGCGCCGTTCGTTGGCGAGACTGCGCATCGCGCGCTGGAGTTTGTCGAACGCCCGGACCTCGATCTGGCGCACGCGTTCGCGGCTGACGTCGTAGCGCTGGGACAGATCCTCGAGGGTGGCCGGTTCTTCCTTGAGGCGGCGCTCGGTCAGGATGACCTGCTCGCGCTCACTCAGGCCCTTCATCGCCTCCTTCAGCAGCTCACGGCGATTGTCGAGTTCCTGATTCTCGGCGAGCGTGATTTCCTGGTTCGGGGTGTCGTCCTCGAGCCAATCCATCCATTCGCCGTCGCCGTCGACCCTCATTGGCGCGTTGAGCGAATGATCGGCACCGAGCAGCCGGCGATTCATCGACACCACGTCCTTTTCGGTGACGCTCAGCCGGTAGGCGATCTTCTTGACGTTCTCCGGGTGAAGATCGCCTTCCTCGACGGCGCGGATCTGCGACTTCATCTTGCGCAGGTTGAAGAACAACTTCTTCTGCGCGGCGGTCGTGCCCATTTTCACGAGCGACCACGAATGCAGGATGTATTCCTGGATCGCTGCCCGGATCCACCACATCGCATAGGTCGCCAAGCGGAACCCGCGGTCGGGATCGAAGCGTTTCACGGCCTGCATCATCCCGACGTTGCCCTCCGAGATCAGCTCGGACGCGGGCAAACCGTAGCCGCGATAGCCCATTGCGATCTTCGCGACCAGGCGCAGGTGGCTGGTCACCAGCTTGTGCGCGGCCTCGGTGTCGCCGTGTTCGCGCCAGCGCTTGGCGAGCATGAACTCCTCGCCCGGCTCCAGCATGGGAAAACGACGGATCGCCTGCAGGTAGCTCGATAGGCTGCCTTCGCTGGAAACCGCCGGTAGCGTCAACGCCCGTGATGCCATGGTAGGCCCCAAACCAATGCGCAGGGCCGAAGACCCTGCAACCCAGTGAGAGACTATTTGGAGATTGTGGCCCCTTAACGTCAAGTATATCTGACTGCAATAGTCGGATTATCCCTCAGGCCTCCAGGGCCTCTATTAACCGACTGATATTGCTAGGGATATCGGCCTCGAATCGCATCGGCTTGCCGCCAACCGGGTGGTTGAACCCGAGCAAATAGGCATGCAGGGCCTGCCCCGGAAGGCCCTCGAGGGCCTTCCGCGCTGCCTCCGGCAGGCGACGAAGGTGTCGTCGGCCGCCATAGACCGGGTCGCCGACCACGGGGTGCCCGAGGCTCGCCATGTGGACCCGGATTTGGTGGGTGCGCCCGGTTTCGAGGCGGCATTCGACCAGGGCTGCCAAGCCCCCGAGGCTCCGGACCACCCGGTATTCGCTGACGGCGTCCTTGCCGCGACCGGGGCGAACGATGGCCATGGCCTTGCGATTTCGCGGGTTGCGTCCGATTGCCCCGGTGATCCGACCCCGGGCCGGCGCGGGGATCCCGGCGACGATGGCCCAATAGGCCCGCTCGATGCGATGGGACGCGAATTGTTCGGCCAAGCCGGCATGCGCGCGATCGTTCTTGGCGATCACCAAGAGTCCGCTCGTATCCTTGTCGATGCGATGGACGATTCCAGGCCGGCGCACGCCGCCGATTCCCGACAGGCTGGCGCCACAGTGGTGGATCAGCGCGTTGACGAGCGTGCGATCGGGGTTGCCGGGCGCGGGGTGCACGACGAGCCCCGCTGGCTTGTCGAGAACCACGATGTCGTCGTCTTCGTAAACGATGCTCAACGGGATCGCGTCCGCCTTGGGTGATGCCGCCACTGGCTGCGGAATCCGCAGCGCCAGACGCTGACCCGGTTTGACCCTGTGGTTGGCGTCCCCTATCGTCGCGCCGTCGGCGGTGACCCGGCCCTCGGCGATCAACGCCTGAATCCGGCTGCGGGACAGATCGGCAAACACTTCGGCGAGCACGCGGTCGAGGCGCCATCCGCTGCGATCGGGCGCGACGGTCGTCTCCCGCGGTGGGGAACTATCTCGGTCAGGGTCCATCAGGGGCAATTCTATCCATGCGCGCGCTCAAGGCCCTGGTCGTCATCATGGGCGTCCTGATCGTCGTCGGTTTTTCGGTCATCGCCACCACGATCGTCAACCGCATGTCCGACTCCTTACGGGCCAAGACCTACACGACGACCATCCCGGGCGTGGCCGACGTGCTCGAGATGAGCGCCAGCGGCGATCGTGTCGTGCTCCGGAGCGCAACGCCCAACGGCGCCCGACTCACCGTCGTCGATACCGCGACCGGCCGCTTGGTCGGCACGATCGATCTGCCCCGTGCGCCATGATCGTCATCGCGACCGCACAGCTCAAGCGAATCGTCGACGAGGCCGAGCAGTCGTTTCCCAACGAAAGTTGCGGCCTGCTGGTTGGCGTCGAGGAGGCGGGGACGACGGGGCGCACCGTTCGCGTCCTCGACGTCCAAGCGAGTCCGAACCTGGCGCAAGAACCCGAGCGCCGCTTCGAGGTCGATCCGGCCCTGCGGCTGCGATTACAGCGCGAACTCCGCGGCAGCGGCACGCGGGTCGTCGGGCTCTACCATTCGCACCCGAACGGCAAAGCACAACCCTCCGCGCAGGACCTCGCCGCGGCTTGGGAACCCGACCTCGCCTGGTTAATCACGGCGGTGCGTGACCGCCAGGCGGTCCTCACCAGCGCCCACCTGCTCGCCGAAAACGACGGCCGCTTGCGCTTCGTCCCGGTGGCGCTCAGAACCGACGACTGGGAGCCCTACGTCGAACGCGTCGGCGATGGAGGACCGTAGTGGATTTTCGCAGCGACAATACGGCTGGCGCCTCGCCGGAGATTCTGGCCGCAATCACCGCGGCCGCCCTCGGTCGGACGGCCGCCTATGGCGCCGACGAGTTCTCCAGGCGCCTCAATGAGCGTTTCTCGGCCGCCTTCGAGCGCTCCGTCGAGGTCTTTCCCGTCGCGACCGGCACGGCTGCGAACGCATTGTCCTTGGCGGTCGTCGCCCCGGTGTACGGCGCGATCTACTGCCACCCCGAGGCCCATGTCGCCGCGGATGAATGCAACGCGCTGGAGTTTTTCACGGGCGGCGCCAAACTGGTAGGCGTCCCAGGTCCCGACGGCCGGATCGATGCCGTGGCCCTGGAATACGCCATTGCCAACGCCACTCCGCACGGCGCGCACAATGCCCAACCGGCCGCGCTCTCGATCAGTCAAACGACCGAGGCCGGCACCGTCTATCCGTTGTCGGCGATTGCCGAACTCGCAGGGATCGCCCGGCGGCACGGCCTCAAGGTGCACATGGACGGGGCGCGCTTGGCCAACGCCGTCGTGGCACTCGGGGCGTCGCTCGCCGACGTCACCTGGCGTGCCGGCGTCGACATCCTTTCTTTCGGCGCCACCAAGAACGGTGCAATCGCCGCCGAAGCCATCGTCGTCTTCGATCCGACGTTGGCGAAGACCCTGCCGTTCCTGCGCAAGCGCGCCGGCCAGTTGTTTTCCAAGATGCGCTTCATTTCGAGCCAGTTGCTGGCCTACCTCGAGGGCGATCTCTGGCGGCGCAACGCCGCACACGCGAACGCCATGGCCCGGCGGCTCGCCCAGGGACTCGAAGGCATCCCGGGCATCAGCCTCTCGGGCCCGATCGAGGCGAACGCCGTGTTTGCCAAGCTGCCGGCGTCCGTGGCCGCTGGGCTTGCCGCCGATGGAGCCGTGTTTGCCCCATGGGGTGATCCGGGGGCCGGCGTGGTGCGCCTGGTGACGGCGTTCGCCACGACCCCGGACGAGGTCGATCGCTTCATCGCCCGGGCCCGACACCACGCCGGCAAGGGCGCTCTTGGCCGAGCGCCATGACGATGCCGGCCTGGGATACGTCGAGGAGCAGAGCAAGACGCTCGCCGGGTCGCCGATGAGTGGTCCGTCTCGTGCGTCGGTTCCGCCGTTTGGCGCGCTCGATGCACGAACCTATTTCGGGCCGGACGGCGGATTGATCGAGTCGTCTCGGCGGGTCTAGGCTCTCGACATGATCCTCGCCCTGGTCGAGTTTCCGGCCCCCGGATACGGCTCCGCAGACGAAGCGCTGGCGCTGTTCGAACGGGTTGCGCCGCGGTTCCAGGCCATTCCTGGCCTGCGGCGGAAGTACTTCGTATCCGGGACGACCAGCGGCGGTGTCTACGAGTGGGAGACGCGGGCCGCGGCAGAAGCCTACTTCGACTTGGCGTGGCAGCGCCGCATGGCGGCGAAGTACGGCGCACCGCCGACCGTCCGGTATTTCGACGTCTCGTGCCTGGTCGACAACGAGCACGGAGTCGTTCAATTTCCCCCAATCCAAGAGTCCAGGAAGGAGTTGTCTTCGATGATTTTGTACGGGTCCAAACTCTCGCCCTGGGGCGCGCGCTGC
>Ga0194121_10004153_pt1 | contig 21252 bp, 18 predicted proteins | sample TA2MahCa50mmetaG_FD_148609 | JGI IMG/M metagenome (GOLD analysis project Ga0194121, IMG submission 148609) | Freshwater microbial communities from Lake Tanganyika, Tanzania - TA2015020 Mahale Deep Cast 50m | ecosystem: Environmental > Aquatic > Freshwater > Lake | place: Tanzania: Lake...
GCGCGCGCACACTCCGAAGGAACTCAAGGCGCAACTGCGCGCGCTGGCGCGCGAGCGCGGCGCGCGCGATGTGCGCTGGAAGATCTTCGAGTGCTCCGGAACGGCGGCCGGACAGGAACTGGCTTGGAGCCTGCTCGGGCCGGGCGCCTACCTCTCCGTCGTCGGCTTCACGCTCGACAAGATCCAACTGCGCCTGTCCAACCTGATGGCCTTCGACGCGCACGCCGCCGGCAACTGGGGCTGCCTGCCGGAACTGTATCCGGCCGCGCTCGCGCTGCTCCTCGACGGTCGCGTCGCCGTGGCCCCCTTCGTCGAAATCCACCCGCTCGAGCGCGCGTGGGAAGTGCTGTGCGCCGCGCGCGAGCATCGCCTCGAGCGCCGCGCGGTGCTCGTGCCCTGAAGCACTCCCCGACACCAGCACGAGAAACCGAGGACATCGCCATGACCGTGCACACGCAAACGCCGTTCAAGAACCACGAACTCGTCGAGTCCTGGAACCCGGGCGCGGCGGTGCGCTACGAGCGCCGGCCGTTGCGCGGCCGCGACGGCCAGATCGTCGATGGGCTGCATGCGGCCTGGATCTGGCTCGACAACCCGGCGCAGTTCAACTCCTACACGACGGCAATGGTCAAGGACGTGATCCTGTCCTTCCGGCGCGCGTCGAACGAGCGCGACGTCGTGGCGGTCGTGTTCACCGGGGCGGGTGAGCGCGCGTTCTGCACCGGCGGCAACACCGCCGAGTACGCCGAGTACTACGCGGGGCGGCCGGACGAGTACCTGCAGTACATGCGGCTGTTCAACGACATGGTCAGCGCGATCCTGGCGTGCGACAAGCCGGTCGTCTGCCGCGTCAACGGCATGCGCATCGCGGGCGGCCAGGAGATCGGCATGGCCTGCGACTTCAGCATCGCCAGCGACCTGGCGGTCTTCGGTCAGGCCGGGCCGCGGCACGGCTCCGCGCCGGACGGCGGATCGACCGACTTCCTGCCGTTGTTCGTCGGTGTCGAGCGGGCGATGCAGTCGTGCACGCTGTGCGAGACCTGGACCGCCCACGAGGCGCTGCGCTCGGGCCTGCTGACCGAGATCGTCCCCGTGCTGTCGGTCGAAGGGCGTGTGGTCGTCAATCCGCTGGTCGTGACCGATCGTTGGACCGACGAGTACGGGCGCATCGTGCACGGGCGGCCGAAGGTCGGGTCGGACCTCGAGAACGGCAAGAAGCTGCTGCGCGCCGGCAAGATCGACCTGGCGGGCCTGGATCGCGCGGTCGAACTGCTCGTCGCGAGGCTCTCCACGACGATGCCCGGCTGTCTGCGCAAGACGATCGAGTCAGTGCGCAAGCACAAGCTCGCGCATTGGGATGCCAATCGAGAGTCGAACCGCTCCTGGCTCGCATTGAACATGATGAACGAAGGGCGGCTGGGTTTCCGGGCGTTCCACGAGGGACCCAAGGAGCGGCGCGAGGTCGACTTCGCCGAGTTGCGCCGGCGCCTTGCGACGGGCGAGCGCTGGAGCGAGGACTTCATCGATGCGCTGCTGCCGCGCGCGGACGCGCCGAACGGGAGTGCCCCATGAGCGGAGCCGCGAGTCGTACCCAGTCCGCTCCGATCCAGGTCCTGCGCACGAACGGCGGGCGCGCCGCCGAACTCGTGCTCGATGCCGGCCGCGGCAACGTGATCGACTCGGGCGTCATCGCCGCGCTGCGCGACGCGGTGCGCGATCTGGCGTCGGAGCGCCGGCTGTGCGCCGTGCTGCTCACGCACACGGGCGAGCACTTCTCGTACGGCGCGAGCGTTCCAGAACACGCTCCAGGCGAGGTAGGCCGGATGCTGCCGGCCTTCCACGCGCTGGCGCTCGAACTGCTCGCGCTGGAACGGCCGCTGCTCGCGGCCGTCGGTGGCGCGTGCCTGGGCGGCGGGCTCGAACTCGGCTGCACGGCCGACCTGCTGTTCGCGAGCCCGTCGGCGAGCTTCGGCCAGCCCGAGATCGCGTTGGGAGTGTTCGCGCCGCTGGGATCGCTGTTGCTGCCGAGGCGCATCGGGGCCGGCGCCGCGGCCGACCTGCTGCTTTCGGGCCGGCGCATCGATGCGAGCGAGGCGCTGCGGATCGGCTTGGCGCGCGAGCTCGCAGCGGATCCCGCGGCGGCTGCGCGCGCGTGGATCGGGCAGCATCTGGTCGGGCGCAGCGCCGAGGCGCTGCGCCATGCGACGCGCGCCGCCCGCGCGAGTTGGTGGCCGGACTTCGCGACGCGCCTGGCGGCGCTCGAGCGCGCGTACCTCGTCGACCTGCAAGCCGCGCACGACGCGCGCGAGGGCATCGCCGCGTTCCTCGACAAGCGTGCGCCGCGCTGGGAGGACCGCTGATGAGCAGCCCCGCGACCGCCGTGCTCGATGCCGATGCCAAGGCCATTCTCGCGCGCTGCGAGGAACTCTACGAGGACCTCGAGCTCTCGGCGGTGAAGGCCTGGAAGGCCGCCCATCCGGGCGCCCTCGCGATCGGATACCTGCCGACCTACGTGCCGCGTGAGATCCTGCACGCGGCGGGCTGCCTGCCGGTCGGCGTGCTCGGCGCCGGCGAGCAGCTCGAGATCGTCAAGGGCGATGCGTGCTTCCAGTCGTACATCTGCCACTTCCCGCGCTCGGTCATCGAGCTCGGCCTGTCGGGCCGGCTCGATGCACTCGACGGGATGATCTTCCCGTCGACCTGCGACGTGATCCGCAATCTCAGCGGCATCTGGAAGCTGTCCTTCCCCGGGAAGTTCGCGCGCTACCTCGACGTGCCGCAGAACTTCGACCCGCGCATCGGAGGGCGCTTCTACCGGCGCCTGCTCGACGAGCTCTATCGCGACCTGTGCCGGCTGTCGGGGCGCGAGCCCGGCGCGGAGACGCTGTGGGCGTCGATCGCGGCCTACGACGAGAACCGGCGCGCCGTGCGCGAGCTGTACGAGCTGCGCCGCGAGGAGCCGTGGCGCGTGCGCGCCAGTGAGGCCTACCTCGTGCTGCGCGCCGGCATGCAGCTCGACGTCCACGAGCACACCGAGCTCGTGCGCTCATTCCTGCAGGCGGTGCGAGAGCGCCCTGCGCGCGCGGTCGACGACGCGCGCGTCGTGCTGTGCGGCGCCTTCTGCGAGCAGCCTCCGCTCGGCCTGATCCGCACGCTCGAGCGCGCCGGGTGCGAGGTCGTCGACGACGATTACATGCTCGTGCTGCGCTGGCTCGGCGAGCTCCCGCGCCGCGACGGCGATCCGCTCGACGCGCTCTCGGACGCCTACCTCGCCTATACCGGGGAAACCGCCAGTCGCTACGTGCCCGACGGGACCGCAAAGGGCGAGCGACTGGTGCAGGCCGTGCGGAAGTCGCGCGCCGAGGGGGTGATCTTCGCCGCGCCCAGTTTCTGCGATCCCGCACTGCTCGACCGCCCGATGCTCCAGGCGGTCTGCGACCGCGAGGGCATCGCGCACACCGCACTCAAGTACGCCGAGAACACCGGCCAGATGCAGCCGATCCGGGAGCAAGCCGGGACCTTCGCCGACGCCATCAAGCTGTGGGGGGACGTATGAAGACGCATGTCGTGAAGGAGAACTCGATGCTGCGCCAGAAGGACATGATCGCGGAGCACTTCCGCGAGCTGGCGCGCGCGAAGGAGAGCGGCCGCAAGGTGGTCTACACCTTCGTGCCCGGCAATCTGACCGAGCTGTTGCTGGCCTTCGACTGCCTGCCGGTGCACCCGGAGATCAACGCGCTGCAGTCGGGCATGCGCAAGCTCTCCGGCGAGTACATCGCGGAGGCCGAGCGACACGGCCATTCCGAGGACGTCTGCACGTACGTGAAGTGCGACATCGGGATGCTGCTCAAGGGCAACATCGGGCCGACCGGCGAGAAGCTGCCGGAGCCGGACCTGCTGCTCCTGTCGTACACCGGCTGCTTCACCTTCATGAAGTGGTTCGAGCTGCTGCGCGAGCGCTACAAGTGCCCGGTCGCGATGCTGCACGTGCCCTATCAGGCCGACGGCACGCTCGAGCCGTCGATGATCGAGTACGTGGTCGAGCAACTGCGGCGCGAGCTGATCCCGAAGCTCGAGCAGATCACCGGCAAGCGCTACGACGAGGGGCGCCTGGCCGGGTTCCTGGCCGCCTCCGCGCGCGCCGAGGAAGACCTCGTCTGGGTGCTCGAGTCGGCCAAGCACCGGCCGTCGCCGATCGATGCGTACTTCGGCGGCGTCTACTACATCGGCCCGCTCTTCACCGCGTTCCGCGGCACGCAGGCGGCGATCGAGTACTACCGCGAACTGCGCGAGGAGGTCGCCGAGCGGATGCGCCGCGGACTGGGTCCGGTCACACCCGAAGGTGAACTGGAGGACGAGCGCTTCCGCCTGGTCGTCGAGGGGCCGCCGAACTGGACCCACTTCCGCGAGTTCTGGAAGATGTTCTACGACGAGCGCGCGGTCGTCGTCGCGAGCACGTACACGAAGGTCGGCGGCACCTACGACCGCGGATTCCGCCACGATCCGAACCGACCGCTGGAGACGCTCGCCGAGTACTGCCTGGGCTGCTACACGAACCTGAACCTGCCTTCGCGCGTCGAGATGATCGCGCGCTACGTGAAGGAGTATGCGGCCGACGGCTTCCTGGTGAACTCGGTCAAGAGCTGCAACTCCTTCTCGGCCGGGCAGCTGCCGATGCTGCGCCGGATCGAGGAGCTGACCGGCGTGCCGGGGGCCTTCATCGAGACCGATCTGGTCGATCCGCGCTACTTCTCCGCGGCCAACGTCAAGAACCGGCTCGAGTCCTACTTCCAGATGCTGGCGCAACGTGCGCCGGCCGCGCGCGCGGAGGCGCTGGCCCCGTGAAGGTCTACGTCGGGATCGACCTGGGCTCCACGACGACCAAGTCGGTCGTGCTGGACGAGCGCGGCGAACTGCTCGGCCGCGGTATCACGAACAGCCGCTCGAACTACGACGTGGCCTGCCAGATCGCGCGCAGCGAAGCGCTGCTGGACGCGCGCTTCCGGCTCTTCCAGCGCGGCTTCGACGATTGCGGCGCGGCGCCCGAGCTGGCCGCCGCGCTGTTGGAGCGGTTGCGCCGCGAGTTCCGGCGCACGCAGCACCTGCGCCTGCTCGCGGAGCTCGAGGCGATCTGCCGCGTGCACGCCGAGCACCTCGGCGCCGGCCGGTCCGGTCCGGTCGTCGTGGCGCTCGACGAGATCTTCGCGGCGCTGGGTCTGGAGGCGGATCGGCTGTTCCGCGGAACGGCCCGGCCGCGCTCCGACTTCTTCCGCGACATCGCGGGCGCGACCTACGCGAGCGAGGCGGAGCGCATCGCGCGGCGCGGAGCGGTCGATCACGACACGCTGCTCGGCGTCTACGACAAATCGATCCTGCAACTGGAAGGCAAGCCGTCCGAGTCTCTGCTGGAGGATCAGCTGCTGCGCGCCTTCGAGCTGGCCGGCGAAGGGTCGGACCTCGCGCCCGCGACGCGCGCGCGCATCGAGCGCGAGGTGCGCCGCACGATCGAGCTGCCGCTGGTCGAGGCCCAGGTGGTCGGGACCGGCTACGGTCGCGCGCGTCTGCCGTTCGCGCGCGAGTGCATTCGATCGGAGATCCTGTGCCACGGGCTCGGCGCGCATGCGACCTTCCCAGGAACGCGCACAGTGCTCGATATCGGCGGCCAGGACACCAAAGCCATCCAGGTGGACGAGCGCGGCCTCGTGACGGCGTTCCAGATGAACGACCGCTGCGCCGCCGGCTGCGGGCGCTACCTCGGCTACATCGCCGACGAGATGGGCCTGGGGTTGCACGAACTGGGGCCGCTGGCCCTGTGCGGCAAGCGCCCGGTGCGCATCAACTCGACCTGCACCGTGTTCGCCGGCGCCGAGCTGCGCGACCGGCTGGCGATGGGGCATCGGCGCGAGGACATCCTGGCCGGCCTGCATCGCGCGATCATGCTGCGCGCCATGTCGCTGCTGGCGCGATCGGGCGGAGTCCGGCGCGAGTTCACGTTCACCGGCGGCGTCGCGAACAACGCGGCGGCGGTCGCGGCGCTGCGCGCGCTGGTGCGCGAGAACTACGGCATCGAGGAGATCAACATCTCGCCGGGCTCGATCTTCACGGGCGCGCTGGGAGCCGCGCTCTTCGCGCTGCGCGCCGAACACGGCGAGGACGCGACTGCCCACGCGGAAAACCAAACCTGCGGAGCTCGCGCATGACGATCACATCCGGTATCGACGTGGGCTCGAGCGCGGTCAAGGCGATCGTGCTGCAGACCGAGGGCGAGCAGCGCCGGGTCCTGGGCCGGGCCGTGCATCGCATCCGCGGGCGCGAGCTGGCCGATGTCGTGTCGGCCTGCTACGGCGCGGCGCTGGCCCAGGCCGGCTGTACGCGCCAGGACGTGGCCTACGTCGCCACCACCGGCGAGGCGGAAAACGTCGAGTTCCGCACCGGCCACTTCTACTCGATGACGACACACGCGCGCGGCGGACTGGAGCTGGTTCCGGCGGCGCGCGCGGTGCTCGACATCGGCGCGTTGCACGGCCGCGTGATCCGGATGGACGAGCGCGGCAAGGTGCTCGAGTACCAGATGACGAGCCAGTGCGCGTCCGGTTCCGGCCAGTTCTTGGAGAACATCGGCCGCTACCTCGGCGTCTCGCTGGAGGAACTCGGCGCGCTGTCGCGGCAGGCCGACCGGCCCGAGCAGGTGTCGAGCATCTGCGCGGTGCTGGCCGAGACCGACGTGATCAACATGGTCAGTCGCGGCATCTCGACGCCGAACATCCTCAAGGGGATCCATCTGTCGATGGCGGACCGGCTGGTCAAGCTCGTCCGCGCGGCGCGCTGCAGCGGCACGCTCGTGATCACCGGCGGGCTGGCGCGCGACCAGGGCCTGTTCGCGGCGCTGCGCGAACTCGTCGCCGAGCGCGAGCTCGACGTCGAGCTGTGCACGCACGAGGACTCGCCGCTGGCGGGCGCGCTGGGCGCCGCGATCTTCGGCGAAGTGCGCAAGCGCAAGCTGGAGCGCCTGGCAAGCCTGGCGGCGGCGTCCTAGGTACGGCCGTGGGGCGCGCGAGCTGGGATTTCCGCGGCGAGATCGCGCTCCTGACCGGGGGCGGCGGCGGCATCGGGCACGCGCTGGCGCGTGCGCTCGCCGGCGCCGGCGCGCGCGTGCACGTGCTCGACGCCTGTGAGTCGCCCGCGCCGTGGACGGATCTGGCGCCCGGACAGGTACCGCTGTTCCGGCGCGTCGACCTGCGCGATCGGGCCGCCACCGAAGCAGCCGTGCAGGCCGTGCTCGCAGCCGAGGGCCGCGTGGACCTGCTGGTGAACAACGCCGGCCTGACCCGCGACCGCGCGCTTTGGAACCTGACCGAGGACGATTGGCGCGACGTGCTCGACGTGAACCTCACCGCAGCCTGGCGCGTGCTCAAGCTGTGCGCGCCGTCGATGCGCGCGCGCGGCAGCGGCTGCGTGCTGCAGATCGCGTCCATCAACGGCCTGCGCGGCCGCTTCGGCCAGGCCAACTACTCCAGTTCCAAGGCCGGGCTGATCGCGTTGACGCGCACGGCAGCGCGCGAGCTCGGCGGCCGCGGCATCCGCGTCAACGCGCTCGCGCCGGGCATGATCGAGACGGCTCTGTCGGCCGGGCTGCCCGAGGACGTGCGCGAGCGTTCGCGCGCCGAGTCGGCGCTCGGCCATCTCGGCCACCCGGATGACGTGGTCGGAGCGGCCCTGTTCCTGTTGTCGGAGTCCGCGCGGCACATCACCGGGACTGTCGTCGTCGTCGATGGAGGTCAATCGTGTTGAACCAGCATCCCGCCACCGCGCGTCCGCTGCCGATCATCGAGCCGTTCCGCATCAAGTGCGTCGACCCGATCCGCGTGCTTTCGCGCGCCGAGCGCGAGCGCGTGCTCGAGCGCGCGGGCTCGAACCTGTTCCGCGTGCCCGCCCGGGACGTGCTGATCGACTTGCTCACCGACAGCGGCACCGGCGCGATGTCGAGCGAGCAGTGGGCGGCGCTGATGCGCGGCGACGAATCCTACGCCGGCGCGCAGAGCTACTACCGCTTCCAGCACGCGGTGCACGAGCTGACCGGCCTCGAGCACGCGATCCCGACGCACCAGGGACGCGCGGCCGAGTTCCTGCTGTTCGGCGCCTGCGTGCAGCGCGGCCAGCTCGTGCCGAGCAACACCCATTTCGACACCACGCGCGCCAATATCGAGGATCGCGGCGCGATCGCGCTCGATCTGCCCTGTGCCGAAGGTCTCGACACCGCCAGCTCGCATCCGTTCAAGGGCGACATGGACCTCGTCGCGCTGGAGCGCGCGCTGGTCGAGCACGGCGCGCGCGTGCCGCTGGTGATGATCACCGCGACGAACAATGCCGGCGGCGGCCAGCCGGTGTCGCTGGCGAACCTGCGAGCGCTCTCGCAGCTGTGCCGCCGGCACGGCAAGCCGCTTTTCCTCGACGCGTGCCGCTTCGCGGAGAACGCGTGGCTGCTCAAGCTGCGCGAAGAGGGGCTCGCCGCCCGCACCCCGCGCGAGATCGCGCGCGCGATGTTCGAGCTCGTCGACGGCTGCACGATGAGCGCGAAGAAGGACGGATTGGCCAACATCGGCGGGTTCCTGGCGCTGCGCGACGGCGCGCTGGCCGAGCGGGTGCGTGCGCGCATGGTCGTGACCGAGGGCTTCCCGACTTACGGCGGCCTTTCCGGTCGAGATCTCGACGCGATCGCCCAAGGATTGGTCGAAGTGCTCGAACCCGACTATCTCGATTACCGGCACGCCAGCATCCGCTACGTCGTCGATCGCCTCGCGGCGGCCGGTGTGCCGGTCGTTCAGCCGGCCGGCGGGCATGCGATCTTCCTCGACGCCGCTCGATTCCTGCCCCAACTCGGATGGCGCGAGTATCCCGGCCAGGCGCTGGCGCTGGAGCTGTACCTGGAGGGGGGGATCCGCGCCTGCGAGGTCGGCAGCGTGATGCTGGCCCGGCGCGATGCTGCGGGCGCGGAACTCCCGGCGCGCCACGAACTCGTGCGCCTGGCCGTCCCGCGCCGCACGTACACGCAGAGCCACATGGACTACGTGATCGAGATCGTGCGGCGCGTGCACGAGCGTCGCGGCTCGGTGGCGGGCGTCCGCATCGTCGAGCAGCCGGCCGTGCTGCGGCACTTCGGTGCGCGTTTCGCGCGCGTCCGAGCGGAGATCAGCGCCGCGACATGAGTCGCAGCACGTACCAGAACATCAGCGCCAGCGAACCGAACAGCTCGAGCGCCGCGCCGACGTGGCGGTCGCGCGGGTAGTGGTGCAGCACGGCGGAGGTGTCGTAGAGCACCGACGCGCCGGCGAAGCCGATCATCGCGACCGAGAACCACGTGCCGAGCTCGGTCCCGAAGATCGCCGCCAGCACGATCGCGCCCAGCGCCAGCAGGCCGCCGAACAGCATCAGCCCGCGCAGGAACGAGAAGTCCTTGCCGGTGAAGAACACGATCGCGGTCAGACCGGTGAAGCCGATCAGCGTGGCCACGCCGGCGGAGCGGATCACGCCGGGCGCGCGCGACTCGCAGATGAACAAGAGCGGCAGGAAGATGACCGCCTGGATCACGACGTAGCCGATCAGCGCCGCGTACTGCAGCGGCACCGAACGCACGTTGTGCGCGGTGCGCGTGCACAGCCAGCCGATCAGCATGAACGCGCCCATGATCACGAGCCAGGGCAGGGACAAGATGCCCTGCGCAATCCGCAGGCCGAGCTCGCTGCGCATCAGCAGGTACTCGAGTCCGGCGAACAGCAGCACCGCGCCGGTCAGGTGCGCATAGGTGCGCGTCAGGAACGACGCCTGGGCGTCGGCGGAAAGCTCGGAAACCGGGCGGTCGACGGCGGGGGCGCGGTAGGGGTTGTCGTGAGTGCTCATGCCTGGGGTCCTCCGAACTCAGGTTATCGGCCGACGGGACGGGAAGGCAAAGAAATCAACTGTCGCCGTCGAGCAGGTTGCCCAGGCCGCCGAGGATCGAGCCTTCTTCGCGGCGCGAGCCGCTGCCGGGCGCGGCCTTCGTGATGCGGTCGGCCAGGCGCGACAACGGCAGGGACTGCAGCCAGATCTTGCCCGGCCCGCGCAACGTCGCGAAGAACAGGCCCTCGCCGCCGAAGAGCGTGTTCTTGATGCCGCCGACGAATTGGATGTCGTAATCGACCGAGTTCTGCATCGCCACGATGCAGCCGGTGTCGACCTTCAGCAACTCGCCGGCCTTGAGCTCGAGCGAGTGCAGCATGCCGCCGGCGTGCACGCAGACGAGGCCGTCGCCGCGCAGCCGCTGCATGATGAAGCCCTCGCCGCCGAACAGGCCGACGCCGATGCGCTTCTGGAACGCGATGCCGATCGACACGCCGCGCGCCGCGCACAGGAACGAGTCCTTCTGGCAGATCAGCTCGCCGCCCAGTGTCTGCAGGTCGAGCGCCAGGATGCGCCCGGGGTAGGGAGCCGCGAAGGCGACGCGCTCGCGCTGCGAGCCGGCGTTCGTGAAGAACGTCATGAACAGGCTCTCGCCGGTCAGCAGGCGCTTGCCCGCGCCGAGGACCGCGTCCATCAGGCCCGGCCGCTTGTCGCCCTGGCTGCCGTCGCCGAAGCGCGTTTCCATCTGAATCGACTGCGTCATGAACATCATCGACCCGGCCTCGGCGATCGCGGTCTCGCCCGGATCGAGCGTGACCTCGACGAATTGCAGGTCCTCGCCGTAGATCTCCAGATCGATCTCGTGCGCGCGCCGGCCGGGCAGGCCGGGGACCGCCGTGGGCGGCGTCGTGCGCTGCGCGGCCGCCTGCGCGAAGAGCGGCACGTCCTTGAGCGGCTTCCACTCGCTCAATCCGGGACCATACAGCAGCGTCTGCTCGGCGATCGAGCCGTTCTTGAGGTTGGTGAGGATCTCGTCCTCGCTGACCGGACCGATCTGGTGGCCGCCGACGGCCATGTACCACTGCTTCGCCATGATGGACTGGAGGAACTTGCGGGTTCGGGGAGGGACTGGCGCCTAATTCCCGGCGCCTGGATCGATGCGCGCATCCGCGTCGCGCTCGATGGCCGCGCTGGTCGGGGCATCGAGGCCGAGCAGCGCGGCGAGTTGCGCGAGGTAGATGCGCTCGGAGCCGCTGACGCCTTCGTCGGCGCGCACGACACAGTAGGCGAGCATGTACAAGTCGCGCCGCTGGGCCGGATCCTCGACGCCGGCGACGATCTCCGCCAGCGGCCGCGGCCGATCCAGCTCGGCGCGCATCAACTCCTCGACGCCGCCCGCGCGTGCCTCGGTCAGGCAGCGCTCGCGCTCGGACGGGCTGAGCGAGCCGTCCGCGCGCGCGGCCGAGACGGTCAGGCGCACGAGGCGCTGCAGCCGCGGATCGGGTGCGCTGGTCGGGACCGGCGCGGGGCCGGCCGTGCGCTGCTCGGTGGTTCCGGGGCGAACCGGCGGCGGCGCCTCCGCATGCCCGCGGCGCGCCCGGTAGGTCTCGAACAAACCGGCCGCCAGGCCCGCCGCGCCGAGCAGCGTGCTGGCGTTCAGGAACGGGTGCGAGCCTCCGGTCAGGAACCGCGCGGCGCGCTTGTGCTTCTTGCCGCGCATGCCGAGCGCCAGGTTCACCAGGGAGAAGAGCGGGCCGAGATCGCGCATGAAGAGGGGGGGCGCGCGGGGGAGGCGCGCACGAGGGATGCGATTGTACGCAACGGGTGGGGGCGCATTCTCAGCGCAGGGCCCAGCGTTCGAGCTCCGGCAATCCGGCGAGCACGATGCGGCCGATCGCGTCGAGGCTCTCCTTCGAGCACTGGTCGAGGCGATCGCTCTCGTGGTGCCAATGCTTGTTGCCCGGCCCGTAGCTGAAGTCGATCAGGTTCACGCTCTTGATGCCGACGTTCATGAACATCAGGTGGTCGTCGCGCACTTCCAGCCGCGGCCCATCGACGTGCTTGCCCAACCCGATGCGCCGCGCGGCCCCGAAGAAGATTCCGAGCAGCTCGGGATCGCTGTAGCTCTCGGTCTGCAGGCGCAGGTCCTTGTCGCCGACCAGGTCCATCAGCACGAAGGCCTTGACGCGCGGCACGATGCCGGCCTTTTCGAGCGCCTTGGCGTGGTGGCGCGAGCCGTAGCAGTTGTCGTCGCCCAGCCACTCCTCGCGCACCGCCTCCTCGCCGTCGAGGAACAGGATCCGGTACGTGACATCACGCTTGCCGGCGCCGGGCGCGAGCAGGCGCGCCAGCTCGAGCAGCACGGCCGTGCTCGAACCGCCATCGTTGGCCCCGACGAACTCGAAGCGGTCGTAGCGCTTGGTGTCGAAGTGCGAGCCCAGGATCAGCATCGGCGCGGGCTTGCCGTCCGTGCGCGGCGCGGCCTCGATATCCGCGTAGACATTGCCGAAATTCGTCTCGTCGACCGGCGTCTTCGCGCGGAAGGTCTCGCGCACCGGGGTCAGGCCGAGCGCGCGCAGCTCGTCCTCGAGATAGGTCTTCAGCTTGTCGTTGGCCGGCGATCCCGCAGGCCGCGGTCCCAGCGCAACCTGCCGCTCCAGGTGCGTCCAGGCGCGCTGCGCGTCGAAAGGCTGTGCCGGCAGGGCCGCGGCGGCGCCTTGCCCGGAGGCCTTGCCGGAGGCCGCGTCACACGCGATCAGGCCGGTGGCTACGGCGGAATAACACACCGCGGCGATCAGGAGGCGCAGGCTCATGACGGTCATCTTAGGGCGGCCGTGCCCCAAACACTCACGTATGCGCCGGCTCCGGCCGAAAAGGGCGGCGGCATCCCAGCTCCAAGCCGACCGCGCTTTCCCCGATGGACGACACCCCGGACTCCCTGCTCGATCTCGCCGCCCGCCACGCCGATCCATCGCTGCACGCTGCGCAGGCGTGGCGCGGCAGCTTCGCCGAGTATCTGGAACTCGTCGAGGGCGATCCGCGCATCGCGCGCAACGCCTGGCAGCGGCTACTCGACATGCTGGAGAGCCACGGTTGCAAGACCGCGGGGCGCGCCGGCCAGTCGCCGCGCTGGCGCATCTTCGACGATCCGTTCCACGGCGGCCGCGAGGCCGTCTACGGGCTCGACGAACCGCTCGACCGCTTCGTGCGCACGATCCGCGCCGGAGCCCACGGCTTCGGACCCGAGCGCCGCATCCTGCTGCTGCACGGCCCGGTCGGCGCGGCCAAGTCGACCATCGCGCGTCTGCTCAAGCGCGGGCTGGAGAGCTACTCGCGCAGCCCCGCCGGCGCGCTCTACACCTTCGAATGGCACGTCGACGGCGAGGTCATCGCCTCCCCGACCAACCAGGAGCCGCTGCTGCTCCTTCCGCGCGAGGCGCGCGAGTCGATCGAGCAGCGCTTCCAGGCGGCGCGCCGCACCGCGTACGCGATCCGCATCGAGGGCGAGCTCGATCCGGTCAGCCGCTACTGGTACCGCGAGCTGATGAACCGCCACGCGGGCGATTGGCGCAAGGTCGTCGAGCACGTGCGTGTGAAGCGCCTGTTCCTCTCGGAGGACGACCGCATCGGCATCGGCACCTTCCAGCCCAAGGACGAGAAGAACCAGGATGCCACGGAGCTGACCGGCGACGTCAACTACCGCCGCATCGCCGACTACGGCTCCGATGCGGATCCGCGCGCCTTCAACTTCGACGGCGAGTTCAACGTCGCCAACCGCGGCCTGGTCGAGTTCATCGAGGTGCTCAAGCTCGACGTGGCCTTCCTGTACGACCTGCTCGGCGCGACCCAGGAGCACGCCGTCAAGCCGCGCAAGTTCGCGCAGACGCACATCGACGAGGTGATCCTGGGTCACACCAACGAGCCCGAGTACAAGAAGCTCGCTTCGAACGAGCTGATGGAGGCGTTCCGGGACCGCACGATCAAGATCGACATCCCGTACAACCTCAGCCACGTCGAAGAGGCGAAGATCTACCATCGCCAGTTCGACCAGGGTCGCTCGGCCGGCAAGTTCGTCGCGCCGCACGCGCTGGAGATGGCCGCGCTGTGGGCGGTGCTCACGCGCCTGTCCGATCCGACGCATCCGACGCTCTCGATCCTGCAGAAGGCCAAGCTGTACGCCGGCGAGTCGATCCAGGGCTTCACGCCCGAGCAGGTGCGCGAGATGCGCGACGTCTGCGACGCCGAGGGCCTGTCCGGGATCAGCCCGCGCTACGTGCAGGATCGCATCGCGGCCGCGCTGGTGTCGGGCAAGGAGTGGGTCGGGCCCTTCGACGTGCTCGAGTCGCTGCAGGAGGGTCTGCGCCACCACTCGCTGGTCTCCAACGAGGAGACGCGCAAGCGCTACGGGCAGCTCCTGGCGCTCGCGCGCGAGGAGCTCGAGGAGCGGCTCAAGCTCGAGGTGCAGGCGGCGGTCTCCTCCGACCGCGAATCCTCGGACCGGCTGTGCGCGAAGTACGTCGACAACGTCAAGGCCTACACGACGCGCGAGAAGGTCATCGACGCGACGGGCCGGCAGCACGATCCGGACGAGCGGCTGATGCGCTCGATCGAGCAGAAGATCGACATCCCCGAGGCGCGCAAGGACGACTTCCGCCACGAGCTGATGAACTACATCGGGGCGCTCTCGCTGGAGGGCAAGACCTTCGACTACCGCGCCAACCAGCGACTGCGGCGCGCGCTCGAGCTCAAGCTCTTCGAGGACCGGCGCGACACGATCCAGCTCACCAGCCTCGTCTCGAGCGTCGTCGACCCGCAGACGCGGGCCAAGATCGACGCGATCCGCGACCGGCTGATCGCGCAGTTCGGGTACCACGTCGAGAGCGCCGAGGACGTGCTGCAGCGCGTGGCGGACCTGTTCGCGCGCGGCGAGACGAAGCAGAGCCCGAGCGAAGCGGCCTGAGCCAGCCCGCTCAGCGCAGCAGCGCAGAGAACGCGCGCGGCGGCGGAGCTTCCAGCACGAGTTCGCTGCGTTCGCTCGGCCGGCGCAACGCGAGCTTCCACGCGTGCAGTCCGAGTCGCTCGGCGGGCGTGCCATAGCGCTCGTCGCCGACGACCGGACAGCCGCGCGACGCGAGGTGCACGCGGATCTGGTGCTTGCGGCCGGTGTCGAGCTCGACCTCGAGCAACGTGCGCGTCCTGCCGCGCTCGAGCGTGCGGTAACGCGTGCGCGCGGGCTTCGCGTCCGGGTGCGCGCCGGCGTGCACGAACAGCCGCGCGTCCTCCCACAGCGGCGCGTCGATCGTGCCGTTGACGGGCTCGATGCGGCCTTCGACGATCGCGAGGTAGAACTTCCGCGCGTGCTCCCAATCCGCCTGCACGGCCTGTTGCGCCGCGCGCGACTTGGCGAACAAGAGCACGCCCGACGTCTCGCGGTCGAGGCGATGCACCGGCCACAGCGGTGCGCCCAGATGCGCGCGCAAGAGCGCCAGCGTGTTGCGCTCGCCGCCCTCGTCGGTGCCGACGGCCAGCAGCTCGGCCGGCTTGTCGATCGCGACGAGCTCGGCATCGTCGTGCAGGATGGGGAAGGGCGCGCGCGGCCGTTCGACCTCGAACGGCGCATCGGCGAGCTCGATCGCGTCGCCCGGCGCGACCGGTGCCTCGGGGCGCAGCACCACGGTGCCGTTCACGCGCACGCAGCCGGAGCGCACGCGCTGCTCGAGCGTCTTGCGCTTCCACGCTGGCAGCAGCGCGCGCAGGCACTCGAGCAGGCGGGCGGGGGCGGCGGGCGAGAGGGAGAGCGGCATCGCGGGTACAGGACACTAGCACCGCGCCCCCGCGACGGCCCGATCAAGTCAGGACCGGAAATGGTCGATCCTCGGCCGTTTCCCCATGCTCCGCATCGATGCCGATCGCGCCCGCTTCCGTGAGATCGTCCGCGGTCGCATCCGGACCGACCTCAAGCGCTACCTGTCGACCGGCGAGCTGATCGGCCGCTCCGGCAATCACTCCGTCTCGATTCCGCTGCCGCAGATCGAGCTGCCGCGCTTCGTGTTCGGTTCCAACGACGAGGGCTCCGGCGCCGGCCAGGGCGAGAGCGGCGAGAGCGGCGACGCGAAGGCGCGCGCCAGCGCTTCCGGTCAGGCGGGCGAGGACCCGGGCCTGCACATCCTGGAGGTCGAGGTCGAGTTCGACGACCTCGCGCAGATGCTCGGCGAGGCGCTCGCGCTGCCGAAGATCGAGCCGCGCGGCCACAAGACGATGGAGACCGAGAGCGGTCGCTACAGCGGACTGCGCGTGCACGGCCCCGAATCGCTGCGTCATTTCCGGCGCAGCTTCAAGAACGCGCTCAAGCGCACCTTGGCCAGCGGTCAATGGGATCCGGCGCGCCCGTGCGTGTGGCCCGAGCGCGAGGATCTGCGCTTCCGCGACAAGAAGAGCGTGCGCAAGCCCGACTCCTCGGCCGTGGTCGTCCACATGATGGACGTTTCGGGGTCGATGGGCCGCGAGCAGAAGGAGATCGTGCGCATCCAGGCCTTCTGGATCGACACCTGGCTGCGCAGCCAGTATCGCAACCTGGAGGTCGTGTACGTCGTGCACGACGCGGTCGCCAAGGTCGTCGACCAGCACACGTTCTTCCACTTGCGCGAGTCCGGCGGCACGAAGATCAGCTCGGCCTACGAGCTGTGCCTGCGGCTGATCCGCGAGCAGTACCGCCCCGAGGACTGGAACATCTACCCGTTCCACTACTCCGACGGCGACAACTGGTCGGCGCGCGACACCGAGAGCTGTGTGTCGCTGCTGCGCGACGAGCTGCTGCCGCGCGTGAACCAGTTCTGCTACGGCCAGGTCAAGAGCGCGCACGGCTCCGGGCAGTTCAAGAAGGACCTCGACGCGGCGCTGCCGTCGGCGGACAAGCTCGTCACGGCCGCGGTCGGTGAGAAGAGCGAGATTCCCGAGTCGATCAAGGCGTTCCTGGGGCGCGGACGCTAGGGCCATGCATCTCAAGCGCAGCCTGCCCGCCGCGTTGAAGTACCAGGCCGTGCGCGTCGAGGAGGCCGCGCGCCGCGCCGGGCTCGACGGCTACGAGGTCGAGTTCGAACTGCTGCCGCCCGACGCGCTCAATGCCGTGGCCGCCTACGGCGGCTTCCCGGTGCGCTATCCGTCGTGGCGCTTCGGCATGGAGTACGAGCGGCTCGAGAAGGGGCATCGTTGGGGCCTGTCGCGCATCTACGAGCTCGTGGTCAACAACGACCCGGCCTACGCCTACCTCGTGTCGTCGAACTCGCTGCTCGAGCAGAAGCTCGTGATGGCGCACGTCTTCGGGCACGCCGACTTCTTCAAGCACAACCTGTGGTTCGCTCCGACCGACCGCAAGATGCTCGACACGCTGGCCTCGGACGCGACGAAGGTGCGCCGCGCGATCGATCGCGTCGGGCAGGAGCGCGTCGAGACCTTCGTCGATCGCGTGCTGTCGGTCGAGACGCTGATCGATCCGTACCTGCCGCTGCGCGAATGGCGCGCGGGCGCCGCGGCCGGCGCCGGCACGGCGGGCACGAGCGAACTGCCGACCTACGACGTGCTCGGCTTCCTGCTCGAGCGCGCGCCGCTCGAGGCCTTCGAGCGCGAGGTGCTGGGATGTCTGCGCCGCGAGGCCTACTACTTCGCTCCGCAGCGCATGACCAAGATCGCCAACGAGGGCTGGGCCAGCTACTGGCACTCGCGCCTGCTGACCGGCGGGCTGCTGGAAGCGGAGGAGATCGTCGACTTCGCCGATTGCCATTCCAGTGCGACGGCCTGCGCGCCGGGGCGGCTCAACCCGTACAAGCTCGGGCTGGAATGCTGGCGCTCCGCCGAGCGGCGCGGGCTCGACCTGTTCGCGCTGCGCCGCGCGCACAACGACGTGACGCTCCTCGATACGCTGATCGACGAGGAGTTCCTCGAGCGCGAGCTGGCCAGCTGCGGCGGCGCACGCCTGCTCCCGGAGCAGGAGGGCCCGCCGGACTACGCGGCGGCCAAGGCCAAGCTGCTGCAGGAGCTGTCCTGGGGCGGCCTGCCGCAGATCGGGCTGGTCGCCGTGGACGAGGCCGGAGAGCGTGAGCTGCAGCTCGTTCACCGGCACGACGGCCGCGATCTGCAGCTCGCGCAGGCGCGTGAGACCCTCAAGGCCCTGGCCGCGCTGTGGGGGGGACCGGTGCATCTGTTGACGATCGAGAACGGCCAGGGCCGCCGTCTCGTCGCGAGCGCGGACGAGGTGCGCACGCTCGAGACGCGCGAAGCGCTGCAGCGCTGCGCCTAGCCGCGGCACTCGGCCTCGGCCGCTGGCCGCTGACCGGCCGCTGAGCTACAGTTCGGAGCGATGGCCTCGCTGCGCGTCACGCTGGGAACACTGGCCCTGCGCAATCCCGTGCTGAGCGCGTCCGGAACCTTCGGACACGGGCTCGAGATGCAGGGCTTCTGCCCGCCTTCCGCCATCGGCGGGCTGGTCTCGAAGACCGTCACGCTGCGCCCGCGCCCGGGCAATCCCCTGCCGCGACTGTGCGAGACCTCGGGCGGACTGCTCAACTCGATCGGCCTGGAGAACCGCGGCATCGACGCGTACGTGCGCGACGTCGTGCCGGTCGTCGCGAGCGCGGACACGTGGATCGTGACCAACATCGGCGGCGAGGCGCCGGGCGACTTCGCCGAGCTGGCCGAGCGCCTCGACGCCTGCGACGCGATCGACGCGTTCGAGGTCAACCTGTCCTGCCCGAACGTGCAGGGCGGCAAGCTGCCCTTCGGCACCGACCCGGTCGCGGCGGCGCGCGTGATCGAGCTCGTCCGCGCGCGCACGCGCAAGCCGGTCTGGGCCAAGCTCTCGCCGAACGTCGCGCGCATCGGCGAGATGGCGCGCGCGGTCGAGGGGGCGGGGGCCGATGCGGTGACCGCGGTCAACACGCTGCTCGGGATGGCCGTCGATTGGCGCAGCCGCAGCGCGGGTCTGGCGACCGTGCAAGGCGGCTATTCCGGCCCGCCGATCAAGCCGGTCGCGCTGCGCTGCGCGTGGGAATGCTCGCGCGCCGTGGCGATTCCGGTGATCGGCTGCGGCGGCATCCAGTGCGCGGCCGACGTGCTCGAGTTCCTCGTCGCCGGCTGCACGGCGGTGCAGGTCGGCACCTGGTCCTTCGCCGATCCCGGCGCGCTGGCGCGCCTGCCCGGAGAGATCGCCGCGCTGCTCGATGCGGCCCGCGTCGACGACGTGGGTTGTCTGATCGGCACCCTGCGTGACGGGCTGGGGCCGCGGCCGGTGCGCGCGGCGACCGTCGCCGGCGCCTAGGCGCCGCGCGCGGAGGAACCAGCCATGCGCCTCGAGCGGCTCTCCCCGGTGCACCTGCGCATGGCGATCGCGCTGTACAACCGGCACGCCTGGCCCGAAGGCGGGCCGGTGCGACCGCGCGCCGCGCCGATCGCCGCGCTGGAGGCGGTGCAGACGCCGCAGCAGGCGCTCGCGCTGTTCGAGCGCGAAGCGAGCAATTCAACCGATGCCTGCGCGCGCTACGCGCTGCGCCTGGGCAATGTGCGCTACCCGTTCATGAAGTTCGTCGTGCAGGAGCACCTCGTCGAGGGCGAGTACTTCTTCTGCGTCGACACGCACGACAACCTGGCCGTGCGGCCGAACGCGCCGGACTACATGGCCTGGGAGGAGCTCAAGGCCTACAACCGCAAGCTCAAGCGCGCCATCGAGTCCGATTGGGAGCAGGCCGGCCTGCCGACCTTCGAGGACCTGCGGCTGTTGATGCAGGAGATCGCCATGCGCGAGCAGGCGGCGCGCGTCGCCAGCGGCGAGGCCGCCGCCGGCGGCGCTGCCGGCGCACCGGTGCGCCTGCTGATCGTCGACGACGAGGAGCAGGTCGCGCGCGGTCTGAAGGTGCTGCTGGAGACGCGCGGCTACGAGGTCGAGCTGGCCCACGACGGCCCGAGTGCGCTGGAGCGCCTGGCACGCGAGCCGCGCCCCGAGCTGGTGCTGCTCGACTGCGAAATGCCGGGTTTCGATGGTCAGGAGGTGTTGCGGCGCATCCGCGCGGACCTGGGGTTGGCGGGCTTGCCCGTGCTGGTCGCGACCGCGTCCGACATCGAGATCTCGCGCCTGCCCAGCGCCTGCGGCCTGTTGCGCAAACCGTACCCGAGACAGGTCTTGTGTGCGTTGCTGGAGCGTCTGGTGCGGCGCCCGGGCGCGGGCCCCGCGCCGGGCTAGAGGCTTCCATCGGGCCAGCGCGGAGTCGATACTGTCTGCCCTTCGCGAGCGGGGGCATCGGGGATCCCCGGCCCCGTCGTTCGCCCCCGTTGCGCCTCGACTCTCCATGGACTGGGACAATCTGCAAGACAAGCTGCTCAGCCTCGGCGAGGGGCTGGGGCTGCGGCTGAAGGACTGGTTCGGATCCCGCAACGAGCGGCTGGTGCGCGGTCTGGCCCCGCTGGTGCAGCGCACCAACGAATTGGAGCCCTGGGCCAAGGGCCTGTCGGCCGAGCAATTCCACGCGCAGACCGCCCAGTGGAAGGCCGACATCGCCGCCGGCAAGACCGATCTCGAGGCGATCCTGCCCGATGCCTTCGCGCTGACGCGCGAGGCGGCCCGCCGGACGCTGGGCCTGCGCCACTACGACGTGCAACTCGTCGGCGGCATCGTGCTGCACCGCGGCGCGATCGCCGAGATGATGACCGGTGAAGGCAAGACGATGGTGGCGACGCTGCCGCTGTACCTGAACGCGCTTTCCGGCAAGTCCTGCTTCCTGGTCACGGTCAACGACTATCTGGCGCGTCGCGACGCGTCGTGGATGGGGCCGATCTACGACTACCTGGGCGTGTCCTGCGGCTTCATCCAATCCGACATGAGCGCCGTCGAGCGCGTGCCGGTCTACGCCTGCGACATCGTCTACGGCACGAACAACGAGTTCGGCTTCGACTACCTGCGCGACAACATGAAGAATCGCGTCGCCGAGCAGGTGCAGCGCGAGCTGACCTTCGCGATCGTCGACGAGGTCGACTCGATCCTGGTGGACGAGGCGCGCACGCCGCTGATCATCTCCGGGCCGGCGGAAGACGCCCCCGACAAGTACCGCGTCGCCGACCAGGTCGCGCGCCGGCTGGAAGTCGGCACCCACTTCGAGGTCAAGGAGAAGGAGCGCGCCGTGTCGCTGCTCGAGGCCGGCATCGAGCGCGCCGAGAAGCTCGTCGGCGTCGAGTCCTTCTACACGGCCGGCAACGAGGACTGGCCGCACTACATCGAGAACGCGCTGCGCGCGCACCACCTGTACAAGCGCGACACCGAGTACGTCGTCGAGGAAGGCGAGGTGATCATCGTCGACGAGTTCACCGGCCGGAAGATGACCGGACGGCGCT